>Ga0316189_10000065_pt1 | contig 91562 bp, 85 predicted proteins | sample LowCovwburrow_MG_FD_204930 | JGI IMG/M metagenome (GOLD analysis project Ga0316189, IMG submission 204930) | Coastal sediment microbial communities from Maine, United States - Lowes Cove worm burrow | ecosystem: Environmental > Aquatic > Marine > Coastal > Sediment | place: USA: Maine... | reverse complement strand
ATTATAGCGTATACGTTTGTTCCAATAGCGTTTTACAGCATTGGTGTCTTTAAAATATTCAAATTTTGATTCTGGTTTAAAGCGAAGTGTGTCTACACCAGAGTAATCAAATTCTACGTTCTCTAAATCACTAATTATTAATTTAGTGTTTTTAATACGTTCAGATAATTTTGAGGCATATTTTTCAATGAAATTACAAAGATCATGTTTGATGTAATCATCAATTTCATAACGGTCAATTTCAAATTGATCAATATCAGTTTTTGTTAATAAACGTTTGTCTTCATCGAGATTTTCTATGAACAAATCATACACATGTGCTGATAGGCTATCATTGACTGTTTTTGGAAGGTAATGATTGATTTTTACCATGTTTTGTAAGGCCTGTAATTGGTCACAAAACAGCGTTTTACTTTGGCTATTACCAAAATAAAAAAGGAATATAATTGAGAAAACGGTAAGTAATCGTTTAAGCATAAAAGGGGTTTGATTTTGATTTAGAAATCAAAAATTGAACCAAAGTTTACTCTTGAACTTCAACAATAGCTTCAATAGCTTCGGCTAGTTTAAAATCTTTTTCGGTAACACCATTGGCGTCGTGAGTGGATAATGAAATTTTTAAAACGTTATAAATATTTGTCCATTCAGGATGGTGATTCTGAGCTTCACATTCAAAAGCAATTCTGCTCATAGCACTAAAGCAATCTTTAAAATTGTCGAACTCAAATTTTGCGTATAAACTATTGTTTTTATATTCCCAATCAGGAAAGCGCAAAAGTCGTTTTTCTATATTTTCGTTGGTTATTATATTCATAACTTAAAAGTAAGATATTTTCACCTAAATTAATAGTTATAATTGGTTGAAACTATTAAATAAGATAAACCGAATGGTTTTTGCTATAAAATGAAGCAAGTAGTCACTTAAATTATTTTACTAAGTCCTCAAGAACTTGGGTGCTCGTGACTTCTAAATGCTTTGGTAGCTTATTAAATTTAGGTAATACCGCTAAATATCGATCTTCATTTGAAGTATACACATGCTTGTAAACGACACCGTTTTTTGAAGATAACAATTTAATAATGTCTTTAAAGTATTCGTCGTGATGCACTAAATCGGTACTTCCTAAATGAAAAATTCCATATTTATTTCTATTAATGATATAATGAATTTGCTGCGTCATTTTGGAGTCTGTTGTGACATTCATTATAATATTTGGGAAAATCTCAATGGCTGTTTTATCCTGTAAATGTTGCTTTATTTCTTTCAATCTTGGGGATTGTGCTCCCAAAACCATCGGTAATCTTACGATAGCGACTTTTTTCTTCGGAAGGCGTAGCAACATATTTTCGATCTTAATCTTAAAATGACCATAAATGCTACCACTCAATGTTTTGTCTAGTTCGTAACTTGGATATTTGCTGTAGGCATCAAAAACATTAGCAGAGGAGAGGAAAATAATTTTACAGTCATGTGTTAAAAGGTATTCTGAAATATGCGAATGAGCAATAGTCTGTGAATGAAAGTCACCTCTTAAAGAGGATATTATAATCGAAGGTTTTGTGGCCTCTAAAATCTCGTAGATATCATCTTCTTCAGCATTATATTGAAAAAATTGATGATTATCTTCAAAGATTTTTTTGGAAATTCTGTAGGTGCCAAAGGTTTTATAATACGAACACAATTCTTTATAAATGGCGTTGCCTATAAATCCGCTTGCACCTAAAATTAAGATGCGATGTTTGCTGTCTAACTCCTTCATTAATCCGCCTTCAATCTGAGATTATCCTTTGTAAAATGGTAATTTTACCACAGTTGCCGGAACAGCATTTTTACGAATTTGGATATTTATTTTACTACCGGCTGTCGCAAAAATAGTAGGAACATAACCCAAACCAATTCCTTTACTTAAACTAGGAGACATGGTTCCTGAAGTGACGTTTCCTATAGTTTTTCCGCTAGAGTCTACAATATCATAACCTTGACGCGGAATACCACGTTCGTCTAGCTCAAAAGCGACTAATTTACGTTCTGGACCGCGACGTTTTTCATCTTCTAAAGCTTCAGAATTTGTAAACGGCTTTGAAAATTTTGTAATCCATCCTAAACCAGCTTCAATAGGAGAGGTCGTGTCATCAATATCATTTCCGTAGAGACAATAGCCCATTTCTAAACGAAGTGTATCACGTGCAGCAAGACCAATTGGCTTTGCTCCAGCCTCAATGACTTTATCCCAAACTTGTTTGACTTCACTATTCTTACAATAAATTTCAAACCCACCACTTCCGGTATAACCAGTTGCCGAAATAATGACATGCTCAATACCTGCAAAATCACCAACAACAAAGTTGTAGAATTTAATTTCAGACAAGTCATGACTTGATAAACTTTGCATGGCTTCAACCGCTTTTGGACCTTGAATGGCTAGCAACGAATAGTTTTCGCTTAAATCTTTCATGTCAGCGCCAACATCATTTTTTGAAGCTATCCAATTCCAATCTTTTTCAATATTACTTGCATTAACGACTAACAAATAAGAGTCGTCCTTAATTTTATATATGATGAGGTCGTCAACAATGCCGCCATTATCATTTGGTAAGCAGCTATATTGCGCTTTTCCAATGGTTAATTTTGAGGCGTCGTTGCTGCAAACTTTCTGAATTAAATCCAACGCATTTGGACCTTCGATTAAAAATTCGCCCATATGACTCACATCAAACACACCAACTCCTGTTCTTACTGCTTCGTGTTCTATATTAACACCATCATATTGTACAGGCATTTTGTATCCAGCAAAAGGGACTATTTTAGCACCAAGCGCTTCGTGGGTTGAAGTTAAAGCAGTGTTTTTCATCAAAAAAAATGTTTTTGTTTCCGTCACGACGGAAAATTGTTACAAATATTACAAATCAAGAGCTTTACGCTCATCAAGCAAAAGTATCGAAAATAATTAATTCTTCGGAAGGGTTTTCAGCAGAAAACAGATTAATGTTTTGTTAATATTAAAAGCTTTTCTTCTCATGATGACAATAATTATTATTTTTCAAATAAAAAGACCCAATGAGAATTTTATTTACAATTTTGATGCTAGCTGTTTTTAGCTTCGGCAGTTTTGGACAAAACGGAACACCTGAAGATTATTTAAGCAAAGAATTTCATCAGAATAGACGTGACGCATTACGTGCTTCAATGCCAACCAATAGTGTGGCGGTATTTTTTGCTAATGCGGTTCGAAATCGTGCCAATGATGTGGATTATGTATATCACCAAGACCCTAATTTTTATTACCTCACAGGTTATAAGGAACCACATGCCGTTTTGGTTGTTTTTTCTGAAAATCAAACAGACAAGGATAGTGGGTTGACGTACAATGAAAAAATATATGTACAACAACGAAATGCTGATAGGGAGCAATGGACAGGCATAAGGCTTGGTGTTGAAGGTGTAAAAAAGCAATTAGGTTTTGAAAACGCTTATAACGGAAGTGAGTTTTTAAACTCAGCCATTGATTTCCCGTCTTTTGATAAAGTGATGTATATCGATTTTGAAGACGATTACAGAAATACGCGAGAGACGGCAGATTTGTATGACTTGGTGCAGTCGTTTAAAATTCAAACAAAGCTTATCAATAACTATACAATTGATAATCAAACCGATGATCTTGAAGTAGATGCAATGACAAATGTAGAGACCAAAACAGTGAAAACAGACTACAGACTGTTATCGCGATTAATGGCTGGATTGAGAGAAATAAAAACTAAGGATGAATTGGTTTTGCTAACAAAAGCAGTTCGTATTTCGGCAATGGGACAACGTGAAATTATGAAAGCGATGCATCCTGGAATGTCTGAAACTGAAATTCAAGGGGTGCATGAATTCATTTATAAAACGTATGGTAGCGAGTATGAAGGGTATCCGAGTATTGTTGGTGCAGGAAACAATGGTTGCGTATTGCATTATATTGAGAATACTAAAATGAAAGTAGAAAATGATTTGGTGCTCATGGATTTAGGAGCTGAGTATCATGGTTATACAGCGGATGTGACACGAACGATTCCTGCAAACGGAACATTTAGTGCCACACAAAAAGCAATTTATGATATTGTTTATGAGGCACAAGAAGCAGGAATTGCAGCTGCCGTAATTGGGAATACCATGCAGTCTCTAGATACTGCGGCCAGAAAAGTGGTTTATCAAGGTTTAATTACCTTAGGAATTGCTAAAAATGAAAGTGACGCACGACGATACTTTCCTCATGGAACATCACATCATATCGGTTTGGATATTCACGATCCAAGAACAGACGGTGTTTTAAAAGCAAATATGGTTATCACCGTAGAGCCTGGAATTTATATTCCTAAGGGTAGTGATTGTGATCCAAAATGGCATGGTATTGCCGTACGTATTGAAGATGATATTTTAATTACTGAAAATGGTCCAGTGAATCTTTCTGCGGAAGCACCTCGAACGTCTGATGCGATAGAAAAGTTGATGAAGGAGAAGAGCGTTTTAAATAAGTTGAAATTACCAGAATTGGATTAGCGCAAGACATATTTAGCATTTAACGTCGTTGAAGAGTTCGACTAATCTATTATCGACTCATGTCCTGTATAATGAAACTCAAAGTTTCCTTGTTTATTTTGAGTAATATCAAAAGTTAATCCTTTAAACTCAGCATTAAATCGACTTTTACCTTTGACTTTTAATACATCAGCAAATTTTGTGTTATTCTCCGCTACGTTAACAACCGTCTGCGCACATAGAGCATCATTTTGAATGTAAAATACAAAATAGTGTTTGTCATCTTTTTCAAAATAATCGGCTAGCCAAAATCTCAGTGTTTTTGGGTTTGTGATGCTTTGAATTTGATTGGCGAGCTCATTTTGGTAGACGGCACTCGTAACCTCATTGTTTAAAAATATGGGATTATCTGTTTCGCATTGAGACCTGTCACAAGCAATGAAAAGACAACTAAAAAGAACTAAAAACGAGAACTTATTAATATTCATAATAGTTAGTCGGATGATTTATAATCAATAACGTGACTAATTCTCCTAAATTGTTTGGAGTAAAAATGTTTTTAATTCTTCATAAGTCGCTATTTGAGTAGCTACTTTTTTATGATCCATTACAGCTTCAATCTGAGGTGGTAATTCTAATTTTGTATCAATAACATCTTCAACGACATCTAAAAACTTAGTAGGATGCGCTGTTTCTAAAAACACGCAATGTGCGTTTTCATTAGTTTTAAGGTAATCTTTGCAACCCAAATACCCAACTGCTCCATGCGGATCGGCAACGTAATTAAATTGCTCGTATATTTCTAATAAGGCTTCTTTTGTCTCCTCATCAGTATAACTGTAAGATGAGAGATTGGCTTTTAGCTGTTCAAAATCATTATTATAAATTTCCTGAATACGAATAAAATTACTTGGGTTTCCAACATCCATAGCATTACTAATGGTTGCTATTGATGGTTTTGGGTTATAGTGTTTTGTTTTTAGGAATTCGGTGACCACATTATTGGCATTATTTGATGCGATAAAGTGTTTAATTGGTAAACCGAGTTGTTGCGCCATCATTCCAGCACAAATATTTCCGAAGTTTCCACTAGGAATCGAAAATACAATATCATCATAGTGGTTATGCAATTGCTTATAGGCAAACATGAAATAAAACAGCTGTGGCATCCATCGCGCCACGTTGATGGAGTTAGCAGATGTCAACTGCATTTTACTTGTAATGGACTCATCTAGAAAAGCACGTTTTACCATATCTTGGCAATCGTCAAATACACCATCAACCTCTAAGGCTTGAATATTTTGTCCTAAAGTAGTGAGTTGTTTTTCTTGAATATCACTCACTTTTCCGGAGGGATATAAAATCACCACATTGACACCTTTAACGCCAAGAAACCCGTTAGCAACGGCTCCTCCTGTGTCACCTGAAGTGGCAACTAAAACGGTAACTTCGTTAGTATTGTTTTGGTTAAAATAGCCAAGACATCTTGCCATAAATCGAGCACCCACATCTTTAAATGCCATTGTTGGTCCGTGAAATAATTCTAAGGTAGAAATATGATCATTGAGTTTAACCACAGGAAAATCAAAAGACAAAGTTTCTTCAACAATAGTTTTTAAAATAGCTTCAGGAATTTCTGGAGCAACGAATTGTTTAATGGCTTCAAATGCAATTTCTGAATATGATTTGTTATCAATGTTATCAAAAAATGACGCAGGTAGAGGTGTAATTGCTTCAGGGAAATATAAACCTCTATCTGGAGCTAATCCTTTTATGACTGCAGTGGCGAAATTTGTATTCGGTGCTTTTTTATTTAGGCTGTAATAATTCATTTTTATGATCTATGTCTTTCCTTAAGTTTCTCAAATGCTTATGGAAGTCGCTACTAATTAATTTTCAAGCTGTAAATATAAAAAAAAGAACGAGTTGAGCTTGTGTATTAGGCAATTGAAATCTCCAAAGTTATAATTACCAAAAAACGTTTTAGGTAACGCAGTACTTAGATATTTAGTTTAAAACGAAACTAGAGTTCTTTGTACACAATATAATTTTCGAAAACCATGCCTTTAAATGATTTTTTCTGTTTCTTTTCAACTTCGTAAAAATGGGAATCAAAAAAAGGAAGTGCTGTGATACTCACATCAGATTTAATAACTTCAAAACCATTGATGGAAACTTTAGATTCTGCAATTCGGAGTAATTTTGATGCAATTGTTCGTCTTTGGTAATCCTTGTGTACAAATAATCCATCCAAGTAGAATCCTTTTGATACATAGGAGAAGCCGACAATGATGTCTTTAACTTCAGCGACAATAAAATAGAATTTTTTAATACGCTCTTCCCATTTTTCAATATCATCTGCTCCTGAAGACCAGACTTTTATTTGTTTTTCAGAATAATCTCTACTATTAACAGCACGAACGGTGTCTCTAAAAATTGATGTGATTTGCGGGAGATCTTCTAAGGTTGCTTCTCTAATTGTAATGTCCATTGATTGTGGTTAAGGTATTGTTTCTATAAATTTCACTGCTCATCTTCATTAGGCAAAGACGTATAATTAGGAATGTCCTTTAAAAACTCATAGCGTTCATTTTTAAAATCCATCATACAATAGTAATGATTAATTCCGTTAGTGACCATCAAATAACTGGCATTTAAAGATAAGTTATAACGCGCAATCTGATCAAATGTGGTTTGATTTATTTTAATTTTGTAGGATTTACATTCTACGATAAGATGGATACTTCCATCAGGATTGAATACGACGATGTCGTAGCGTTTTGTTAAGCCGTTTACTTTGAGTTCTTTCTCTACATTGATTAAGGACTTAGGATATTTTTTTTGTTGAATTAGAAACTGAACACAGTGCTGACGTACCCATTCTTCGGGTTGTAAAATGATGAACTTTTTACGAATCTCGTCGAAAATAGAAACTTTATTTTCGTTACTTTTGAAACGGAATTTGAACTTTGAAAAATTTAATTCATGCATAGAAGCAAACTGAGATTTTTTCAAAGTTAACTCACAAAAATCAAATACCAAATCCCAAACCTCATTTTTGGAATTTGGCATTTAAAATTCGGAATTTTTAAAGATTTGGACGACGTAAAGCAAATAGTTGCAGATATAAAAAAAGGAAATATCAAACCCATTTATTTTTTAATGGGTGAGGAGCCCTATTACATTGACGCTATTTCAAGCTATATTGAAAAAAATGTGCTTTCTGAAGAAGAAAAAGGATTCAATCAAATGGTGTTGTATGGTCGTGATGTATCCGTTGATGATATTGTTGGAAATGCAAAACGCTATCCAATGATGGCCGAACGACAGGTCGTCATCGTTAAAGAAGCTCAGGATTTATCGCGTACGATTGAGAAATTAGCCATCTATGCTCAGAACCCTCAGCCTACAACAGTTCTCGTAGTCAACTATAAGTACAAGAAAATTGATAAGCGCAAAACGCTTTATAAAACCATAAAAAAATCTGGTGTTGTTTTCGAAAGTAAGAAGCTTTATGAAAATCAAGTGTCAGATTGGATTCGTCGTGTACTTTCAGGTCATAATTATACTATTTCGCCAAAAGCAGCACAAATGCTTGTTGAGTTTTTAGGAACTGATTTAAGCAAAATCAATAACGAACTCCAAAAATTAAAAATTGTCTTACCCGAAGGTACTCAAATTTCCGCAGAACATATTGAAGAAAACATCGGAATTAGTAAAGACTACAATAATTTTGAATTACGTAAAGCCATTGGAGACCGCAATATGGTTAAGGCGGTTAAGATTATCAATTATTTTGCTGATAACCCTAAAGACAACCCTATGGTTGTGACTGTGGCACTGCTGTTTAATTTCTTTTCACAGTTGTTACATTTACATGGGTTGCATGATAAAAACCCACGAAATGTGGCGTCAGCATTAAAAATCAACCCTTATTTTGTAAATGAATACTTGTCTGCCGCTCGCAATTTTCCGATGCGAAAAGTGAGTCAAGTCATATCGACCTTACGAGAATTTGATGTGAGAAGTAAAGGTGTTAACTCTAATGCTGTCCCTCAAGGTGATTTGCTAAAGGAATTGCTTGTTAAGGTTTTGAGTTAAAATTTTAGTTGTCTATTTGCGTTTACTTTTCTTTTTTGGGGCTGTTGGCTGGTTTTTCATCACAAAACGATGATTTTCGACAAGCTGTAAAAGATCATGGGCACTAAGAACACCAACGATTTTCTGTTCTTCAGAAACTATAACATGATTAATATTGTGGTTTCGCATAAGTCGAGCCGCAACATGAACATCTGCATAAGGCGGAATGGTATATACTTTTGTGGACATCACATTACTTACAGGTGTGGTTTCTGAAAGATCATCCAACATGTCAGTGGCCGTAATAATCCCTTTTATATTTTTATCTCCATCTACAACAGGAATTGATTTTATCTTGTTGTTAACCATTATTGATTGTGCATGTCCAACAGATTTATGAGGCATTGTAGTGATAACAGATTCGACCATGAGGTCTTTGACTTTAACATTCATAATTGAGATTTATCGGTTTGAAAAATAGCTTCTTACGCTTTGAAAGCAAAGAAGCGTGCTATGTAAAGATGGTACTATTTTTTTTATTTTCAGATGATAATTATCAGTCTTTTTCTAGTTTTAGTTTGCTAGCTTATGTTTTATATCGAAAATATCATCACAGGTTTTTATACGTTTTTTTGCCATATTAGTTGTATTCAAGTGTCTTATCATATTCTATTATAAACAGGTTTTCCAGTTCTACTCTTTTATCAGAACGATACTTTTTCAACATATAGAAACGTCATCATGTTCGTTTCTAAGGTCATAGATTGTTATCTTGAATTTTGCTTCTCTGTTAGGATGTAAATAGTCAACTGCTTGATTACTAAATATAAACGGTTGTTTCTTCAGAAAAAAGATGTAAATTTATATCAAATGCTTTGCTGGAAATAAGATACGATTCAACCAAAAACAAACTTGCAATGAACATATTTGTTAGCTATTCGCGCCATGATGCAGAAATTGTAAAAGAAATTATTGATGATTGCCGAAGTCTTGGTCATGAAGTTTGGTATGATAAGGAATTAAGTGGTGGTCAATCGTGGTGGAACCAGATTCTTAAAAATATTAGGGAGTGTGAGTTGGTGATATTTGTGGTGTCTAAAAAGTCTAATAATTCCACCGCTTGTAGGCGTGAGTATGTGTATGCTTCTAAATTGCATAAACGTATTTTACCGATTATTATTGATGAGGTAAGTTCAAATTTGTTGCCACCTGAACTTACAGCCATACACTTTGTCGATTTTAAAAAGCAAGATAAATCGGCTTTATTGCAACTCGTAAAAGCCTTAGAGGCGTTACCACCAATAAAACCTTTACCAGCAGTGTTGCCAGAACTTCCGGAGTTGCCTATTTCGTATTTGGGTAGCCTTAAAGAACAAATAGATACATCACAAGCACTGTCGTTTAATGATCAGACTGAAATTTTATTCAAGTTAAAAGGGTACTTAGAGTCCGATAATGACAATGAAGAAAAAGATGTTTACCAATTGCTCAGGTCTTTTAACAATAGAGACGACCTCTACAATAAAATTGGTAAGGAGATTGACGAAATTTTAAACGTAACATCTACGCCAATATCAAAACCGAAAGTTCCAGTGTCTAATTTTACTCAGGAACAGACTGAAAGCACAAGCGTGCCAAGACGACAAGAACAATCTACAAGACAAGATGTGAAGCCAAAACCGGAACTTGTAATTAAAAAAACTGATATTATAGGTATTATTGGTATAATTTCAGGATTTGTTATTCCGTTTATTGGAATTGTGTTAGGGATTGTTAGTGTTTATAATACTTCTAGTAGCCCTAAAAAGTATGGGACACAATCTTTGGGTTGGATTGCAATCGTTATATCGATAATAATGGGTCTTATATACATGGCTGCTTTTAGTGGAGGATTTTACTAGTGAAGCACAGGTTCACTCGCAGGACACCTGATAAAGTGTTGCTGTGAAAATTTAAGGCGATTTATTTTGATATTAATCCTGCGCACACACACTTTAAAAATGACTGAAGATTCTTGTTCAGTGGTGTAATATTCAACTGCCTAAAACTGTTTTGGTACCCAATTACATTTTAATATCTCATATCTTTTATCAAAAGTGTTATCGGACTCATTAAAGAACTCTTTTTTGGGCGACATGAATTTCTCTAGGATTTTAGCTGAATATAAGTTTTTAGTATCCACATCGGCCGTTATTTTTTCCATTTCCAGAACGTCAAAACCAAACGAAATGAGTCCTTCTACCATTTCAGTAGCAAATCCTTGTCTCCAAAATTTTTCTCTCAGACGGTAACCTATTTCATCTTCTTGGTCATTGTTTTTCACAAAAGCACACAGTCCTATAAATTCGTTTCCATCTTTAATTTGAATAGCCCACACTTTTGTGCTTGAGAGGTTTTGATTTGTTTCAATACGATCTTTTAAGTGTTGGTCACTTTCTTCTCTTGACATTACCGTTCTAGGAATTGAATTCATAACATTTGGATTTCCCATCATATCGAAATAATCGATAGCATCCATTTCTTTTAAATGTCTTATGATTAGCCTATTTGTCTCAAATATTTTCATTTCAATATTGATAGTTTTTTATTCAAGTTTAGCGAGGTTATATAAGGCCTTTGTTGTCAATTACAGTTATATATTATATATGCAGCACTGACAAGCCTTAAGTTCATAAAAGAATAGGTATGTTTATGATTCTGTGTTGTTTTTATAAACTACAAAAAAAAAGAGGCTTTTTGTCTTCTTTATTTAGTCTATCTGAAGGTAGATATTTAATGTCGACAAACATATAGGTGTTATATGTCCAATTGTCAATGTTAAAAGATTGCGATTAGCTCACAGCTAAGAAAAGCATATCTACTTGTATTTAGTGTAAGATAATCGCAATATAAATGTTTTATTCTACAATTAATTTCATGTTTCCTACACCTTCAATAGTCGAAATTTTTGCGATATAAACACCACTAGTAAATTTTGAAACATCAATAGTCACCTCACGACTGTTTGGTTTGAGCATTGTAACCTGTTTGCCAAGAATATCAAAAAGTGAGATGGTTTCAATATTTCTGTTTTCAGATTTTATAGTTAAAATGTCTTGCGCAGGATTAGGATAAGCTTTTATGTCATCCAAACTGAAAGTCTGGTCAATCCCGTCGCTCAAAGTAACTACTTGTTCGATGTCATCAAACAGAAACGTAGCATTGGCCGAAGCATCATTTGGTGTAGCATATCCTAACATCAATGTTAGTACATTATAGATTGGGTTATCATTATTTGTAAAGTCCCAAGTGTAGGTTGCCCATTCACCTGATACTGTAGTAAGGGCATCTCGCTCGTCTGCAAAAGCTGCAACGTTACTTTCTATTTTAAATTTTAGTAATGTTCCTACAGGTGCGTCTGTATACACTTTCATAGATATAGAACCAATAGTAGAAAAGTCAGTAATAAAATCTGTTAATGCCAACTTACTTTTTGCCCATGGTTGACCTCCACTTCTAATAAACTGCCCTACGGTAGCACTAGGGTTGTTAGCGTCAATATGCGGATTTGGTATAATAGTAGCTATTCCTCCGTTTTCATTTATGAAATCTGTAGTCACTACACTTGCTTCAAAATCAATTGGTAGTGTAGTTGCTGTAGGCTCAGGTATTGCAGGGCCAACAATCTGTTCTACATCGTCAAAGAAAAATGTAGAAGTGGCAGAACCATCGCCTATAACGCCAAAGTCAAATAAAAATATTATTCTGTCGTAATCGTTTGATTGACCATCAAAATTAAAGGTAACAGTCTCCCATTCGCCAGTTGCGGTGGTCAGGTAGTCCAAATTGGTTGTCCCACTTGGTCCTTGTAACTCTAGTTTAATTCGCGTACCTACAGGAGCCGTTGTATAGACTTTCATAGACATTACCCACTCTGTAGACAAATCTATAGCGTCGTTCAAAAACAGTCTGCTTCCACCAAAAAATTCACCACCATCTCTCACGATTTGGCCAACAGTACTACTTGTATTGATGCCACTAACTTGTGGGTTAGGGACCACACTAGCTATAGATCCAGAAAAATTGAGAAAGTCTGTACTTACAATACCTGTTTCAAAGTCTAGTGGCAAAGATGTCGGTATTGGAGCTGTTGGTCCGACTACTTGCTCAACATCGTCAAAATAAAAGGTAGAACTAGGCATACCGTCACCAACATTACCGAAATCAAACATGAACACTACCTCGTTGAGGTTATTTGGTGTGCCAACAAAAATCCATTCGAGAGTTTCCCATGAACCAGAAACGGTTGTACTCGCATTAACATCTGCTGCAGGCACTCCTTCTCCTTCTAATTTAAATTTAACAACAGTTCCAACAGGAGCAGTGGTGTACACTTTCATTGAAATTTTTGTCAATACTGAAAAATCAAGATTATCGGTTAGTATAATTTTACTACCTGCAAAGATAGCGCCACCATCTCTTACAATTTGAGCCACATTATTACTCGTGTTAATTCCCGATATCGATGGATTGGGAACTACTGTTGCTGTACCTCCATCAAAATCAACGAAATCTGAAGTAGTGATATCACCTTCAAAATTAAATGGTAAACTTTGAGAAAAGCCTAAAGTGAAAGATAATGTAAGAATGAGCAATACGTAAAAGTTCTTCATATTGGTATAGTTATTTTTTTAACAAAGATAACTACGAAGGACTAGTAGAAAAGCTAAATGTCCCATACAAAAGCATTACAAGACATTAATGAAAGGTTAAATAAACCATACAAAAACAATACATTACAGCTCAAGTAGCCGCTATTTAACCATATGCTTTTGTTTTTCGGCACATTCATTGCTAAAAATTATTTCTTTTAAATGTGAGCTACAATCATTTAAATATATTGATTCTTTAAAGGACCTTAATCTTTAGAATTCTAACATCTTGAATTGGTCGGTCAAAGGAGTCGGTTTGTACTCTTGCAATAGAATCTAAGACTGCAATGCCATTGATGACTTCACCAAAAACAGTATAATTTTGATCCAAATGTGGTATTCCACCAATTGATTTATAAACTTCTCGTTGGGCTTCAGGAATACTATACGGTTGGAAGTTTTCTTCTAATTGCGCTAATTTCAATATACTATCAGCTAACAGAGTGGATTGTTCCAGATTTTGATTAGACATAGCCTTTTCTAAGGCGTCAAGGATTGGTTTTTTAGTGAGATCAGTTCTGAAATAATCTTGTGCCATCCACTTATTTGTTCGCACTTGTGCGTTATCAAGTAAGCTATCGTTGTAAATTTTTCCTTGCGCTATATAAAATTGCATTGCTGAAGATGCTTTACTTGGATTATCATCTCTAGCTGCAGCTAATACGCCTTTTTTGTGAAATAAATTTTGATTGAATTCAGCATTTACTGTGTACGGTGCATCTCCATTTCCAAGCGTGTCACGAGGTTTAGCTTTTCTGCTTTCAGGATCTCCACCTTGAATCATAAAATCTTTAATAACACGATGAAAAAGAAGGCTATCAAAAGCACCATTTTTAGTAAGATTAATAAAATTGTCACGATGTAATGGCGTTTCGTTGTATAATTCAATGGTCATGGTGCCATAATCAGTTAGCATTTCAATGGTTTTTCGCTGTTCCTCAATGGTTTTTGAAGATTTTGATTCCGTATTACAACTCCAAAACGATACATATAAAAACACGAATAATAGGACTTTTAGGAATGATTTCATTTTTCTCTTTTTTAAGTTCAATGTTGATTTTATTTTAGTGCAAGATTATCGTTATTAATCAAATCAATAATCTTCTTTTTATTTTCAACTAGTTCAGAACGATATAAATGGCCTAACTCATTTGTCTATAAAACCTATACCAAGAAGTTTATTGTTATAAAAGCCAATTTGGTAGTAGCTACTTTTAATTATCAATATCTTCTAGTATTACAGTGTAATCGTACTGCAAATCTTCATGTAGGCTTGTTATTTTCTTTTTAATAGCTTCTATATTTCTATCGAAGATATTGGTAAGTGTTGTATTGCGATGTATCGAAGGTTTCATGTTTTTCAATGTCTTACAAAAATAGAGTAGGAGTTCAACTTCAGTTTCTTTATTGAGTGAATATCGAATGTATTTTTTAGTATTGCGAAGAATTTTTCTCACACTCTTTTTGATATAAAAATAACTGTCTGTATTAATAAGTTCAAATTGTTCGTCAATTTCTGCCTTCACAGTATCAATATAGCCTGCTTCACTATCGGATTCAAAAAGTAAATAGGTTAGCAGTTCCTTGTTTTCCTTTTTAAAACGTGAAAGTCGCAAACATAGTTCTGCCAATTCTTCATTAGATTTATGTTTGAGTTCTTTTCTTATGGTAACTACAGATACGGCTTTCAAATTTTATAGTGTTTTCTTATGGTTCGTTTAACTCTTATCAGTCTAAAAACCCCTATGAATAATAGGATAGCCGAAATGATTATAAGAATGATTCCGTAGGATTTTAAATCTGAAAAAAATTCTAATTTTAATATTGTGACTCCAGTTCCCAAGACCACTAGAAATGTTCTGAAATAGGCAAGAAACGTGCGTTCATTAGCTAATTTGGTTCGTTCAATTGCCAGCCAGTCTCTTGTTATGAGTGCGTTGTCTTTATCCATGATCTAATTGCCTTTTAAAAGATTTACACTGACGGTTGCCAATTCATTATCTGGGAATTTTGAAAAATAATGCGGATCAGGATGCAAACCTGCTTCACTTGCTACTTTGTTAAAGACATCAACTTCTAAAATATACTGATCGCTATAACCATGCGTAGCATCATATGCCGTTGCTGCAGTTTTACCAATGTTTTTTGCAACTAGTGCTGGGTTTACCGTATGTAACTCAATCATTAACAACCCAAAACGCTCTACATAAGGTTTCCATTTGCTCAGGTGTTCCAAGAGAGAATCTTCAACTAAGTTATTACTCACACGCTTGCCTAAGCTTGCATAAGCTCCTGAGGAATCGCTTATACGATTTGTTGGTTGTGGTGTTTCCCATATGCGGTTATGATCTAAAAAGGTGCGTACGTTTAGTAAATCTCCAAGTTCAATATTATAATCTTCTTTTAAATCTTTAGCCAAAATATCAGGTCTACCAATATCTCCCCAAATTACTTTTGCCCAAATGTCTGCTTTGATTAAATTGGCTCTTGTTACCTTTAAAGCCGCTTGGTTAAAATCTGCTCCAACCAATAATAAAGGGTGTTCATCAAGTATTTTTCCACGAAGCGTTTGATATTCGATGACATCAAAAATATGTTGAATAAAGGCGCCATTACCGCAACCCATATCTAAAATACCTTTAGGCTGCTCTTCAATTGGTTTGTTGAATAGTTTAATAATCACTTGATCAATCGCTTTGAAATATGTTGAATGCGCACCTCCACTTCCCCAAACATTCATTTCGCGATGCACATGCTTTTCGGTGTCCTCAGAAGACGATGTTTTTAATATTTTTGCATTTCCGAAGATTAAATCATCCAACTGTACAAACGTTGGAAGATAGGAAACCGTGACACCATAGGCACTGGCTCGCTTTGCAAAAAACAAGCCTTCATCAGTAAATTGATAGGTGTTTTTCTTTTTTTTAAACCATCCCAAATGCGCAAAGAAATCGAGGATCTTTTTGAAACTTTCTGGATTTTTGTGATATTCTTCGGCAGTAAAAGAGGCTTCCATAAAATATTTGTGGAATAAGCCATTCATCCCTAACCGCACAATTATTGGAGCGATAATAACGCCTTCAATATGTTTTAAAATTTGGTATTCAACGGATGTTTCATCAGAAATATCCATACCATAGAACATTTCAAAGGAATTAAAAACTTTTTCTAAAGCGCTAAAAGCATCCATTCCTATGGGCTCATTATAGAGTTTAACCGTATAATTAGATAAATGAACAGCATCTTTATACAGCGGTACTAATTTAAATGCTTGTTCGCTTAAGCTGTTAGTTTCGTAAGAAACTGTATTACTTTTGTTATCTAAATGTTGCGTGAGCCAACCTTGAGAAGCTAATACACGCAGCGCTATATTAAGGTAGCCTTCGTTGGCATTAAATTGCGAAGTAAGAGAATTGAGTGTAACCGTTTTGTGTTGCATCAGATACTCTAAAACACCTTTTTTATGCAAGCAAAAGGATGATGTTGCCGTTGCGATGCCATCTAAGTGTCTAAATATAGAGCCTCTTAATCCTTGTTTGTCTTGTTTTGAAAGCATAGGGTAGTGTGTTTCGGAGTGATTTATACCTTTACGTATGTAGTAAAAATGTAAAAATCATTTCTTTGTATAAATATAAAAAATCCATCACTAGCGCAATGGGTTTTATCTATGAATTGTTATCAATTATACTGAACTACTTGTCAAGTGTGTATTGAAATATTCTGATGTCTTAGGAATTTGAGCTTATAATTTGTTGATCAATATTTCTATAATTGCGAAGGAATCTACAATGATCATGATAAAAATGAAATTCAATATGTAAGTCAATACTGTGAGTAATATTTTGAACACTAGATTTTTATCCACAATTGTTGCGATAATTTCCGTCAAAGTCGTGTTTGCAGCTTTTACAAATCATTACGTATGTAATTGTTTTGCAGAAATGAGTATAACGAGCACCATCGAAATTATCTCAGTTTAGGAAAATCAGTAGGATTCATTTCATGCATGACCTCATAAACGGCTTCAAAAATATCTTCTGCTGAAGGTTTTGAGAAATAATCACCATCAGTTCCATAAGCAGGACGATGAGCTTTTGCCGTCAATGTATTTGGTTGACTATCTAAATATTGAAATGCGCTTTGTGTATTTAATATGTGGTCTAAAATATATGCAGAAGCGCCTCCAGGAACATCTTCATCAATCACCATTAAGCGATTTGTCTTTGCAACACTTTTAACAATATCATGATTGATATCAAAAGGCAGTAAGGATTGTGCATCAATAACTTCGGCATCGATACCAACTTCTACTAATTCTTTTGCGGTTTGCTCTACAATTCTAAGTGTTGAACCATAAGAAACTAAGGTGATATCTGAACCTTCTTTAACTGTTTCTACGACACCAATAGGTGTTTTGAATTCGCCAATATTGTTTGGCATTTTTTCTTTCAAACGGTAACCATTTAAACACTCGATGATTATTGCAGGCTCGTCACACTCTAAAAGTGTATTGTAAAACCCTGCAGCTTTGGTCATGTCTCTTGGTACTAAAACGTGAATACCTCTAACCAAATTAATAATGCCGCCTAATTGCGAGCCAGAGTGCCAAATACCTTCCAGTCTGTGACCACGAGTTCTAATAATTAAAGGTGCTTTTTGCTTTCCTTTGGTTCTGTATTGTAAAGTTGCCAAATCATCACTCATGATTTGTAAGGCGTATAATATGTAATCGAGATATTGAATTTCAGAAATTGGACGCAAGCCACGCATTGCCATGCCGATACCTTGGCCTAAAATAGAAGCTTCTCTAATACCTACATCAGCAACTCTAAGTTCGCCATATTTTTCTTGTAAGCCTTCTAATCCTTGATTGACATCACCAATGTTTCCGGAATCTTCACCAAAGATTAAGGCTTCAGGATACGTGCTGAAAATGGAATCAAAATTATCTCTTAATATCACTCTTGCATCAACTAACTGGGCATCGTCGTCATAGGTTGGCTTAACTTCTGTAGAATTTAAAACAGAATATTTAGAAACACTATGTAAATGCGAACTGTATTTTGGTTGAATATCTTCAAGGTAGGAATTAATCCAGCTTTGAAGTGCCGTTTTTTCATTGGATTGTTCTCCAACTAAATAGCGCAAGGCTTTTCTACTTGCCGAAAGTACATCCTTTCTACCAGGCTCTTTATTGATTTTTAAATCATTGATGATTTTAGTAATAAATACTCTGTTAGCACTTTTTTCAGCAGCTAAAGTAATGAGATGCAATGCTTGGGATTGTTCTTCTAAAATTGGATTTAAAAAAGCGGTCCATGCTGCTTTTTTACCTTCTCGGACACTTTTTTTAATGGTTTTATCGAGCGCATCTAAATCTTCTTCGGTAGCAATGTTATTGGCAAGCATCCATAAACGCATTTGCCTGACACAATCGTATTCAGCCTCCCATTCTAAACGTTCTTTACTTTTGTAACGTTCGTGTGATCCTGAGGTTGAGTGTCCTTGTGGTTGTGTTAATTGTGAGACATGAACCATTACTGGTACATGTTCTTGGCGTGCAATTCTTTCAGCTTTTTGATAGGTTTCTACTAAAGCGGTGTAATCCCAGCCGTTAACTCTCAGTATCTCGTAACCGTTATTATCTTTATCTCTTTGTAAACCTTTTAATATTTCGGAGATGTTTTCCTTTGTTGTTTGGTGCTTCGCGTGTACTGAAATTCCATACTCGTCATCCCAAATACTAATCACCATTGGTACTTGTAATACACCAGCTGCATTAATAGTTTCAAAAAACAAACCTTCACTTGTACTTGCGTTACCAATAGTTCCCCAAGCAATTTCATTTCCTTCAACTGAAAATTTCCTCGTGTCAATACCTTTAACATTTCGGTAAATTTTTGATGCCTGTGCTAATCCTAAAAGTCGCGGCATTTGACCAGCAGTGGGAGAGATGTCTGCACTAGAATTTTTTTGTTTTGTTAAATCCTTCCATTCACCTTTATCATTAAGACTGTGGGTTCCAAAATGTCCACCCATTTGGCGGCCAGCACTCATTGGGTCAGCTTTAATAGAGGTATGTGCATACAAACCAGCAAAAAATTGTTGGATATCAAGTTTTCCAATAGCCATCATTAAGGTTTGATCGCGATAGTAACCCGAACGAAAATCACCATTTTTAAACACTTTTGCCCATGCTAATTGAGGGACTTCTTTTCCGTCACCAAAAATTCCAAACTTTGCCTTACCCGTAAGCACTTCACGACGACCTAACAAACTACATTCTCTGCTGGTGACAGCGATTTTATAGTCATTTAAAATTTCGGTTTTGAAATCTTCAAAGGTGATATCTTTAGTGGCTTTGGTTTTTGTGGACATAGTTGTGAATTATCTGCTGCAAATTTAACTAAACTTTGCTAATATTACAACGTTGTAGTTGGTTATAATATTAGGGATTTAATAAAAAATACGACTTTTTATTGACGAATCATCAGAAAAGGGCAAAAAAACAAAAATTGGTTAAGAATATGTTAATAAGTTTATGCCGCTTATTATTTCAGTAATTTCAAAAACAGAAATACTATCAATACCATTTTCTTCTAAAGAGACCTAATAGTGCTTGAGGGTCTACTGTAAATTTAATTCGGATTTTTTGGTCATAATTTGGCTGACCAATTTCCCATCCTAAATTAGAATATATAGGAAAGTAGAGCTCGAAATAATCGGTTACAAGATCAAGTTTTATACCAGAATCATACACAAATACAGGATTGCTTCCTTTATTTTTTAGAAAACCAATATCACCGTAAGCTTCAATATATTTCCAAATGGTGGTACTTACGTTAGCTGTGGTCATCCATTGGTTGGCGAAAGGAGTCTCTAGTTTAGATTTAAATCCACCTTCGGCAATGATAATTTGCTGACTAAAAATTCCGGTGTCTTCAGAACGTCCTAAATAGTTATAGTCAAATAAATAATCGGTTGGTCTATCTAAAGCAAAACTAAAATAGTCTGACGATGAATCTGTTTTATTATATAAAAATGTTCCTGCAAAGAGACGTAAATTAAATTGTCGGTTACTTTCAGAAAGCTTTCTGTATTCATAGTTAATGGCCACTTTTCCGAAATCTTTTGCAAACTGCACATCATAAAACCATCTGTAAAAATTCACCAGTCCTGGATTAGTATTGATATATCTCAAGTTTAAAACGCTGTAATCAGGTTCAGATAAATCTTCAATCTCGGCATTTTCACCAACTTCACGGGCAATACTGACATATCTTAAATCTATAAACCGTCTTCTATCAGATCTAAAGTCATCATTCTCTCGAAATGAAAATGATAAACTAGGGGTTAGAATAGTTACAAAAGAATCTTCGGCAAACGAATTGTATTTGGCATTGACGCCATACTTAATCCTATACAAATCCATGTCATCTAAATCGTGTGTGTATGATAGGCTACTACTACCTGTTAGTGATCTTGATTTTGTTGCATATACTGGCGAAAACCTATAATTTAATGGCTTTCTTAGTACTGATTTATTGTAAAGTTTAGCACCTAAAGTCAAACCATCGTAAATGTTTCTGTATTCTACTTGTGGCATTATAAAGACTTGATTGTAGTAAGGGTCTTCGATATCTTTGAAAATTCGGAACTGAAATGGTTTGTTGGTAAGAAATGATCCTTTTATAGATTTATAATTATCTCGCAGGTTAAATTCTGGAATCACATTGTCATAGTTTAAAGCGAGCTTGTCTAAACTGTCTTTTGGAATGGTGAAGGTTTTATGTTCACCAATGTTTTCAATCCAAGTTTTTGATAAAATGGAATCGTTACTTAATGTGAATAATGATACTGGCATGTTGGAGCCTCGTTTATCTTTAATGGTTAAAGTGACAGAATCTTCAGTTTTTCTAATCTTTTTTATTTTGAAATCAATCTTTGATCGTGTGCCAATATAATCTTCAAAAAACCAATTAATATCTTTTGATGTTTTAGATTCTAATAACGTTTCATATTGCTTTGAATTCGTGATTTTGAATTGATTTGTTTTTAGATATTCTGAAATTGCAGATTCAACAATATTCGAATTTACAAAGTCATCTAAGTAACGCAAACCTATACCTGCTTTGTATTTTCCGGCAATATTTGAGTTGAATTTTAATAAAGAATCTTTTGATGTTGTAAGTGGTTGGTCAAGATTGGTTCTTGCCATCTGCATATAAAACAAATTGAACTGATCGTTATAAGCTAAATCTGCGGCATGAAATGATCGAATTCCCCAAACATCGGCTAAAGTTCCTAAAAGCTTGGTGTCTGGATAGTAGGTTTCTACATACTTCATGAAGTAAAAAATCTGAATGGCATCTCTCAACCAATAGTCTTTACGAGGGTTTACCAATAAGGTGTTTTCTAAATAGTTGCTTAGTGCCGTTTTTAAGAGCTTAAATTCGTATTGAAAATTATCTGGAAATGGACGAATAAAATTAGGCAACTGATTTAAGCCGTACAGCGGGTCTTTGTCATAATCGTTTTTTGTTATCAATAAGCGTTCATGAGGATATTCGCCAAGTTGTTCCGTAATAAAACGCGTAATTTTATCGGTAATTAATGCTTTTTCTTCCGACGGTATACTACTACTTGATAAATCGGAATAAATAGTAAAATTGTCGGTTTGTACGAATTTAAAATTTGAAAATTTTGTGACTATCAAATGGGTGTTCACGCGGTTTTTTCCGTGTAAGAAATAGGTTTGTTTATCAGGAGTTTGCTTAATATCTAAGGTGTTTAATTCAGAAACTAATTGGTAATTTAACGGGAATTCGATCTTAAAGGTTAAATCGGCATTTGGGATGTATAGATCGTCTAAATCTTTATTGCTGTAATAATTCCATTGGCCATCGTAAACAGCAGGAGTGATGTACCAATATTTCAAATTTAAGTTCTTGTCAGCGCTAATTCCATAACCCGTAAAATTATCATCAGGCATCACCACATCATAGCTCAGGGAAATATCATAAAACTCGTTTGGTAATAGCGGTGTTTGTAATTCGACCCGTACAACATCAGGATGTGTTTTTAAGGCAGAAAACGTAAGTGCATTGTTATTTTTATCCTCTAATTTGGTAATTACCGTAAAACCACGTTGCTCACTTTTAGCGAAATGAAATTTATCGTTAAATTCTTCTGTAAAACGTTTCGCTAAAGGTGTCTTTTTAGTTGCGTAGGCATTATTCCAGTTATTGAGGTAAATGGTTGATAATGTGTCTTTACTTTCATTTTGATAGGTAATACGTTGATGTATTTTTATTGTTTTCGTATCCATATCAATTGAAGCCTCAAGGTCAATAGTATTCTGACCAACAGATATGAAGCTCCACAAAAAGAGCGTAATTAGTAAAACACGATTGAGTTTCAATGTGAGACTACAAATTTTAAAGGTTTAAACTGAAATTTTGAAGGTGTAATATAATAGATACCGTTGTCTAATTGAGAGGTATCTATTGCTATTAACGTATTATTAACGTCAATGGTTTTCAACAGCTGTCCTAAACTATTGTAAACAGACAATGATATCGTGTTTTGTAAGCTGGATTTGATATTGATTTTTAAAGCGTTACTCACAACGTTAGAACCTAAAATGGTGAGGCTTTCTTCAATTAAAAAAGTGTCAACACTCAAGGTTTGATTGGTTTGTAATTGTAAGGTCACAGGAAGATGATCACTAAAACTGTGTAAAGCATCTCTAATAAAAAATGAAAAATCGTCACCTGAGCAATCACTCGAATTTATGGCTTGATTGTAGCAATCTGTATTTTCGTTATTTCCAAAAACACCATAACTGTCAGGAACGAATGATAATTCAGGGTTATCAGTCATAAATTCTGAAGTCATTATAAAATCAAAACGATCATCAAAACCACCTATTGTTCCGCCTAAACCAGTTTGTGTTCTTGTTGATTGTGTCATGACATCCACAAAACTACTATTGTTATGCCAGCTACCAATGCGATTCGCTGGATCTATAAATTTTATAACGTTGTTATCATCGGTATCAATAAGTTCTTGAAATGCAGGTTCTGATTGTGTATATACATTAAAATCACCGGCTAAAACAACGTTGCTGCTTTCTGGAAATGTATTGAGGTAGGTTGTTAAATCCTGCACCATTTGTAGTCTTAACGCTTGATTTGATGATCCGCTAGACGCTTTTAAATGGCATACAATTACATCAACAATAACAGGAGTTGTATTTTGATTTACGGTATTTAATTTTAACCGATAATGATTGAAATCTCTAAAAATGGTTGTTACAATGGTTTGGTTTTCTAAAATGAATTTTGAGCTATCGTAGTAAATGAGTTGTTGTAAATTATTTTGATTGCTGATATTGTCATCAGAGGTATTGAGTTCAAAGGTCGCACTCAAATAATTTGAATTTATAAACTGAAGCGAATTTAAAAGTGTGTTGGCACCAGCTTCATTATTTAATTCACATACCATGAAAAGATCAGGTTTGTAATTGTCTAAAATAACTTCAAAGTATTGCAAACGATTTGGTACTGCATCTTCCAACGGAAAATTAAGGACATTGTAAAACATGAGTTTTAAGTTTTCTTGTGCAGAAAGCGGTTGAAACATTACAACGCATGCAAAAACGATAAGGTATAATTTCTTAACCATAAGGGAATTTAAAAAAATATTGCAAAAAGATGTGTTTAGAAATTTGGACTCAGACCAGATTCTCTATAGAATTTATCAAGGATATTAATCACTTCATCACCTGAATCAACAAGATGAATTAAATCTAAATCTTTGGCACTAATATTAGCAAATTGATCTAAAAGCGTGCTTTTTACCCAGTCCATTAAACCAGACCAAAATTCAGTACCAACAAGAATAATTGGGAATTTTTCAATTTTATGAGTTTGAATTAAGGTAATAGCTTCAAAAAGTTCATCTAGCGTTCCAAAACCTCCAGGCATGACAACAAAACCTTGCGAATATTTAACAAACATCACTTTTCGAACAAAGAAATAGTCAAAATCTAAGCTCTTATCATTATCAATATACGGATTGTCATGTTGTTCAAAAGGAAGCTCAATGTTTAATCCAACCGAAGTTCCTCCAGCAATATGTGCTCCTTTATTACCAGCTTCCATAATTCCTGGTCCGCCACCTGTAATCACACCATAGCCATGCTCCACAATTTTACTGGCAACTTCTTCCGCAAGCTTATAATATTTGTGGTCTGGTTTTGTTCTTGCAGATCCAAAAATAGACACACAAGGTCCAATCTTACTAAGCTTTTCGTAGCCATTTACAAATTCGCCCATAATCTTGAAAATAGCCCAAGAATCGTTGGTTTTTATCTCGTTCCATCTTTTATGGTTTTGTTCTTTTCTCATAGTAGTAGTATTCAGTATTCAGTATTCAGTATTCGATTTCAAAGCGTAAACTTATGAAAGCAAATTTAAAGAATATTGATTAAGTATACTTTATTAGCAAGAAATCTTGCGTTCAAGTATTTATCTTAAAATTTTAATAACTAATAAAGGATGATTTTTGACAAATTTATCTCTTTTTTATTGAAACACGTTTCAGTGTAAACTTGTCAAATTTTGACGTTAAATGGGTATTCAACTCATCATAGAACTTTAATTACTATTTTTGGAGCTTTAACATATACTACATATACTCTGAAAACCGCTGTTGTCATATTAAACTGGAACGGGAAAGATTTACTGGATAGATTTCTTCCATCGGTACTGCATAATTCTGAAAGCGCAGATATTTATGTCGCTGATAATGCATCTACTGATGATTCTATTCATGTATTAAAGCAGAAATTTCCGCAGGTTCATATTATTCAAAACTTAGGGAATGGTGGTTATGCGAAGGGCTATAACGATGCTTTGAAAACGATTGAGGCAGACGTATTTTGCTTACTCAATAACGATATTGAAGTGACTAAAAATTGGTTGTCTCCAATTATTTCAGAGTTTAAAGCCAATGCTGATACAGCGATTATTCAACCAAAAATTCTAGATTATAAAAATAAAACACACTTTGAATATGCTGGAGCAGCTGGCGGATTTATAGATAAATATGGTTTTGCCTTTTGTAGAGGACGCATTTTTGAAACTGTTGAAAAAGATAACGGTCAGTACGATGATACAAGTTCGATTTTTTGGGCTTCAGGTGCGTGTCTTTTTATTCGGAAATCGGCCTTTGAGTCTCTAAATGGATTTGATGAAAGTTATTTTGCTCATTTTGAAGAAATAGATTTGTGCTGGAGAGCGTTCAATTTAGGATTGCAAACCAAATATGTTGGGACATCTGCAGTATATCACGTTGGAGGTGCCACGCTAAACAGCAGTAATCCGAAAAAAACCTTTCTGAATTTTAGAAATAGTTTATTTACAATAACTAAAAATGCACATGGCTTTCTCTTCGGAATTATATTTATCAGACTCGTTCTTGATGGTATTGCCGGACTTAAATTTTTGTTCAGTTTTCAAATTTCGCATTTTTTCGCTGTCTTAAAAGCGCATTTTGCATTTTATGTGTATCTACCTCGATTATTAAAGATACGTAAACAACTTCCGAAGAAAGAAAATTACTACGACCGACGTTCTATTGTATGGTCGTATTACATAAGAAAACGTTATCGCTACTAAATGTTAGTAAATGTGTTAATATTTTAGTTAAATAAGCTAAATGGAATTATTCTTTTATCTAATTTTGGTATGTTCTAAGAATAGAACTATCAAATAAGAAAATAACCAAATTTTTAAAATATATTATGAGAAAATTAATGCTATTAAGTATTGCTGGAATGTTCATTTTGACTTCATGTGTGTCTAAGAAAGATTATATGGCACTAGAGGAGCAGCAAAAAGAAACTCAGGATTTATTAAATTCTGCTACAGTAAAATTAAATAAGTGCTTATCTGACGAAGCAGCATCTTCTGCTCGTTTAGAAGAATTAAAAAATCGTTTAGCAGATTTGAAAGCTTCAAACGAAGCTTTAATTTCTAATACGAAAGACATGACTGTCTTAACAACTCAAGGTGCTAAAAACGTTGAGAAGTCTTTAGAGAGTTTAAAAGAAAAAGATCTTAAGATTTCACGTTTACAAGATGCTTTATCTAAAAAGGATAGTGTGACATTAGCATTGGTAACCAGCTTGAAAAAAGCTGTAGGCATTGACGATCCAGATATCGAAATTAATGTTGAAAAAGGTGTTGTGTTTATCTCTATCGCAGATAAATTGTTATTTAAGAGCGGAAGTTATAACGTAACAGACAAAGCAAAAGATGTATTAGCTAAAGTGGCGAAAGTAATTAAAAGCAAGCCAGATTTTGAAGCGATGATTGAAGGTCATACGGATAGCAGGTCATACAGTAGTGGAGTACTTATTGATAACTGGGATTTAAGTGTAAAACGTTCTACATCTATCATTCGTGTTTTACAAGAATTAGGTGTTAATCCAGGACAATTAATAGCAGCTGGACGTAGTAGCTATGTGCCATTAGCAGATAATGATACTGCTGAAAACAGAGCGATAAACAGACGTACACGTGTTGTAGTATTACCTAAGATTGATCAATTCTATGAAATGATTGAAGAGGAAATGAAAAACTTATCTGCTGGTGAACCAGTAAAGGAATAAGTAAATAAAATTAATAAAGAAGCTCAATCGCAAGATTGGGCTTTTTTTTATGGCTATTACTCAGAGATTCGCTGAGGTTACACCGAGTAACACAGCGCATTCTTCTTTTAGATTATAATCAATTAAAATTACGGCTTATTGATCCCTTCTCAGTGAATCTTAGCGTTTTTTATCCGTGAATTTCAGTATAACAACAATCTAAAAGATCCCTAAATCACCTTTGCCTTCTCTTACAACCACAGCCTCTTCTCCAGATAAATCAATAACAGTTGAAGGCTGGTTATCACCATAGCCACCATCAATAACAATATCAACAAGGTTATCCCATTTTTCTAAAATAAGTTCAGGGTCGGTGGTGTATTCTATGATTTCATCATCATCACGAATAGAGGTCGAAATTATTGGATTCCCTAATTGGCTTACTATTTCAATAGCAATAGCATTATCTGGCACACGAATACCAACCGTTTTTTTCTTTTTAAAAGGATGCGGTAAACTTTTAGAGCCAGGAAGAATAAACGTATAGGGGCCAGGAAGTGCACGCTTTAAAATCTTAAATGTCGCTGTGTCAATTTGTTTCACGTAATCACTTAAGTTACTTAAGTCTTTACAAATAAATGAAAAGTTAGATTTTTCGAGCTTGATACCTTTTATTCTCGCAATCTTCTCTAAGGCTTTAATATTATTAATATCACAGCCCAAACCGTACACCGTATCTGTTGGATAAATGATCAATCCACCACGTTTTAAAACATCAATAACTTCCTTAATTTGCTTAGGATTAGGGTTTTCCTCGTAGATTTTAATCAATTTAGCCATAATATTGTACCTTTCAATTTCGTTTACAAAGTAATTAATTATTTTTAGTATGAAGACAATTAAACTCACATTAGTCCTAGTTTTTATTTCCTTCGGAATTTTTTCGTGCTCTGATGATGGTTCAGACCCAAGTGATCCTCAAGATGGCATGCCTTTAGAATTTCGCCAAGAATTAAATGTCTCCTACGGAAACGATAGTGATCAAGTCTTTGATCTCTACTTACCAGCAAACCGAACCCTTACTACCAAAGTTATGATTTTGGTTCATGGTGGTGGTTGGACTCAAGGTGATAAAGAAGATATGAATCCTCTGAAGGACCTAATGCGTCAAGACTTTCCAGATATTGCTATTGTAAACATTAATTACCGATTGGCTGATGAAAATAATCAACCATATCCGATGCAAATTGATGATATAACAACTATTATTGATATGTTAAACACGAATGAAAATGAGTATGTCATTTCAGATGATATTGGGTTTTTAGGGATCAGCGCTGGAGCACATTTATCTATGCTTTGGAGTTATGCATTTGATAGCGAAGCTAAAGTGAAAATGGTAGCAAGTATCGTAGGACCTGCAAATTTTACGGATCCTGCATACCTTGACAATGAAGATCCTTTATTACAAGAACTTATAGAAACATTTGGTATCGATACCTCAATTGAATATCTCGAAGAAATTAGTCCGTATCATCAAGTTACCGCTTCGGCTCCTCCAACTATTTTATTTTATGGAGGAGAAGACCCTTTAATACCTGTAAGTCAAGGCGTTGATATGGAGGCTAAACTGGCTTCACTTGGTGTGACACATCAATTTACATTGTATGAAAATGCAGGTCATGGGTGGACGGGTTTAGAATTATTAGATACATGGACCAAATTGAAAGCGTTTACTCAAGATCACTTGGAGTAAATCATGTAACATTCTAAGAATTTTATCGTCTATATAGTATGCGGAGTTTTCTTCTTATCATACTAGTATTTAGCATGTCTTTTTGCGCTTATGCAAAGGATAAATCTAAACTGATACAGTTTTCTAAAGCTGAAATATTAAGCGACCATACCACAAGAATTCCATTTAAACTTATTGATAACCTCATTGTAATTCAAGCTGAACTTTTAGACCAAAAAGGAAACTTTATTATTGATACAGGTTCTGAAACACTTATTCTTAATAAGGCTCATTTTAAAGCGAGAACAACTCACATGATGACATCCAGACGAACTTCAGGTGTTATTGATATTGTTGATAATCCTTTAGAAAAACGCTTACAAGAGTTTATTATCAAAGATCTTATTGTTTCGGATAAAAATTCAGATGTCATAGATTTATCACATATTGAAACGAGCAAGAAAATTCATCTCTTAGGTATTATAGGGTTTGATATTTTAAAAGACTATGAAGTGTTTATTGACATGTACCTTAATCAAATCACCTTGTCTCGAGTGGATTCTAAAGGAAAGAGATTAGATCCTAGAGAGTATCTAGAGACTATTATTGATACTATCAATTTTAAATTAAAAAGGCACACCATAGTCGTAGACACTTATGTAAATAATCAAAAATTAAAGTTCGGGTTAGATACTGGAGCAGAATACAATCAACTTAATAAAAGAACAAGTAAAAAGAATCTAAAATATTTTTACCCATCTAAACGTGTCATGCTTGTTGGTGCGAGTGGAAAAAAAATTGAGGTTTTGGCAGGAAAATTGTATCGTGTTAAACTATCTGATAAAATATTTTTTGCACCAATGGAAACCATGTTAACCAATCTCAATCAGATGAATGAAGCCTTTGGCACATCATTAGATGGCATACTTGGTTATGAGTTTTTTAGGCAGCAACGTATCATTATTAATTATCAAAAAGAAAAGCTTTACTTTGTAAAGTTCCCTATACGTAAACAGTGAAAACAATAACACGACATATCATTATCTTACTATTTGCAGTAGCTGCATGGCATTCCTATGCTCAAAATGATGAAAAGGGGTATCGCTTTGATGGTAATTATGTGGTATTCACTTTTAATAAGTATGATTACGAGAAATTTACTGTTGATGACTCTACAAAGAAGATCAAATTTGAAGACTTAAATATTGATAATGTCGTAGTTGCTGGTGAATTTAATAATTGGTCTAAGTACGACTGGAAAATGACTCGAGTTAACGAAACGACCTATGAGCTCAGAAAACATATCACTGATTTTAAAGACGAGTTTTCATGGGAATTTAAGTTCTATATCAATGATAAGTATTGGGCAGAGCCTTCAGAGTTTGATTCTAATGTTGCCTTAGCCATGAAAAAAGGAACAAATCTCAATGTCTATAACCTTAGAATGTCTACCAAAGCAGCTATTACTGATGAAAACGGAAATGTTAGTTTTAGACTTCGCGGTTTTGAAGATGCAAAAAACGTCATTGTTGCTGGTTCTTTTAATAGATGGGACGAACATGATTTTAAAATGTATAAAATTATAAACGGTTGGGAACTTAAACTGGACATGAAACCTGGAGAGTATGAATACAAATTCATTGTCGATGGTAATTGGATGGAAGATCCTTCAAACCCTTCAAAAGTGGAGAATGAATTTGGTCAATACAACTCACTCATAAATGTTGGTAAATATGTAACCTTCTTGCTAAAAGGCTATAATGATGCTGAACGGGTTATTCTTGCTGGCTCCTTTAACGATTGGAATGATGACGATATCGAAATGGAAAGAGTAGATAATGACTACTGGAGCTTACGTTTGCCATTACCTGCTGGAAAACATTACTACAAGTTTATTATCGATGGAAAATGGATTTTAGATCCAGAAAACCCAATACGAGAATACGACGGAGAAGGAAATATCAACTCTGTGTTTATGGTGAAGTAACTATCCCAGAACATCCAACTTCGCAAAACGGAGTAATAGTTTTTTAACACCTCCAGCTTCAAAATTAATTTCGGCTTTGACATCTGGACCTTTGCCTTCTATTTTCATTACTTCACCTTTTCCAAAGCGTGCATGCTCAACCACGTTTCCAATCGTGAGTTTTCCATCAAAGAGATTGGTATTATCTGAAGGCGCACTTTTAGAGACACGCTTTAAATTTTTAGGCGCAACAAATTTTGCTGGTGCAGCCTCAGATTTGCGTTTGATAGGTTTTTTAAAACGAATACGGCTAGGTTCAACATCACCAAAAATATCTGCGCTCAACATTGGATTTTGTCTCGGATCACGAATAGGTGTAATGATATCTACAAATTGATCATCAATTTCTTCAATAAATCGGCTAGGTTCGGCATCAATTAATTTTCCCCAACGGTAACGTGATAAGGTGTATGTTAAATAGGCTTGATTTTCGGCTCTAGTTAAGGCTACATAAAACAAACGTCGTTCTTCTTCCAATTCACTTCGCGTATTCATACTCATCCCACTCGGGAACAAATCTTCTTCCATACCAACAATAAATACATGCGAAAACTCTAATCCTTTTGCTAAATGTATTGTCATTAAAGCGACATGATCTGGATTCCCTTTGTCTGCATCTAAATCGGTTGCTAAGGCAACGTCTTCTAAAAATTCCGCTAAGGAATCTCCCGCATCAGCAAGTTCCATTTGGCCTTCAACAAAATCTTTAATACCATTCAATAACTCTTCAACATTTTCTAAACGTACTTGACCTTCAGGAGTACCTTCTTTATTAACTTCTCTTATTAAACCACTAGATTTAGTCACATGCTCTGTTAAATCAAAAGCATTAGCTGTTTTATTCATCACTTGATAACTTTCAATCAGCGTCACGAAATTTTTTAGCTTGTTTTTTGTTCCGCTATTAATATTGATATCAATCTTATCAATATTTTGAAGGACTTCAAAAATGGTTTTTTCAAAGCCGTTTGCTGCAACGATTAGTCGATCTATAGTGGTTTGTCCAATCCCACGGGCAGGATAATTAATGACACGTTTTAGCGCTTCTTCATCGGCAGGATTTAAAATTAAACGTAAGTATGCCGTGACGTCTTTGATTTCTTTTCGTTGATAAAAAGATAGTCCGCCATAAATACGATACGGAATATCTCGTTTACGTAAAGCATCTTCAATAGCCCTAGATTGTGCATTTGTGCGATATAATACAGCAAAATCACTATTGGGTAAATGTTGATTCATTTTAGTATCCCAAATCGTGCTTGCTACAAATCTACCTTCATCACCATCGGTTAATGAACGGTTTACTTTTACCTTTTCGCCTTCGGTATTTGCGGTCCAAACAATCTTGTCTAATTTCGTTTTATTATGCTCGATTACCGAGTTTGCTGCACCAACAATATTTTTTGTAGAACGGTAATTCTGTTCTAAACGATATACTTTAACGTCATCGTAATCTTTCTGAAAATTTAAAATATTATTAATATTAGCACCACGGAACGCGTAAATACTCTGCGCATCATCACCAACAACACAGATATTTTGAAAGCGGTCAGATAAAGCTCTAACAATTAAATATTGTGAGTGGTTTGTATCTTGATACTCATCTACTAAAATATATCTAAACTTATTTTGGTACTGCGCAAGTACATTAGGAAAACGAGTTAAGAGCTCGTTGGTACGTAATAATAAATCATCAAAATCCATTGCTCCAGCTTTGAAACAACGGTCTACATAATTTTTATAAATTTCACCTATTCGTGGTCGTCTGGCTGACGTATCGGCTTCAATTAATTCTGGATTTTTAAAGTAAGCCTTAACAGTAATAAGGCTGTTTTTGTAAGATGAGATTCTACTGTAAACCTGTTTGGTTTTATAAAGATCTTTATCTAAACCCATTTCTTTAATAATGGAGCCTAACAATTTTTGAGAATCTTGTGTATCGTAAATCGTGAAATTACTCGGGAACCCTAAGTGATGCCCTTCAAAACGTAAAATCTTAGCAAATACAGAGTGAAATGTTCCCATCCATAAATTTTTGGCTTCGCTGGTCCCAACAATATCTGCAATTCTGCCTTTCATTTCTTTGGCAGCTTTATTGGTAAATGTCAATGCCAAAATATTAAAAGAATCCACGCCTTGACTCATTAAATACGCAATGCGATAAGTCAATACACGCGTTTTGCCAGATCCTGCACCAGCAATGACAATCATTGGTCCATCCTTTTGTATTGTTGGCGCTAACTGAGCCTCATTTAACTGACTTAAATACTTCTCCAAATCCTTTTCATTTTTAGAATGATAAAAATAGCCATTTGTATTAGGTTTTGGGCACTGCTTTTATCAATAATTATAAACAATTACGGTGGCTGATATATTTTGATATATATTTAGGTTTCTAAATAAAAAAACACCACTATGAGAATCTTATATGCACTTTTACTCTTCGGAATAACAAGCACATTTGCACAAAATGATTTAGAACAGCAATTTATAGATATAGAATCTCAACTTATCGAATGGCGACGTGATTTTCATGAGCACCCTGAATTATCTAATCAAGAATTTAAAACTGCCGAAAAAATCGCAGCACATTTAAGATCTTTAGGAATAGAAGTGAAAACAGGTGTTGCTGTTACAGGCGTTGTTGGAGTTTTGAAAGGTAGCCAACCAGGAAAAGTCGTTGCTTTAAGAGCTGATATTGATGCGCTTCCTGTAACGGAAGACAGTGATTTGTCGTTTAAATCCACGGTTACAACTTCCTTTTTAGGAAATGAAACTGGCGTTTCCCATGCCTGTGGTCATGATGGTCATACAGCGATTTTAATGTCTGTGGCTGAAATACTTTCAAAAAACAAGGATAAATTAAAAGGCACAGTGAAATTCATTTTTCAACCTGCTGAAGAAGGTCCACCTCCAGGTGAAGAAGGTGGTGCGAAATTGATGATTAAAGAAGGTGTTTTAGAAAGCCCAAAAGTCGATGTGATTTTCGGTTTGCATTTACGATCTATGGTTGAGGTTGGAGAAATTCACTACAAACCAGGAGGTGCTATGGCGGCTGTAGAGCGCTTCGTAATCAATGTTAAGGGAAAACAAACACATGGTGCTGCGCCTTGGTTAGGCGTTGATCCTATTTTGATCTCTGCTAAAATTATCGATGGGTTGCAAACGATTATTAGTCGAGAATCAAAATTGATTAATGAAGCTGCAGTGATTACCGTTGGAAAAATCTCCAGTGGAGTTCGGTTTAATATTATTCCAGAAACAGCTGAATTAATAGGCACTGTGAGAACCTTAGATCCAGAAATGAAAAAGTTAATTATAAGACGAATGACCGAAATGACGGAAACCATTGCAAAGGCATATGGAGGTGAGGCTACAATTTCATTCAGAAACCAAACAGCTATTGTCTATAACGATCATGACTTGGTTAATCAGATGTTACCAAGTTTAGAAACAGCAGCAGGTGAGGATAACGTGATTCAGATAAAAGCAGAAACTATCGGTGAAGATTTTTCATATTTTCAAGAAGAAATCCCTGGATTCTATTTTTACCTTGGTGTCATGACTAAAGGTAATACTGAAGTTCATAATCATCATACACCTAGTTTTTATGTTGACGAAAGTGGGTTATTGCTAGGTGTTAAAGCATTAACACATATGACTCTAGATTACTTGAGTCAATAATTTTAAAATTTATATTTTTTAGATAAAACGAAATTTTAATTTTTAAATATCTTTACACTTCAATTACATCCTATGGATACTCTTATTAATTTTATTTTGAATATTTCTTGGTGGATATGGATTATCATTGTTTTAGTAATTATTGCTATTCGTGATGTTTTACAAAGAAGTCATACGATAAGTCATAATTTTCCAATAGTCGGCCATATTAGATACCTGCTAGAAAGTATCGGTCCTGAACTTCGTCAATATTTGGTCGCTAATAACCGAGAGGAGCTACCTTTTAATCGCATTGAAAGAGGTTGGGTGTATGCATCTTCAAAAAATGAAAACAACTACGAAGGTTTTGGTACAGATAGAGATATTTATGCTCATCAACACATTTTTATCAATAATGCCATGTTTCCTTATCAAACGAAAGAAGGGCATCCAAATACTACTGATAAATCGTTTTTGCCATGTGCAAAAGTTATGGGCGAATTTAATAAACGACAAAAACCATACAGACCTGCTTCAGTCATCAATGTTTCGGCAATGAGTTTTGGATCCTTGTCAGCGAAAGCTATTGAGTCGCTAAATAAAGGAGTTAAAATGGCACATGCTTACCACAATACAGGTGAAGGAGGTTTGTCTCCTTATCACAGTCATGGTGGTGATGTGGTTTTTCATTTTGGTACAGGTTACTTTGGTGTTCGTGCTGAAGATGGTGGGTTTTCAATGGAAAAATTGAAACAATTGGTTGCCGATAATCCTTTCATTCGTGCTATAGAAGTTAAGTTGTCTCAGGGTGCAAAACCAGGAAAAGGTGGTGTGCTTCCAGGTGCTAAAATTACACCTGAAATTGCCAAAATTAGAGGCGTTGAGGTAGGAAAAGATGTCCTATCACCTCCAAATCATAAAGCCTTTTCTACAATTCCTGAAATGGTAGATTTTATTGAGGCTATTGCTAAAGAAACTGGTTTACCTGTTGGTATTAAAGCTGCCATCGGAAAATTAGAGCAATGGGAAGAGCTCGCAGATATTATGATCAAAACTAATAAAGGTCCCGATTTTATAACCGTTGATGGTGGTGAAGGCGGAACAGGTGCCGCACCTCCGAGTTTTGCTGACCATGTCTCTTTGCCATGGGTTTACGGTTTTGGTGATTTATATAAAATGTTTCAAGAAAAAGGACTTTCAGAGCGCATTGTGTTTATCGGGAGTGGAAAATTAGGGTTTCCTGCGAAGGCTGTTATGGCTTTTGCCATGGGAGCAGACTGCATTAATGTCGCTCGTGAAGCCATGATGAGTATCGGTTGCATACAAGCACAAATTTGCCATACCAATCGTTGCCCAAGTGGTGTGGCGACGCAGAGTAAATGGTTGCAAAACGGGATTGATCCAACATTAAAATCGGTGCGATTAGCGCAATATTTCAAAACGTTTAGAAAGGAATTTGTTGAGATAACGCATGCTTCAGGTTATGAGCATCCATGTGAATTTAAAATGAGTGATATTGAAGTTAATGTTGACGATCATAATCTATCTAAAGAATTAAACCATACCTACCAATACGATAAAACTCCTGTTCCATTTACGTCAATGCAAGTTTTACAGGACTGTAAATATTTAGGGGGAAACTATTAAAAAATAATTATAAATTAAAACGAAACCATAACTATGGAACTTGATATTTTGGGACTTTTATTATACTGCATTCCTGCTATTGTAACAGGAGCTGTTGCTTTTTTATTTTTTAGAGAGCATATCGAAAATGAAGACAAAAGACGAAACTTTCTAATACAAAAAGACTTGCAAAAAGATGCTTTGCCAGTCCGACTTCAAGCATACGAGCGGATATCGCTTTTTTTAGAAAGAATCAAACCTTCAAAACTTCTGTTGAGAGTTCAACCTACATCATCAAATAAAGACGATTATGAGTCTTTACTCATTGCCAATATTGAGCAAGAATTTGATCATAATTTAGCACAACAAATTTATGTCACTGATAAATGTTGGAGTATTACATCGACGGCTAAGAATGCAACAATTCAAATGATTAGAAAAGCTAATATGTCTGATGAGGTCAATTCTGCAGATAAACTTCGCGAAGTTATATTAACAGAGATGATGGGTAAAAGAGCACCAAGTGATGCTGCTTTGTCATTTATAAAAGAAGAGGTCGCTGATATTTGGTAATCCTAATTTGAAACCGCTTCATTTTCATGCTTTTCTTTAGCATAAGCATAGCCTTGTGACCACCATTTTGTCATGAGAGGTTTACTAAAAATCAAAGAGTTTTCAGTAAGACTCGTAGGTGTGTAATATAGATTAAGTTTTACGTTTCTATTTTTGGCTGCCAGCTTGCCAATGACGATATCGTTTTTCTCTACCTGATCTAACAGGTGTCCAAATAAGCTAAGCATCAATGAAAATGGGTTTTTACCCAAAACCTTTATACGTTCCATTTGTTCGGCTTCTAACACTATGGCATCTATTTCTGTAGCACCACGTAAAATCGCTTCTCTTATCGGGATGACGCAACCTAAGCCACCATCAGCATACTCATAACCATTTACTGTTGCCAAAGACATAAACGGTATATAATTACACGAAATCCAGATCCAATTACAAAACTCTTCATAGCTGTAATCTTTTATCGACTTATATTCTACGCGATTCATTGATAGATTAGACACTGTTACTACCACATCTTCTTTAGAGGCTCGAATTTTATCGTACTCTAGTTTTGTGATGTCTCGTCTAATCTTTCGTTTTAATGATTTACTCTCTCCAAACGTACGTTTCATGCGTATAAATTGCCATAGAGAATTAACAAAATCGATAGACACATATTCGCGATCCCCTTTTTTTCGTTGCACAAAGGGACTCACACTAAAAATATCATGTTGCTGTACATTTGTAAATATATTATAGAGCTTACCAATGTCATTAACCGCTAAATGTGATACCAACAAACTTCCTGTTGATGTGCCCAAAAACATGTCGTAATCGCGACCTTGATCTTCCATTAGGTATTGCGCAACACCACCTGCAAATGCGCCTTTACTTCCTCCTCCAGATATGACTAGTGCTTTCACTGTTGCTCTTTTTTAAGTGTTTCTATTAATATTTTATAGGTGTTGTCTTGTTCTAATTCTGCTAATGCGTTTTTTGCATATTTCGAAAATCGCCAGTTATGATGTTTACTTGCATCGATAAGACTTTTAATGGACTGCGTTTCATATCCGCCAAGTAATTTTAAATAGTTAAAGGCATTTAGTCGTAATTCAAAATGATGCTCAGGTAAACTATAACCTATTAATTCATTTAAAACGTCTTGTTTTTTTTCGGGTTGAAATTCTATAGTATTTAAATGTAGTGCCAACCAAAGTAATCTCACATTATAATCGTTGAAACCCATGATATTTTTGGTTTTCTGTAAATATTTAACGCGTTCCTCCGGAAAATTAGCCCATAAATGGTACAAAGCGTTTTCAATAGTGAGGTAAGAATTGTCATTTAAAAGCGCCTCGTATTCTGTTTTTAATTCTGTTGGAATCTCGTCTAAATATCTCGCGATGGCTTGTCTTACTTTCAAACTATTCTGAAATGCGCCAACTCCAATGTTGTTAGGATTTTGACTAATCACTTTTACTTTTGCCTTATCGGAACTATTAGAGATCAGATAATCTTTGCATTTCTGAGTCGATGTTTCACAGTCAATACTGAAATATGCTTCCATGAATACGGATTGCTTCAGGCTGTTTACTATCGCATCTTCCGGAAGTGTTTTTTCAACAAGCCAGTCATTCACGAAAGTAGTTACATCTTTCCCGCTGGCAATTTCAACTTCAGAGATAAAATCAGAAGTTTTTACAGTAGCAAATTGATGTTTTTCTAAATACGTTTTTACAGCCATTTTAAATGCGCTATCTCCAACTTGTTCTCTGAGGATATGTAAAGCCCATGCACCTTTTTTGTAAAACGTGGTACTGCTAGATTTCGGATTGAGTAATGATGTACTTTCACCCTGTTGCTCTTGAACTATTAATTCTTGAGCGTTTTCAAATAATTGCCAATAATAATGATCGTCACCAAAAATATGACGTTCAGCTAATAAGGCGTAATAGGTAGCAAACCCTTCTTGTAACCAATGATGCTCACCAGATGTTGCCGTAACTAAATCCCCAAACCATTGATGTGCTAATTCGTGCGCATTGACTGTAATATAGTTTTTGTCATTATACGCTATAGCATCTACCATTAGGGCATCTGAGAATATTGTAAGGCTTGTATTTTCCATACCTGAGTACAAAAAATCCTTCACAGGAACTTGCTTATAATTTTGCCATGGATATGGAAATCCGATGTCTTCCTCTAAAAAATCGAACATCTGTTTGCTGTAGCGATAAGTTGGCTCGACTTTTAGAGAATCTTCGGGATAATAGTAATATTCTAAAGGGATTCCGCTTTTTGAGGTTTCTAGTTTTTTTTCATATTTACCAATGGCTAACGCTACTAAATAACTTGACATTGGTTTTTGCATGGTATGAAACCAATGAGTTATAAATCCGTCTTTTATAGAATCTCTCAATCTGCCATTTGATAGCCCCTTAAAATTTGGAGGAGCACTAATTGTTAAGTCAAATACGATTTTATCATTCACATCATTGATGCTTGGTAGCCAGTGACTGGTATTCTTGCCTTGACCTTGCGTCCATATTTGACCAATCGAATCATTCTTTCCCTTAATGAAATACATTGCTTTCGTTGGAGATACTTTGCAATCAAATTTTAAGACATTATTTAGAGACTTTTTAAATTTATGTTTAACGATAAGTTTTTTACCATCATTTATAATTTCTACTGGCTCCTTGTTTAAGAGCACATGATGAAACTCCATATTTACAGCATCAATAAAAATTGAATCTGTACGTTTTAATATGTCAAATTCTATTTCATAATTAAAAATATTTACAGTCTTAATATCCGTTTCGTCAAACCAAACAGTAGCTTCTATTTTCTTAAAATCTACATCATCTGATTGCTGAGCATTCAGGTTTCCGAAGACAAAAAGAATAACAATAAGTTGAATACATCTATTCATAAAAAGGTGCACTATAGGAAACATCAAAATACGTATTTACGACTTAAAACACCAAGTAATAAGACTTGTTTATGGCATAAAAAAGCACGTCTAAAAAACGTGCCTTAGTATTTATATTATGAAGTCTCTATTCTGTAACCATAGGTTTGATAATTGGTGTATTACTTTTAACAACAACAAATGTTGATGTAGCATAAAAGGCGTTTCCGTTTCCTCCATCAGTAACCCAATCTTCGTAGTCATATTCAAACTCGAACATATCACCTGCTAGTGAGGATTCAAATTGATCCAATCTTACGGGAACAACCATTCCTGGGCACCAACCAGCTCTGTTAGGTTGCCAGTTTCCTGGATTTTGATTGCTTACTGGATTTGAAGCACATCCTAAAGGCGCTAAATCATGTTGAAAGGCAGCCATACCATTTATTAAAACATCATGTGTTCTATAACACCATTCGGCACAAGGTCTTCCATCGCTATCATTAGGTGTTGCATGTCCCCAACCTGAAATAATAGTTCTCAAATGAGTACTTTCAGAATTAGCAGGTATAGAAACCATCTTATCAAGGTCAAAACTATGATTCACACCATAAGGCACACCAGAACTCGACCAATCATCGTAAGCAAGAATCCTTGATATGGCGTAATAAGGGTAATCTGGAGTTCCTTCAATATAATCAAAATCTACCGTTACTTCATAACCTTTATCATTCCAGCATTCTGTTCTTATTCTTAATTCAGTAGCGCCTGTTAATAGCGACTTAAAGTCGGTGACATCAAATTCAAATCCGCGGTCTAACTGACTATTATCATTCCAATACGGCGTAATATAGCGTCCTAACTCATACAATTCACCTGAAGTTTCATCTTTTACTTTTACGTTCGCATATACATCCCATTCGTCACAACCACCTGCAGGACAAGACAATTTTACAAACATTTTAATGGTTTCTATATTCGTCAAGTCATCATGTAAATTGAAGGTTTGGGTTGACGATTGATTATAGCTACCACCAAATGCAAGTCTTTCATTATTGAAAGCGAGGTAATTGTGAATCACTGGCAAACCGACACCTGTGAGTGCTACTTCTACATCATCTACATCCGCATTAGACAGGGTTAATGTTCCAGAAGCATTTCCTGCGATAGTAGGAACAAACCTCACATAAATAGTATTTTGATTATTTACAGTTTCTAACGGTATTTGTAATGTAAGTGCATAATTGGTATCATCTAATGATATCTCAAAACCTTCACTAACAATTAAATCTATTACAGAATTTAAATGACCTCCATTAACCAATAAGGCCATAGCATCAGATTGCTGTGAGATTCCTGTGTCTTCAAAATCAATGTTAAAACTGCCAACAGTAATAATAGGTGCTATACTCAATCCTATTCCAGCTAAATTAACAGTTTGAGTGGTGGCAGAATCACTTTGCAAAGATACTTCTCCAGAAATGGAACCTATTGCAGAAACCGAAGGTGAAAATCTAATATAAAGTGTTTGATTGGCTTCATTAGCTGCATCTTTACTAATAGTCAATTGATTAGAAAAGTTAGAATCATCAATAGAGATTTGGAAATTCTCAGTAGCAGAAATGGATAGTTCTGTTGTAAGATTGTTGCCTTTTACAGTAATATTTTGCGACGTAGAATGACTTAAGACATCAACCTCTCCAAAAGGAACTACAGAAGCTGTAACCACAATACTTGATGGGCTTGTTTCACTTCCAGAATCATCACTACTGCAGTTAACTACAAACATAATACTAAGTAATACGCCAATGATACCAATACTTTTTTTAAAAACTGTTATTTTCATAATTACACGAGATTTTCCTACAATTTAAAGGATTTTACGGCCTGATAAAAGAAAAATCGTATTAATCATCAATAATTACATGTGGAACTTGCTCCAAATCCCAGTCAATTACCAAACCTCCTGCTAAACTTTGAGCAATTTCTTTTCCGTAGAGGAATTCGCAGAGATATAGAGCAGCTTCAAACGATTTTGCACCTCCAGCTGAAGTGATATATTTTCCGTCGTGTACAAACAGCACATCTTTTCTGATATCTAAATCGGGAAAGCGTTTTCGCATCGTATCTATATCACTAGGAAATGTTGTAGACACAGTGTTCTTAAGCAATCCAGCTTGGGCTAGTACAAATGCTCCATCGCAATGAGAGGTCACAAATTGAGCGTTTTTATCGACACGTTTTATAAAATCTATCATGGCCTTATCTTCTAAATCGGTATCGAGATGATGTTCTGCGCTGGGTACTACTAAAATGTCAATTTTCGGTAAATCGTCTGTTAGGTAATTAAAGTCTGGTAGGATTCTCATGCCTTCAAACGTGACAATTGGATTATCCGTATTTGCAACCGTAAACACATTCATAGGTTTGATACTGTCTCTAAAAATAGTGTGCTGAAAAATATCAAAAGGGGCTGTTAATTCAGTATTAAAAACACCATCCATAATTAAAAAGGCGACGTTATAACGGTTAGGTTCTAACTGAGGGAATTGTTTTTCAGTATCAGTTGCAATAGAGTTCTGAATCTCATTATCTAAGGTTTTTTTCTCTTCAGAAGTATTGCAACTTAGTAAAGATATTAGACAGAGTATTAAAATTGTATTTTTCATTTTCTAAATATTAAACCTAAAAGGCTTTTGAAACCTTGCAGGTTGAGTAGAATTCTATTTCACTCGCCAAGGTGGGTTTTTTCGATTTTTTCCTGCTTTGAAAAGTATGATGTGGTTGCCATCTAGATCATCTAAATGTGCTTCTCGCCATAACCAATCTTTGTCTTCAGCTTCCGAAGTAAATGTAATTCCTTTTTGTTTGAGTTGGCTTACCAATTCGTCGAGATTGTCATCTTCAAAATAAATTGAGGTTCCCTTAGCCATTGGTAAGGCATCAACTTTATGTATTGAGAACGTCGCATTTCCGTCAGGACATTCGAACCTCACATATCTGGGTAATGCCTCTACAATAAGCTTTAGACCTAACGTTTTATAAAACCCTGCAGCTTTTTCAACGTCTAATGATGGTATTGTGACTTGATTTAAATTCATTGTATTTCATTATTTGTTTTCATGTAATATTTTAAGTACAGTAAAAGTATAATAGCAATTACAGCCAGGATTGTAATTATTATCCAAGTGTTATTGAATCCTAAATAATCAACAAGCTGCATTCCTATATTATGTCCAAAAATATGTGCAACAGAAAAAGCCATCACATACATGGCCATATATTCGCCTTGATTTCCTCGTTTTGCTCGCTCAATAGCAAACGAATTTGAAAAAGGAAATGTGATCATTTCACCAAATGTCATAAATACCATTCCAATGATTAACACTCCAATCCAAGGTGTGACCGTTAGAATAATAAAACTAATACCTGTGAGTATAGTGCCGAATAACATGAGTCCTGTTTTGGTATATCGTGTATTTTCTAGCCATTTTATTAAAGGCATTTCTAATAAGAATATCACAAAGCCGTTGAAACCTAGGAGTAGCCCAATTTCAAATGCTGTGAGTCCGTGAATGTCTTTGTAATAAAGTGGCATAGTAGAAAAATATTGTAAGAATATGATTCCGAAAAGCAACATGACAACAAAGAAGATCCAAAACGATTTGTCTTTATATACAGACTTTGGATTTTCAACTTTAAACTCATCTAGAGGCTTAGTGACTTTTGGATTTAGTACTTTAATTAATAAAATAGTAGCTAGAATACAGGTAATACCATCTACCCAAAATAATCCGCCATAACCCATAGTGGTAATGATGATTCCACCCACTGCAGGTCCAGCAGAAAAGCCTAAATTAATTGCTAAACGAATCAATGTTACCGACCGTGTTTTGTTTTCTGGCTTGCTATAAGCATTCATGGCTACAAACATGGCAGGTCGAAAAGTGTCGGCAACAGCCATAACTAAAAATATGCCAATACATAGTGATGTAAACGTATGCAGAAACTGTAAGCCTATAAAGAGAATACCAGTTGATAATAAACTTCTAACCATCACTTTGTAGTAGCCAATTTTATCTGTTAGTTTGCCACCAATCCATGTGCCAACGACAGATCCTAAGCCAAAAGCAGACATAATCCAGGCCACATTATTATACGAGAATTTTAAATCTTCAGTAAGGTATATTGATAAAAACGGAATCACCATTGTGCCAGCTCTATTAATTAATGTAATTAAAGCTAACCACCAAACTTCTTTAGAGAGACCTCCAAACGTATCGATATAGTTTTTAAAAAGCGTTTTCATTTTGGTTGTGATATAAATGTAAAAAGTCCGACGATATCGTCGGACTTTTTATGATTGATTGGTTATATAATTTAATTATCATAGCATATGGCAAGTCCGACTCTTTGAAAAAGAGGTTTTTCTTTGGGTATATGAAATGACACAGTTTTGCATTTTTATCACGTATTTGTTTGTCAAAGCTATGATTTTTTTTTGAATAAGCAATTTATTGAGGAAAAGAGGTTTGGATGCATTGCTGAATTTATAATTTTAAGAATTACTTTTTCTTATTAAAAAGATTAACAAAGTTTCTTGTTTACCATTGCTATTTGCTTGACGCGTTTATGAAAATTAAAAGGATACTGATATCTCTAAATATAAATCAATAGCATAACTTTTTAGTTTCGTTAGTCAATACAAAATCAAATTGTATTTTTGAACTGAAAATTATTACTATGAGATCTTATTTAGTACTTGCTTTACTATGTGTCTTAACATTGAATTGTGCTGAAGAAAAAAGGCCTATTGCTGGTGAAACCGAATTTCAAAAAGAAATGAATGGCGCATATAAAGATGCCACAACATCACCACTTAAAGATAAGGACAGGAAAACATTTCAAGGCTTAGATTTTTTTAAGTTTGATTCTACTTTTATTGTGAAATCTTCATTTAAAAGAACACCTAATGAGGCTGTTTTTAAAATGAAAACGACTACAGAAAGATTACCTGAATATGTGAAATATGGCGAAGTAATATTTGAGCTTAAGGGGAAACAGTATCAACTAAACATTTATCAAAATCAAGGTTTGGTTGAAGACGCAGATTATAGAGATTATTTATTCCTTCCGTTTTTAGACAATACAAATGGAGAAGAGAGTTATGGAGGAGGACGTTATATCGATATGAGTATTCCTGAAGGAGATGAGATGGAGATTGATTTTAATAAAGCGTATAATCCTTATTGTGCTTATAATGAAAAATATTCTTGTCCTATTGTTCCTCGAGAAAATTATTTAGATTTGGAGGTTAGAGCAGGAGTGAAGGCATTTGTGAAGTAGTGTTCAGTCACAGTCTTAGTCTAAAGACCCAGCTTCTATTTTGCTAAATACATTCCGAAGAAAACAGCTAAAAAGCCAATGACAAAACTTGCTATGGTATAAATGGCAAAAGAGGTGAAATCTCCTGATTTTAAAAACACATGATTTTCATAAGCAAAAGTAGAAAAGGTTGTGAAACCGCCGCAAAAACCTGTCGCTAGCAATAATGTTTGATTGGATGTGAGCGAATCGTTTTTTGCAGCTAGTCCTAAAATAATTCCGATTAAAAGACTACCAATAATGTTTGCCGCAAATGTTCCGTAGGGAATTCCATTTTGTGTGCTATTGAGATACTTTCCGATAATAAACCGCAGTACACTTCCAAATCCACCACCAACAAATACGAGTATTAACTGCTTCATTTATTCGATTTCTAAATAAATTTCTGTCAGCCAATTCGCTGGATTTGGTGTTGCGTTTGGATCTGTTACATAAGCTTCAATAGCCATACCGTTTTCCTTTTGGGCTAAATTATTAGTAGCAATGTAAGCCATCGCTGTATCCCAAGATTCTTTTAGATTTATATAGTCACCTTTTAGTACTGTTTTGAGAGCTTTAAAAGGTTCTAGTTGTCCTGTAAGCACATTAGGATCTGTTGTAATTATTTTTGAAGTTGTTGGTATACAACATGAGAACATCACCGTATTGTTAGCTTCGTCCCATTTATGATAAATCACAAATGGTTTTCCTGCCATGGTCACATTATTAGTCATGGCATATGCCCCAATTTCAGGCATCATCTCTTGCATTTTTTGTTTGAAATCTTGCATTTTACAAGAGGTGGTATTGTATAAATAAAATCCGCCACCATGCTGTGTAATACCATCTACATTGATGCTGTATTTTTTCATGTCAGCTACTAGGACGCTATCAAGTTTTTCTAGGCTTCTCTCATAATTAGGGCCTATTTCTTTTTCCATACCACCCATAAAGACTGAAAATGCTTTAAAATCAAAAGGAAGGTCTTTGCCGCTAATGGTCCAAGTCACATCGGTTGTGCCGTTATTATTGGGTGTTAAGTTCCATGTCACATCAGATTTTGGATACTCGGCAAATTGCATTTCTTGAATAATAGTTGTGTTTGCTTTAGTATCAGTAGTTGTCATTACTCCAATACCATCTTTGTCTTCCCACGAATAAGAGCCATCAATACCTCTAGTTTGATCTGCTAAGGTTATTGTCATATCAGGATCTGCTTCTGCCCATGAGGACCAAGCTTCCCAGTTTTTAAAGTCAATTATATTGTCGTAAACAACACTCGCTGGGGCGTTTATAGTTCGTGTTCGTTTGACTTCAAAAAAGTTGGGCTGTACAGCAATATAAATGGCTAAACCTATAAAGAGAATTACTAATAAAAAGAGAATATATTTGAATGCTTTCATTGTTAAATCAATTAGTAATTCAAAGATAATCAATTTTAGCAGATGTCAATTATGGATTGCGTTGGTAGCACAATAATTAAATTTCATAAAAGCTTATAACCTCTAACAAAAGACATTAGAGCGTTGTTCTAGATATTTTAAAATTGAATGCGGTTACGATTACATTCTGTTTTTATTTACACTAAATTTTAATAACAAAAAGTTAATAATGAGTAATGCGATGATAGATATAATAGTCGTCATATTAAATCATCGCTATAATTAAAATTTGTCATCATTTTTAGATGGATTTGTTTGCTGCTGAAGATTGTTTAAGATCGCATATTGTATTAATTTTCCTTTACCAACTAAATGCAGTTTCCTTCGAATGTTCTTGCGATGTGTTTCAATTGTAGAAATGCTTAGCTTTAAATTAGATGCGATTTCTGAGCTTTTTTTGCCAGTTCCGATGTGGTATAAAACTTGACGTTCTCGAAGCGTTAAAACGTTTGATTTTGTGCTGTTATCTTTCTCTAGAGTCGCAAAAAAGAAAATTAAGGAGTTGATAATTGTTTTGTTTCTTGTGACATCTTTAACTGATTCTAAAATGGATATTACTTCTATTTTAGAGAGTTCTTCTCCTTTTTTATGATGATTTTCTAAAAGGGTAATTATTTGTTTAGTAGTGCTCATACATTGTTTTTAATACCAATTAGCTTCTTTATAAAAAAAAAACTTTTGAGGGATTTTCGTATTTTTTTAAATTATAAAAAGCTAAAACCAATTCCGAAATTAAAATTAGGTATTCCAGAGGTTTTGATTCCAGGGAAGCCTGGGATTTCCTCTAAGGTCGTCTCAGAACTTGTTTTACTGGTTACAACAATAAATTCTGGGATATCACCAAAACCATAGCCAGCTTCAATCCTGAAATAAAATGTACGGCCTAACTTTGCACCTAGTTTTAGGTTGATTGTATTGAACTTAACCGTTCCTGTGCCATCTTCAACGGCACCATTATCAAATTCTACTTCTGGAAAAGTGCCTTCACTATCAAATGAAAAATAAGATATGCCAGCATACAATCCTTTTCCAGTTGTATTGAGATATATGTTTGAGCCTATTTCAAAATTGTTGTAGTTGAGGTTTATGTCGTCTATAGTTTGAGATAGAGACATCCAGTCTACTGCAATTGCGACTCTATCGCTTAATAAAGGCGTGACATACTCGGCATTTGCTGTTATGATATTTGGTAGCCCAACTTTAACGCCAATTCTTAACGGTTTAATGCTTTTAGATGTTGAAAAATCATCTTGCGCCAAAGTAGGAAGAGAAACAATGATCATTAAGAGGCTAATCCAAACATTAACTGTAGTTTTTTGAATCATGATTTATATTTTAGTATACGTATCTGTATACACATCACCATCATCAGTCTCCTTAAGTGTTAGCGTTGTGCTATTTAGAGTTTCGATTTCTGTAGTAAAAGTTTCACCGCCAAATGTTGTTGAGATGTTATTACCGCTAATTGAGTAACTTATGGTTTCAGAGTCTATTACGGAACAATCATCACCTTCAAAAATGGTAAAAGTCACTTCATCAGATGTAAATGTTAATGTTTCCATAAGTTCACAATCATCCAGTGTTTCTGCAACACCATTTGTTGTGCTTGATGTATATCGCCAGGTTCCAATAATTTGATTTGAATTAATGCCTGAACTGTCGTCATCACTGTTACAAGAAAAAGTTACCATTGAAATAAAAACGATAATCAATACATTTTTAATAGTTCTCATAAGTATAGGTTTTATTGAATTAATAATTTACAATTTAAGAAAGTACATAGTGTGAAAAAATCCCCAGTACTGGGGATTTTTAGTGGTTGTTTTTTTTATCACTTCTCCCTTTGAATTAATAGTATTTCAACCACATGACTAACTATGCATTGTTTTATTAGGTCTTTAGTTTGCACTTTAGATGAACTTCTTTTTTGTGATGTAAGGGCCACCTTATGACTGTTTTTATAGTCATGTAAATTGTTGATTAATAGCTTCTCAAGATATCATAGATAAGTTTTTTATGAAATACTCAATTTGAGTATTTTTCAAAATTTGATTTTTCAAACCTTATGTCCTGTGTAAAGCAATTTTAAGTCCATATAACTATGGATTATCTTAGAATGGTATGATAATAGATTTATCAAATGAAATCCGATAGAACGCACTTTTGTTTACAAAAAAACCCCAGTTAAGGGGTTTTTTAAGTGGTTGAAATTTATTCATTTCCCTTTAAAATTAATAGCATTTTCAACCACATAACTAACTTATTATTGCTTTAAAAAGCGTTGAGTTGTTGTTTTTCCTTCAGAATTAATAGTCATCAAATACATACCAGATTGAAGGTTATTAACATCTAAGACATGAATATTACTGGTTATATCCTGTGATAGAATACGTTTACCGCTTATATCGTATACCGTTATTTTGGCATTGGTTTGATTTCCTAAATCTATAGTGAGCCAGTCATTTACTGGATTTGGGTAAATTTTAAAACTCACTAAGTTTTCCTCATTGACACTAAGGGGATCACAAACTCCGCCCCAATCTGGGAAAAAGTCGATTTGTAAAGCAGAATTGGTTGCAAAATCAAACGGTTCTTCTGCTATTTGTTCTACACACCAAATTGATAGGTCTTGGTTAAACACTGCGGCACCTTGAAACATTTGAAACATACCTGTCACCTGACTCACATCCCACATATCCATTGGTTGGTTATATGAACTAGCATTAACAAACATATTACTCATGCTAGTAACATTACTTGTATTCCAATTGTTAAGCGCTTGATTAAAGTCAAAGGCATCAGCGAACATACTAAACATATTTGTCACCTGACTTACATCCCAAACCGATATGTCTTGGTTAAATACTGCGGCACCTAGAAACATGCGAGACATATTAGTCACCTGACTTACATCCCAAACCGATATGTCTTGATTAAACACTGTGGCATATTGAAACATGCCAGACATATTAGTCACATTACTCACGTCCCAGTTATTAAGTGTTTGATTAAAGTTATCGGCACTACCAAACATGCCAGACATATTAGTCACATTACCCACGTCCCAATCATTAAGTGCTTGATTAAAGTCAGAGGCATTACCAAACATGCTAGACATATTAGTCACATTACCCACGTCCCAATCATTAAGTGATTGATTAAAGTCAGAGGCATTAACAAACATGGCAAACATATCAGTCACTTGGCTCACATCCCAAGTATTTAACGGTTGATTAAAAGCATGACTAGTTAAAAAACCAAATGTACCAAACATAGAACGCATGTTAGTTACAGAAGATACATCCCAGTTATTGATGTTTTGATTAAAACTTGAGGCACTAAAAAAGGCATATTCCATAGTCCTAACTTGACTTACATCCCAATTGTCAAGAGGTTGATTAAAACTTGAGGCTTCTCGGAATGTACCGGTCATATCGGTAACTTGACTTACATCCCAGTTATTAATGTTTTGATTAAAACTGAACGCATCTAAAAATGTTTTTTCTAAACTGGTTACATTGGAAATATTAGGAGCAGCGGTCGTATTGATATTAAAATTTGATGCTTTTCTAAAACTTCCTAACATGACGCGCCATTCTTGGTCTCCCCAAGATTCAACACTCGTCAGTTTAGGTGAGTTGGTACAATTAGCAAATCCAAACAGAATGTCGCAAGTTTTAAAATACGGGAATATACCGTTAATACTCACAGTATATGTGCCTGGATTAGCATAAATATGCGTTATAGTGCTAGTTACGTTCGTATCTGTTGTTCCATCTCCCCAATCTACAGAAAAATCATAATCCCAGGCATCGACAGTAAAAATATCAATACTTAAATCAGGGTTAGCAACAGTCCAAGTTGTCACAAAAGGCGTCGTAGAAGGATTCAATGTGATACCACATTGCCCTAAGCTATCACCACTAATCGTCCAATTCTTATCGTTGATTAAATTATTACGCGTGGTTTCATCACAATAAAATACACCATCAGCACCCAATGCTAAACCGATTAGATTTTGATTGTCGAAACTTTGTAATAGTGCGTCATAATTGTCCGTATCTAGACCTGAACCACTCAGGAAATTGGTTAAATTAGCAGTTGGATTAAACACCCAACTACTTAAATCTTGATTAAACGCCGTACTAGTCTCAAACATATTATTCATCGAAGTTACGTTGCTCACGTCCCAATTGTCGAGCGGTTGATTAAAGTCAAAGGCATCAGCGAACATACTAAACATATTTGTCACCTGACTTACATCCCAAACCGATATGTCTTGGTTAAATACTGCGGCACCTTGAAACATGCGAGACATAATAGTCACCTGACTTACATCCCAAACCGATATGTCTTGATTAAACACTGTGGCATCTTGAAACATGCCAGACATATTAGTCACCTGACTTACATCCCAAACCGATATGTCTTGATTAAACGCCGTACTAGTCTCAAACATATTATTCATCGAGGTTACGTTGCTCACGTCCCAATTGTCGAGCGGTTGATTGAACGAAGGGTTATTAGCAAACATCCTTGATAGTGATATGGCGTTACTTACATTCCAATTATCAAGTGGTTGGTTAAATGAAGGGTTGTTGCTAAACATTCCTGATAGAGATGTTGCACTACTTACATCCCAATTATTGAGCGGCAGATTATAAGATGTGTCTCTAAACATAATACCAAAATCAGTTACATTGCTAACATCCCAGTTATTTATCGGTTGGTTAAAAGGAGTTTGCGTAAACATGGCAAACATATCAGTCACTTGGCTCACATCCCAATTGTCTAGAGGTTGATTAAAGCTTGTTCCAGGAAACATTTGTTCCATATTGGTCACATTACTAACGTCCCAATCATTTAAAGGTTGGTTAAATACGTTCACAAAAATGAACATGAAGCTCATATCTGTAACACTTGAAACATCCCAATTATTAAGCGGTTGATTAAATGAACTCGCAGTGCTAAACATACGACTCATATTGGTCACATTAGAAACATCCCACATATTTAATAGCTGATTAAACGTACCAGCATTATTAAACATAAAATTCATATCTGTAACATTAGACACGTCCCAATGTTCCAAACTTTGATTAAAACTAAATTTGTTGTCAAACAAAGAAGACATATTAGTGATTCCACTTGTACACGTTAATGCTATTTGCGGGTCAAATTCATTAACATCTACTAAGGCTCTCAATTCACTTTCTGTACGTTTTGTAAATGTTTTTAAGCCTTCATTCGTTAATAAGGTTCCTTCTTCACCAAAATCTGCATCTGGACATAAACATGTAAGGCCATTAGCATCTAATATGAAATCGGGATTAACGAAATTTCCATATCCAAATGGACCAGTGACAGGACTTGTACTGCCAGAGCATGAACCAAAAATATAAAAATCGTATGCCGTGTTTGTTTGTAAATTGGTTACCGTAGCACTATTAACTGGTATGTCGGTCAAAATTTGACCATTACCAGGTGTAAAGCCTTGAGGACCGTATTCAATGGTGTAAGTATTTGTTGATGTTGATGCGTTATTGGTGTCTTCCCAGTTTAAATCAACTGTGGTGTCTGTCGCATTAGAAAAACTTAGGCTTTGAGGTGCAGAACAAGTTTTGGTCAAGCTGAAGGACGATATAAAGGGTCCACCGCAAGAGCCTAAGGGGTCTTCAATATAGTTTATTATAAATGACGCATCACCATCTATCAAGGAGTATGGTGTTGAGCCAGCTTCGTCAGTTGTCGTAAATAGATAGGCATCAACTCCATTACATTGTAAACTTGGGTTAACGTCCTCAATTTGAATAACACTGCAATTGAGTCTTAAATTAATGGTTTCAATTTCAACATTGAAAGCAGGTAATATACCATTTTGAAATGTTCTGGTGTTACCAAAACCAGTAATATTTACAAGTCCAGGTTCAAAGTTACTTGTGCCATTTCCAGGACCAACAACAGCAGTTACATCAGCAATTTGATATTCTCCAACTAAAAAAGTTTCTGGTGCAGGGCAATCTGTTTCTGGGTCAATTTGCGAAAAGGAATTTGAGGTTAATAAAATAGCAGTCACAAAAAATAATAGTCTTCTCATAATTAAGAGTTTAAAGGGTTTAAATTAATAGCACTGTAAACATACAAAATGATGTCACTCCAAAAAACCCCCAGTACAGGGGATTTTTTGGAGTGACATCATTTGATTGATTCTTAGTTAAAAGCGATATTTCTTCTCTAAAGCATAGCGCATGAGCTCGCCTTTACCATGTAGTCCTAAAATTCGGGCCATGTTTTTACGATGCGTATCTACGGTATGCGTGCCGATGAACAGATCATCAGCAATTTCTCGAGATGTTTTTCCTAAAGCAATGAGCTCTAAAATTTGAATTTGACGTTTGGTCAAAAGTCCTTTCTTTTTTGTTTTATTTTCTGAATCTAAAGCATTGGTATTAATATTAGCATCAATATAGCTGTCGCCATTTGCGACCGTATGTATGGCATTTAGAACTTCAGATAGTGGCGAGTTTTTTAAAACATAACCGCTAGCACCAGCATCAAGCATTTGTTCTATGGCATCGGTTTGGTCAAACATAGAGAACGCTAGAATTTTAATTTCTGGATGCGTTTTCTTAATGCGTTTTGTAGCTTCAATACCATCCATTATTGGCATTCTTATGTCCGTAAGAACTACATTTGGATGTTGCTTTTCAATGATCTGTAATAAGGCTTCACCGTTATTTGCGGTACCAACAATCGAGATGTCCTCTTCATATTCCAGTAACAATAGTATGCCATCTATAAGTGATTGATGGTCTTCGGCTATAGCTAATCGTATCATAAGGGTATATCTATTATTACGGTTGTTCCTTTATTTGTCTCAGACTCAATGGCCATTTTTCCGTTGAGATGTTCCACACGTTTGTCAATACTACTAATGCCCATGCCTTTATTTATTTTTGTGACCTGACTAGGATTAAATCCCTTACCATTATCTTCAATCATAATATTGAGGCTATCGTCGTGATTTGTGATATGAATACCCGCTTCAGTCGCATTTGCATGTTTAATTATGTTAGTAACTAATTCTTGTATGATTCTAAAAATTGATATTTCGAGAGAGTTTTCAAGTCTGTGCTCTAAACCAAAACTTTGTACTTCAAATTGCAAGCCACTTGAATTTGAAGCATTATCTGAAAGTTTTTCTATGGCAGGCAACAAACCATTTGTTGCGAGTACACCGCTATTTTTTAGGTGCGCCATAGATCTTACTTCAACATAAGCATCTTCTAACAGCGTACTTACTTTTTTTATGAGATCTTCGGAATGCTCCGGTTGGTTTGCACTATTTGTTAAATGTTCAAATTGTAATTTTGCAGCAATTAAAGAGGCGCCAACACTGTCATGAAGATCAGAAGCTAAACGCTGTCGTTCCTGCTCTTGACCTTCTATCATGGCGTCAATAGCTCGCAGCTCCATATCTTTCAATATCTTTTCCTTTTGCTGTATTTGAATTTCATTGTCTTTTTTGAGTATAAGTTGTTTCCTTCGAGTGTTTTTAAACATTAATAAACCAATTATTGAAACAGCAAAGAGTGTACTGCTTAAACCGATGGTTAAATTTTGCTTTTCTGTTTTTTCTTTTTCAATTTTTGAATCAAACAAGAGTTTGGTTTTTAAGTTTTCTGCAACCTTTTCTAAGCTGTCTTTTAGCCGTACTTTTTCAATTTCAAATTTCTGGAGCTGTTTAGTACTTTCAACATTGAGTATCTCACTATTTACGGCATTTGACATTTTCATATGTTTAATGGCTTTTTCGAAATTTTTAATACCGCTATAGCCTTCATATAAGTAATAATGGCACGTGTACATAATAGGCTTATTAGACATTTCAGTTGAAAGCAAAAGACATTCTTCAGCTGCAGAAATCAGTTTATTGAATTTTTTTTCTTGAAAATAATTTTGAGCTAAAGTTTGTAGACCGCCAGCTTGAAGAAGCTTATTACCAATGGCCTTGCTTATCGCTATACTCTCTTTTAAGTAATAGACTGCTTTATCATAATCTTTACGAATGGTATAGTTGTGTCCTAGGTTTATATAAATAAGGGCTTTGCTTCTTTGGTCATTAATAGTTTCGGAAAGTTTCAAGCCTTCTAGATAATAGTCTAAAGCTTTATCTGTCTTAAATCTAAAATTATAAATATTCCCGGTGTTAATGAGGGTATTAATAATGTTTATAGTATCATTAATTGATTTGCTTATAACAAGACTTTCGTTGTAATATTGGAGTGCTTTATCCAGATTGTAACTCTGTTTGTACATTTTTCCAATATTATCTAAGGCCATTGATTCCCCTTTCTTGTTATCAACACTTTTATGTAACTTTAAACTATTTTGGAAAAAGTTTGTAGCTTCCTCAAAGTTTCCTAGAGTTAAATTGATACTTCCTAATGTATTTAGGGTGTTTGCCTTTTCTTCAATTAAATTTTGTTCAGACGTAAATTTTTCTAATACTTTAGCTAGGATATAAGCACTGTCTGTTTTCTGCTCTAGATAATCTTTTTGAATTAAATCATTTAAGGCCTGAGCTCTTAACTTTGGTGGTTGTTGCAGATCGTTCCAAATACTGTTAAGCGAATCTTTTGCGGATTGTGAATTCACTTCCAAACTTACTAGGGACAAGGCTAGAAGAACTGCTATTAATTTGATTTTTTTTAGCATGTGTACTTTGTTAAAGTTCTTTTTTATAGTGGTAAATATTGAATCACATTTTTTCTTTTACCGACTTCAGATTTATGGTTAAAGCAGCATTAAGAGGTTCAACTTATTTATCAAAATCACTAAAATCATTTATTATTAGTTTGATAATCTGATTTGAATTAAACCATTGACAGCATATATAAATCTTAAGATTCAAATTGTGATTTTATTTCAAATATGTCTATTAGCTTTATTCGTTCTAGCCATTTTATGACATGGATCAAGAGCACTAGTGAACCACTACATGGCACTTATTTCAAGGTGAATAAAATCTAATGTAATAAAAAAAAATATATTAAGAGGAAGTAAGAGAATACTTAGGGCAATATTTTATACAAAAATATACTTAATCGTAGCAATCATTAATATAAAAGAGATAAAAGCAATGAGGATCCAAATGCTGCCTTTGTAGTACTTTTTGTGTAGCTTGAGGTCCTTTCGGTAGGCGAAAAAAATGATAATCGCAAATACTACAGCAAATAAAATTCCGAAAATCAATTGACCTTTACTAAACATATCGTTATTTTTATGCTAAAATAATTAATCCTTAACTACTAACTTTGAAATAAACTGTGAAAATTTTGCTAATTCTACTAAGTAGTTGTTACTAAAATATATACGAAACGTATAACAGTTTGGTTCTTGAGAACATACAACATGAAAAATAAAATAGAAGCTGTAAAAGCATTTCACACCGCATTTAAAATAGGATATCGCGACACACCTAAGGCTGACTTAGGAATCGAAAAAAACATGTTGCGTTATAAACTCATGAGAGAAGAAAATGAAGAGTACCTAGAAGCTGCTAATGCTAATGATTTGGTAGAAGTTGCTGATGCTTTGGGTGATATGCTTTATATCCTTTGCGGAACAATAATTGAACACGGGATGCAACATAAAATTGAAGAGGTCTTTGACGAAATTCAACGCAGTAATATGAGTAAATTAGGTGACGATGGAGAGCCTATTTACAGAGAGGACGGAAAAGTATTAAAAGGGCCTAACTACTTCAAACCTCATATCAAAACGATTTTAGAATCATAAAAAAAAAGAGCCATTTGGCTCTTTTTTTTATTGTATAATTTAATTTTTATTGCACTGGATATCTCCAATGATGTTTGTCTTCAGCTAAATTATGCTGAATGTGCAACATACTTTGTTTTAAAGTCGCCGCAAATCCATGTGATCCTAAATCAGCAATTTCATAAACTTTATCTCTATATTCAAAAGCAGAAATCTCACTAATTACAGCTGCTGTTCCTGTGCCAAAAATTTCTTTTAAGGTTCCGTTATCAGAAGCTTCAACAATTTCATTTACTTTAATTGGTCTTACTTCTACCTTAATTCCGTTGTCTTTTGCTAATTGAATCACACTCTTTCTTGTGATACCATCCAAAATCCTGTCACTTGTTGGTGCCGTAATAAGGGTATCATTAATTCTAAAAAACACGTTCATAGTTCCAGCTTCTTCCAAAAAAGTATGTGTATCAGCATCAGTCCATATAATTTGTTGGTAGCCTTTGTCTTGAGCTAATTTTGTTGGGTAAAATTGAGCGGCATAGTTTCCAGCGGCTTTAGCATAACCAACACCACCACTGGCAGATCGGCTAAATTCTTCAGCGATTAAAACTCTCACTTTTCCTTTGTAATAAGGAGATACAGGCGAACAAATAATCATAAAACGATACATTTCAGAAGGTGCAGCCGAAATTACTGGTTCCGTTGCAATAGCAAATGGTCTTACGTATAATGAGTTTCCAACACCAGATTTTATCCAATCTTTATCAAGTTTAAGAAGCGTTGTTAAACCCTCAAAAAAGTATTCTTTTGGGAATTCTGGCATGGCCAATCTTGCGCACGATTTGTTAATGCGGTTAAAGTTATCTTCCGGTCTAAATAAAAATACATTATCATTATCGTCCATATAAGCTTTCATCCCTTCAAAAACCGCTTGACCATAATGAAATACGCGAGCAGAAGGTTCCATAGTCATTGCTTGATAAGGTACAACCTTAGGTTGTTGCCATTTACCATCTACATAATCACATACAAACATGTGGTCTGTAAATATATTACCAAAGGTTAAATTTGAAAAATCTACATCGTTTAATTTCGATGATGATGCTTTTTCAACGTGTAAATTACTAGTATATATATCTGACATTTTTTTGTGTTGTTTAGTTTTGCAAAATTAGTCATTTATGATGGGTTAAAAAAGATAATATTTTCACAAAAATTCTGTATCTTTAAGGTCTTAAAAATAGAAAATAAATCTTAATAAAATGAAATATATTTTTTCAATAGTACTTGTGGTTTTAGTGCTGGTATCATGTAAAGAAAACGTAGATAAAGCGGAAGACTTAGCTCAATTAGAAACTCAAGCTCAAGATGTCACTTATGCCTCATTTGGAAAAAAAATTGGAGCATCAGATGCACTTCCAGCAAAGCGAATGGCTGTTCACTATGCTAACATGAAGGCTGGTGATACGATTAATGCAAAAATGATTGCTAAAGTTTCTGAGGTTTGTCAGGCTAAAGGATGCTGGATGAAACTTGACTTGCCTGATGGAGAGCAAGTCATGGTGAAATTTAAAGACTATGGATTTTTTATGCCCAAAGATATCTCAGGAAAAGAGGTGATTATTAATGGTAAAGCATATGTAACTGAGGTTCCTGTTGATGAGCAACGTCACTACGCTGAAGATGGAGGAGCAACACCAGAAGAGATTGCTAAAATCACTGAGCCAAAGAAAACATTGTCATTTGAAGCTGATGGTGTGCTTTTAAAAGAAGACTAATGAAAGCCCTTTTTGGATCTCTAGTTGTAGTTGTATTCTTAAGCTGTAATTCTTCAGAGAAAGCTGAAAATAATGTGATTATAACGGATGGTGCAAAAACTTATGATGTATATCAGCCTTCTGAAATGTCATCACTCATGAAAGGCATGTATGCTTATAATATGCAACTAAAAACTGATATTGAAGCAGGAAACCAACTAGTTACAGAATTCCCAGAGGAGTTCTTAAATATTCATTCAGCTGAGTTATCCGATACGAAATTGCGTAATGAGACCTTTCAGCATTTTTCACGTAAATTCATTGAAGCACAGCGATTAGTTTTTTTAAAAGATTCTCTATGGTCTGTAAAACAACGTTATAATAATTCGATTAATATGTGCTTGTCATGTCATAAAACAGAGTGCACAGGGCCAATACCTAAAATCAAAAAATTATTGATTAAATAAACAAATGTGCAACGCAAAATAATCACCACAGCAGATGGCTCAAAAACCATTCAAATTGAAGATTGGAACGAGCAATACCATTCTGTTCATGGCGCGATACAAGAAGCAAATCATGTGTATATAAAACATGGTTTGCTTTTTCATTCTGAACTGGTTACAGACGCTCATAAAACTATTTCAGTACTCGAAATCGGTTTTGGTACCGGTTTAAATGCATTGCTAACCTATCTTAATGCCGAAAAATTAAACCTTAATATCAACTATACTGGAGTAGAGGCTTTTCCTATTTCTTCGGAAGAATTAGCACAGCTCAATTACCCTTCAGAATTAAAGATAAACGGAACTGTTTTCAAAGCACTTCATGAATGTTCGTGGGAGGAAATTCATCACATTTCCGAAGTATTTCAATTGACAAAACAGCATAAGTTTTTTAAGGATATTTCTGAAGAGAATTCGTATGATGTCATTTATTTTGATGCCTTTGGCGCAAGAGTACAACCTGAACTTTGGACAGAAGAGATCTTCAAAAGTATGTATAAGGCGTTAAAGCCAAATGGTGTTCTTACAACCTATGCTGCCATTGGTAGTGTGCGACGTACAATGCAGGCTTTAGGTTTTGAAGTTGAACGCCTTCAAGGACCTCCAGGAAAACGTCATATGTTACGAGCCGTTAAACGTTAAACCCTTACTAAAATCAATGGCCTTGGTGAGGTGTTTTAGTAACTTCGCAGTGTTATGCAAAACATATTAATTACAGGAGCTACAGGTTTAATTGGTCAAGAAATTGTCAATGTTTGTCATGAACATAATTTTAATGTTCATTATTTAACGACCTCTAAAAATAAGCTGAGCACGCAAGAGAATTACAAAGGGTTTTATTGGAACCCTTCTGAAAATCAAATCGATGAACGTTGTTTTGAAGGTGTGAATGTTATTATTCATTTGGCAGGCGCAACGATTTCAAAACGATGGACAGAGAGCTACAAAAAGGAAATTATTTCTAGCAGAACAGAATCTACAAAACTGTTATTAGAGACTATTAAAGCGCATGATTTTCCTATAAAACAAATCGTGTCTGCAAGTGCTATTGGTATCTATCCAGATTCAATAACCAATTATTATGAAGAAGATGAAACACAAGTATCGCAATCTTTTTTAGGTCATGTGGTTGAAAAATGGGAAGCTGCTGTTGATACGTTTTCGTCTATTGGAATTAAAATTGCAAAAATTAGAATAGGTCTCGTTTTATCAGATAAAGGAGGCGCATTACCCGAAATAGTAAAACCTACGCGTCTTGGAGCAGGAGCCGTTTTTGGTAGTGGAGAGCAATGGCAATCATGGATTCATGTTGAAGATTTGGCGCGATTATTTGTATTTGCAGTGACCAATTCTTTGGAAGGTGTTTACAATGGAGTAGCACCAAATCCAATCACAAATGCCGAGCTTACTAAAGCCGTTGCAAAAACGCTTGATAAACCATTAATTTTACCAAATATTCCTAAGTTTGTTTTGAAACTTGTTTTGGGTGACATGCACATTTTATTATTTGAAAGCCAACGCGTAAGTTCTGCAAAAACTGAAGCTGCTGGTTTTGATTTTAAGTTCCATCATTTAGAACCTGCTCTTATTGAGGTGTTAGGTTAATATTTACACACTAGTATTTTTTATTAAAAATCAAATATATCTGAAACACTTGCATATTTCAAAAATGTAAAGTATATTTGTCATATAGTAAAAATAATTTTACTTAATATAAAATATATTTGTCAATTATGGGAAAACAGAATTATATAGAATGTGAAAGAAAAGGTTTAGAAAAACTGATTAATTTTAGGTTACCACATTACTTCTATACGATAGGCATGTTGATTGCAGGCATGGCAATAGTCATGATGTTTGTTAGAGCATTTGCCTTAGAAGGAGATCAAGAGGTGCTCAAGGAAGTATTTAAAAAAGTACTTTTAATTGGTATGTTATTGATGTCAGTAGCCAGAGATAAAGTAGAAGACGAGATGGTCGTGAAATTAAGAATGCAATCGTACACTTATGCATTTGTGGCTGGTGTTATATATGCTTTAGTAATGCCATTTGTGGAGTTCGGAGTTTCTAACGCAGTGCATTCAGGAGGAGAGTCATTTAAGGATTTGGGTGATTTTCAAGTCCTATTATTCATGCTTATGGTGCAACTCTTATGTTATCAAGCTTTAAAACGCATGAGATAATGAAAAACACAATCAAAGTAGAACGTGCTATTTTAAGTTTAACTCAAGATGATTTAGCAAAAAAAATAGGTGTCTCCAGACAAACTATAAACTCTATCGAGGCAAATAGATATGTGCCTTCTACGGTTTTAGCTCTTAAGCTTTCAGAGGTTTTTGGTAAACCAGTCAATGATTTTTTTAAACTTTTAGATGATGATTAAATTAACGTTGTTTATCGTTATCGCAATTCTGAGTCATATTTTAATTATCTTATAATTGTAACAACCACATTGTTTTTCTGTCTTTATGATATAGGCTTGAATTTTAATTGTCAATAATGAAGATATTATCAAAGGGAGAATATTATGGTGCCATGAAATCTGAGCATAACTATAATGGCGTTATGCTTTCAGAATATAATTATTTAACAAAGCAAACAGATTGGCATTTTCATGAAAATCCTTATTTAATGTATGTTCTTCAAGGGAATTTATATGATACGAATAAAAAACAACGAACTGCTTGTAATGCAGGAAGCTTATTTTTTTATAATTGGGATGAACCGCATTATAATTCAAGATATTCAAATTTTGCTAAAGGTTTTCATATTGAGTTTGAAAGACAGTGGTTTAAAAACAAGCAACTAGATTTGAATTTATGGGAAGGGAGTCTGTTAATTGAAAACCCGAATCTTCATCATTTATTAGGTAAGCTATATTTCGAATTTAAATGCCATGATGAGTATTCTCAAGTTTCAGTTGAATTATTATTATTTCAGCTTTGTGAAGGCATAGGTTCTATGCACATTATAAATACTTTAGACGAGCCGTTATGGATTGCAAAACTGAAGGATATATTACATCAAAACACTACAAACCTAAGTTTAAGTTTACTTTCAAAAGAATTAGGAGTGCATCCTGTTCATATTTCTAGAGCAGTCCCTAAATATTTAAAAACGACACTAGGAGACTACATCAGACAGATAAAAATCAAGAATGCCATTAGCTATATGATGAATTCAAATTTATCTTTAACTGATATAACGTATCTCTGTGGGTTTTCAGATCAAAGTCATTTTATACGCTTATTTCGAATATATATTGGGATGACTCCAAAGCAATATAAGAATAAAATGAACTCATGTTAATTTCATTCTGTTTTGTACACATTTCGAATTCTATATGTGATGAAAATTAATTAAAAAACGGATGATATGAAATTCAAATGCCTTCCTTTTATTTGTTAATGTGTCACTCTTCAAATAAATGCACAACTTAACTTTTCGGCGGTTAATACAGAGATAAAACCCTTATTAAGTGACATGGATGGCTTAGTTAATTCTGAGGAATATGAAAGAATAACAATTGTTTTTTGTGTTTAAAAAGCTTCGGAAATAATAAAAAACATGAATCATACTATATGTCTGGTAATGGTGGATACAAAGTTTTAGCTTGTCCTGGTTTGAATTGGACAGTTGTGATCACGTCAACGAATTATAACAATCGCAATGCTCATGACTATACGGATGAATTGATGGGTAATTTCATTGTACCCACAAATGAATCTATGAAAAATTAGTGTGCTTTTAAAATCTCAATGATGTTTTTCATTCCAGAAGTTGCCGTTTCAGGAATTACTTTTAAATGTCCTTTGCTGTCCATTGCGGGATTTGGATCAATAAAAAAAGTAGCGGTATCTTCAGGGACATAGTGCATCAAACTTGCAGCAGGATAGACTTGCATTGAGGTTCCAATAATAATTAAAGTATCAGCTGTTGCGCAAATTTCCATAGCTTTATCAATCATAGGAACAGCTTCGCCAAACCAAACAATATGAGGTCTTAATTGATAGCCTTTGTCACACAAATCACCAAGAACAAGATTTTTAGTCCACGGACGAATATCGCTTTCATTTCCTATACTTCTTACTTTTAATAATTCACCATGTAAATGCACAACAGTGCTGCTTCCAGCGCGTTCGTGTAAATCATCTACATTTTGAGTAATGATAGTGACTTTATAGTCCTTCTCTAAGGCTACTAAATCGCGATGTGCAGAATTTGGTTCAACGTCTAATAATTGCTTACGACGTTGATTATAAAATTCTAATACCAATTCAGGGTTGTTATGAAAACCTTCAGGAGTTGCAACTTCCATAACATCATGGCCTTCCCATAAACCGTCAGCGTCTCTAAAGGTTTTTAATCCACTTTCGGCACTCATTCCAGCTCCTGTTAATACGACGATGTGTTTCATTTATTTGAAATTTTATTAAAAGGTTGATTAGTTTTTTAAATATTTTGAATTGCTAAAAGTCAATTACAAACTTTCATGCTATAAATTTACTAATTTTGATTTATGACAGACATCAAACTCTTAGAACATCTCGAAGGATACTTAACTGAACATCGAAAATCTAAATTTGCAACAGTATTATCTCAGCGCACGAAGCATTTTACTGTGGCCACAGAAGATGTATACCAATTGCATAACACGAGTGCAGTCATACGAACTTGTGATGTATTTGGTGTTCAGGAAGTGAATATCGTTGAAGAGCGCAACTCGAAACAAATTGATAGAGAAATTGCAATGGGAGCTCAGAAATGGGTAGATTTAAATCGCTATGATTCTGTAAACGATGCTATTTCAGATTTAAAACAAAAAGGCTATCAAATTGTGGCAACGACGCCTCATACAAATGATAAACTATTACACGAATTTGATGTGACTAAAAAGTCTTGCTTTTTCTTCGGAAGAGAAACCGAAGGACTTTCGCAAGAGGTCCTCAATCAAGCAGATTGTTTTTTAAAAATACCAATGGTAGGTTTTACTGAAAGTTTAAATATTTCGGTATCTGCCGCTATCATTCTTCAACAGGTCACTACGAAATTAAAACAGAGTAAAATTGATTGGCAACTTACTGAAGAAGAGCAACTCGAAAAACGATTAGATTGGTGCAAGAAAACTATTAAAAGCTATAAAGAGATTATTGAGCGCTTTTATGAAACCTCATGAATACGCTTAAAAACGACCCGATTTATTTCTATTTAAAACCTTGTACTCTTCATAACATTCGCTTATGGCATCTAAGATTTGAAGATCGTTAGCAGACTCTATAAAGTTTTTTGAGTAATTACATTGGTTGACAATTTCATCTAAATCAAATTTATCGACTTGTAATAAAACCATGAGCATTTCACGATCAAAACGTGAGGCTAGCAAGTTTCTGATCTCATCGTCTTTCTTCATCTTTTTGAGCTTACGTAACTCGTTTGGCTTTTTTCCGAAGATATTATGCAAAAAATCTGCAGGATTAAAAATAGCTCCTAAAACTTTACTTACTGCATTTGGTCTTCTATCACCAGCTTCATAAGCATTATTAAGTCCCGAAATACTATATCTGTAATTTGATTTAATAGGCACTTGCTTGACATCAATGTCTAAGTATCCTGTGAGCTTTAATTGATTCACAACAACTTCTTCGAGTGCTAGTGCTAATTCAGTCATACCAATTTTGGTTTCCCCAAATTTTATCCAATCATTAGTCACTCTCACTTTAATTGATTTGTATCCTAAATAAGATAAATGTAGTGTATCATTCAATTTAGCATTAATCTCAAAATTACCCTCATCGTCAGTAGAGGTACCAATGACCTGATTTAGGTTTACAATATTAACACGATCAATTGGTTTATCGGTACTTAAATCAATCACGGTACCCATTACTCGCGTTTCAATATCATCACTTGCAACTTCTTGAGGCTCAGAATCTTCATTTTTAGCATCTTGTGCAAAGCTCGTTTGAACAACAAAAGCCAATAGAATGATAGTAAAAAGGTATTTCATGTGTTTCATTGAATGATAAAAATAGTAAACAAATCGCACACCATTGTGTTAGTGGTCTGAATTTTGACTAAATATTAACGAAATTGGTGTTTGGTGTTCGGTAAACAGTAATGATTTGGTCGTATTTGTCTATTTGTATAAAATGGATTGAAATTTCAATTAAAAACTAAAATTCCAAAACCTTCAGTAATCCTTCAAGTTTTGGAATTTGTATTATGATTTTTTTGAACTGGCTACAAAGGGTAGCTTAATCTCTACGTCTAGAACGTCTTGGTCTATCAGAACCTGATGATGAGCTTTCCGAGCGTCTTGGTGGTCTTGAATCTCCTCCAGAACTTCGTCTTTCGCTTCTATTTGCAGATCCTTCGCTAGAGCGTCTGTCACTACCTCTAGAATCACTGCGTCTTCCAGATCCTCCGTCAGAAGAACGTCTGTCGCTTCTGTTTCCAGAACCAGAATCACTGCGTTTTCCGCTAGAACGTCTTTCTCCTCTTGGTTTATCATCGCGTCTGCGTCCACCGCCTCCGCCATCTCTTCGGCGACCACCGCCACCGCGATTTCGTCCACCACCTTTGTCTTCACTAACTTCTACATTAACAAAGCGTCCGTCGTGTTTGTAATCGGTAAAGAATGCTAGTACTTTTTCTTGACTTTCTTTTTCTGTATTAAAGAAAGAAAAACTTTCTTTAACATCCACTTTAAAGACATCATCACGACCTAATTCTAAAACTTCTTTTAAGAAATCTTTTAGTCGCATCCAATCGTAACCATCTTTACGTCCTACGTTAATAAAGTATCGTGTTTCATTAGCGCTTCCACCATAACCACGACCACCACTATCACCTTCAGAGTCTCTAGATGAGGAACTTGGCTCATTAAGTTTTTTAGATTTTTGATAGTAGTTAAAGAAACGTGTGAATTCAACAGAGAAGAATTTTTTAATTAATTCGTCTTTATCTGTATCTGCGAACAATTCGTTGATACTACCTAAATGCTTATCAATTTCGTGATTAATTTCGGTATTATGTATTTTATTTGCGAGTGACATTAATTGTACTTCGCAGATTTCCATTCCGTCAGGAACTTCTTTTTTCTCAAATTCTTTCTTGATGATACGCTCGATACCTTTAATCTTACGAACTTCACTTTTAGAAACAATTACCATGGAGATCCCTGTTTTTCCAGCACGTCCGGTACGACCAGAACGGTGTGTGTATATTTCAGGTTCGTCAGGCAATTGATAATTGATAACGTGTGTAATATCATCAACATCAATACCACGCGCAGCGACATCAGTAGCTACAAGCATTTGTATTTGTTTGTTTCTAAAGGATTTCATCACCAAATCACGTTGATTCTGACTTAAATCGCCATGCAAAGCACCAGCGCTATAGCCATCTTCAACTAAGTTTTCAGCCACTTTTTGCGTATCACGTTTTGTACGACAGAAAATCACAGAAAAGATATCTGGATTAGCATCTGCCAAACGTTTTAAAGCCTGGTAACGATCTCTAGCATTTACTAAATAATACTCGTGAGATACCTGACTTGTACTTTCATTTTTATTTCCAACAGTAATTTCTATTGGATTATTCATGAAATCTTTTGCAATTCTAGAGACTTCTTTTGGCATTGTTGCAGAAAACAACCAGGTGCTTTTATCTTTAGGAGAATGTGATAAGATATCTGTAATATCTTCATAGAATCCCATGTTTAACATCTCATCAGCTTCATCTAAAACTGCATATTCAATTTTAGAAATATCAACCATGTTTCTGCTAATCATATCTTTCATACGACCAGGAGTTGCAACTATAATTTGTGCGCCACGTTTTACAGATCTTGCTTGGTCTGTAATACTTGCGCCACCATAAATAGCAGTAACGTTTAAGCCTTTACAGTATTTTCCGTAAAGTTTCATCTCGTTCGTAATTTGTAAACACAACTCACGTGTTGGAGATAATATTAGTCCTTGTGTTGTACGACTGCTAACATCAATTTTTTGTAGCATAGGAAAACCAAATGCTGCTGTTTTTCCAGTTCCTGTTTGCGCTAAGGCAACAAGATCTGTATCATCTTCTAATAAAATTGGAATTGCTTTTGCTTGTACATCACTAGGAGTTTCAAATCCTAAATCGGTAATAGCAGATAATAGGTCTTCATTGAGACCGAGTTCTTGGAATGTGCTCATTCGTTTGTTTTGTATTCGATTATGTTCTTTAGTGTTACAAAAGAAGCGAATCGACATACTAAACACTTAAACTTCCAGGTAACACATCCTCACTCTGAGGAATTTATAAAAATCTAGCCTGTAGATTTTTCAAGGTGCAAAGATAGTCTTTTATTTGGATAATCAATATCAGAGGATTAATAAGAGGTTTTCATGAATTTGGGCGTTTCCCTTTTAGCACTTCGTTACCTCATACTAAGAAGGGTCACGCTCTCGCAAGTCGCTTTTTTCAAAGAGCTCCAACAATTGCTCCATCGTTAACGCAGGCTTGGTAATAGCAATGTCATCGGGTTAAAAATGAAGATTTTTAATTTTTATTTATTGAATTTACTATATTGAACTCTTAAATTTATAACTATGACTAAAACACTTATTATCCTTGCTACGCTATTTATAGCATTTAATGGTCTAGCTCAAGAGACAGAAACATCAGAAGCTGATAAAAAGAAAATGGATATGACCAGAATGATAGCACTCATGGGTCAAAAAATTGAAATGAATGTTGATCTGTCCCTTTTTAAAGAAGTATCCACTAATAGTTATGTGTCAGACAGTCCAAAAGCCGTCATTATGGCTATGATGATTCCAGATTCATATGAAAGTTCAAAAGAGAAAATGGATAATGATGCTGGTGATAAATTTAAAGTAACCGATAAGGGCGAGAAAGAAATTAATGGTATAACAGTTCTTTATATGGAAGGGGTTAGTGAAACTGATGGTATAACGCTAAATAATGAAATATACTGCATGGCTATTGATGATGAAACATGTTTAATGTTTGTTGGTATGTTTGATAAGGATGCAAGTGCTAATTATAGTGCAGCGATTACAGAAGCACGAAACTCAGTAATAAAGAAAAAGTAGATATACACATATGACTTATTTAAAAATCCAGTGTTCGCTGGATTTTTTTATGTCATATCAAATCTCAATTAGTTAAAAAATCAACTAGTAATCGAATTGCTTTGCCACGATGCCCAATAGCATTTTTTTCTTCTAGTGATATTTCAGCAAATGTCTTGTCACAATTGTCAGCTTTAAAAATAGGATCATAACCAAAACCACCTTGTCCTTGTTTAAATTCAGTGATTTCACCTTTACAAATACCTGTGAAGGTTTCTAATTTGTTGTTAAGGTGTAAAGCAATAACGGTTTTAAATTGCGCATTTCTATTTGATTTATGTTCAAGCTTTTTGAGTAGTTTATTGGTGTTATCATCGGCATCACGCTGTTCTCCAGCATAGCGAGCACTATATACACCAGGTTCGCCATCAAGCACTTCAACTTCTAAGCCAGTATCATCCGCAAAGCAGTCAAAACCATAATGTGCCTTGACGTATTCCGCTTTCTGAATGGCATTACCTTCAATAGTGATTTGTGTTTCAGGGACGTCTTCAAAACAGCCAATATCCTTTAAGCTTAGCAGTTTTATGTGCTTGGGAATTAGGGATTGCACTTCTTTGAGTTTATTTAGGTTATTAGTGGCGAAAACGAGTTGCATCTGAGCATTTTTTTTTGAAAATCAAAAGTACAACGCTTTTGATTGAAAAGAAATAGGTTAACTCAATTTTTGTTTTGAAACAAAGTACTTTACATTGTGAAAAAGTCAAAATAAATGGTTCCCAAAACTGATGGGTAAATGGATTGGTGCTTTCGGACAATAAATATTAGGTTTAGTCCTGAAAATGTCACTTAAAATCCCAAAAATGCTTAATTTCTATTGGAAATTTATACTTTAATATAGATTCTGTACTTTTAATAATAACCAAAAAAATGAATGCATTCAACTCACCTTTAGAAGCCTTTTTGTATTGGGAAGCTAATACACCAAATCGTATTTTTCTAAATCAACCTGTAAATGGTGAAAAAATCACATACACATTTTCTGAAGCAGGTGAACAAGCTCGTAAAGTAGCTCGTAGACTAAAAAGATATAATCTTCCTAAACGAAGTCATGTTGCGTTAATTTCAAATAATTGTGCTCATTGGATTATGAGTGATATTGCTATTATGATGGCAGATTGTGTGTCTATCCCTATTTATCCCTCTTTAAATGCCGAAGGCGTTAACCAAGTATTGATTCACAGTGAGTCTAAAGCCATTATTATTGGAAAACTTGATAATTTTGAAAAGAAAAAAGCAGGAATACCAGATATACATAAAATATCTGTTGGTCTTTATGGTAATCATGAAGGCGACTTATGGGAAGACATCATTTTAAATGAAGAAAAATTAGAAGACGTGTACACTCAAAAACCTGACGATTTACATACCATTATTTATACATCAGGAACTACTGGAAACCCAAAAGGTGTGATGCATTCGGTACATAATTTTAATTTTGCTACTAGTACAGCCAGGGACACATTTGGAATTCCAAATCATTGCAAAATTTTTTCGTATTTGCCATTAGCTCATGTGGCTGAACGTCTTGCAACAGGAACCGCTGGAATTACTGTTGGCGGAGAATTTTATTTTCCAGAGTCGTTAGATACATTTGCTTCAGATTTAGAAAATTGTCAGCCATTCATATTTTTTGCAGTGCCAAGAATTTGGACAAAATTTCAAGAAAAAATATTAAGCAAATTTCCACAGAAAAAACTAAATATTCTTTTGAAAATCCCTTTTTTAAATGGCATTATTAAAAAGAAATTAAAACAAAAACTAGGATTGAGTAATGCTAAAATCATTATTTCTGCAGCTGCTCCGTTATCACCAAGTATTATACAATGGTATGAGAAAATTGAGATTACCATATTGCAAGGTTATGGTATGACAGAAGATGGGTGTATGTCGCATTTTAATCTCCCAAACGCTAATAAAATAGGAACTGTTGGTAAGGCATTACCTGATGTTAAAGTTAAATTGTCACCAGAAGGTGAAATATGTATTAAGAATGATTGTTTAATGCTGGGTTATTTTAAAGCACCTGAGTTAACCGCAGAAGTTTTTGATGATAAAGGTTATTTGAAAACAGGTGACATAGGTGAATACGATCATGACGGGTATTTAACGATTACAGGACGAGTAAAAGATCAATTTAAAACGGATAAGGGCAAGTATATCTCTCCTGCTCCAATTGAATTAATGATGACTAAAAACACAGATATCGAACAAATTTGTATCGTTGGAGTGGGAATACCCCAACCCATTGCTTTAATTACGTTATCCGAATTGGGAAGAGCTAAATCTAAAGAAGATTTATCTGCAGGTTTAATTGAAACTGTTAATCAGGTAAATCCAAATTTTGCCAAACATGAAAAAATTGAAAAAGTGATTATTATGAAAGAAGATTGGAATGTTGATAATGGTTTGACAACACCAACCTTAAAAATTAAGAGAAATGCTGTTGAAAAGATACATCAGCATTTTTATCCAATTTGGTTTGAGAGTGCTGAAACCGTAATTTATGAGTAATAATATTACTTAATACTTGCTATCTTTGGCGTAAAGTATTTAATATGATAAAAAGGATAACCTTATATATTGTGATTTTAAGTAGCGTTTTTATGAACGCTCAAGGAGAGAGTGATAGTGTTAACGCGCTTTTAAATGATGGTCCATATATATTCATAGAACAAGACAACCTATTAGAAAAGCGCTTTGTAAATGGTGTTATTCAAGAAAGAAATTTAGATTTTAAGGCTTACAATACAAAATTTAAACCCGAAGCTTCCATATTTAAAAATGTAGATCATATAGTTGCCTTGAGTGACATACATGGGCAATTTGATTTGGCTATTGAAATCCTAAAGAATAATAAAGTTATCGATGACAATTTGAATTGGATCTTTGGAAAGGGGCATTTTGTAATTGTTGGCGATGTATTTGATCGTGGTCCGAAAGTTACAGAAACACTTTGGTTTATTTATAACCTAGAAAAACAAGCTCAAGAAAGTGGTGGTAAAGTACATTTCTTATTAGGTAATCACGAGTTTATGGTATTACATAACGATGATAGATATATACATGAAAAATACCAGAAAGCCACAATGCTTTTAGGAATGAGCTATGGCATGCTCTTTAGTAATACTACAGTTCTTGGGAAGTGGTTGAGATCAAAATCTACTTTAGTTAAAATTAATGATAATGTTTTTGTTCATGGAGGCGTATCTCCAAAGTTTTTAACTGAAAAGTTCAATATTAAAACTGTAAATAAATTAATGAGAGCATCTATAGATCGCAAGAAGTCTGAAATGAAATCTACGTCATTTTATAATCGCTATTATGGTAAAAATGGACCAATTTGGTATAGAGGTTATTTTAATGAGAGTTTAGATGACGCTGATGTGAATACGATTTTGAATCAAATTAGTGCCAATCATATTGTCGTAGGACATTGTTCTCAAAAGAAAGTGCTTGAATTGTATGATCAAAAGATATTTGCTGTGGACTCCAGTATTAAAAACGCAAAATACGGAGAGGTTCTTTTCATTGATGTTGATTCGTATGCACGAGGAACAATGAAAGGTGAAAAAATAAAGTTTTAATAAGTAACAGCAAGCTCACCAAATACAGTTAAAAAGTCAAAGATCGGTTTCAAAAGTATATGCCTGCCTTTGCTGCTGGTTTCAAATTGAGAACACAGATATGATAGGTATTTCATTATAAATGTTGATATTTAGACCATTATTAATTCATTATTTTAAACGGAGTACCATGAAAAAAGTAATACTATTAGTCACTGTTTTGTTAGCAATGTCATGCAATGATGCAAAATACGCTGAAGACATCATAGGAGAATGGGAATGTGCTAGCTGGATTGAGACAGCAACTTCAAAAGATAAGTGTAACAATAATGCCTATTTCAGTTTTAAAACGGATAAAACGTATACCTCAAAAGTAGGAGCGCAAGACACCAAGGGAACATACAAAATTGCAGATGGGATATTATATTCGCAACCCGAAGGTAAATTAGAAATTGCTGTAGAAATAAACACTCTAAATGCTGATACACTGTCATTCACAATGAGTCGTTCTGGTAACGAAGAGATTTTGACATTAATCAAAAAGAAGTAAACGATTTTAGAAGAAAAAATTATAAATACTTTAAGGATTTTCATGTAAAAAATTGTTCAAAATTTTGTAATTTAGAGTAATGAAATTAACTTAAAAACGAGAATAAATATGACCGTAAATTTTCAATATGTAGATGTCGATGTAAGTGAAACTCTTAGTGCTTTTGCTGAAGAAAAACTCAACAAATTATTTAGTAGATACGAATTTTTAATCAGTGCAACTGTACGCTTTAAAATTGACGATAACAGTCATACTAAAGGAAAAATTTGTGATATTGAATTGAGTTTACCTGGACCACGAATTTTTGCAACATCTGATGAGAAAAAGCACGAAGTAGCTGTAAGAGAAACAATTAGTGATTTGGAGCGACAATTAAAAAAGCGAAAAGAAACATATAAAACACATTAAAGCTTAAAAATTTAAAAGAAGCCTTATGAATTCCGAAAGGATTTTATGAGGCTTCTTTTTGTATTGAAGTATTTTTGCTTTTTGAGTCTTATATTTGTAAACACATAAATTTTATTTCAAATGAAAAACTAATTGCTTTAATTGTACTGCTGTCACTTATGAATTGTTCAGAAAAAGAAAATGAAAAGACTGCCATGGAGTTGTCAAAAGATAATCCATTCAATGTAACTTTAAATGAACCCTTTGATTATGCTAAAGTTACAGGCGAGTCGATAGAAGATTATGTGTCTTATGAGATGGAAAAAGCAGTGCAAATTATTGAAACTATAAAAAATCAACCCACACCAACATTAGAAAATACGTTTCATCCATTTGACGCTGTATATAACAAACTATATCAAGCCAATAATAATGCGTTCATGTTGTATTGGACGTCTACAGATTCTATAACGAGAACAAAAGGTCTAGAATACTCTCAAAAAGTAGATTCTTTAAGTACGGCAATTTCGTCAGATAAAATCTTGTTTAAACAGTTTGAAACCTTTGCCGCCTCCGAAGATTATTCTAAACTCAATGATAAACGACAACGATTTGTAGATGATATCATTGATAATTTCAAACAATCAGGAGTCAATTTAACAGATGATAAACTCAATCAAGTTAAAACATTAAAAGCTAAAATATTAGATTTGACATCTCAGTATTCAACTAATATGAATACGGCTAATTTACTGTTAACACTGGATGAAGAAGGAGCTAAGGGTCTTCCTGATAGTTTTAAAGAGAAGTATAAGACTGAAAATGGCACTTATGAGATACCTGCGCAACCTTCATCAAGAGGTCCAGTTATGGATAACGCTATAAGTTCTGAAGTTAGAAAGGCATATCAATTATTGTATTCTAATAGAGGAGCAGATAAAAATGTAGAGATCATGAATCAGTTGGTAGATAAACGTTATCAACTTGGTCAATTAATGGGATATGATTCGTATGCTGAATACAATTTAGTTCCAAAAATGGCAAAAAATCCTGAAACCGTTTGGAAATTTATAGAGGATTTAGTGGCTGAATCTAAAGAAAAAGCAATTCAAGATATTGAGGTTTTAAAAACAACTAGAAAGAAAATAGATAATATAAGTAAGGATGAGGTTTTAAATCCTTGGGATTTATCTTACTATAAAAATCAAATTTTAAAAACCGAATATCAAGTTGATACCGAAAAGATACGCGAATATCTGCCTGTAGATGCCTGCCTTGCAGGTATGTTTGAGCTCTATCAGGAATTATTGGATGTAGAGTTTAGAAACGTTGAAAAAGCATCAGTTTGGCATGAAGATGTTCAGGCTTACGAAGTGTATGAGAACGATTTATTAAAAGGACGATTCTTTTTAGATTTATACCCGAGACTAAATAAAGAGTCTTGGTTTTATGCGGTTCCATTGTCCACAGGAAAACAAACCAAAGAAGGTTATGAAGTGCCAGTGACAATGCTTTTAGGGAATTTTACAAAAGGAACCGATAAGCTGCCATCAATGATTACTCATAATGAGTTAAGTACCTTATTTCATGAGTTTGGTCACATCATGGATTGCATGGCTTATAATGGTGAATACAGTTTACAAGCTGATAACAAAAGTGATTTTGTAGAAGCCATGTCACAAATTTTTGAAAACTGGATTTGGGATTACAATACCCTAAGTTCATTTGCTAAACATTATGAGACAGGCGAAGTATTACCAAAGGAATTGTTTGATAATATGGTGAAAGCTAAAAACGTATCTTCTGGATTATCTGCTCAAGGCTCATTAAGAAGCTGTATTTACGATATGAATTTATATGACAAGTACAACCCAGAGCAACCAATAAATACGGATCAATTGTGGCGTGATATTGATACACAATTAGGTGTTATGGATTGGTATGTTGAAGGCACACATCCTCAAGCCAGCTGGATTCATATTAATACCCATCCTGTATATTACTATGGCTATTTATGGTCTGAAGTATACGCGCAAGACATGTTTACCGTTTTTGAAACCAATGGCTTACGCGATCAAAACACAGGTGTGAGATACCGAAAATTAATTTTAGCTAATGGAAGTCAAAGAACGGTTAACGACGCAGTTGAAGAATTTTTAGGTCGACCAATGAATAACAAAGCCTATATTAAAAGTCTAGGCTTGGAGTAATTTGTTTTAAACCTAATTGACTGAGAATTGCAACTGAAAACTGAATACTAAATCACCGATGGTGATAAGGCTCATTTTTTAAAATCGTGAAGCCGCGATACAATTGTTCAATCACAAACAAGCGAATCATTTGATGGGAAAAGGTCATTTTTGATAATGACAGTTTCCCTTTTGCTTTTTGGTACACATCTGGTGAAAACCCGTAAGGACCACCAATTACAAAAACAAGTTGTTTGATGCCAGAATTCATATGCTTTTGCAAATAGTTAGAAAAGGCAACAGAATCTAACTGTTTTCCGTTTTCGTCTAGTAAAATCAAAACATCTGTTGGGTTGAGCTTACTTAAAATAAGGTCGCCTTCCTTTTGTTTTTGTTGGTCTTTGCTGAGGTTTTTTGCTTTTTTGAGATCTGGTATAATTTCAAACTGAAATTTTACGTAAAAGCCTAATCGCTTTTGATACTCATCAATTAATGATTGTAAATCGTTATGATCTGTTTTGCCGATGGCAAGAAGTTTAATTGTCATGTTTCAAAGTTATACATTTTTGGAATTTGGAATTTGTTTTTTGAAAGTTTTTAATATGCAATTCCTATTTTTACATTAAATATCTAAAATATGATTTCACAACAGCAATTCAATACAGAAATAGAACTCATAATTACCAATGCTATACGAGAAGATGTAGGTGATGGTGACCATAGTTCATTAGCTTGTATTCCAGCATCCGCTCAAGGAAAAGCAAAGCTTTTGGTCAAAGATGAAGGTGTTATAGCCGGTGTCGAATTTGCAAAACTAGTATTTGCCTATGTCGATAAAAACATGACTGTTGAAACTTTAATTGAAGATGGAAGCCATGTGAAATATGGAGATATCGTGTTTTATGTTGAAGGTGCATCGCAATCTATTTTAAAAGCTGAACGTTTAGTACTTAACGCCATGCAGCGTATGAGTGCCATTGCAACAAAAACAAAGCAGTTTGTTGATTTGTTAGAAGGTACGGGAACAAAAATTTTGGATACCCGAAAAACAACACCAGGTATTAGAGCCCTAGAAAAATGGGCTGTAAAAATTGGAGGTGGAGAAAACCACAGGTTTGCTTTGTATGATATGATTATGTTGAAAGATAATCACATTGATTTTTCTGGAGGGATTACGAAAGCAATTCATAAAACTAAACAATATTTGAAAGACACGAACCGTGATTTAAAAATTATAGTTGAAGCGAGAAATCTCGAAGAAATAAAAGAAATTCTTGAAACTGAAGGTGTGTATCGTATTTTAATTGATAATTTCAATTATGAAGATACCAGAACGGCTGTGAAATTAATTGGAGATCAATGTTTAACAGAATCTTCGGGAGGCATCAATGAAAAAACAGTGAGAACCTATGCCGAATGTGGTGTGAATTTTATTTCATCTGGAGCTTTGACACATTCAGTTTATAACCTGGATTTAAGTTTGAAAGCCGTATAATTGTGAATTTATCATTTAAAATTCTGAGTAGAGTTTATTTTGATAACTATTGAACCTAGAACCAAAAGAATGTCTAAACCCATAGAAGATAAATTAGATAAAATTCCTATAGTCAATTTAATCGTTCGCTTTTTTAAGCAGATTAGATTGCCTGGTTTTGAGGGCTTATCAATTTATGATTTGTTAGAATTATACGTCATGGGAATTGTGAAAGGTGCTTTAACGACGAGAGCCAGTGCAATTGCTTTTAGTTTTTTTACAGCGATTTTCCCGTTTTTATTATTTGTGATTATTATCATTCCATACATTCCAATAGATAATTTTGAGGTTGAATTTTTAGAGTTTTTAAATTCATTTTTACCACCACAAACCTCAGATTTTTTCTTCTCAAATATTTTCGAAAACATCAATGAAAGTGGAGGTGCAGGATTAATTTCTTCAGTATTTTTACTGTCGATGTTACTCATGGCAAATGGTGTAAATGCTGTGTTTTCAGGATTTGAATATTCGTATCATGAGCAATTGAGTCGTAATGTGTTTCAGCAATACTTATTTGCTCTTGGTGTCGCGTTAATTTTAGCATTTTTAGTGTTATTAACGGTTGCCGTATTTGGATATTTTCAGATTTATGTTATTCAGCCTATATATGAAGGCATCACAGGGAAAGCTGCACTTGAAACCGATTCTGGTTTAGGTTGGATAATCTTTGCGAAGTATATGTTTTTCGTTATCATGGTGTATTTAGTCACCGCAACCTTGTATTACTTTGGTACAAAAGAAGGCAGAAAGACACGGTTTTTCTCTGTTGGAGCTTTGCTAACGACACTTTTAATTATACTCACCTCATATTTATTTGGTATTTATATTGATAATTTTTCGCAATACAATAAGCTGTATGGCTCTATTGGAGCGCTATTAATCTTACTATTATATCTATGGCTCAACTCTAATATTTTATTGTTAGGCTATGAGTTAAATGCTTCACTATATTTTTTAAAAAAATACCCAAAAGAAACAGATCTCTATGAAAAATAATAGGCCCTTTTTTACTGTATTATTTTGTTTGATGACAATGTCCCTAGTGTCACAAAATATCCTTGGCAAATGGAAAACGATAGACGACGAAACAGGAGAAGAAAAGTCTATTGTAGAAATCTATGAAAACAACGGCAAAGTTTACGGAAAAATAGTTGAGATTTTTGATCGAAATAAACGTGACTTACCTTGCAAGTTCTGTAAAGATGAAGATTACAATAAACCTGTTTTGGGGTTGGTTATTATTAAAGGACTGGAAAAATCTGGTGACGTTTATAAAAAAGGAACCATCACAAATCCGGAAGATGGAAAAGTCTATGATTGCAGGTTGAAACTTGACGACAACCCCAACCAACTGCAAGTAAGAGGGTATGTCGCCTTTTTTTATAGAACTCAGTATTGGGTTAGAGTTGAGGGATAATTCATGTTAGATTTTAAATTGTTATTCGTTTAGATATGCGTATAAAACACTTAAAAAACCATCTTTTTCAAGATGGTTTTTTTATCCAATAACATAAGTACTAGTCCCTTTAAACAGCTTAGTTAGCTTCCAAATCTCACACTGACATATAAATTAACATTATGTCTAAAGAGTTTTCTCTGGTCTCTAAGTGCTTTTGTCACAGTTTAGGAATACAAATAATATACTAGTAAAAATTAATTTAAATAATTGAGTTTTCTTAATACTTTATGTAATGGTTCACGTAAACAAAGGTCATGACAGAGAGAAGGAGAAAATATACCCTGTACTCAGTATATTTATTGTAAGGTGCTAAAAATTAGGTAGATGTTAAAAAAAATGAATAAGATTATTAAAAAATCAGACTTTATTTCACGCAAGTTTTTACTTTAATTTATCTTCGTAGGCTAGCAAGCATAAATTTTAATCCTTGAGTCATTTCATTAACGTCATATTACCAATTCCTTTAGAGAAAAGCTTCACCTATGCCATAACCAAAGCCGAAGCCGATTTTCTCAAACCAGGAATGCGTGTGTCTGTTCCTTTCGGAAAAACAAAAATTTATACGGCTATCGTTTTTGATATTCATACGACTGCGCCTTTAATCTATGAAGCTAAACAAATACATCAAATATTAGACGAAACACCTATAGTAACGGAAAAGCAACTGCGACACTGGCAATGGATTTCTAGCTATTACATGTGCACATTAGGTGATGTTATGCGAGCAGCGTTACCCAATGCTTTTATTTTAGAAAGTGAAACCATTATCAGTAAAAATGAAGCCTTAGTTATCAATGATACGGATTTAAAAGACGATGAATTCATAGTCTATGAAGCGCTACATCATCAATCCTCACTGAAAATTCAGGATTTAATGGCTATTCTGGATAAAAAAAATGTACTCCCAGTTATTAAGCGTCTATTAGAGAAAAATGCAATTTTGGTGCAAGAGGAAATATACGAGAAGTACAAACCTAAATTAGTGCGTTTTGTAAAACTGAGTGCTACATTTTCTTCGGAAAAAGCTCTTCAAGATTTAATGGAAAATTTAAGCAGAGCTCCAAAACAAAGAGATGTAGTGATGACCTTGTTTTCTATTTCTGCACAAACAAAAAAACCTGTAAAAGTTTCAGATTTATCTTCGGAAAGTGGCGCGTCTTCATCCATTATAAAATCGTTAATTGATAAAGGAATTCTGGAAGAATACCACATTCAAACCGATCGCGTTCAGTATGACGGTGATGATAATGAAGATTCAAAACATTTAAATACACACCAAGAAAAAGCTTTAGCCGACGTTATAGAATCATTCGACCAACACAATATTACTTTATTACATGGTGTAACATCATCGGGTAAAACCGAAATTTATGTCAAACTCATTGAAGAACAACTCCAATTAAATAAGCAAGTCTTGTATTTGCTTCCTGAAATAGCACTAACAACACAACTTGTAGAGCGGCTTCAGATATATTTTGGTGAAAAAGTAGCCGTGTTTCATAGTAAATATTCATCTCATGAACGTGTCGAGGTTTGGAACAATGTACTTAACAATCTGCCAAACGCTCAGGTAATTTTAGGAGCGCGATCTTCGGTATTATTACCATTTCAAAATTTGGGATTAATCATTGTTGATGAAGAACATGAATCCTCATACAAACAATTTGACCCAGCACCACGATATCATGCTCGTGACACAGCTATTGTACTGGCGAGTATTTTCAAAAGTAAAACACTTTTAGGATCTGCAACACCAAGTTTAGAAAGTTATTATAATGCCAAACAAGGAAAGTATGGTATGGTAGAATTGAATTACCGTTATAATGATGTGCTCATGCCAGACATCGAACTTGTTGATATTAAAGACAAGCAAAAAAGGAAACGCATGCAAGGGCATTTTAGTGATCGATTGGTTGCCGAAATGACTGAAACTTTAAAAGACGGGTTTCAAATTATCCTATTTCAAAACCGAAGAGGGTTTTCTCCTATTGTAGAATGTAATACCTGTGGTCACGCACCTCAATGTCCAAACTGTGATGTGAGTTTAACGTTTCATCAGTACCGCAATCAGCTGCGCTGTCATTACTGTGGCTATAATTCCGTGATGCCTAAAACATGCGATGCTTGTGGAAGTGTTGAACTTGATAGTAAAGGTTTCGGTACAGAGCAAGTAGAGCAGGAGGCTAAGTTATTGTTTCCAGACCATAATGTAGCGCGTATGGACTTAGATACCACCAGAGGTAAATATGGCTACGAAAAGATTATTACGGCTTTAGAGCAAGGTGAAATTGATATTTTGGTGGGTACGCAAATGCTAACTAAAGGTTTAGATTTTAGAAACGTTAAGCTCGTAGGTATAATGAATGCCGATAATATGCTCAACTTCCCTGATTTTAGAGCGCACGAGCGTAGTTATCAATTAATGGCTCAGGTATCAGGAAGAGCAGGACGTACTCAAGAACGTGGGAAAGTGTTGATACAAACCTATAACCCGTATCACAATATATTACAACAAGTCTCAACCAATAGTTATTTTCAAATGTTCGAAGAACAATTGGGCGAAAGACATAGTTATAAGTATCCGCCAATTTTTAGGATGATAAAAATCACACTTAAGCATAAAGATTATAATAAAGTCAATGTAGGTGCAGATTGGTATGCAAAATCGTTACGTACAGTTTTTGACACTAATGTTTTAGGTCCAGAATTTCCTGCTGTGGCACGAATACGTAATCAATATCTAAAACATATTTTGGTGAAGATTCCGCAGAAACAATCTTTAGCTAAAACAAAAGAGGCTATTATGAAAATTAATACGAGTTTTTTGAGTGTTAAAGATTTTAGACCTATTAGGGTGATTTTGAATGTTGATAACTACTAGAGAGATAGAAATGTGGTGTAAATTAAGTTATCGAACTAATCCCATTATCAGAACGGGATCTCCTCATTAAATTAGAGATAGGATTGAACATCTTAAACCCAATGCAATATTTCCATTTGAAATTATTCCGCAGGAAAGCAAAAAAAATCCTGCTCGTGAAAGCAGGATGTAATTGTTAAGTATTTGGGGTTATAGAAGTAATTTTAATAGTCAATAAGTATTAGTGAATTAGTTAGATTTTTAATAGTTATATCTTAAACAAAATTGCTTGATACTTTTAAATGTTATTCAAAGCGTCAACAAGTTGGGTTTTCTTGTTTCTACTTAATGGAATCTCATAAGCGCCAACTTCTACGTTTTTGCTATTAAATCTATCCACCTTGTCGAGGTTTACGATATATGATTTATGGATTCTTAAAAATTTACCTTCAGGCAATTCTTTTTCAAAAGCTTTCATTGTAGATAAAACGACCAAGCTATTTTCTTCGGTTACTAGTTTTACGTAGTCACCAAGAGCTTCAATCCATTTAATATCCTTAATGTAAACTTTTCGTTTTTTCAAGTTACTTTTGACGAAAATATGTTCACCATCGGTTTCATTGAAATCTAGCTTCAGTTTATGTTGTTCAAGAGCTTTTTCTACAGATGTGTTAAATCGTTCCCTAGTGATAGGTTTTTGTAGATAGTCTGTTGCATCATAATTAAAAGCTTTAAATGCGTATTCAGTTTTACCTGTAACGAAAATAATTTGGGGTTTGTTGTTGAGAACGTCGAGCAGTTCGAAACCGTTGAGCACAGGCATCTCAATATCTAAGAAGATCAAATCTACTTTGTGGGTATTGAGCCCGTTTTTAGTCTCTAATGCGCTACTGTATTCTGCAATAAGGTTAAGTGAGGAATGATTCTCAATTAACTTTACAATCGATAATCGTTGAATCGCAGAATCATCAACTACTACACAGTTTAAAGTCATAACATTATAATATTTTTAGGTTAAGATATCGACAATAGTACAAAAAATTCGGTTAAAAACCAAAAAACATCGGTAAAGTGTATATTTTAACTAATTTATAGGAATTTATATTCAAAAAATTTTATATGCAAAAACGTTGCCAGAAACATAAATTATAGTTATTTTTGCACTCATTTTTAACACAATAAAATAGATTTTTATGAATCATTATGAAACTGTTTTCATCTTAAATCCCGTTTTATCTGACGATCAGATAAAGGAAACAGTAGAGAAATACGAAGATTTTCTTGTTTCTAGAGGAGCGAAGATGGTAGCCAAAGAAAATTGGGGCTTAAAAAAATTAGCTTACCCAATTCAAAACAAAAAAAGTGGTTTTTATCACTTATTCGAGTACACTGTTGATGGAGAACACATTACTCCATTAGAAGTAGAGTTTAGACGTGACGAGCGTTTTATGCGTTACTTAACAGTATCGTTAGACAAGCATGCGATTGCTTGGGCAGAAAGAAGAAGAACTAGAGATAAACAAAAAGCGTAATTATGTCTTCAATTGAACAACAAGCAAAAGGAAAAAAAGATGGAGAGATCAGATATCTTACTCCATTAAACATTGATACAAGTAAAACGAAGAAATATTGTCGTTTTAAGAAATCTGGAATCAAGTATGTTGATTACAAAGATGCAGATTGGTTATTAGGTTTTGTTAACGAGCAGGGTAAAATTTTACCAAGACGTTTAACAGGAACATCATTAAAATACCAAAGAAAAGTATCTGTTGCAGTAAAAAGAGCGCGTCATTTAGCGTTAATGCCTTACGTAGCAGATTTATTAAAATAAAATACCAATAACTATGGAACTTATATTAAAACAAGACGTTGATAATTTAGGATTTAAAGACGATATTGTAACAGTAAAGAACGGTTATGGTAGAAACTTTTTGATTCCTCACGGACAAGCTGTAATGGCAACGTCATCTGCTAAGAAAGTATTAGCAGAAACTTTGAAACAAAGAGAGTATAAAGAGAAAACAATTATTGCAGACGCTCAGAAAACGGCTGAAGCAATTAAGTTGTTAGATATTAAATTAACATCTAAAGCTGGTACTGGAGCTACTGCGGGAGATAAATTATTTGGTTCTATTACCAATATTGATTTAGCAAATGCATTCAAAATTGCTGGTCATGATGTTGATAAGAAATATATCTCTATCGTTGGTGGTAACATCAAACGTTTAGGTCAGTACGAGGCTGTAATTAGATTACACAGAGCAGTAACTGTAGATTTATCATTTGAAGTTATAGCAGAAGCTTAATTTTCAAATACATTATAATAGAAGCCTCAATCCTTTTGGAATGAGGCTTTTTTCATAAGAAAAAATAATTAACTTAATAATGTCTTCCCAACTTGTGCTGAGTATAATCAAAGTATGTGGAGATAAATAAAATAGATTTCCGATTTCTCGGAAACGAAAACTAAATTTTCGATGAAGTATTCGAGACTTACCAAAGAACAATTTGAAGAATTACAACAAGAATTCATCAATTTTTTAGCTACACAATCCATTACAGGTGATGAATGGACTGAAATTAAAGCCAATACACCAGAAGTTGCTGAACAGGAATTAGATGTCTTTAGCGATTTAATTTGGGAAGGTGTTTTATCTAAAGTAGAATACCTCGAACATATCTCACCGCAGCAAATGCATTTATTTCATTGTACTGCAAAGCATATGCGATTAATTGCACTAAAAATTAAAAATGCTGATATTGATATCACTACAGAAGACGGTTATGCTTGGTTTAGAGATAACCTTATGTCTGACGATATAGAATTTTATACAGCGAAAAAAGAGTATTCTGAAGACAAAGGTTTAGATAAATTTAAGCTTATTCAGGAAGGTGCTGCAATTACTAAAGGACAATTATACCAGTACTTTGAAAATTTAGTAAGTAAATAAGTATTACACTGTGCTCGGTTTCTTTTTAGGTTTCATTTTTATTGACCAATACACGATATAATACGTTCCTAGAATTGATGGAAGAATCCAAGTCATGAGATGCGCTAGACCTAATCCAGCAATTAAAAAGGCTGTGATTGAAGCGATAAGTGCACCAGCCATTTTTCCAATATGTGATACTAGCCATGCATTTCTATGTGTTCTTGGGTTTTTATAAAACTTAAAATCACCTATGGATAATAGAAGTCCTATACTTCGAAAAATCAAGTTTAAAACGCTGGATGATAGCGCATTTAATATACCATAAGCGCCTAGAGTTATCATGGTTAACGAAAAGACAAGCATACATCCAGAAATCAATTTATCGTTCCAATTGAATTGGCTTTTTCTTTTGTTTTAAATAATAGTGCTTGGTTTCCTGATAAGACAACTCGTTAACATCCCAATAGAAAACAACTTACCCATTCTTTTGTGTAACCCACTTCCTTTTTTTACCACAAGGCCTCCTATTCCTGTTATTAATCCAATGCCGCCAAACAGCACATGTATATATATTAAAACCGTGATCATCTCTTCCATTTCTGCTGCGTTTAGTTCAACACCATAAAGTTAGTCATGTGATTTTGATTCTTAAAGATTAAAGATCTGAAGTGTTAGATTTAGGAGCCGAGCTGTTTCTACCTTACCAAATCTTAGTAATACCAAGTAGTGCTACATAATATTTGTAACATTTCAAAGGATAACTATACTAATAAGATGTTATGCTCCCATGTATTAATTGGATATTTACAAGGCTTATTAAAGTATTCTTTGCCGGAATTTTGTTTACTTTTTGTCTTTATGTTTCAATTAAAGTAGCCGTGGCTATTAATATTCAAGATTATCTTGATGATGACAACATCGTTTTTGCAATAATCGTTATGTGTATTATTCTAACACATATCTCAATTGCAGCCTGCAAATTGTTTTTTAAAAAATTACAAGAGGACGATTCTGGTTATTAATTTTTATCTTAAAAAAATGGTACCTGTCTCTTTCCGGTAGGTTCCAAAATTTATAGAGATGCTAAACACTTAATTTTAAATGTATATGAAGAAAAATGACAATTTGGCCAAGGGTATGGCTTTAGGTATTAGTCTGGGAGCCGTCGTAGGAATTCTAACGAAAAATATAGGTTTATGGATTGCAGTTGGAGTGGCACTAGGCGCTGGAATAGGAAATTCGCTTTCAAAAAAGAAGCGTAATGACGACGATGAGACATCTTAAATGACAGTGAGGTTAAGTGTAATGACGATAATGTCAATTCTTACTTTTAGAAGTCTCCATTCATTCCACAGGAATGTATAAATCTAAAATGCATAGCTTTTCAGGATGTTCATTAAAATTATTGTGATAGATTTCAAATGGCGGTTCGTTACGCATTTTGTAGCCGTTGTTGTTCATCCACATAAAAAGAGACGTCCAAACACGTTCAAACTCATGGATCCCAATCTCATGATGTGCGACGATATAAAGCCCTTTATTTATAGTTATAGCTGTCACTTCACCCTCCGTTTTTATGGGCTCATCAACTAATAGACAAGCAGATAGTCGCACTTTATCTGGAGCTGTGATTTTAAAGCTATCATAATATATCGTAGCCATTTTAAAATCGGGAGTTCGCAATAATCCTTGTGGTCCAGCCCATTCTAACAGTCTATTGAATGTAGATGTAAGCTCATGTGAGCCAATGCAGGTCATACCCACAACATTTAGGGTTTTGATGGTTTTAACTTCAATATGCGATTCCATAGGCGCTTTATTCTTATGATTAGTTTCACAAACATAATCTTCAAAAGTAGTAATTGCTTGTCCGTTCTTGCTTTTTACTTGTCTGATCTTGCTATAGGCGCCTTTTCCTTGTCTTCGGAAATGGGATGGACTCACACCATAAAACGTTTTGAAAGCTCGGGTAAATGATGAATTACTGCTAAAACCATATTGTATGGATAGGTCTGAAATCGTTATATGTTTCTTACGAAGTAAAATAGCAGATGCTTTTTCAACACGCTTTCTCGCAATATAATTATTGAGGGTTTCATTAGTGAATGCCTTGAATAATCTATGAAAATGATAAGGAGAATAGTGTGCGATTTTTGATATTTGATCTAGTGATAAGTCGCTTTCTAAATTCACATCAATAAAATGTAGCGCTTTATTGATGCTTTTGATGTGGTCTTTGGACAATTGCATTTCTTTAATAGAAAAATTTTAGAGATTTATGATGACTTTAGTCAGAGGAAACACGAACAAAGGCTTAATTATAATCCATGAAAATCAGTGAAATCCTTGTCTAAAAACCTACTCATAGCGTAATGACTCCACAGGGTCCAGCTTGGCAGCTTTACTTGCAGGATAAGAACCAGAAATCACAGCTACAATAAACGTAATAATACTTGCTGCAATCATAGCACTCCAAGGGATAACGAATTTAAAATCGACAATGGCAGCAAATCCATAACCTAATAAAATCCCTAGGATAATCCCTAAAATTCCGCCTAGCTGGCCGATAATTATCGTTTCAATAAAAAACTGAAACGCAATGGTGCTTCGTTTTGCTCCTAATGCTTTCCGCACACCAATTTCTCTTGTACGTTCGGTAACCGAAACCAACATCATATTAAGTAAGGCAATCGTAGATCCAAAAATGGTGATGATACTGATAATCCATGCGGCAGTTGAAAGAACGCCTGTTATAGATCCAATGCGGTTAATTAAATCATCACTGCGCTCTAAACCAAAGTTATTCTCTTCAATAGGGTTTAAGCCTCTAATATTTCGGAATAATAAAATCGCTTCATCCTGTGCGCCTTCAAGCATATCCTTTTTATCAGTCTTTACGCTTAAATTGTAGTTGATATTAGCATTGGTAAAAATTGTTCTCGCTTTTTGCAACGGCATCAGCACACGTAAATCTTGATTGTTTCCGAAGGTGGCACCTTTTTCTTTAAGCACACCAATGACCTTAAATTTTGACCCTCTAATACTTATGGTTTTATTTAATGGATTGACGTCATTTAATAAGGCCTTTTTAAGATCGCTACCAATCACACATACACTATTGCTGTTTTCTACATCAAAATAGTTTAATGCTCTACCCACTTCAATTTCTAATCCAGAATTAGAAATAAAATGCTCATTAATACCATAGACCTGAACTTCAGGATCGGTTTTTTCATTGTCGTATTTCACCTCGGCAGTTCGTGTTCCTAAAAACGAAATCGATGTTTTTGTAAAGGGAAACGTGTAATCTTCTTCAAAAGCTTTGACATCTCTGTAATTAATTACGGGATTTATTTTTTGTGCCTCATCGCCTCGACGTTGGGTATTAAACTCATAACGTTGAATATTGAATGTATTAGCACCCATAGATGAGAAATCACTAGATATGGTGTTTTCTAATGCAGAAACGGCACTCAGAATCCCAACTAAGGCAGTGATACCAATAGCTATGATTAAAACGGTAAGTATGGTACGAAGTAATTGACTTTTGATAGAATCAAAAGCAATACGGATATTTTCTCTAACTAATGAAAACATAGTGAACTCTAAAGTTGGTTGTGTTTTACAATAAGACTACTAAACACTGATAAAGTTACTACTAATACCAAATAAACCTCAAAATAATTGATAAAATCCGTTTCTATTTTCTTTATATTTCATTAGAAAATAGAACCGTAACTACGGCTATGCTTATATTTTATAACTTATCTAAAGAATATATAATTCAAATTTACAATCAAACATTTTCAGATTCACTTGATATAAAAAGCAAATATCTTAGGATTCCCTTTAAAAATTATAATATTTTTGTGAGATAGAGATGAATTAATAAAGTGTAAGTTCTGTTTTCTTCGGAAATTGGAATTTATAAAAAAAGTATTCTGTTTTTGATACATCATACTATATGTCGTGTCACATTGAGCGCGATCGAAATGTCTTAAAAAGCATATGAGATTTCTCGACTACGCTCGAAATGACATTACGAGATATTTTTTTAAATAAGTTGAATATGGTGTTTTCTTTTTCTTCGGAAGAATGAATATGACCTTAAAAGAGATTTCCGTTTTCACGGGAAGTAAATATGGCACAAAAACCAAGCATACCAAAAGGAACTAGAGATTTTAATCCGGAAGAGGTCTCCAAACGAAATTATATTTTTAATACGATACGTCGTGAGTTTGAAATTTTTGGATTTCAGCCTATTGAAACACCGAGCTTTGAAAACTCAAGTACGTTGATGGGAAAATATGGAGATGAAGGCGATCGCTTGATTTTTAAGATTTTGAATAGTGGTGATTACTTGAGTAAAGTAAATGATGATTTGTACAAAACTAAAGATTCAAATACAATAACATCGAGCATTTCAGAAAAAGCACTGCGTTACGACCTTACCGTTCCGTTTGCAAGATATGTAGTGCAACATCAAAATGAGATTGATTTTCCGTTTAAACGCTATCAAATTCAACCCGTTTGGAGAGCTGACCGACCACAAAAAGGTCGTTTTAGAGAGTTTTACCAATGTGATGCTGACGTCGTTGGAAGTAATTCGCTGTGGCAAGAAGTGGAGTTTGTACAACTTTATGACGCTGTCTTTACAGCTTTAAAATTAAAAGGTGTTACCATAAAAATCAATAATCGTAAAATTTTATCTGGAATAGCCGAAGTTATTGGCGCTCAAGACAAACTCATCGATTTTACTGTGGCTTTAGATAAGCTGGATAAAATAGGAGAGGACAAGGTGAAAGTCGAAATGTTAGGTAAAGGAATTCCGCAATCTGGAATTGATAAACTGCAACCGCTTTTTAGTCTAGCAGGAAATTTTGGATCTCAGATCGGCGAATTAAAATCGATTTTAGAGACTTCAGAAGAAGGAAAAAAAGGCATCGAAGAATTAGAATTTATCAATAAAGGTATTGAAGAACTCGGATTAAAAACGGCAACACTTCAACTAGATGTGACTTTAGCTCGTGGTCTTAATTATTATACAGGCGCCATTTTTGAAGTGTCGGCACCAGATGGTGTAAACATGGGATCTATTGGAGGAGGAGGTCGTTATGATGATCTCACAGGAATTTTCGGACTTAAAGACGTGAGTGGTGTTGGGATTAGTTTTGGTTTGGATCGAATCGCTTTGGTACTTGAAGATTTAGATTTATTTCCTGAAACGATTACCAATACGGTAAAAGTGCTATTCATTAATTTTGGAGAAGACGAATCTTTGGCAAGTATGAAAGCCATCAAACAGCTTCGACAGAATGGTGTGAGTGCAGAGTTATTTCCAGATCAGAAAAACACGAAGAAGCAATTTAATTATGCTGACAAACGCGGTATTCCCTATGTTGTTTTGTTGGGAGAATCTGAATTGAAATCTGAAACGTTTACACTAAAAAACATGGTTACAGGAGAGCAAAATCAGTTAGCCATAAACGATTTAATAAAGGCGTTGCAGTAAAATATCTTATCGATACTGTTAAAAATCAGGATACTAGAAATCATTACGTTTTATTTTATAACTTGTTATTCAATCAAATTATAAAATGTATGAAAAAAATTACTTTATTATTTATGCTACTAACCTTTGGGTTATATGCACAGCCTTTTCCGAGTCCGTATTGTGAGATCACAGGCGCTAATGACGTCAGTGTTGAGGAAATCACATCGGTAGATTTTGCAGGTACCAGTATTTCTAATGCTGATTTTGGCTCTGTTTTAGTAGATGAAACTGCTACTGTTGCTAACGTCACTCCAGATCTAACGTATACGATAGAAGTTGCAGGCAATACATACGGTAATTTTGACACAGATATCGTTGCGTTTATAGATTGGAATCAGAATGATATTTTAGACGATTCTGGAGAAGTGTATAGCATAGGAACTATTACCAATTCTACAGGAAGCGATGGAACTACTGTGACTATGAATATAACTGTTCCTATTGAAGCTGTCACAGGAACAACGCGAATAAGGATCACTAAAACGTATCAAGATGCTGATTCTCCTGCAGAAATTGATCCCTGTGGCATACTGTTTAATCCATTTGGTCAAGGGATTTTTCCTGGTTTCGGACAAGCTTTAGATTTTACTTTGGATATAGCATCGTTAAGTGTAGATGAATTTGAAATTAATGCTTTATCGGTTTATCCAATCCCTACAAAAGATATTCTGAATATAAATTACAAATCGGTATTAAGCGCAGTAAAGATTTATAATCTTTTAGGTCAAGAAGTTTATACAGAAAACATTAGTTCAGCGGCTTTACAAGTAGATCTATCGAGGCTTACTACTGGAACTTATATTGTAAGATTAGTTGCAGAAGAAGGGCAGCATAACTTCAAAATCCTAAAGCAATAGAAGTCGATTTCTAATGCGCATTATAAAAAAAGCTCAATACAATTGTATTGAGCTTTTATCTTGTGGCGAGAAGAGGATACGATCTCCTGACCTCTGGCTTATGCATTTAAACAGGTCAAATTTTGATTTTTTTAAATACTGAAGTTTAGTTTTTTGAAATTCGTAGTGTTCAGTTTCGTGTTCACTTTTTATTAGTAAAAATACCCAGTATTGAGTATTTCATACCTGCTTTGTAATCTTTAAATTTCGGATTAATTATCTCAAGAATCAAAAAATGAATTTTAACGATAATTAAATACGTTTATCGAAAAATATAACTCTAGAGGTTTTATTTGAACGGATATAGATAAATTCAACGTTTTAAAGAATTAACCTTCATTGAGTTATGAGTAACAAGAAATATGTTTATTTGGTAATTGTTTTCTTTATTATAGTCAGTTCGGCAATTGCTTCTAATATTATTGAAGAAGAAAGTAATTCAATGCTTCCGCCTCCAACTGTAGATTTTACATTTGATAATAATGTGTGTTCGGGCCAAAGCGTTTCTTTTTCCTCAAATGTTACAGGCGAAGGACCTTTCGATTATGAATGGAATTTTGGAGACGGATCAGCTATTGCAACCCAAGCGAACCCTAATCACACTTTTCAAGCCTTAGGTTGCGGAACACAGAACTTTAGTGTGTCACTAACAGTAACGGATGATGATGGATTATCAACGACTAATACAGAAACTATTACTATAAAGGACAGGCCTAATATTAGTTTTGAAGACCTTGATGCAGGTTTTGGTACGCCGTTTGAAAACTGTAACGCAGCTGTAATTGATTATACTGTTTCGGTAGGTAATACTTCAAGTTCTAATAGTTGCGTGACATCTTATGCTGTAAATTGGGGAGATGGGAACACAGAGAGTAATGTGTCATTTCCAATTTCACATACGTATACAACTCTTGGTTCTTTTAATATGGTGTTTACTGCTGTGGGAGATAATGGCTGTCAATCACAGATCACGTATACGGTAAAAAATTCTAGTAATCCTACAGGAGGAATTGTAACACCTGGATCTACAGTAGATTTATGTGCACCTATAAGCCCTTTAGAATTTACAATAAGTAATTGGGGATTAAATCCTCCCGACACCGTTTATGATATAGATTTTGGAGATGGAACAACTTTTATATTAACACAAAGTGAATTAGAGTCATCAGTGTATTATAATGGCGCTAATCCATCAGCTTCAGAAGATTATCCAATTCCACACGCTTATACTGAATCTAATTGTCCAAACGCTAGTTACACTGTTCTTTTAGATATTATTACCTCATGTGGAACTTCTAACTTAACAGCAGGTCCGATTACGATTCTTGAAAAGCCAGAAGTGAGTTTTGATATACCAGAATCGGCATGTATAAATATAAATGTACCCATAAGTAACACCTCTAGTAGTGGTTATAACCCAGGCTGTGATACTAATGCGGATTGGTTTTGGGATATGGGAGATGGCACAACTTATACGGATTTTGAGCCCGTTCATTCCTATGCTACTTTTGGTACGTATACAATTTCTTTGTTTGCAGAGAATTATTGTGGAGAAACCGATCCTATTACGCAAGAGATCTGTATTGAAGGGCCATTAGATTCAGCCTTTACAAGCAGTAGTAATGAAGGTTGTTCACCACTAAATATAAATATATCAAACACTACAGATGAATCCGTTAGTTGTATTTCGACAGAGTATTTGTGGACAGTGACATACACTTTGGATGATTGCGGAACTGTTCCAGAGGTTTGGAGCTTTACAAATGGAACTAATGAAAACTCATTAAATCCATCTTTTAGCTTTGAAACGCCTGGTGTTTATACACTAAGTTTAACAGCTACTAATTCCTGTGGTGATTTTACGATTTCAGAAGATATAATTGTCAAACAGCCACCAACAGCCGCTATAAATCCTATTGATGACGCCTGTGGTGCAGTAGATGTCAATCCTACCGTTGTGGTTGATACCTGTGCTCCTAGTTCTGAAACAATTACCTACAATTGGTCTTTTCCAGGCGGTACACCTGCAACGTCTAATGCATTAAATCCAGGGACAATTAGTTACACAACAGTTGGTAACTATACGATAACGTTTAGTGTAACAAATAGTTGTGGTACTACAACCGTTACAGAGGATTTCTCAATAAATGAAATACCTACGATGACGAACACAGATCTAAGCCAAACC
>Ga0316189_10000064_pt1 | contig 92572 bp, 60 predicted proteins | sample LowCovwburrow_MG_FD_204930 | JGI IMG/M metagenome (GOLD analysis project Ga0316189, IMG submission 204930) | Coastal sediment microbial communities from Maine, United States - Lowes Cove worm burrow | ecosystem: Environmental > Aquatic > Marine > Coastal > Sediment | place: USA: Maine... | reverse complement strand
ACATCCAGAGATGTGTGTGATGGCACACAAAACTTCTTTGGATCAACCGACGGAACCCTGGGAACCTGTGCCCGCCGCGGTTGTCTTCTCGCCCGCTGAACCCGGTCCCCCCTGCTGCCAAGGACGCCACCCAGATGTCCCAGACTCTCGTACTCAAGATTTTCCACAACAACGAGTTTGTGGAGGCCAAGACACTCTCCCAAGACGTCATCAAGATCGGCAAGCTGAAGAGCAGCCATCTGTGCCTCGAGGACGACACCGTCGCTCGCATGCACGCGGTGATCGAAGTCTCCGGGTCTGACGTTCGCGTCATCGACCTCGGGAGTTCCACTGGCACCCTCCTCAACGATGCGCGCGTAGAGAAGAACGGCGTGCTCAAGCACGGCGATGTTCTTGTCTTCGGCCCGTACCGTGTCGAGTGCGAGTTCGTTGAAGCCGCAGTCGCCGCCGCACCCGCAGCACCGCAAGGCGCGACCGTCGTGGGTCCGGCACCCGCAGCGCCCGTGCAGGCCGCACCCATGGCGGCTCCGGCCGCTGCGATGGGCGCCGCAGCCCCGCAGATGGCAGCACAGCCGGCCCATGCGCCGCAGCCTGTCGCCGTCGCGCCGCCGATGCAGATCGACGCCAGCGAGGTTGAGCGCCAAGACGGCAGCCAAGTCGCTGAGGTCATCAGCATGTACAACGGCACCGTTCTCGACGTTCAGCACGTCGGGCAGGTCAAGAGCCGTTCCGCTTCCGCTCCGGTCTTCTTGGGGCTTGGCGGTCTGCTCCTGATCGCAGGCGGCGCCGTTCTCGCCAGCGAGGTCACGCAAGACTGGGGTGCGTACCAAGAGGCGAAGACCGAAGCTCTCGATCAGGGCACCGAGCTGCCCGCAGAGCCGGGCAACAACCTCGGCGGCCTGGGTATGGCCCTGATGGTCCTCGGCCTCGTTCCGTTCGGCGTTGGCGTCGTTCGAATGAGCGACAAGGGCGTCAAGAACTACACGATCGGCGAGGGGCACCACGCGGTGTTCCACACCCCGGTCAGCGGTCTCCCTGACCCAACGGCATTCCCGCTCGTTCGCACGGGTGGCAGCAGCCAGTACGTCCTGAACTTCACGCAGGGCATGGAGGGTGAGGTCACCCTTGATGGCCAAAAGATCCCGCTCGCTGAGCTGGTGAGCTCGGGTCGTGCGGGAGCGATGGGCTCCTCGTACTCCTTCACGCTTCCCCCGAACGCGCACTGCCGCGTCGTGCACGGCGGAATGACGTACCACGTCAACGCCGTCGCATCGGGCAAGGCGCTGGCCGGCAAGTCCGAGGCGGACAAGCCGTTCTGGATCTACAACTCCGCATCGCTTGCGGTCATCGGCACGCTGCTGGTGATGACTCACCTCATCCCCGACGACGCGCTCGACATGAACATGGACGACCTGATGGGCGAGAACCGCTTCGTCGGGTACATGAACCAGCCCGATGAGGTCCCCGAAGAGGAGCCGCCGCCCGAGCAAGAAGACTCGGACGACGAAGCTGGCGGTCAGGGCCAACGCCACAAGGGCGAAGAGGGCAAGATGGGCAAGCCTTCGTCCAAGAAGAAGTCTGGCCTGTACGCCATGAAGGGCCCGAAGAACGCCATCCCGCAGATGGCGCGTAACTTCGACCCCGACATGCAGGCGCGCAACGCCGGTATCTTGGGCCAACTCGCCCAGGAGAGCGGTCACTTCCTCGCTTCACCGTACGGAGCCGCCTTCGCAGTCGGTAACGACGACGAAGACGTCTGGGGTGGCTTGACGGGTACCGAGGTCGGCGAAGCGTTCGGCGTCGGTGGCTTGGGTCTTGTTGGTACCGGCCGCGGTGGTGGCGGTACGGGCGAAGGCACCATCGGTCTCGGCAACGTTGGCCTTATCGGTAAGGGCGGCGGCGGCGGCACCGGTTCTGGCTACGGTCGGGGTTCTGGCTCCGGCTTCGGTGGTCGCGGTAAGCGAGTCCCCCGTGTTCGCCAGGCCAAAGCGCAGGTCAAGGGCGCGATGGACAAGGACATCATCCGTCGTATCGTCCGCCAGCACATCAACGAGGTTCGCCACTGTTACAACCAGGGCCTCGTCCGCGACCCGAACCTGGCTGGTCGCGTATCCGTCCAGTTCACCATCGGACCCACGGGCGCAGTGCCAGTGGCAGTCGTGGCCAACTCGAGCGTCAAGGACAAGAACGTCGGCAACTGCATCGCCAAGGCGGTCAGGCGCTGGAAGTTCCCCCGTCCCACCTCGGGCGGTAACGCGGTCGTCACGTACCCGTTTGTTCTCAACCCGGGCTGAGCCTGAGTTGAGCTGAAGAAGAAGGGGAGCCCGAGCGGCTCCCCTTTTTCGTTTTGAGGCCGTGTTTCGCGGGGGAGTCTGCTGACTCCCCCTTTTGCGTTTGGCGCATGTGGTTCCAAGGGAGGATGTGCCTCTTGATGGAGTCCGTTGGCTTCCCCGCGCGAACTCCTGCGTGGATCCACTCCTCTTTTGCACCGGGCTGCGCAGTTCGGATCCGCAGCCGCAAGTTTCTGTTTCGGCTCTAGCGGCGAGATATCTGTTCCTGCGTTTCGTTTTGTCTTGACTTCGGTCGGCCAGCCCGAAAATCGCCGGGAACCTCTCGGCAGACGCGTTGTCTCAAGAAATACAACGCAACTAGAACTCCCGAGCAGCGGGCTTTGAAGGACGACAGGCAACCCCTGCGCTTCAATGCTTCCCACTGCGGACAGCGCCCGCTTTTGCTCGGTGCGGAGCTCTAACCCCTTCCGTCCCTCACGCAAAAAGGCGTGCTGGCCCGATCGGACCCTCGCAGGTCGATCGCCCCCAGCACGCCACTGGAGCCCAACTATGTCCAACGAACTGTCGCTCAGAGTCTTCCACAACGGTCAAATGGTCGATCACAAACGGCTTGCGCACGACGTGATCAAGATCGGCAAGCTTCGCAGCAGTCACATCTGCCTCGAGGACGACGGCGTCGCGCAGATGCACGCCGTGATCGAGTCGTCGGGCTCGGACATTCGGGTCATCGACCTGGGCAGTCAGGGTGGCACGTACCTCAACGGCCAACGCATCGGAAACAACGCCCGCCTTGGAGACGGCGACGCGCTCGTGTTCGGCTCGTACCGCGTCGAGGTGGAGGTGCTGCAGCCCGCAGCGGCCGCAATGCCACGCACCATGGGAGCCACCGCGCTGCAGCCCGCCCCGCAGCCTATCGCGACACCCGCCGCGTCGCCTCATGCTCAAGCACCCGCGCTGTCGGCCGACGCAAGCGATGTCGAGCGGCACGACGGCTCGCAGGTCACCGAAGTCTTGGCGACGTACCGCGGCACCGTGCTCGATGCACAGCACGTCGGCCAGACTCGCAACCGTCGCAAGAGTGTCTCCTTGTTGTTTGGGGCTGCGGCTCTGCTTATCGCTTCGGGCGCAGCGCTGCTGGGTTCAGAGGTTACGCAGGACTGGGCCGGCTACGGCGAAGCCAAAGCGGCCGCCCTCGAGAACGCAACGATGGCACCCGAGGTTCCTGGCTACGGCCTCGGTGGGCTCGGCATGGGACTGATGCTTCTTGGTCTGTTTCCCCTGGGGCTTGGCGCGGTTCGGCTCAACGACCGTGGCGTCACGAGCTACCGCATCGGCGAAGGCCACGATGCTGAGTTCCACACGACGGCGGCCGAGCTTCCTGGCGATACCTTCGCGCTGGTCCGCGGCGGAACGGCCGGCAACGTCCTCAACTTCACTCCCGCGATGGCTGGCACGGTCGCGCTCGACGGCCAGTCGCTCTCGCTCAACGAGCTGGTCGACTCCGGCCAAGCGGTCAGCAACGGGAGCGCCTACAGCTACGCGCTGCCCGCGGGCGCCCGCTGCACGGTCGCCCATGGCGAGCTCACCTTCTTCGTGAACGAGGTCGCTCCCGGCAAAGCCATCGCCTCCAAGAGCGAGGCCGACAAGCCCTTCTGGGCGTACAACGCAGCATCTTGCGCGGCCATTGGCACATTGCTGGCGATGACCCACCTCATCGCAGACGACGCGATGGCCATGGACGTCGACCAGGACGAGTCCGGAAGCCGCTACGTGGGGTACATGACACAACCCGACGTGCCCGAAGAGGAGCCTGAAATCCCTGAGGACGCGGTCGAAGATGCCGAGGAAGCAGGCGGCGAGGGCGAGCGGCACGCAGGAGAGGAGGGGGCCATGGGTGACCCGACCAAGAAGGCTGCGAACAAGATGTACGCGGTCAAGGGGCCGAAGACTGCGCTCCCGCAGATGAGCCGAACCTTCGACCCGGACATGCAGGCCCGCAACGCAGGAATCCTGGGCCAGATCGCCAAGGAGAGCGGTCACTTTCTGGCAAGCCCGCACGGTGAAGCGTTTGCCATGGGTAACGACGACTCCGACATTTGGGGCAACATGACAGGGACCGATATCGGCGCGTCGTATGGCGTCATGGGCCTGGGCAACATCGGCACGGGCCGCGGCGGCGGAGGCATTGGTGCGGGCACGGTGGGCATGGGCACCGTCGGGCTCATCGGCCACGGCGCTGGTGGCAAGGGCGGCTCAGGCTACGGCCCGGGCGGCGGCAACGGGACCGGCTTCAAGGGGCGCAGCAAACGAGTTCCCCGCGTTCGCATCGCTCACGCGCAGACCAGCCCGGGCATCGACAAGTCCATCATCCGGCGAATCGTCCGCAACCATCACCGGGAGATCGTGCACTGCTACAACCAAGGCCTTGTGCGTGACCCGAATCTGCGGGGCCGCGTCGCGGTTCGCTTCCAGATAGCCCCAAGTGGGAGCGTCGCGCTGGCGGCCGTCGCCAGCAACACGACCGGTGACAAGAACAGCGCAAACTGCATGGCCAAGGCCGTGAAACGCTGGAGCTTCCCCAAACCACGCGGTGGCGGATCGGCCATGGTGACCTACCCGTTCGTGCTGAGCCCCGGCTGAGGGCCGACTGAGGGCCGACTGAGGCTAGTCACGAGCCTCCCCGATACCCGCGCCCGGGCGACAGCAAGTCGCCCGGGCGTTGCTCGTTCCCCCAGCCCGCGGCAGATCGCCTGTCGAAGTACCCTCCGCGTGGGCTGCGCAAGCTGACAGGTGGGACATCACGAGCTTTCTCGCCTTGTCACCATCCGAACTGGGCCGGTACCATCGGTCGCCACGGGCTTTCCTTGCGGGAGCAAAGATCCAGATGCGCCGATTCTCCCTCGTCCTCGCCGCCGTCCTCCCCATGCTTTTGACCGCGCCCGCTTGCAAGCTGGCGAGTCGGAACCGAGTCAACTCGATCAATCGGATGAACGAGGGGATCAAAATGGAGGCGAAGCAGAACACCTCCGCAGCGGAGCGGCTTCTCAAGGAGTCGATCGAATTCGACCCCACGCACGCCAAGGCCCACCACACGCTGGGGCAAATCTATCTCAAGCAGTCCAAGCTCAAGGATGCTGAGAACGCGTTCAAAGACGCCATCAAGCACATGGAAGCCGACGGCGGTCCGAACGCCGAGTACAACTACCAGCTGGGTGTTGTGATCGAAAAGCAGGCGAACGCCGAGGGCGTCTCGCAGGCCGACAAGGCCACCAAGTACACCGAGGCGATCGCGGCGTACCAAGAGACGACCAAGATCAACCCGAAGCACTACAAGGCGCACCACCGCATGGGTCGCCTGTACTCCGATCTCGACCAGCCCGAGCCCGCCGACAAGGCGTTCCGGCAGTCCATCACGATCAAGCCGCGCTTCGCTCCCGCGTTTGTTTCCCTCGGGCACATGTACATCGACTACGGCCACGCGAACGTCGCGATGTCGGTGATGGACGCCGGCGTCCGGATCAACGACAAGGACGAGCAGATGTGGGCAGGCCTGGGCCGCGCCTACTTCGATCTCAACAAAGCCGACGAGTCGATCGACGCCTACAAGAAGGCGCTGGCGATCGACCCCGACATGACGGACGTGCTGTACGGACTCGGGATGGCCTACGCCGACAAGCGCGATCGCAAGAACGCGGTCGAGAGCCTCCAGAGCTTCCTGCAAAAGGCCGGGAACGACGTGCCTGAGGACCGCAAGAAGGCGGCCAACAGCACGATCGCCCGCATGCAGGACGTCATCTAGCAGCCGCGACTGCGGTCGCCGAGACGAGCGGGGTCGCGAGTCCCCGCCGCATAGTCGCGCGTGTCTATTGACGCTCGTTGCTCGCGCCCGGCCGCGAAGCCGTGGGGAGGCGCCGCAGGGCGGCCATGCTCGCACAGCGCCTCTGCGCCCGATGTGGTTTGGCGAGCCCTTTGGATCGTCGGTGGGGCGCGAAGTTGAGGACTGGTCGCCTGCGCGGATTGAAGCCGCGGTTTGCGGCGTGGTATATCCGGGCAGCTTGAGCGAGGGAATTCCCTGTAAGTCTCGGAGGATAGATGCCCCAGAAGGAACTCACCCAGCGCATCAAGCAGCGGCTTCGAGAGGTCGAGGACTGGTCCACGGTCGTCGACGAGTTGGAGGCCGAGGCCACCAGCATCGACGAAGGGACCGAGCAGTCCAAGGCCTTCTTTGTGTTGGCGCAAGCCTGCGAGGACTTCTTCCTAGATAAAGCGCGTGCGATGACGTGCTACCAGCGCGCCTTCAAGTTGGACCAAACCAACTTGGTTGCGCTGCGCTGCGCTCGTCAGATCTATCAAGAGATGGCGCACCTCGAGATGGTGACGCGCTTGATGGGCGTTGAGCTCAAGCGCAACCAAGACGAGTCCGCCGTCGCGGAGTTGAACTACTCGTACGGCCGCGCCCAGCTGAACCAGCGCCAGATCGATCAGGCGCGCACGTTCCTCGAGGCTGCGACTGGCGCCGATCCAAGCAACGACGAGTACCAGCGTCGTTTCGCGGAGACGATCTACGATCGTAACAATTGGCAGCTCGGCCTCGACACGATCAACCAGCAACTTCAAGCGATGGGCGGCGGCGACGACCCGCTCGGCGCGAAGGTCAAGAACGCTGGCGCACAGCTCTCGGCGCTCTACCTCAAGGGCGCGCGAATCCTGCAGCAGGAGGCGCCCGAGGACGAGCGCTTGCTGCCGTACTTGTTCAAGGCGCTCGAGGCTGACCCGCTCAACAACGAGGCCGGCTTCATCGCGGAGTTGTTGCTCGCCGAGCAAGAGCAGCTGCAGCACATTCAGAAGCTTCAGGATCGACGCGTCGAGTTTGTCGATGATCCGGACACGCGCCTCGGGCTGATGCTTCAGTTCGCCGTGGTCTGGCAGATCCGTCTCAACAACCCGGAGATGGCTGCGTACTTCCTGCACCAAGCATTGGAGGCCGCGTACTCCGGTGGCGATGCTGCGGGTACCGGCGGCATGCCGAGTTGGCACGTTGCTGCATTCCGTATGCTCGTGCAGGCAGCCGACGAGACCGGCCAAGCCGACGCGTTGATACCGCTCGCCGAGCGTGGACTCGGAAAAATCGCCGACGAGCAGGACGCGGCGCTCGTGGGTCTGCAAGCAGGAGAGCTTGCGTGGAAGAAGTTCAAAGACCCCGAGATGGCCAAGGGGTTCTTCGCGCGCGCGGCAGCGTTCGCACCCGACCATCCCGTGCTCGTTGAGTTCCGGAACGAGGTCGGGGAGATCCCCGCCGCCGAAGCCGAGCCCGAAGCGGTTGCCGAGCCCGAGCCCGAAGCGGTTGCCGAGCCTGAGCCCGAGCCCGAAGCGGTCGCTGAGCCCGAGCCCGAGCCCGAAGCGGTTGCTGAGCCCGAGCCCGAAGCGGTTGCTGAGCCCGAGCCCGAGCCCGAAGCGGTTGCTGAGCCCGAGCCCGAGCCCGAAGCGGTTGCTGAGCCCGAGCCCGAGCCCGAGCCGGTTGCTGAGCTTGAGCCCGAGCCCGAGCCCGAAGCTGAGCCCGAGCCCGAAGCTGAGCCCGAGCCCGAAGCGGTTGCCGAGCCCGAGCCCGAAGCTGAGCCCGAGCCCGAAGCGGTCGCCGAGCCCGAGCCTGAGCCCGAGCCCGAAGCTGACCCCGTGTCACTCGGCGACGAGGAGTTCACCGCCGAGGAGATGGCGCTGATCGAAAAGGCACAAGCCGCCGACAAGAAGGGTGGCAAGCGAGCCATCGACGCATGGCGTGCCGCGGTCGCCGCGATGCCGACCAAGGAGTACCCGCGCGCGCACCTCAAGCAGCTCTACGTCGACGCGGGCAAGTGGTCCAACGTCGCGGACCTTCTTAAGGACAAGCTCAAGCACGTCAGCGATGACGCGCTCGAGGAGCGCGAAACGCTGTATTGGGAGCTTGTTGAGCTCTACCGCGAGCGTCTGCGGCAGCCGGGTTTGGTTGTCACGACACTCGCCGCACTCGAGAAGGCGCTCGACGCCGCGGGCGAGAACGCACGACTTCTCAAGGTCGTGGAGGCCCAGCAGGCCCAGTTCGAGTCGATGAAGCGGTGGCCGGATCTGATCGGCCGCATCCGACGTCGGGCAGACCTGTCCGAGGATCCGGAGCAAGCCAAGGACCTGCATCTCGAGGCAGGCATGCTCTTCCTCGACAAGTTCAACAACCAGGCCGAAGCGATCAAGAGCTTCGAAGCTGTCCTGGAAGTCGACGAGTACCACGCGGTCGCGATCGGCAAGCTCAAGGAGCTGTACGCGCGTCGCCGCGATTGGGAGAAGATGCTCGCGGTCCAGCAAAAGGAGCTGGCACTCATCGAGGATCCCGAGGAGCGCAAGACGCAGCTTCTCGAAGTCGCTCGAACTGCAGGGCAGAAGATCAAAAAGCCCGCGCTGTCGATCGAGCTGTGGAGCCAGGTGCTCGAGCTCGACCCCGACAATATCGAGGCACTTCGGGTCCTCGAGACGATGCAAGAGCGGGAGAAATCCTGGGCCGATTTGGCCGCAACGCTCGAGCGACTGATCGAGGTCGTCGACGACGAAACCGACAAGAGCAAGCACCTCGTCAAGCTTGGCCTCCTGTACGCCGACAAGCTGACGGACAATCCCGCCGCCATCCGCACGTGGGAGACCCTGCACGGCATCGATCCCGACAACCGACGGGCCCAAGATGCGCTCAAGAAGCTGTACCTGGTCGAAGGCGACATGGACAGCCTCGAGACCTTCTATGCCAAGCAGGACAAGTGGGCTGAGTTCATCCGCGTCCTCGAGCGCGAGTCCGACAACGCCACGGGCGAACAACGCACCAAGCTGCTCCTGAAGATCGCCGATCTGTACAAGGAGAAGCTCGGCAAGAGCGACCGCGCCATGCGTGCGCTCGAGAAGGCGCTCGCCGACGATGAGGACAGCCTCACCGTCGCCGAAGAACTCATCGTCCTGTACGAAGAGGCCGGAGACGAACGGCACATCAGCCGTCCGCTCGAGATCAAGCTGCAGCACACCGAAGAGCCGGTCGAGCGTCAGAGCTTGCTGCGCCGCCTTGCCGATCTGTCCGAGCGTGTGGCCAGCGAGCCCGCGTTGGCGTTCGAGTACTACGAAAAGGCCTTCAGCGAAGACCACGAGGCCACCGACACGCGCGACAACCTCGAGCGGCTCGCCGCCGACCTCGGCAACTGGACGGAGCTGGCCAAGTCATTCGAGGCTGCGATCGAAAAGTTCGGTTCGGACAGCGCGAGCTTGCCGCTGCGACTGACGGTCGCCAACGTGCACGAGCAGCACCTCGCGGACCTGGACGCCGCATTGTCGGTCAACCAGGCGATCCTCGAGATCGACGCAGAAGAGTCGACCGCGCTGGAATCGCTCGAGCGGCTCTACCTTGCGCTCGGGCGCGAGGAAGACCTCCTCAGTGTTCTCAACACGAAGCTCTCGTTGGCGACAGACCCCGACGACGAGCGGGCCACCCAGACGCGTATCGGTAGCATCCACGAACAGCTCGGACACAACGAGCAGGCGATCGAGGCCTACACGGCCGTGCTTGCCACTGGGGTCGAAGATCCCACCGTGCTGACTGCGCTCGACCGCCTCTACCTCAACCTTGAGCGCTGGTCCGATCTCGCCGACATCCTTCGGCGGGAGTTCGAGACGGCCGAGGTCGACGACATCAATGGCCGCGCCGCACTGCTGCAACGCCTCGCGATCGTCCACCAGGAGCATCTCGATGCTCCGGCCGAGGCGGTGGAGTTGTACCGCCAAGTCCTCGAGTTTGAGCCCGACCACAGCGATGCGCGTACGCGCCTCGAAGGCTGGTTGGACGACGAGGACCTCAAGGTCCAGGTCTCCACGATCCTGCTGCCCGTGTACGAGGCCGTTGAATCATGGCCGGACTTGGTCCGCAGCCTGCAGATCCAAGCAGCCGCTGCGTCCGAGATGTTCGACCGCGTCGAGCTTCTGCTTCGCACGGGCGGGATTCAGCTGCAGAACCTCGCCGACAGTGCGGCGGCGTTCGAGACCTACTCCGAGGCGTTCCGCGCCGATCCTCAAAACGAGGTCGCGTCTGGGGCACTCGAGAACATCGCTTCGATCGATGAGCGCTGGGACGACTTTGCCGCGCTTTACGAGGAAGCGGTCGCCAAGGATCTCGACAGCGATCTCATGCTGTCGCTGCTGCACCGATTGGCGACGCTGTACGACAACCAGATCGGCAATGCCGAGCGCGCTGTGGCGTGCTACCGCCGGGCTGTCGACATCGACCCCGAGAACACGGGTGCTCTCGATGCTCTCGAGACGCTGTACCAGCGTGACGAAAACTGGGAGCAGCTGCTCGACGTGTACCGCTCCAAAGTGGAGCTCGAGCACGATCCCCCCGCGCGGGAGCAGCTGCGGTTCCAGACCGCTGCCCTGCAGGAGGACATGCTGTCGCGTCCCGAGGACGCGATCGAGACGTACAACGAGATCCTCGCAGACGACGACGCAAACATGCGTGCGATCACTGCCTTGGATCGCCTGTATCAGGGGGGCGAGCAGTGGAGTGAACTCGCCGAAAACCTGACGCGGCAGCTCGCGCTGTCGGACGACCCGATGCAGCAGATCGAGCTCAACCTCCGGTTGGGTTCAGCGCGCCTGGTCAAGCTCAACCAACCCGGGCTTGCCGTCGAGACGTACCACGCGGTCCTCGATCTGGACCCGACCAACGACGCGGCACTCGAGGCGCTCGAAGGGCTCCTCGACAACGAGGAGCACCAGCTCACCGTCGCCCGCATCCTCGAGCCCATCTACCGGACGGGGAACGACTGGCCCAAGCTCATACAGACGTACGAGATCATGGTCAGTCACTCGCTCGATCCGAACGAGAAGATCGAGCTGCTGCACCAGATCGGTGAGTTGTTCGAGATCGGTGGCGAAGAGCCAGAGAAGGCGTTTGCCGCCTACGGTCGTGCGCTCCGCGAGGACGCCGCCAACGAAGAGACCCACACCCGCCTCGATCGACTCACGCAGGTGATGGGTGCCCACGCCGAGCTCGTGGAGCTCTACGAGAGTGTTGTCGACGACGTCGTGGACGACCAGCTGCGGGTCGCGATTCTCACCAAGGTCGCGCAGACCTACGAGACCGCGCTCGAGGATTCGACCAGCTCGGCCGCCGCGTACGCAAAGATCCTCGACGTCGAGCCGAACAACTTCGAGTCGGTCGATGCGCTGATCGATGTGCATCGGCGCAACAACAACTTCGAAGAGCTGGTCACCGCTGTCTGCCGCAAGGCGCAGATGGTCGACGACACCGAGGACCAAAAGAAGCTCCTTCAGTACGCCGCCTCCATCCGCGAGACGGTCATGGAGGATCCAGAGGGCGCGATCGACATCTACCAGCAAGTGCTGGCGATCGACGACTCGGACGCCACCGCACTCGATGCGCTGGTCAAGCTGTACATCCAGCTGGAGCGCTGGGAGCGTCTCAAGGACGTCTACCAGCGGCAGTCCGAGCTGGCCGAGGACCCGGACGACCGCAGGCGCGCTCTGTTTGTCTTGGGCCAGGTCTACGACGCCGAGCTCAAGGACGTTGATCGTGCGATCGACACCTACCAGCAGATCCTCGATCTCGACCCCGGTGACTACGAGGCCATCTCGGCGCTCGATAGACTCTACGGTCAGGCCGAGCGCTGGCTCGACCAACTGCAGATCTTGGAGCGGGCGGTCGACGCGGCCGCAACGCCCCAAGACCAAACCGCGATTCGGTTCCGCATCGGCGGCCTCTGGGAGACGCGATTGGGCGACATGCTGCGCTCGATCGAGGCCTACCGCGACGTGCTGCAGCACGACCCGGCGCACGCCCCAACCATCGAGGCGCTCGACCGCATCGTCCACGGCGAAGAGGAGCCCATGGCAGCTGCCGACGTGCTCGCGCCGCTGTACGAGCATCTGGCCGAGTGGGACCTTCTCGTCGACATCTACGACGTGATGGTCGCGCACACGGAGGACCCGCTCGCCAAGATCGAGAAGCTCCACCAGATGGCGGGCATCTACGAGTCGCAGATCAGCGACTTCGAAAAGGCGTTTGGCGCGTACGCGCGAGCGCTCGAAGCAGACCCGCAGTCAGAGTCGACTGTCGATCAGCTTCACCGCTTGTCCGAGGCCACCGCCGAGTGGGCTCGCTTCGCCGAGCTGCTCGCCGCACAGGCCGAGAACGTCGTCGATCCGATCGTCAAGGTGCAGATGCTGACGCGTCTTGCCCTCATCTATGAGGGGCAGCTGGGCAACGTCGACGAGGCGGTCGCCAAGTACTTGGAGATCCTCGAGGCGGAGCCGGAGAACGGCGAGGCCATTGGCGCGCTCGACCGCATCTTCACCGCGCAGGAGCGCTGGCCGGAGTTGGTCGAGAACCTCCACCGCCAGGTGACGATCACGGGCGACGAGGTTGATCTCATCAACCTGTACTTCCGGATGGGCCAGATCCATCAGATGAACACGGGCGAGCCCGCCCAAGCCATCGAGGCGTACCGCGAGATCCTCAACATCGATCCCGCGCACGGGATGACCCTCGAGTCGCTCGAGCTCATCTTCGCCGAAGGCGAGCACCAGCAAGACATCGCGGAGATCCTCGAGCCCATCTACTACTCGGGCGAACGCTGGGATGCGTTGGTCAAGCTCGGCGAGGTCAAGCTTGGCGCGACCGATGACGGATCCGAGCGGCTCCAGATCATCCAAAACGTCGCTGAGATCTGCGAGCGACGGCTCGGTGATGTGGGCGCGGCCTACATCTGGTGGCTGCGCGCGTACATCGACGACCCGATGTCGGAGCAGGTTGCCGAAGAACTCGAGCGCCTCGCCGAGGTCACCCAGGAATGGGGCCACATCATCGAGGTGGGCGGTCAGATTCTCGAGACCGACCCGTCGCCTGAGGTGAAACTCAGCGTGCTTCGTCGGTCCGCGCGCGTCCTGGATCAACAACTGGTTGACCCCGTTGGCGCGATTGAGACGTACCGCGAGGTCCTCGAGATCGAGGCCGATCACGCAGAAGCGCTCGAGGCACTCGATCGCATCTACACCCAGCAGGGCATGGCGCAGGATCTCGCCGAGATCCTTCAGCGTCGTATCCAGATCACGATGGACGGCGAGGCTCTGGTGGAGCTCGAAGTTCGTCTCGCTCAGGTCTTTGAAGGGCCGCTGGCGAACCCCGATCAAGCCATCGCGGCCTACAACCGCGCCCTGGAGAACGACCCGCGGCACCAGCAGGCCTTGGACAGGCTCGAGGCGCTGTACGTCACCCAGTTCAAGTGGGAGGAGCTTTTCGACGTCTACCAAAAGATGGTCGACGTCGCGAACACCGACGAGGACATGGCGGGCGGCTACCAGCGCATGGCCAAGCTTGCGTCCGATGCCCTCGACCGCGAGTCGGAGTCGATCGAGTTGTGGAGCAAGGTGCTCGACCTCAAGGGTGAAGACCCGCTCGCGCTCGGCGAGCTCGCGCAGCTGCACTACCAGTCGGAGCGCTGGGATGAGCTGGTCGAGATTCTCGAGCGGCAGGTCTACGTGATCGACGACCCAGAGCAGCGCGTTGGCGTGTACCAAACGCTGGGTCGCGTCTACGGCGGCCAGCTGGAGCGTGAGCGCAGCGCAGTGGATGCGTGGCTCAACGCGTTGGAGATCGACGGGGGCAACCTCGAGACGCTTCGTGCACTGCACGACATCTACGAGTCGAGTCAGGCCTGGGTCGAACTCATCGACATCTTGGAGCGGCTGATTCAGGTCGGTCCTGGCCAGATCCCCGACGACGAGCTTCGTGGGCTCTACGCCAAGGTTGGCCGCATTCAGGGCGAGTACCTGATGGCCAACGACCAGGCCATCGAGGCCTGGCTCAAGGTCCTGGAGCTGCAGCCCGGCGACATGGAAGGCCTGGCTGCCCTCGAAGACCTCTACACGCAGGAGGCGCGATGGAACGACGCCATCGACGTGCTCGAGCGCAAGGTCGCGGTCTTGGAGGACGTTGAGTCCAAGATCGATGTCCTGATGCAGATAGCGTCGATCTGGGAAGACCGCCTCGAGGACAAAGTCCAAGCGGCCGGTGCCTACCAGGAGATCCTCGAGAACGACGCGGGTCATGCTCCCAGCTCTGACGCGTTGGAAGCCATCTACCGCGACACGCTCGACTGGCCCGCACTCGCGGAGCTGCTCATCAATCGCACCGAGGTTCTCGAAGAGCGCGATGCGAAGGTCGAGGCCCTTCAGGCCGCGGCACGGGTTTTCGAGGAGAACCTCGAAGACCAGGACATGGCGTTCGCGACCCTTCAGGCCGCGTTCAACGTCGACTACTCCAACGAGGTCACCTCGCGCGAGCTGGAGCGGCTGGCGACGACGGCGGGCAAGTGGAGCGAGCTGCTCAACGAGTACAACGGTCTCGTTCAGCAGATCGAAGACCCACGGGAGCGCTGCGAGCTTTGGGTCAAGATCGGTCGCTGGTACGGCGAGCATCTGGACCGCCCGGACTACGGGATCCAATCTCTGGAGAAGGCGCTCGCGCTCAACCCGGAGAGCGTGTCTGCCCTGCGGGAGCTGTCGAGCTTCTATCGGCGTGACGACGCATGGAACGAGCTGGCCGACACGCTCGCGCGGATCGTTCCGCTCGAGCAGGAGCCCTCACGGCAGTCCGAGACTCTGCTCGCGCTGGCCGAGGTCCAAGAGGTCCGACTGGCCAACGTGGACGGTTCGGTCGAGTCGTACCGACGCGTGCTCGAGCTGGAGTCCGACAGCGAGGTCGCCCTCGACGCGCTGATTCGGCTGCACGAGCTGCAGCAAGCGTGGAGCGAGCAGGTGCAAGTGCTCCAGCGTCGCGCCGCGGTCAGCGAAGACCCAGACGCAGCCATCCAGCTCAAGAAGCGGGTTGGCTACGTGCAAGAGGCCAACCTTGGCGACAATGCCTCGGCGGTTGAGACCTACAAGGACATCCTCGCTGAGGAGCCCACAGACTTCGACGCGCTCCAAGCATTGGAGCGCCTGTACCTCGGTGCAAACGAAGTGGACGAGTACCTCGAGATTCTCGAGGCACAACTCGACGCCACGGCCGACGTCGACGCGCAGACGGTCATCTACGAGAAGATGGCGCAAGCGCTCGTGACGCTGGCCGATGATCCTGAGCGAGCCACGGACGTGCTCGAGAAGATCATCATGCTCGACCCGAGCCGCGACCAGACCTACCGCCAGCTGGAGGACCTGTACGGCTCCTTGAGCAAGTGGACGGAGCTGGTCGAGACCTATCGGTCGCACATCGAGGCGTCCGAGGACTACGGCATCAAGGTCGAGCTGCTGGCCGCGATGGGCGAGGTCTACGAAAAGCAGGTCGAGGATGTCGACCGTGCGATCGACACCTATCAGGAGATCCTCGAGCTCGACCCGAACAACTTCGAAGCCGCCAACACCCTGTCGGTGTTGCAAGAGCAGATCGAAGACTGGCCGTCGGCGGTGGAGACGATGGGACGGCTCGCCGAGCTGACCCCAGACCTCCCAGCGCGGTGCGACCTGTTGACCCGCATGGGTCGCGTGCATCACCAAAAGCTCGAAGACAGTGAAGAAGCTGAGCTGCGGCTCACCCAGGCGCTCGAGATCGAGATGGGCCATGTGCCCGCCATGGTCTTGCTGGCCGAGATCTACCGCGGTCGCTCCGACTGGCTGAAGGCTTCCCGTGTGCTCGAGACCGCGTCGGACTACTCGCAGAATCAGCTCGAGAAGACCAACCTCGCGGCCGAAGCGGCGTTCATCAACTACGAAGAGCTCGACAATCAGCCCAAGGCGATTGAGCTGTTCCAGCGAACGCTCAGCTACGACCCCGAGCACGCAAAGGTCGGCCAAGTTCTCGCCGATATCTACTACGAGAACAGCGACTATCACGCTGCGGATCCGGTCTACGACATGCTCGGCCGCAAGGTCGACCAGCTCGACCTGGACCCAGACGAGCAGCGCGACATGTTCTTGCGGGCCGCTCGGGTTGCGCGCGAGCTCAACAATCCAGACAAGGCGCTCAAGCAGTACAAGCGCGGCTACGACATCGACGCGACCAACCACGAGGTCTTGTCGGGTATGGCCGACCTCCTGTTCGAGAAGCAGGATTGGGACCGCGCGTTCAAGCTGTACCAGACGATCTTGGTGCAGCATCGCGACACGCAGTCCGACGAAGACACCGTCCGGGTGTACTTCCGACTCGGCACGATCAAGAACATGCAGCAGGAGCCTCGCAAGGCCCTGAACTACTTCGAGAAGGCGCTCGAAGTTGACCCGCACCACCACGAAACGTTGGCGGCGGTCATCAACCTGCAGGCGGCCAACAACGACTGGGAAGGCGTCATCCAGGCCAAGAAGGCCTTGGTCGACATCACGCCCGAAGTCGAGCCGCAGTTCGTGCTCTACAAGGAGATCGGTGCACTGTACGCCGAGCAACTTGGCAACAAGAGCAAGGCTGCCGACGCGTACAACCAGGCGCTCAACCTCAAGCCGGAGGACTACCCCCTCCTGCACACGATGTTGGACCTGTACACCGCATCGAAGCGGTGGGAAGACGCGATCCACACGATCGACCAGATCGTAGAGATCGAAGACTCGTCGCTCCGACGGTCTCGCTACAACTACACCGCAGCGGTGCTGTTGCGCGACGAAATGGGCGCCAACGACGAAGCGATAGACCGCTTCAACATGGTGCTCGACGACGACCCGACCTTCCTCAAGGCGTTCCAGGCGATCGACATCGCTGTGACGCGGACCAAGGATTGGAAAACGCTCGAGCGCTCGTATCGCAAGATGCTCAAGCGTCTCCCGCAAGAGGGCAACGAGTCGCTCAAGGTCACGTTGTGGAGCAACCTGGCTGAGATCTATCGGTCACGTCTGCGCGACTACAAATCGGCCGCAGCGGCGTTTGAGATCGCCTCCAAGCTCGAGCCCGGCAACATCGACCGGCACCTCAAGCTGGCCGAGTTGTACGAGCGTCTGCTTGCAGACGACCCGATTGAGCACGTGGAAGCAGCGGTGCGTGAGCACCAGATTCTCATCGCGAACGAGCCGTTCCGCTACGAGAGCTACCACGCGCTGTACAACATCTACGCCAACGCCAATCAGGTCGATCGGGCGTTCTGTGTCGCCTCGGTGCTCAACTTCCTCAAGAAGGCGACACCGGCCGAAGAGGCGTACTTCGAAAAGCACAAGCGTGCGGACTTCGTGATGGCGCGTCAGCGCTTGTCGGAGGACACGCTTCGCCGCCACGTGTTCCACCCCGACCAGGATTTGTACCTGACGGGAATCTTGGGGCTCATCGCACCTGCGGTGGCGATGTGGCGCGCGCAGCCGCTGCCCGCGACGCTCAACGAGGGCGAGCGGATCGACATCCAGATCGACCCGTCGCTGTTCTCGCGGATGTGCAAGTACATCAAGGACGTGCTCAACGTGACCGCGCCCGATGTGTACCTGCGGTCCAACGACCCGGGCGATCTGACCCTGATGAACATCAAGCGCGACGACGCGATTCATCCGTCGATCGTCGTGTTCCAGAACTTGCTTCGCGGCAAGACCGAGCAGCACCTGTCGTTCTCGCTGGCTCGGTACATGATGGACCTGTACCTGCCCCACTACTGCTACGTGGCCCTGGATCGGTCGCCGCAGGCGCTCAAGCAGGTGTTCACCGCGTGTCTGCGTGGTGTCGGGATGCCAGTCCCGGGTGATGCATCGGCGCTCGACCAGATAGCGCGCGAGATCATCGGGCGCATGCAGCCCGGTGCTGTCGACCAGCTGCGCAGCCTGATCCAGAAGTTCGTCGACGCCGGTGGCGCCACGGACGTCAAGCGCTGGGCGGCCGCGGCAGAGCTCACCGCCTACCGCGTGGGTCTGCTGATGTGTGGCGACCTGCGCATCGCCGGTCAGATGATCTCGCAGGAACAAGGGCTCCTCGGAAGCGCGATGTCACCGCGCGACAAGATCAAGGAGCTGGTGCTGTACTCGATCAGCGAGGACTACTTCACGGCTCGCCGTGCGGTTGGCCTGCAGGTCTCCTAGCCACCAGGGCCGACAACCACGAACCGGCGAGGGGCTTCCTCTCGCCGGTTTTTGTTTGGGCGACGCGGGGCTAAAAATCGTCGGGGTCCCAGTCGACGCCCCAGCCCGGGAACCCATGGCCGGCACCGCCTGCCGTCTTGACGACCAGCGTGCTGCCCGAGGGCATCGCGTGCGTCACCCAAGCGGGCACACGCTGCAGCGCCTCACCCGGCAGCGCGAGCCAGAGCTCAGCGGGCTGGGGAGGGCCCGCACGGGCGATGCCGTGGGGCGGGTTGGAGATCCTGTCCAGAGCGACATACGCCTCCGCATCGCGCGTGACCGTGTACTGCCGCTCGATGCCTCGGCCGCCGTGGCGTGCACCCAAGCCACCACTGCCCTCACGGACGCTCTGTGTCGCCTGAACCCACGCTGCGGTCGTTGCGACGAGCGTCGCCCCCAGCGGGCCGGGCCAGGCGTCGCGCCCGGCCCTGCTTGGCGTCGCCCCCTCACCGCCAGGAAGGGTCTCGTTCACGGCGTCGTGGCCGGGCGCGCGCAGCTGGACGATCGCACCCAGCGAGCACGACCCCGCACCCACCCGGGAGGGCCATGCGTTGCCCAACGCGCCCAGCGCGGCATCGAAGACTCGCGCCCGGGCAAACGCCACGCAGGGGGCTGACGTGTCGTGCGGCTCGCTCCCCACCCAGCTGTTTGGCGCAAGCTCGATGCGGCAGGCATCACGCACCGCGTCCGTGACCGCTTCGAGTCCGAGCGCGTGGCACAGCGCGCGGGCCGTCGCGTCGGCAACCGCCTCGGGGCCCAGTGCGATCTGTGGCGACCCAACGACTGCTGCGTCAGAATCCCTATAGTCGAACGTGTAGCCCCTCTCCGCGTGATCGGTGACCCGCACGCGCACCACGAGCGCCCGCCCGGTTGGGATGTCGTCCCCAAACGCGGTCGGCGTCCGCACGGTTGCGGGGTCGCGATCGCCTACCGCGGGGGCCAAGATGATGTCATCCGAAAACGACGCTCCAAGAGCGCCGAGTCGGGGAAGGGGTGCTTCGGCCAACGGCTAGTTCTCCGGCGGCGGCTCCGCCGGGACTGCCTGGGTCGAACGCGTGGTGCCGCGCTCCTCTTGCTTGAGGCCCGTGGCGCGGTAGATCTTCAGCGGCTTGCTCTTGCCCTTGACGCGCACGGGCTCGCACTCGGTGAACTCGACGGTGTGCTCGACACACTGCACCGTGTATTCGCTGATGATGACCTCCTTGGCCTTCGCCACGCTGCACAGGCGCGATGCGATGTTCACGGGGTCGCCGATGACGGTGTACTGCAGGGTTCGCGACGAGCCGATAGCACCCGCGATGACCGTGCCAGTGTTGATGCCAATCCCGACGCGAATCGGCTCTTGATCGGCCAGCTCGCGGACGCGGTTGAACTCCTCGAGCGCCTTTTGCATCTCCAGGCCGCAACGCACGGCCCGCTGCGGGGCATCAGCCTGAAAGACCGGCGCGCCGAACAGCCCGATGATCTCGTCGCCGACGTACTTGTCCAGGGTGCCCCCGTGGGCAAACAGAACGTCCACCATCACCTCAAAGTACTCGTTGAGCACCTTGACCATCTCTTCGGGAGCATGCCGTTCGCTCATCGAGGTGAAGCCTCGAATGTCGGCAAACAGCATCGTCACCTCTTTTTGCTGACCCGCCTGATCCAGGGCGAGCTGCCCGGTCACGATTTGGTCGACGAGGTTCGGCGATAGCAAGCGCTCGAACTGCGCACGAGTACCCGCTTGTTCCTCGATGTCCTTGGCCAGCAAATGGTTCTGGATCGCGATTGCAGCTTGGGTTGCGATGCCCTGGAACAGCTGCAGGTCCTTCTCGGTGAAGGCGTTGGTCGTGAGCATCGAGTCCATATGCATGGCCCCGAGCAGTTTGTCGCCGAACAGCAGCGGCACGCACATCGTGGAGCGGATGCCCTGCATGATGATGCTCTTGGCTGCCTTGAACCGCTCGTCGACCATGGCGTCGGACGACAGCACGGCCTTCTTGTTGTTCTTGACCTCGTCGAGGATGGATCGCGAAAGCTTGATCTCCTCGCCCTCGCGCTTTTGCTTGACGAAGCGGGGGGTGAGCTCGCCTGACTCTTTGTCTTTGAGCAGGATCACCGCACGGTCCGCGCGAATGATCGCGAAGCTCTCGTCGATGATCTTTTGCAGCAGCTCCGACAGGTCGGTGCCGACCGAGAGCTTCTGCGAAAGCTCGTGCGCGATGCGGAGTTTTTCGTAGTCGGTCTTGAGCGAATCGACGTTGTTGACTTGTGCGACCGGGAGGAAGCGCGCGGCAGCGTCGACGCGGCTTCGGACCTGGCTCTGCACCTCGCCCGGCATCATCGTGACGTTGCGAAGCAGCGGTGTGCTCACCTTCTGCTCGTCGTCTTCGAACCGAAGTACGGTATTGCCGAACGAGAGCTGGTCGCCCGTCGCGAGCACTTGCTCGTTCGTGACGCGCTCGCCGTTGACGAAGCTGCCGTTGAGGCTGCCGATGTCCCGCAACGTGTACTCGCCGGCCGCGCTGCGCGTGATACGGCAATGCTCCTTGGACACAATCCGGTCGAGAACCTGGACGGTGTTATCCGGATGGCGCCCAAGAGTATTGAACGCTGAGAGGAGGTACTCCGAAGGGCCCTCGCCGGTAACCAAGATCAGCCGGGCAGTCATATCGGCCGGGCCCAAATCCTAGGCCACACCGCAAAGCGAAACAAGGCGGGCTGCTGCGTAAACGGGGGCAAAATGGGTACCGCGGGGGTGGCGCGACCGAGCTAGTCGACGATCATGACATGCTCGAGTTGGTACACTTCTTCAGTGCGCTCGACGATGCCGGCTGGCCAGTCGATGTACTTGGTGTAGACGACACCAAACGTCACCTCTTTGCCTTCGACCTCGATCCAGGTTTCGACCTCGGGGTCGGTGACCCCCGCCGTATTGAGCTCTGCCTGCATCTTCCGACGGAGCCCGTCGCGCTCCTTTGGCTCCTGGATGTACAGTTGTTTGCGGCCCGCGAAGGTGGAGCTGGTGGATTCCAGCACGCGATATGCCTCACTCTTGAGGATCGCCAGTGGGATGTACTCCCACGCCAGCAGCCCCAAGAAGGCAAGGACCAAAAAGATCGACACGCTCACCGGGTTGATCTTGCGCGGCTTCTTGTACTTGACGGGCTTGGCCATGCGTCTGCGAAGGCACCTTAGCAGTCTCTGGCCATCGCCACGAAACCGGTTTCCGCGGCAGCGTCGTGCCCGCTAGGCCTGCCGCAGTGTATGATCCGTAGCCGTTGACGACTACTGAGCACCTCCCCGCGTACGCCGCGGTCGGGCGGTGGGTCGCCGGGAGCCGAGTCGTCGTTGTTGGCGCGGCCGGTATCGAAGGACCCGCCCGGCTCATGGCGTGCGAGCCCGGGCACATGATTTTGGTGGGGCCCGCTGCTTGGGCGCCATCCGAGATCGAGGTTCGCGCGGGCATCCCTGACCTTCCCGTCCAGGACGGGGTCGTCGACGTCGTCGTCTGCATCGAGCCCTACGCCAGCTACGCCCCCGCCGTGCGCCGCGAGCTGGTGCGTGAGGCCAAGCGAATCTTGCGGCGTGGAGGCATGTTTGCAGCCTGGGTGCCGCGTTGCCCGGCAACGGCCGACGATGCTGATTTTTGGGCCCTGGAAGAGGAGCTGGCCGAGGTGTTTGCCGGCTCGACCATGATGGCCCAGATACCCTGGCAGGGCGTTTCGCTGGCTCCCGTGGTCGATGACGCAAGCGTCCCGTCGGTGTCTCTCGAGGAGACGCTGCTCGACGAGGTCCCCGAGGCCAGCCACTATCTCGCGATCGCTTTTCGCGACCGCGCGCCTGCAGATCTGCACGCCCAACTCCGGTCGCAGTGCCTACTGGTCGCGGTGCCCGCTTCCGAGGCGCTCGAGGAGCCCGCCATGCTCGATGCGCGCCTCGAGTCACTGCCGGTCGAGCCTGCCGTTGAGCCGGTGGTCGAGCCGGCCGCTGAGCCGGCCGTTGAGCCCGTTGAGCCGGCCGAAGATCCTACGGTTGAGCTGCACGCCACGATCGAGGCGCAACACACCGACATTCGGGTTCTTACCCAGAACGTCGAAGCGCTCGAGCAGTCTCTCGCCCGAGTCAGCGAGCGGGCCGAAACCCGAGCACGCGAAGCCGAATCGCTCCAAAAAGAGCGGCGGGAGCTCGACGAAAAGTGCGCCATGTTGACGCGAGAGCGCGACACGACGGCGCTTCAACTCGAGGTGGCGACGGCCGAGCGCGCGGGAGCACGCCAGCTGTCCGAGCGGGTCGAGGCCGAGCTCGAGCAATCCCGCCGCCGTATGGCGGAGCAGCACACCCTGTTTGCCGAGCGTACCGCTGAGGCCTCGCGCGCCGCGGGCGAGCTGGCCGCGGTTCGTGAGCGCCTGACGCACCAAGAGGCGGCGTTGGAGCGCACCCGCTCCCAGGCGGAGGAGCTGACCCGCACCGCGGCTCGCCAGGACGAGCAGAGCCGCATGCTCACGGAGGTGGCTTCCGACCGTGACCGGCTTCGCGAAGAACTCACCCGACGGGCCGATGCTATCGAAGCCCTGGAGGAGCGCGCGTGGGCGGCCCGCGAGGAGTTTCAAAAGGAGCGCCTCGATGCGGTGCGGCTCGCGTCCGACGTCGAGCGCCTTCGCGACCAGGCCAAGCGCGCCCATGATGCCGAGCAACGGGGGCGCGCTCAGGTCGAATCCTTGAGCGCGGAGCTGCGCGCGGTCGAGGTCGCCGCCGCCGATGCCAAGACGCTCGCGCGGAGCCGCGATTCGGAGATCGAGCAGCTGCGTGCGGATGCCAAGGCTCTCGGCTCGGACTCCGCAGACCTCCAGCGCGTGCACGCAGAGCTTGCCGAGCGAGGTCGCGAGTTGGGCGAATTGCGTGCCCAGCTCGAGCAGACGCAAAGCCGCACCAGCGAGGCCACCGAGCGCCTCAAGCGTCGCGAGGAGCAGCTTTCGGCGGCGGGCGAGCAGCTGCAAGCGCTGCGCATCGAGTCGGAGCACAACGACGCACGCTCGGCGGCGCAGACGGCAGAGCTCGAGGTGCGCACGCTCGAGATTGAGCAGCTTGCTGCCTCGGTCGCGAACCTGCAGGGGCTGGTTGAGGAGCAGCGCCTGCGTGCACGACACAGCGAGGAGGGCGCGACCAAGCTCCAGCGACGTCTGGAGCAGGCGACCGAGGAGCTCGATCTCAACCGCAATCAGCTGCGCAGCCGAGAGCAGGAGCTCGCAGACCTTGTCGCCGCGCGCGAGACGGACGGCGTCGAGGTCTACAAGCTGCGCCAGGAGCTGGAGGCAGCGTCGCATGCCAGTGAGCGCTTCGAGGAGGCGTTCAAGCTCGACCCCGAGTCTGGGGCGGCGATGGTTCCCGCGGGGAGCGAGCCCGGCGACCGTGTCGACGAGACCGCCTGGCCTGACGATGCCGTTGCCGAGGCGCGTCGTCTCCGCGCGCAGCTCGTCGCGCAGACGCGACGACACGCCGAACAGATCGCGCGAGTCGAGGCCGAACGGGACGGCGTGCCGACCGAGAGCGAGGCATTGCGGCGGGCGGTGAGGGCCGAGCTCGAGGCCGACGTTCGCGCCGAAGAACAAGCGCACCTGCTGACGCTCCTCGAAAGCGCGGAACAACGGATCTGGGAGATGGGCGATGCGTCGGATCGCAACGCCGCGAGGTTGGCCGCAAGTCTTGCGCAGCTCGAGAAACACAAAGAGCAGATCGACGAGACGCTCGATGAACTCGAAGTGGTGCGCAACCTGTTGGCGACGTCGCAGGCGCGGGCTCTTGAGCAAGAGCGGCTTGTCGCGAGCGAGCGTCACAAGCTCGTGCGCGCGGGGATCGATCCGGATGGTCTCCCGGACGTCGCACCCGACGAGGAGGATCCCTTCGCGGACTTGGATGTTGGCGACATGATGATCGAGCTGCACGCGACCCAGCCGACGCCGGAAGCGGGTGCACCCGTCGGAGTCGTTACAGATCGCTCGGGGAGCATCGCCACGGGGACGTCCAAGATCGCCACGGCGCCCAGCTCTCGGGTGCTCGTCGAGGCGGTCGACGACGACGGGTGGGACGACGGGCAAGTCGAAGAAATCCCGCCCAAGGACGACGCGGCCTCCATTCGTGCGCGGGTTGGGCCGCCTCCCCGCATCGCCAGCGTCCCGACTCCCCGCAAGAGCTCCCGGGATGCCGTTCGCGCAAAGGGCGCGGCCAACAGTGGCCAGCCTCCCAAGAAGTGAGCACGCCGAGCTTGACTATCGGGTTTGCTCGGCCTAGCTTCCCGTGCTCCACACCGGCGACGCTCTGCGCCGTCCTACTGGCCTGCGAGGGTGGTGAAATTGGTAGACACGCACGGTTCAGGTCCGTGTGCCTTCGGGCATGGGGGTTCGATTCCCTTCTCTCGCACTCAAAGCCCAAGCCTTCTGGCTTGGGCTTTTGCTTTGGAGCCTAGGCTTTGGAGATCTTGCTGACTTTGAGCGCAGGGCTCGTCATCTGGATCCCAAAGCCCCCGGCATCCACGCTGCCTTCGACAATCACCCGATCGCCAGGGCTCACCGATCCGGCCCCTTCGAGTCGGTAGATCTCGTTGTCGTCGGTGTGAAGCTCCAAAAAGCCACCCTCGAGGTCGTTGTGCTTCACCGTGCCCGTGTACTTGGCCATGTCGCGAAGTGTACCCGACCGGGCGCGCTGATCTAACCTGGCCGGCGATGGGTCGACTTCCCACGCTTGTCGCCAGTCCAATGCTCTTCGGATGCGTGCTGGGTTGTGGTGGGGATGCTCCGCTTCCTGCGCAGGCGGCGTCGGGTGCGACGCCTCCCGACGCGCCCACGGCCGAGCGCGCCAGTGCCGACCCGCTTCCGGCTTGGGGAAACGTCTCTTCGTTGTCGTCGGGCCAGGCGCGCGTCCAGGGCTTGCTCGCCGCAGAGCTCGACCGCGATCCTGATGCCCCCGCCCTGGCCAAGCTCTTGGCGGGGCCCGACTCCGCGGCCCGCGAGCGTGCCGCGCTGAGTTTGGCGAGGATCGGGGGCACGCGGGCTGCCGAGCAGTTCGCGACGTGGCTGGGCGACGGCACCAAGCCGATGTCCGCCGCAATGCTCGGGGCAACCGCAGCGCTTGCCCCTCCTGAGGCGGCGACCGGCGAGCCAGCCGAGCCGGCAGGTGTGTGGGCGGCGATCGAGCGGAGTCTCTGGTCGCGGTACGCCCTGTCCGATAGCGCCGACGAGGCCGAGGCGCTGCTCGTGGCGATCGCACGGCTGGGGGGGCGGACCTCGGTTCGCAACCTCGGGGTCGATCTCCAGGAAATGGGTGACGACTCGGGTCGGCGTTTCGAGCGGGCCGCGGAGGCGCTCGCGATCCTGTGTGTGCGCCGCCACTCCATGACGGTCGGAGCGGTCGAGGCTCTCGCTGCCGGGCTGGCTGCAGAGCAGGTCGCACCGCGGCGCGGCTCCGCCTACGCCCTCAGTCGGTGCGCGGGGCCTTCGGCAGAGCGCCTCGCGGGCCCGGAGCGGGCAGTGCTCGTGGAGCGCTTGTCGGCGATGGTGATCGCCGAAGACAGCACGGAGGCGCTTGAGGCATGGCGAGCGTTGGAGGCGTTGGGCGAGCCCCCCGAGACAATCCCGGAGGCTGTGCTCGGCAAGTCGCCACCCTCGTGGCAGGTGGAGGTCGCGGCAGTCCGGGCACTCAGCGCCAGCGCGGCGGGGCGAAAGGCTCTGTCCGAACGGCTGGCACTGGTCTCACCCTGGGATTTTGGTGGCGAGCGTGTGCACGTTTTGCTCGAGACGTTTCGAGGATCGCGGCGCGCCGTCGAGGGCACTCCGGAGCTGCTCGAACCGTTTGCCGCGCTCGGCGACCGCATCGCGGGAGGCCTCGCGGGCATGACGGACCCGCGGCGCAAGAAGGAGCTGGGCTTGGTGCACTGCGAGTACACCGTGCTGCAGGCGGTGCGAAAAGGCGACCTGGCGGCAGTACGAAGCTGTGCCGAAGGGGTGCCAGGCGTGCCGCCGCAGTACGGCGAGGTTCTCGCGATCGATGCGCTGCTCGCGATGGGCAGCGCAGTGCCGCAGGCAGAGCGGATTGACCAGCTGCTCGCGGCGGCGGCCAGCGGCGACAAGGTGGTCGCTGTTGCGGGTCTCTCCGCGCTCGCCGAGATTGAAGACCCGCGGGTCTCGGCCGTGCTTCGGACGGCGATGGCGGGCGACGACGTGGGGCTAGTGTCCGCCGCGGCTGGGTCGATCGCGGCGCGGGCCGTCGATCACAGCAAACGCGACGAGGCGGCCATCCCCGTGCTTCGGGCTGCGATCAAGCGGCTGCAGAACGCAACCGCGGTCGAGGGCCGAATCGAGGCGATTCGCGCGCTCACGAGCCTCGCTCGAAGCGCAAAACCCGACAAGCCGGCGACCGACGGCTCGCCGGCCGACGTGGTCTGGCTGGACGATATCGTCGCGCTGGCCAAGGACCCCAATCAAGGCGTTCGAGCTGTGGCGCGGGCTGGCTTGCGGGGCTGGCCCGAGCGCGTCGCGGCCTTTGATGCCGCCGTGCCCTCGGCATTTGTCAAAGGCTTCTCGCCCGCGGTTCATGCCGCGCTCGACAGCGGTGCCACCGCGACGGGATTGGTGGTTCACACCGCCGCGGGCGATCTGACGATCGACTTCGCCGGAGCGCCATCCCCGATAGCCCAATCCAACCTCGCCGCGCTGGCGGCCGACGGCTACTTCGACGGGCTCACGTTCCATCGGGTGGTGCCTGCATTTGTTGTGCAAGGCGGCGACCCGCGTGGGGACGGCTACGGCGGCCCGGGCCACGTGATGCCGTGCGAGTGGTCGAACCTCCGCTACGAGCGCGGGACGGTCGGCGTCGCGCTGGCGGGCAAGGACACGGGAGGCTCCCAGATCTTCATCAGCCACGGGGCGCCCCACCATCTGGACGGCCGCTACCCCGTGGTGGGTCGCGTGGTCGAAGGCCTCGATGTGGTGGACCGCATTCTACCCTTTGACACCATCACCTCGGTGGATGTCGTGCGAGCCGAGTAGGCTGCTTTAGTTCCGAATGTCGTCGATGTCGATCGCCGCCAGCTTGGGCAGCGTCTCGAGTCGCGCAACCCCGCCGCGCGTGACGACTGTGTTGGCCAGACTTACGCGCTCGAGATTCTCGAACGTGAGCAGGGTGTCGATCACCGCGTCGGTCACAAGCGTGCCGTCGAGTCTCAGCTCTTTGAGCGCAGGCATGCCGGCCAACGCAGCGACGCCCTCGTCGACGGCGTCGGTGTGGTCCAGGTGTAGCGTTTCGAGGTGGGTGAGCTTGGCCAGGTGTGCCAGCCCGTGTTTGGTAATCCGCGTGCGCCCAAGTCGAAGGTCCCGCAGCTCGGTGAGCTTGCCGAGGTTGGCCAGGCCCTCATCGGACACCTTGGTGTTCGACAGGTCCAACACCCTGAGCCCTGTCAGCTTGGAGAGCGCCTCTGTGCTGCGGTCGTCGATGTCGGGCAGGCGCAGGCGCAGGACTTGGAGGGCGGTCAGGGCACCAATCCCGGTAAGTTTGGGGTTGGAGACGGGCCCCGAGAGCTGAAGCTCTCGCAAGCTCTCGTTGTTCGCGAGGGCGTTGAACCCCTCGCTGCCGATGTCGCGGTCGAGCAGGACGAGGGTCTGTAGATCGTCGAGCTTGGCGAGTGCTTCGAGCCCCGCGCCCGTGATCGAGGTCTCCCGAAGCTCGACGTGCACCAGTCCTTCGGAGTGCCGCAACGACCGCAGTCCGCCGTCGCCGACGCGGCTGCAATTGCAGACGAACCGAACCATCGGCAGCTCGCGAAAGTACAGCGGCGAGTTGTCATTGAACGTTCCGCCGTCCAGGACGACGCTGCGCAGGTGCTCCAGGCCCTTGATCTGGTTGAGCGAGAAGTTGCCGATCCGCGTGCCTCGAAGCTCGAGCTCTTCGACAGCATCGGCCTTGGCCAGGGTGAGCATCGCTTCGTGGCCCGCCCACTGGCCCTCGAACACCACGTGTTTGAGCGACTTGGGCCACAGATCAAGCATGTGGGACAACTCGCTGTCCTTGGCCAAGTTGCGGAGCACGATTTTTTGCAGCGGCAGTTTTCGGAGCGGACGCATCGGGTCCGTGCCTGCGGCAACTTGCACGAGGGTGAGCGACTCGAGTTGGCGCAGCTGCCCGATGCCGCCGATCGTGACGCCGTCCAACGTCAGCTCCACCAGCTCGAGTCTGCGCAGAGTTGGGCCGAACGCGGCCAAGCCCGCGTGGATCGCAGATGGACAACCAGAAAGCCGAAGCTCCTCCAACTTCGGCGTGCGCTGGGCTAACCGGAGCAGGTCGAGGCTGTCGCAGACCGTCGCCGCGTCGCCCTGGCCGGGCAGCCCAATCCGGTCATTTTCGGAAACCGCAATGTCGAGCGCGCGCGCGTCGGAGAGGTCCAGTCCGATCAGCGCGTCGGCATGATGCACGCGAACGCGGGTCGGATCGCCGGGCACAGGATGAACGACAACCGAAGGTGTGCGCGCTCGCGGTTCGGTCGGGTTGGACGCGGCAGCGGCGGGGTCGGCGGCGTCGTCAGAGCAGCCACCGAGCAGCATGCCAAACGCAATGCCTGCCGCGAGCGTCCACGCTCGGCAAGTCATGTCGCGGACCCGGCTTGGCACGGCCGAGACAATAGCCAGCCCACGGGGGACTTGCGCAACCACCGCAAACCCGCGCGATCTGCGGTTTCTCTCGCGACCGCCGACCAATTGTGGGATCGCCGCTTGAGTGATCTCGCGCGATTTGCGGGCAGCGGAAACACGCACTAGATCGCGCATCTTGCACCGGAGCACGCCTTTCGCGCCCGAATTGCGACATTTGCGGAGTCAGGCATTCGGCGTCTTAGCGGGTGTTTGCGACCCGAATTGCACGGGGGAAGACGTCCGGCGTGTTTGACGCATCCCAGGTCGTCCGGTACAACTTCGTGACTGCCGGGCATGGCGCCCGGCCTCAGATCTGGGCTCTAAGGTCGACAGATGGCAACCAACAGAATCGAACGCGTCCTGCGTCACGATGGGATCGTGGCGGTTCTCGACATGACCGCGGAACAAGCGCAGGGCGGCGAGCCCTCCTGGGTCGGCGACGACAAGTGGAAGCCGATCGTCATGGAGGCTGTAAAGCTGCGTCAGATCGCCAACGAATCGAGCGTCCGCGTGCTCGTTGGCGATCACGCTGTGCTGGTCTCGGGCGATGACAAGCACGTTGTCGGCGTGGTCTTCATCAAGGGCCACCCGGTCGTGAAGAGCGTTGTGCGCATGGTTCGGCAGCTGCTCCGTCAGCCGAATCCTGCACCGACGGTGCTGTGACCGCTGCCCTAAGGGCTGCACTGGTCGCCGAACTCGGGGAGGACGCAGTCCTCTCGGAGGCCGGCGATCTTGCGCATTACGGCACGGACCGATGTCGTGGCGCGTGGAGCGTTGCGCCGTCGCTTATCGTTCTGCCTCGGTCCACCGAGCAAGTCCAGGGCGTCGTGCGAGCGTGCGGGGCCCACGGCGCAAGCATCGTGCCCTCGGGTGGACGCACTGGCCTGACCGGAGCCGCGACGGCGACCGCGGGCGAGGTCGTCGTTTCTCTGGAGCGAATGAACCGCGTGCTCGATGTCGACGCCACGTCGATGACGGTCCGCTGCCAAGCTGGCGTGTCGATCGAGGCGGTGCACAACGCCGCGGCTGACGTGGGTTTGCTTTACCCCGTCGACTTCGCCGCCAAGGGCACGGCCCAGGTTGGTGGCACGATCAGCACCAACGCGGGCGGCGTCAAAGTGATTCGCTACGGGTCGACCCGCAACTGGGTCATGGCGTTGGGCGTGGTGCTGGCCGATGGTTCGTACGTCGACACGGGCGGGCCGCTGATCAAAGACAACACGGGCTACGATCTCAAGCAGCTGTTTGTGGGCGCCGAGGGAACGCTCGGGGTGGTCGTCGAGGCGACGTTACGACTGTGCGCGCCACCGGCGGGTGCCGTCGTTGTCTTGTGCGCGGTGCCGTCGCTGCCGCGCGTGCTCGCCCTGTTTTCGCGGGTGCGGGCATGCGGACTGTCGCTGCAGGCATTCGAGTGCTTCGACGCCAATGGTCTGCAGCATGTCTTGTCGCATCGCGGCAGTGAGGGCAGGGGCCCGTTCGAGACGCCCAGCCCGCAGCACGCACTCATCGAAATCGAGGTAGCGACGCCCGGCGAGGGCCCGCACGAGCAAGCGGTCGACGCGTTGATGGAGGTCTTGGCGGATGCGCAGGAGGACGGCGAGATCAGCGATGCTGTACTCGCCCAGACGCCGCAGCAGGCACGCGATCTATGGGCGCTTCGGGAGGACATCAGCGAGTCGCTGCATCCGTACCGCCCGAGCAAGGCCGACGTGACCCTGCCGCTGTCGAACCTGCCCGCGTTCTGTGCGGAGTGGGCCGACAAGCGCGAGGCGGCCCTTCCCGATGTCGAGGCCGTGGTGTTCGGCCACATCGGCGACGGCAATCTGCATCTGAACCTGCTGCAGCCCGAAGGGGCCGACCCCGACGACTTCCGTGCCCGTTGCAAGGCATTCGAGTCCGAGAGCTACGCATTGGTGTCGGCGTTTGACGGCAGCATCTCCGCCGAGCACGGCGTTGGGTTGCTCAAGCGCGACTACCTGCACTTCAGCCGTGACGGAATTGAGCTGGGGATGATGCGGGCGATCAAGGCAGCCTTGGATCCCACCGGGATGTTCAACCCCGGTAAGCTCTTTGCGTAGTGGGCTTTGTGCCACCGCTCTGTCGCGAAGACATCCCCGACGAGCTCGCGTCGTGGCTTCCCAGTGGTGCCGAGCTTGCGTTCCCCGAGCAAGGCATGACGTCCGCGGTGGCGTTTGCGGTGCCCGGCAATGCTGTGCTCAAGCGGTGCACGGACCCGCGGTACCTCGATTGGCTGCGTCGGGAGCAGGTCGTTCTGAAAGCCCTCGAGGAGACTGGTCTCGCCGTGCCACGCTGCCTCGACGCCCTCGATCTCGGCGCTGAGGTATGGCTCGTGATGACGCGGCTGCGTGGTCACAATGCTACCGACGTGCTCCGCGAAACGACGCCTCAGGCGCGCGTCAGAATCATGGGTGAGGTCGGTGTGTACTTGCGGCAGCTGCACAACACAGCCGTCCCGCAGATGCTGCAGAGCGAGACGGAGTGGGTGACCGGCAGGCTCCGCCAAGCCCGAGCAAACCTTGCGTGGTGCGACGGATCCTCTGCGCTGCTCGACCAGCTCGAGCAGACCCGGCCAGACGCGGTGAACTCGGTCCTCGTGCACGGCGACCTCAACCTCGACAACCTGCTGCTCGACGGCAACGGCGTCTGTGGGTTGGTCGATTGGGCAGCCGGCGGCGCTGGGGATGCGCGGTACGACGTCGGCTTGGTGCTCCAACGCAATGAGGAATCGGTGCTCGATGATGCCGCCATCGCGGCGTTCTTCGAGGGGTACGGAACCGAGGTTGATCTCGACGCACGCCGTTGGTTCGAGGACCTCTACGAGTTCTTCTAGTCGGCGCGAATTCGGTCGCTCGAAGGCCTGCGTGCCGATCACGAAAGCCGCACTACACGAACGCCACAAGGGGTGTACACGCCGACTGAACGGGTTGCGCAGCGGGCGTTGGGCAAGTTGCACAATCGTCATTGCACCGAGCACAATCCCGCGATCCGACCCTCGAAACGATGGACGCTGCCACTGTCCAAGGGCAGATTGAGGTGTGGCCTTTGTCGGACGCCTGATTACCTCGTTGATCGCTACCTCGATTCTCGGCGCCGCCAACGTCGCTTCGGCAGACCCGACGACGAACCTGGACGTTGAGCCGCCGCGCGGAACCTACGTCTGGGTCCCCGAGGTCGTCGCGCCCGCGCGCGACCCAGTGCTTGCGAGCGAGCCGCACATCTTGTTCCTCAACCGCTGCGCGGGGGGCATCACGCTCACGGCGGGTTGGCCCGACGACAACGTCGCCAATCGTTCGGGGATCCTCAACGGCACGACCAACTTCCCTGAGTTCGGGTACGGCGAAGACGCATGGCAGGCCGTCATGACCGAGACCCGCGAGATTTTCTCGCCGTTCAATGTTGTGGTGACCGATGTCGACCCCTCACCCATGCCGCACGACGAGGCACTGGTTTGTGGGTCGGGTGCAGCCGCCGGGTTCTCGGGCGCAGGGGGGGTGGCTCCGTTCACGTGCGACGTCATCCCAAGCCCCATCACGTTCACCTTTCCCGATTCGCTCGGCGGGAATCCGCGCACGATCGCCGAGGTGATAGCGCAAGAGGCGGCGCACGCTTGGGGCCTCGAGCACGAGTTCAAGTGCGAAGACCCGATGAGCTACTTGTCCGGCTGCGGCGAGAAAACGTACCAGCAAGGCGACTATCCCTGTGGTGAGTACAGCGCGCAGTCCTGCCAGTGCGGCGGCGCGACGCAGAACTCCTACGCGTACATTGAGGGCTTGTTCGGCCCCGCTGTGGACGACCTGGCGGCTCCGACCGCCGTTGTGACCGCGCCCAGCGATGGCGATACGTTCGCTGTCGGTGACGAGTTCTCGATCTCCGTCCAGGTGAGCGACGACGTTGGGGTGACGCACCTGGGCTTGTATCTCGACGGCGTGCTCGCCACGGAGGCCCTGTCGGAGCCGTATGGGCCGTGGCCGGTCTTTGACCTGCCGCAAGGCGAGCACGAGATCTACGTCGAAGCGACGGATGCAGCCGGGAACCTGACCGCCAGCGAAGTCGTGACCGTGGCCGTCACCGCGGACGGTGAGCCCCCACCAGGCGGGGGCTCGGGCGGCGGCGGGGGAAATGGCGACGGGGGAGACGGCGGGGATGACGGCGGGGACGACGGTGGCGGTGGTGATGGTGACGCGGGTGAGGGGAGCGGAGGCATCGACTTCGGTGGGGCGCTACCCGATGGCTTCGGCGGCGACCCGGAGGTTGCGGGCTGCTCCTGCAAAGCGTCGGACCCTGATGGGCCTCGGGGCGCTACCGGAGCGCTCGCCAGCGTTCTGCTGCTCGGCCTGGGATGGGCCTCACGGCGCCGCCGGTCGGCGTCGTAGCGGGCTTGGCCGCGTAGGGCACGTTGGGTAGGGTGCTCGGGTGCGCCGCCAGAGCCCGGGTGTGTTGGCCTTAGCGTTGCTGGCTGCAGGGTGCAGCGACAAAGCCACCGCGCCCAGGCCGTTGCCGGGACTTGTGACGGTCGCCACCCATCAGGGCGGCCAGACCCCGAACCTCGGTGGTGATGCGCAGAGCGCTGTGCTGACGTGGCAGGAGGCCGACGAGCCGGACACCCGCGTCCGCTGGCAGCGTCGGTCCGAGGACGGCACGTGGGCTGAACCTGCGACCGTCGCGCAAGCATCCAACCTCTTGGTGAACTGGGCGGACTTCCCCGCGATGCAGGCGACCGTCGATGGCGAGTATGTGGCGACATGGCTACGGCGACACAGTGACGCGCATGGGTACGGTGCCCAGTGGAGTCACACCACCGACCGCGGTCAGACGTGGGCCCCGAGCAAGACGTTGCACCTCGACGTTGAGGGGCCCGAGTACGGCTTCGTGTCCATGACGCCCTCGGGGCGGGGATCCGTTGCGGTCTTTTGGCTCGATGGGCGAGCGTCGGGCGGGCACCACGGCGGCGGAGCCATGCAGCTGCGCGGGGCGGAGATCGCCGCCAATGGCACCGTTTCATCGCGGCGCGTGGTCGACGAGCGGGTCTGTGATTGCTGCCAGACCTCCGCTGCGACGACGGATCTGGGCCCGGTCGTTGTCTATCGCGATCGCTCGGAGACGGAAGTGCGCGACATTGCGATCGCCGGTCCCGCGACCGGGCAGCGACGGACGGTCGCCGATGATGGGTGGACGATCGCGGGGTGTCCCGTCAACGGGCCGGCGGTTGCCGCCACCCAGGAACACCTGGCCGTGGCGTGGTTCACGGGAGTCACCGAGCATGGCTCCGTGCGCGTTGCATTTGCCACGCTCGACGGAGAGTTCTCTGCGCCGACCTTCGTAGACTTGGGGCGCCCGCTGGGCCGTGTGGACGCAGAGTGGCTCGATGCCGACCACCTCCTGGTGTCGTTCATCGACAGCACGGGCAGCGGCGAGGCGCAGGCAGGGCTGTTCGCCCGCGTTGTGTCGCGGTCGGGGCAGCTCGGGGCCCCCTGGCGGGTTGCCTCGGTGGCCGCATCCAACGCATCCGGCTTCCCGAGGATCGCCAAGACGGCCGGTCAGATCGTGTGGGCATGGACGGCGGCGCACAACGGGCAGCCGGCTGTGCACGTGGCCGAAGCCCGCATCGCGGACCTGCTCAAGGGGTAGCGGGAGGGGGCCCGGGACGCTGCGGCTTGACCTCGAAGACCCGCGTTTTTTCGTCGTCATTGAGCGGGTCGTTGAGAATGAGCTCGACCTTTCCGGTCTCCCAGCTGTCTCCCACCGTCGACACCTCGACCCGGTATTGCCGCCCGCCGATCATCAAGCGTGCATCGGCGTTCCACCACGCCCAGAGCTTCACGTCGTCGGCCGGGCGACTGAGCTTGGGGACATTGCCCAGGTCGAGCCCAACCAACGCAAGGGCTGCCTTAGGGTTGAACGGGCCGCTGCCGCCGGTCAGTCCGTCAAACGCGATCGAGGCTGCCTTCTTGTCCTCGTAGGTCACGTGAATCACCTTCGCGGTGCCCGTCTTGTCGGCGTATCGCTGCCAGACGTTGATGCACTTGAACCAAGTCTTGGCGGGGACGAACCGCAAGCACGACTCCTTCTTGCCGCCCTTGGACACGGGCTCCCCCAGGAACCCCTCTGCGACCTCGGGCGCGGCCCCGAGGAAGTCGCCCAGCGGAATCGGTGCGGTCGGCAGGACTTTGCCCTCCACGCTCGGTTTGGCCGCGGGAGGCTGACCCGTGGGGGCGCCCTTGCCCGCGGGGGTCTTGGCGGCGCTCGCCTTGGCGGGCTTGGCGTCGGCCGGACCGCTTTTTTGTGGCGGTGCCTGGTTGGGGCAGCCCGCAATGCAGAACACGAGAAATGAAGCGCCGTGCCGGACTCGCAGCATGGCGCGTACAGTAGCAGTGACGGTCGATCTCAGCGCGTGCTGGCCAGCGACGTCGGCGAAAAGCCCCCGAAGGCTCGTCGCGCCTCGAGGTCGACGGAGAACAAGTGCTCGTCGACGGAAAACACGATCCGATATCCGCCGTCCTCCACGCCCAGCAGAGTGCCGTGGCTGTTGAGATGAATACGATCGAGGCTGCGCGTGCGCCACCACGCGTCACGTCGGCTCCGCACGATGACCTCGTGTTCGAGCGTCAGCGGCTGCACGGCCTTGCTGCTGCGCGGCTTGGTGCCGAGTCGTGGAGTCGCGTGAAGCTCTAGGTCGACCTCCAGATCGCCTGCCTCCAGCCGGATCGTCTGCTCGACGGCCGCGTTCATCCCGAGGATCGTGGTGACGACGGGCTGCGACAAGATCTTCGCCTGGGCGTCGGTCTCGGGGTCTGGAGCGCCGACGTCGAGCTCGTTGCTGGGGTACAGGCGGAGCGTGCCGCGGATCTGCACCGATTGTGGGTTGGTCAGCTCGTGGGAGAACTCCTGCGCGGGGGCGTCGCCCACCAACGCTGCGACGTCACCGTTGCCGACTCGGACGACCTCAGGCGGCTCGAAATCCACGGCCTTGCTGACCACCAGCACGGCCCCGACCGCCAACGCGAGGTAGGCGTTGCGCCAGATGACCCGAAAAATACGGCGAGGGAGAGGCGCGCGCCGCCGCGTCCGCGAAGGAGCGGGAGCCTCATCAGGCCCGGCCTCAGGTTCGACTTCTGCGTCTTCCGCGCGCACTCGGGGACGCTGCCACGACGGTGTGGGGGACGCAAAAAATCTACGCTGGCGGCGCCACCGTGCCCGCACTTTGCTCATCGCGTCGCACAACGCCCAGCAAGGTGGCGACCACCACGGCCGCAGCGATTGCGGCGGCCGGCCAAGTCGTGGCCCCGCTCGCAGACGCTTGATCCACCGCCCATCCCATCACGGGCGCGAGCACAATTGCGGCGGTCGAGGTCGCCTGGCTCTCGACCGAAAGCACCGTTGCAGCGGCTGTCGGATCGCTGCGCGCGTCGACTCGGCTCACCAGCAGCGGTCGGAACAAGTTGTGCAGCAAGGCGAGCGCCAAAAATCCTGCGACGGCGGCGGCCGTCCAACCCCACGCCAGCATGGGTCCGAGCAGTGCATAGCTTCCGCCTGCCGCGATCCAGATCCACCACGCCGCACGGGTGGGGTGCTCAAAACGGTCGACGAAGCGATGCGCTCGGCGAGACGCGAGTGCGCTCAATACGTAGAGCGCGACGTACACGACGCCGGCAGTGACCGCCGTCGCCTGTTGGGCCTCGAGGCCGCGGAGGATCACGAGCGAGAGTGCGAGGCCGGCCACCACGGGCTGTAGGTAGTCCTTGATCACCTTGTAGGTTCCGCCAAAGGCGGCGGCCTCGATCAGGAGCCGGCGAAGGGGCGGGTCGGTCGCCACCGCTCGCAACGAACGCCCGAGGTGCCGTGCCACCTCGCGGACCGACCGACTCTTCTGTGGCGCTCCCTCGAGGTAGGCGGGGTAGGTCGCCAGGTTCACCACGTTGGCGACTGCCAGCGCCGCCGACAGCCAAAAAACAGGGACGAAGCTCCCGGTCACGTACACGGTTGCGGCCGCCACGGGGATCGATACTGCCGAGCCGGTTTGCGACCACGAGCGCGTGTATCCGTAGACTTCGATCTTGTCCGCCTCGCGCCCCTGCGAGCGCAGCCAGTCGAAGACCATGGCCTTGTGGGTCCCCGTTCGGAAAGCATCGCCCACCCCGACCAGCGCCATTCCCAAGGCGAAGCCCGCGAGCCCGTGCGCGAGCGCCAGTGTGACGTAGGCGGCCACGTACCCAACAAACGCGGCGACCATGCTCCTGCGTCGGCCCAGCACGTCGGCGATGGCGCCCGAGGGGATCTCGAGCGTCGCGGTCACCAACTCTCTGAGCGCGACCAGCAGGCCGATCTGTGTGAACGACAGCCCGACATCGAGCATCGCCAGGAGCAGGAACGGCTCGAAGTACCGCTGGTTTTTGAGGAAGCCGTACAGCGAAAAGCGAAAGAGCATCGATCACCCGCCGTGCGACAGCGTGTACGCGGCAACGCCGAACGCAACGCCGACGTTGAGTGAGCCCTTGGCGCCCTGCATGGGCACGCTCAGCACACGCTGGCATTGGGCGACGATTCGCGGATCGACGCCTGAGACTTCGTGCCCCACGACGACGACGATCGGCGCCGCACCGACCTCGCGAACTGCCGCGGCGACACCAGGGCTGAACACGGACTCCGATCGTTCGCCCGCCTCGAGCGCCCACAGCTGGTGCCCCGACGAAACCAACTCAGCGGCCGCCCGGCACGCGTCTGGATAGTGCGTCCATGGCACCGAACGCTCAGCGCCCAACGCGGTCTTGGCGAGTTTGGGATGCTCTGGCGTTGCCGTGATCCCACCGAGGTGCACGTGGTGAACTCCAACGCCATCACTGGTGCGGAAGATCGATCCTACGTTGGTCAAGCTGCGGACGTTGTCGAGTAAGACGTGTAGGCTGAGCGGTCGCGGAGTGCCTGGCGCGGCAGGGAACGTCTGGTAGGGCGCGTCCGTGAACTCCGTGGGACTGCCGCATCGGGGGCACTGGGCACCAAGCGGTGACCCAGCATCCACGGGGAAGCGTAGGGCGCAGTCGTCGACGCTGCATCTTCGCGCCTGATAGCGCTTGTCCAGAGGCGCGCGGTCCATCGTCGGGTGGAGTCTAGGGTACTATGGCGCCGTGGCGTACCGCGACGACCGCCAGGCGCTCGAGCTGCAGGTGGCCGATCTCCAGCAGGAGAATGAACGCCTGAAGAAGGAGCTGTCGGAGTCGCAGGTGGACGCCGAGAAGAGCCGGACGCGAGGGCGCGAGCGTCGGCGGGAAGAGTCGATGAAAGGGTGCCCTGCGTGTGGGGGGTCGATGCTTCCTGCAGCGGTGTTCGCGGGGAACAACACGGAGAACCCAATCCCGATCCGGTTCTCGACCGTGCGTTTTTCCAACCCCAACGGTGGCTTCACGGATTCAGCGCCAGTCTGCGCGCGCGTCTGCGCCAGCTGCGGCTTCATCTTTCACTATATCGACATCACGCCGTCGTCTGCGGCCACGTCGGGCGAGCACTTGGTCTCGGGTGTCATGCCCGAGCGGCCTTCTGCCTCGGAGCCCGATGATGAGCCCGAAGAGTGAGCCCGAAGAGTGAGCCCGAAGAGTGAGCCTGCTGGAACAAACCGCCGCATCGCTGGTTGACCCTCTCGCGTGAACGCAGTGACTTCATCCCCAACCGCGCTGGTGACGTCTGCAGGTACGGCGCTCGCTGAGCAGAGCGGGGTGACCCTCATGAAGGATGAGCAGGTCCTGATCACGGGCGACCCGGACCGCGCGCGGCTACGTCGCTACCTCGGGGTGTGCTGGTCGCTGCTGTGCATGTTCACGGTGATCGGCATCCCGCTGATTCCGCTGGTCTGGTTCATTGCTGGCGCCTTCGTCCGCAAGCATGGCTACTGGGTCACCGACTCCCGGGTCATCGTGACGACCGGGATCATCGGATTCAGAACCCGCAGCATTCCGCTGGAACGCGTGAGCGACGTGGCGATCTCGTGCAACTGGCTAGAGAAGTGGATGGGGCTGCGCTCGGTGGTGGTGCGGGACATGACGGGGGAGGCGCTGTCGGGCGCCTCGATGCTCGCCTGCGCCGACGCCACGCAACTCCAGCACGAGGTCTTGGATCAGGTGCATCGCGTCAACCGCCGTACGCCCGACAAATCGCAACCACGCCTGCTCGACCGGGCCTATCGCGACAGCGACGGGACCGCGTCCGAGATGATGGAAGTCTTGCGGCGTATCGAAGCCAATACGCGACAGCCTTAGTTGCGCGCTACTCGTCGTCGTCGTCGTCGTCGTCGTCGTCGTCGTCTTCGATGTCGGCGATTGCGTCGGCAGCAGCAGCCGACCCGGCCATGACCGCGCGCAACCCCTCGAAGTAGCGCCCCATGATCATGAAGTTCAGCTCCATGAGGTTGCGGCAGATGGCTTCGGTGACCTCGACGCCCTCGACATCCATGGACGTCTTGAACCGGACCTCGCCATCATCGAGGTCGAGCTCGAAGTTGCCGATGTGCAGGCCGTAGTTGGCCAGCGTGACGAACTTCATGACCTCGTTGCGCTGCGCCTCGCTCGCGGTGTCCAGCACCACCGAGTAGAACATCAGCTGCTCGGAGTCTTCGTCAGAGAAAACGAGACAGCCCCACTCGTGCCCACGGTCGTCGTCGAGCCGGAACGAGACCATCCCGTCTTCATCGGCGTTGAGATCCTCGCCGTCGAACTCGTCCTGCAGGAACTTGATGACGCAGCTGAGGATCCGACCCATTGCGCCGCCGTCATAGCACGGATAGGGCGCTCGGAAGCCGCCGACGCCGTCACGGCATCGGCTGGCCCACAAGCGGCCGGCCTAGGCGTTCTCGGCGAGCCAGCGCTCGGCGTCGATGGCTGCCATGCAGCCCGTGCCCGCCGCAGTGATCGCTTGCCGGTAGATCTTGTCGGCAACGTCGCCACAAGCGAACACGCCTTCGACGTTGGTGTAGCTGCTGCCGGGCTTGGCTATCTGGATGTAGCCCGCGTCGTCCATGTCGATCTGGCCCTTGAACGGGTCGCTGTTGGGCTGGTGCCCGATCGCCAGGAAGAAACCGGTCACGTCGAGTGACTCGTCGGGCCCGCCCTTGGTGTCGGACATCAAGACGCCTTCGACGCCATCCTCCCCGAGAACCTCTTTGACCTGACGGTTCCAGTGCACCGTGATCTTCTCGTTGTCGAGGGTGCGCTGCTGCATGATCTTGCTGGCGCGGAACTCGTCGCGGCGGTGGATCAGGTGAACCGAGCGGCACATGCGGGTGAGGAACTGCGCCTCCTCCATGGCGGTATCGCCCCCGCCGATAACGGCGACATCTTGGTTGCGATAGAAGGCACCGTCGCAGGTTGCGCAGGCCGTTACGCCCTTGTTGCGGAGGCGCTGCTCGCTCTCGAGGCCAAGGTACTTCGCGGACGCGCCCGTCGCGATGATGATCGTGTCTGCGGTGTACGTGCCCGCGTCGCCCTTGACGGTGAAGGGGCGCTTGGAAAAATCGACCTCGACGGCCACGTCGTAGATGGTCGTCGTCCCGAAGCGCTCTGCCTGCTCCTTGAACTCGTCCATCATGGCCGGCCCCGAAACGCCCTTGGGGTAGCCCGGGTAGTTCTCGACGTCGGTCGTCGTGGTCAGCTGACCGCCGGGCTCGGGGCCAGCGATCACGATAGGCGCAAGCTCGGCGCGAGCGGCGTACACGGCGGCGGTGTAGCCGGCAGGGCCGGCACCAAGGATCAGAACTTTGGAATGCTTGACGTCGCTCATGACGGGCCGGTGAGGATATTCGAAATCCTCACCGACGTAGAATCGTCTAGCTGCGCTCGAGGGTTACGCGGTGTGGCGTGCCGTTGCGCTCAAACCTGACTGTGACCTTGCGCTCGTTCTTGCCAAGCGCCCGGGCGACGGCGGCACCATCGCGCACTGCGTCGCCGTTGATCTCCGTGATCCGGTCGCCGGAGACCAAGCCCAGGGACTCGGCCATGGAGTCGGGCTCGACCTTGGTGATTTCCAGGCCTCGGTCGCTGGCTCGCGCTTGCACCCCGAGTCGGCCCGGCCGGCTGTCGCTGCGATCGGGGACGGCGATCCCGAAGGGTCCGCGACTGCGGGGTTCGGAGCGCTGGGGGGCGGGAGCGTCAGCCGACGCCCGTCGGAGCTTGTTCATGGCCCGCTCGTCGGGCCGCTCGCGCAGTGTCACGTTGACGACGATGTCCTTGTCGTCGCGCCGCACGTCCAACGCGACCACGTTGCCCGGCTCGGTGGTCGCGATGCGGGACCGAAGCTCCGCGAAGCTCGCGACGCTGTCGCCCTCCACGGCGACGATCAGATCGCCCTCCTGAAGCCCGGCCTCGTGCGCGGGGGTGCCGCTGTAGACATCGCCGAGTCGCGCGCCAAGCCCCCGAGGCTCGCCGGGGACGCTGGCGGCGCCCAGCCATCCGCGGGCGACCCGGCCGTTCTTTTCGAGCTGCGCGATCACGCGCTGGGCGGTGTCGACGGGGATCGCGAAGCCTGGCCGCGACCCGCCGCCGACGGCAGTGTTGATACCGACGACATTGCCTTGGAGGTCGAACAAGGGGCCGCCGCTGCTGCCGGGCGCGATGTCAGCATCCGTCTGCAGGAAGTCCAGATAGCTGTCGCGGTACAGGCCCAGGCTCCCGCGGCCTTTGCCGGACAGGATGCCCACCGAGGCGGAGTGTTCGAGTCCCATCGGGTTGCCAATGGCCACCACCCAGTCGCCGACCTCGAGCGCCGCGCTGTCGCCCAGTGACGCGGTCTGCAACTCGGAGGCATCGCTGAGGCGAAGCAATGCAAGATCGGTGGCTTGGTCGCTGCCGAGCACCTCCGCCCTGAATCGTTGCCCGGTCGAGAGCCGAACCTCCAGGCCCGCTGCCCCCTCGACGACGTGATGGTTGGTCACGACGAGACCGTCGGCGGAGAGAATGAACCCACTTCCCGCGCCCTTGGGCTGACCGCCGCGTCCTTGGGTGTACACCGCCACGACCGCTGGGCCGACGGCCTTGATCATCGGGGCGAGGCTTTTATGGGGGTCGTAGTTGATCGGGAGATGCGGCGCGGCTTGGGTCTCAGCGGCTTGGGCAGCCACCGTCTCTACGGTCTCGGCTGCCTCGGCATCGGCTCCGCATCCCGCGAGGAGCGCGCCGCCACCGACCATACAAACGCCGAGGTATAGCGCAAAGGCCGCGGGGGCCTGGCTTCGTCGACTTCGCATGCTTCCTTTGGGCATGAGCGCCGCAACCCTCGCCCGCGGGGCGGTATTCCCGGGATTGGTGAGGTCGGTTTTAGGCCGCCGGATCTAAGGCGGAAGACGAATGCTCGCCCCGCGCGCGCTGCTAGCTCTGCGGCCATTGGCCCGGCTGACCGGGCGGTTGCGGCTGCTGGCCTGGCTGTGCGGGCTGGGCATACCCGGCGGGGGGCTGGCCCCACTGGCCCTGCGGCGGCTGACCTGGATGGGGCTGCGGCGCGGGGGCGTGGGCCTGCGCCGCGCCGGGGTGGGGTTGCTGCGCGGCAGGCTGCTGCGCGACGGGTTGCTGCGCGGCTTGTGCCTGCTGGGCGAACGAGGGCTTGGGTTGTGCGAACGCGGCTTGCTGCGCTTGAGCCTGCAGCACGATCGCCATGTTGTGCCGCGCTTCGTGGTCGGGGACGCCGAACTCCGCGAGCTTCGCCACCGCCCATTGCACGCGTTGCTCGGGCGGGGCAGTCGGGTGGGCGTTGTACAGCTGCAGCGCCTGCTGGTAGCGGGGGTCGGCGTTGAGCGCGGCGGCAGCGTGCACTGCGTCGTGGACCTCGGGTTCATCTTCGTCCTCCGCGTCGTCGTCGTCGTCGTCGTCGCCTTTGCTGACCAGCGCAACGATGACAAATCCGATTCCCAGCACGCCAACCGCGATAAGGCCCGGGGGAAACGTGTACGACCACGGCTTGGGCAACTCGTCAAACGAGGTCACGCCCGCGGCCGCCATGAGCTCGTCGGGCGGGAGGTCCCAGTACTCCTCGCCTCTGAACAACACGTACTCGCCGTCCCAGCACCACACCTCGAGCCAGAACAACCCAAACTGCTCGTACTTAAACCCGACCGCGATTCCTGAGCCCGCCTCGGCCTCGATCTCGTCGGCAACCGCAGGATCGAGATCGGCGACGTGCGTGATGCTGTCCCCGCTGGTGACCACGACGATCCCGCGCCGTGCCTGTGCTTCGCTTTGAGGGAGGAGGACCAGCAAGAACGCGAGCAACGGGAGTATGCGGAGCAGCAAGCGGGGCACGACGCTGAGTCTCGCACGATGCAGGACCACCGTCGCCCAGCGCAGCCCACGCCCATCCGCGACGGGCTACAGCATGTCTTCGAGTTGAAGCAGTTGCTCGTCGATCTTCATGCGCCGCTTGGACGGCTTGGGAGAGGCCGCGGGCGCGGCGTCACGGCGGCGCTTTGCCTCGAGCACCAGGAGCGCTGGGTATTCGACCTGGTAGCTGACCCGAAACTCGCGGCGCTCCTTGGGTGCGAGGGCGACTTCCCAGTTCAGGAGCCCTTGTCGGTTTGGCTTGGCGCCGTCGGCAATCCGGACCCGGTCGACCCGAATCTCTTTGTTTTCCGAAACCGGGATCCGGTCTGCCAGCTGGAACGTGGTGGACTGCGAAGAGAGGTTCTCTACAGTCACGATGAATCCGACCTGCATCTTGTTGCGCTTGCCACGGACCAATGCGCTCTGCTTGCGGTCCAACGTGCGTGAGAGCTTGATGTGGTCGGCCACGCTCAAAAACACCGAAAACTCCTCGCCATCGGCGATGAAGTCGAGCTCGGTCACGCCCAAGAAGGCACCGTCTTGGTATAGCGCAACCTTGCCGGGCAAGAACGACTGCCCCGTGGAGTTGAGCATCTGTAGGCTGCGGGCCGCGTTGAGCGATTGCTCGGGCACCGCGATGATCCTGTGGTGGGACTTGAGCTGGCTGCCGCCGATGCGCATGCGCACCGAGTGGCCATCGCCGCGTACGCTAGGCGGAGCCAGCGCGTTGAAGTGGGCCGTCGTCCCGCGATCTCCCAAGCTGTCGAAGATCTGCACCGTCTTGCTCTGAACCACCTGCAGAGATTCCAGGTTGCTGCGGTATGTGGCCTCGAACGACTCTGCAGAGGTGATCGTCTGCTGTTTGTGGTGCACCTTGTTCCACAGCTCGTTCTGCCCCTTGAACGCCTGCTGCGCCCGGGTGAACGATGAGCGCTTGTTCTTGAGAACGCGGGTTGCGGTGTGGGTGTCGCCCAGTACCAGCGCATCCAACTCGGGAATCCGCAGCGCCTCGGTCGACGACTGGGTGGAGAACGCCAGCTCGGCATGGGTCCAGTCCTCGCCGCTGGTCTGGGTTACGACAGCAAACGAGAGCACCTCGACGGTCTCTGGGTCTTTGGTGCTGGCGCGGAGCTCGTGCGTGGGCTCCCAGGTTGCGCCTGGCATCATGTAGGTGAGCTCGAGCTGACTCGGGGTTGGGCGAGCGCTCTGCAGCGTGACGAGCACGGTGGTTTGCTCGAGTTGCAGGAGGCTCGCCAGCTCCGCGAGCGACCGCTCGCTGGCCTGGAACTCGGGCGTGATCGCATCGATCTTGTACTGCACCGCGCGTCGGGCCTTTGCCGTGGAGCGAAGGGCATCGCTGATGAACGTGAGCACGTCGCTGTAGCTCTCGACGCTCACGTCGCCGATCGTGGTGTCCTTGCCGATTTTTTCGAGGGAGAACGCCTTGATGGCTTCGATCTGGTTCTTCTGTGCATCGAGCACCGCCAGCTCGTCGGCGAGCGCGGCGAGTCGATTGGTCAGCTGCTTGTGATGGTCCTGCGCCGCGCGCTGGGCTGCGTCCTCCGACTTGGCCAAGAAGCTGCGGTCGACGCGGACATCGACGATCCGTCCCTCGCTCGCGGAAACGCGCACGGAGGCATCGTCGACCCAGCCGGGCAGCCCCTTGAACGCAAACACCGCGGACTCGGTCGAGACTTCGACCGCGGCCTCGCGAGTGACCTGCGCACGATCTGAGTAGACGGTGACCTTGGTGACCGTGGAGTCCAACGCGTTGGCTGGCGTACCCACGGGGGCATCCACGGCCCCGGGAACATCATCCAGCGCGATGACTGGTGAGCCGGGATTGGTAGCCGCAGGGGCCGCTGTCTCGACCCGTGGGTGCGTGCACCCGACCAAGCCCAAGAACGTTCCCAAAGTCCATAGTTTCAGCCCGCTGTGTTTTTCCAAGTCTTGCAGCCTCCCGCCGGAGGCCTACAACGCGCGAGAGCGGGCAACGATCTTTGGCGATCTTTGGCGATCTTTGGCGATCTTTGGCGATCCGCGGCGTTCAGTCCGCCGCCTCGTCGGTCTCTGAGAAGCCCTGACGATACAGATCGGCGTACCTGCCATCGCGCGCCATGAGCTCGGCGTGGGAGCCCATCTCGGCGATCTCGCCCGCGTGCAGCACAATGATCTTGTCGGCGCGGCGGACCGTGCTGAGCCGGTGGGCAATGACGATGACGCTGCGGCCGTGCAGCAGCTTCTCGATCGCGGCTTGGACCCGCTGCTCGGTCAAGCTGTCCACGCTCGCAGTGGCCTCGTCCAAAATGAGCAAGGTGGGCGACCGCGCGGCGACCCGAGCAAACGCGAGCAGCTGCGCCTCGCCGACAGAGAGGTTGCCGCCACGCTCGCCAACCTCGAAGTCCAAGCCCCCGCGGCGCTCGACCATGCCATCTGCCTGCACGGTGGCCAGCGCCTTTTCGATCGTTTCTGGATCTTGCGAGAGCGCAGGCTCGCCCAGCGAGACGTTGTACCCGATGGTATCGGCAAACAAGAACACGTCCTGCTGGACCATGAGCAGGCGCTTGCGCAAATGGTCGGGCGGAATGTCTCGGAGCTCGCGCTCACGCTTGCCGTCGTTGAGCTCGATGGAGCCGCCGTACCCGTCGTAGGTGCGCGTCAGTACGCGGCCGAGGCTCGATTTGCCGGACCCCGTGCGACCGACAACCGCGACGACCTCGCCGGGCGCGACCTCGAAGGACAGCTTCTTGAGCACATCCTCGCCGTCCTCGCGGTATCGGAAGGACAAGTCGCGGACGCTCAGACCACCCTCCCATTGCGCCAACGAGTCGCCGCCGTCCTCCGCCCGGGCCTCGCAGGGCTCGTCAAGCAGGCTGTAAATCCGCTCGAGAGACGCCGAGGCTCGCTGAATGGAAGCGAGCTTGCCCGAGAACTCGCGGATCGGGACAAAGATGCGCTGCAAGTAGTCGACGAACGCAAACAGAAGGCCGAGGGTGATGGTGCCCGACCCGCCCGTCACGTCGGCCGCGGCAAACCAGATAAGCAGCGCGATCGCGAAGGCGGAGATGCCGTCCATCACCGAGTACAGCAGCGCATCGAGGATGTTCGCCTTCTTGGTGGCGTTGATGTAGCGCTTGCCCAAACGCTCGAACTCGGTGCGGGCCGAGGGCTCGCGGCCAAACAGCTGCACCACGGTCACGCCCGTGAGCTGCTCGGCGAGGAACCCGTTTTGAGAGGCCTGCGCCTTGCGAACCTCGAGCTGAAGCCCACGCAGAACGCCGCCGACGTAGCGTACGAGCAGCACCAGTATGGGGGCCAGGACGAGGGTGATCGCCGCCAGCATCGGCGAGAGCACAAACATCGCGGTGAGGATCGCCGAGATCATCACAACGTCGGTCACGATCGTGAACACGCCAAACGTCAGTGTCTCGCTCAACGCTTCGACATCGCTTGTGGTTCGCGTCAGGAGACTGCCGATAGCGTTTTTGTCGAAGAACGCATTGGGGAGGCGCAGCACGTGATCGAAGATCCGGCGTCGCACGTCGCTGATCGTCAGATGACCGCCGCGCTGCAAGGCGTAGACCTGCACGGCTTGGCACAGGAACTCCGCCATGACGGCACCGAGGAAGAGGATCCCCGTGAGACGCAAGCCGAGCGTGTCGCCTTCGGGGATGCTGACGTCGATCGCGTGCTTGAGCAGCAGGGGGCGCAGCGTCGACATCGCAGCGACGAACGGGATCGTCGACATGCCAAAGAAGATCCAGCGCTTATGGACGCGCGCGAACTCCCAGAAGCGACGCAAGAGCGCCAGGGTCGTCCCCGGGCTGGGAGGCGCATTTTGGCTGGTCTGCGCGCTCACGCCTTGTCCTCCTCGGGCTCGTCCGAGTCGGTCTCGCGTGCCTGGTGCTCGTGCGTCTCGGCGTACTCGCCTCCCGCGGCGATGAGCGTCTGGTGTGTGCCGCGCTCGATGACCCGCCCTTCTTCAAGGACCAAGATCTCGTCGACGTGCTCCAGCACGCTTGTGCGGTGCGAGACGATGACCGTCGTTGGGCTGACGCCTTCGCCGCCCTGACCCAGGCCACGGATGGCTTCCACCATGCGGGTCTCCGTCCCCTGGTCGACTGCCGACAGTACATCGTCGAGGATCAGCAGCGGGCGCTCGCAGTACAGCGCGCGCGCCAGCGCAGTGCGCTGCCGCTGGCCTCCACTGAGCATGACCCCACGCTCGCCCACGACGGTCGCGAGGCCGTCGGGCAGTGCGTCGACGTCGTCGGTGAGGGCGGTGGCCTCGAGGACTTTCACGAGCCGGTCGTCCGCCTCGTCCGCCATGCTTGTCGGCTGCGCCTCCTTGAGCGCCGCACGCAGGTTCGCCGAACCCAGCCGAATGTTCTCGCGGAGGCTGGTCGAAAACAGGAACGGGGTCTGGGGCACGACCGCGAGCGCTGCCCGAAACTCGCTCAGCTCCACGCGCATGATATCGAGGTCGTTGACCAGAACGGTACCCGCAGGCGGGGCGTGCACTCGCGAAAGCACGTTGACCAACGTCGTCTTGCCCGACCCGGTCTTGCCGAAGATCCCGAGCGTCTGACCGGGTCGTACCACCGCGTTGATCCCGTGCAGGGCCGGCTTGTCGCCGTCGGGGTACGTCATCGTCAGGTTGCGCAGCTCCAGCTTGGGAGGCGCGGTCACGTCGAGCGTTTCTTCAACCTCAGGCAGGCCCGGCTTGGTCTCCATGACCGCGTTGACGCGGCCCATTGCGATGAACCCACGACCAATAGCAGCCAGCACCCACGCCAGCGACGTCAGGATCGACACGAGAGAGATCAGCAGCGCGGTGAAGGTCGCCATCGCGCCCACGGGCATCAGCCCCGCGATGACGCGGTCGCCCCCGACCCAGAGCACGATGCCCGTGCCTGCCATGCCCGACAGGCCCAGCAGCGGCATGCCGAACGAGCGGAGCGTGGCCGTGCGAAGCGCCAGGTTCAGGTACTTTTGGTTGACCTCTTCAAAGCGAGCGGCGGCGGCGGCTTCGGTGCCGTGGGCCCGGACCGTGCCGATTCCGGTATAGGACTCGAACACCCGATCCGACAACGCGGCCAGCAGGGCCATCGACTCGCGGATCATCCCGAAGAAGCGCCGGACGGTGTACCGCATCGCGACGGCACCGATGGTCACGGGCGCGAGGCACCACAGCGTCAGCACCACGTCGGTGGCGAACATCTGATACAGGTGCATCGGAATCGCCACGGCGACGTTGAGCACCTGAAGGCCAGCAAACCCCATCAGCAAGCGCACCGAGTTGGTGTCGTTGCTCGCGATGCTGACCAGCTCGCCTATCTTCGTGTTCATGAAGTAGGGCCGCTGCAGCGTCAGCAGATGGCCAAACAGGTCGGAGCGCACGTTGTGCTCGATGTCGCGGCCCGGGTTGAAGAACATCACTCGCGACAGCGTTCGGACCGCGATCACAAGCAGCGCCAGGCCCATCAACTCGAAGGCGAGGTCTCGACTCTGCTGAAGGGCAACCGGACCCTGCTCCTGCAAGATCGTCAGCGCGTCTCCGATGAGCGCAGGGATCCGGACCACCACCCAGTTGGTCAGGACGAGCATCACCCCGCCGACCGCATAGGAGGGCACGGCGCCCCGCGCATAGCGAGACAAGAAGCGGAGCAGGAGGTTCACGGACGCGGGGAGCCTACCAAGACGCCACTGGCGGCGCCCGGGTTACCCCTGGCGGCGGCGAGGCCTCATCTACGGATGTGTGACGGGACCGCGGCGGAGCGTTGCGGCGGTCGGAGGGCGCTCAGCCGCCCTTCTTCTTGTCGCCCTTTTTGTCAGCCTTCTTGTCGTCAGCCTTGGGCTCTTCTTCGAGCTCTCCGGCCTTGAGGGTTTCGTCCTTCTCGATGAGGTCGAACTCCTTCTCCAAGGCGTCGATCGCCGCGCGCAGATCCGTGATGCTCTTGTCGAAGTTCGCCTCGTTGGCGATCGTCGGCGACAGATCGTTGTTGATGTTCTCCCAGGACCGGACGATCTTGGCGGTGGTCACGCCAAGCGCACCGCCACGGATGCCGTTCTCGGTGAGCTCGTTGTACGAGGCCTTGAAGTCGCGCACGTCCTCTTTGTAGGTCTCGGAGAACTTGTCGAACGCCTTTTGGCCGTTCTTGGCCTTGGCCCACGCCTTGGCCTCTTTTTCGATCTCGCCGATGTAGCCGCGCAGCCCCTTGGTCATCTCGCGGTACTTGGCGACGCGCGTCTTGATGAACTCGCGCTCGCCCTTTTCCATCGCGGCGATGTTGGCCTCGGCCTCTTCCTTGGGATCGACAAACCCGGCCTCTTTGCGCGCCTTCTCGAGCTCTTCGGGCGTGCGCGTGTCTTTCTTGGACTGCGAGAGCTCGTTGATGCTCTTGGTCTTCTTCGGGGCGGCCGCCTCCTCGGTCTTCGCGTCGCACGCGATGGTCGAGAGGGTAAAAAGGGTCGAGATCACCAACAGAGAACTGCGCATGGGGGTCTGGCTCCTACTGCGCGGAAACGTAGCACGCCAGCGAGATTTCGGTCGCTTACCGCGGAGGTCGGGCTCGCGGAACCCGGTTCGTAGAGGCTGCTACGATGGGCGGCCATGGAGCCGGACGCCGATCGCATGCGGGGTGGGGCCAACGCCGTTGATCTCACACGCGCGGTGCTCTCGGTTTTGGACGGTGAGTACGGAGGCTCAGCGGCGCAGGCCACGGTGATCGATCGCTCCGGTTCGGCGCCGCAGGTCATCGGCGCCAAGCTCCTGCTGCGGGACGACGGCACGCTGGTCGGCACCGTGGGCGGGGGCGCCATCGAGGAGCAAGTGCTCAGCGCGTGCCGTAGCGTCCTCAAGGACGGCGGCAGTCGACGTGTGAAGGCCCACCTCGTTCGCGATCTGGGCATGTGTTGTGGCGGGAGCATGGAGGTTTTTGTGGAGTACTTGCAGTCGCAACCCCGGCTCTTTGTTCTTGGCGGCGGGCACGTTGCGCAGGCGCTTGTTCCCCTTGCCGCGAGCGCTGGCTTTCGGGTCAAGGTTCTCGACGACCGCGAGGGCCTGCTCGACAGCCCCGCGTTTGCGGGCGTGGAGACCGACAACGGCGACGTCGACGAGTTGGATGCCGTGCTGCCCGACCTGACGGATGCCGACTATCTGCTGATCGTGACCCGCGACCACGCGCGCGACGAGAAGGCGCTCATGTCGTTGCTGCGCCGCCCGCATCGCTACCTCGGCATGATCGGTAGCCGCCGCAAGGTGCGGACGGTGCTCGCCCGCATTGTGAGTCGCGAGACGCAGATGGATCGGCCAGTGCCCGACCTGTCGCGCGTACGTGCGCCTGTGGGCCTGGCACTCGGCGGAAAAACGCCGCCAGAGATCGCGATCAGCATCCTTGCGGAGCTCATCGCGGAGCGGCACGGCGGCAGCGGCACGGCCATGGACGAGTCCAACGCCGTGCTCGCGTAGCGCCCCCGCTAGCTCTCGAGGGAGTCGTCGGCGCGCCGTCGGCGACGAAGCAGTCCGGCCAGGCCCAGCAGGCCAAAGCTCCACAGTGGGGCTTGGCGCGTGCTGCGACAGCCGCAGCCGTTGTCGGCGCCGCCGCCTGAACCCGCGCTGCCCGAGACGATACCGGTTCCGCCACCATCGCCCGCGGTGCCGCTGGAGTCTCCTGCGTCGCCGTCGCCGTCATCTTCCTCGCCACCCTGCTCGGCGGAGGCCGAATCGTCGCCCGCCGTGTCGTCGAGCCCGCCCGTGTCGGCGACGCCGTCTTCCTCGTCGAACTCGATGTTGAGCGCGGGTGCGAAGTGCGACTCCGTCAGTGCGGGCTCGCCCGCGCAGCTGATGTAGTTGTAGTCCCAGACTGGGATGAGGTCCCAGTCGGTTCCGTTGGCCGGAGCCCCTTCGGCGCGGACGACAAACTCGATGCTCAGTCCGTCGCCGACGAGCACATCGCCGACGTCGACCCCGTTGATCAAGTCTGCTGTGGCAACCGCGGCACCGTTGATGTCGCCGTCCGTGCCGTTGATGGAGAACCCATCGACGCTGAGCCCCTCGGGAACGTCGACGGAGAACGAGAGCCCGGTCGCATCGACAAGGCCGCCGTTTTCCATCTCAACCGTGATGGTCGCCGTCTCGTCGATCGCGAGCACGCCCGGAGTGACGCCGGTATCGGCTCCCGTGAGGTCGGGCGCATTGACGGCGATGGCAAAGCCGGCCGCGGTGGGCAAGAACGAATCGCCCGTGGTCTCCGCCCGGAGGATTGCCGACGTTTGCCCAGCGACCAAGTGCCCTGACGCGGAGCTCATCGGTACGGTGGTGACGTCCCAGCCCTGCCGGCCGGCCACGATATTGTTGCCTGCGATGGCGTCGTGATTGTTGTCGCCGTACGTGCCAGCGGTGTCCAGCGCGCCGTCAAAGTCGTTGATCTGCGAGCAGAAGAAGTTGTCCTGCGGGTTGTTGGGGCCCTCGAGCGCCACAAACGCGTCCATCGCGGTGGGGGCGATGGTGAGCGAATCGCCCACGCGGTCGGCGTCGCCCTCGAGCGCACTGATGGTCGCGTAGCCGTCAAACGCACCGCTGGGCGGCGTGCAGAAGCCATCGACCGCGTAGTCGACGACGCTCTGCTCGTCGACGAACTCACCGCCGACGAAGACCGTCATGTTGCGGATCGGCTCCGCGCTGCTGCGGTACACAACGATGAGCGACCAGCCCGCGGCGTTCAGCTCGTCGATGAGCGAGTCCTGCGTCGCCGGAATCCCCTCGGCGGCGTAGAAGCCATCGATGTGCTCGGCGACAAAGTCCGTCACGTCGGCCGACCGCAGGTAGTAGTTGATCGCGAACCCTTCCATCGCGACTTCGGCCAGCGTGAGCGCTGTAGCCGGGTCCGGGGCGACGTCGATGGAGTCTCCGTCGCTGCTCAAGACGATCGAGTCGTCGAGGTTGGCGGAGACGTTCTCGGAACCGTAGGCCCAGCTGCCGCCCCACACCAGCTCGGCGTAGAGGATCTCGGTGTCGCTGTGCGGGATGAGAAGCTCGGCGTCGGATCCGTTGAGGGTCCAATCGAAGGTCGTGTCGCCGAACCAAGGGTTCGCGGCGTTCGCCGGGAAGTCATCGATCGTGCCGGGCACGAGCGTCATGAACGTGCCGACCGAGTCCTCGGTGCCGGGTCCGTTGAGGTCGAGTTCTTTGGAGAGGCCGAGCGAGTTGCCCGTGCCCACGATGCCGCCGCCCGTGGTGACCGAGAAACGCAGGACCGTCTCGGCCCGCGCGTCGTTCGCCGTTACAACCCCGGCCACAACCGTGGCCCCCAAGATAAGAAAGCTCCGTGACGTCATATGCAATGCCCCCTGAACGGCGCAACATACCGCAACGCCAGAAGAAAGGGCGCTGCGACGCCGTTTTCGGGATGTGAGCTGTCCGTGGGCCTGGTCCTTTCCGCGCGTGCGGTAGCGCAACTCAATGAGGAGCAGACGTGCGCTGAGGCCGTCCTCGGTCACGCCGAGTACACTCCCGCGCATGCCATCCCTTCGACCGGCTGCACTCTCTCGCACCGCCCAAATTTTGATCGGAACCGCTGGTCTCGCACTGGCGTTTGGGTCGTCCTGCGACAAGAAAGGTGACAAGGGCACGACGCCTCCGGCGCCGGTCGCTGCGGCGGCGGACGATCCGGCTGGCGAGGGGTTCGACGCGACGGCGGTGACCGCGACGCCCGCCGCCGCCGTCGAGAAGATCAGCGTGGTTGCGAGCGTCGATGGCCTCGACGACATTCTCGAGGCGTTCAAGAAGTTGAGCGAGGGCTTCACGCCGGACGAGGCGACCGACCCGCTTTCGGGCCTCAAGGCGCAGCTGCTCGCCATTGGGTTTGGCCCAGGGTTCTTGGGCAACATCGACCTGGGGGGCACGCACGTGTTCTCAGGCGCATTTCCTCCGGAGGGAACGGGCGGCCCAGAGGACGTCAACTTCTCCGGCTCTGTCGCCGTGAAGAACGGCCGCAAAGTCATCGACAGCACCCCGTCGGCATTTCGCCCGCAACCGCTGGGCAAGGGGATGTGGGAGTTCTCGCAAGACGATCTTCGCGTGCTCGTCAAAGAGGCTGGCGGCGAGCTGCACGTCGGCATGTCGGTGGAGGATCTCGACGCCGCGGCGAAGCTTCAGTCCGACAACGGCAAGGGGCGCCGTATCCGAATGCGCGCGACGAACATTCCCGTCGGCGACATCGACCCCGCGGAGCTGTTCGACCTGCCCGACATCGCGATCGTGCGGAACTTCGCCAAGGTCGTGCAGGATCTCGAAGCGCTCGAGCTCGAGATGCAGATCGGCACCAAGAGCGACTTTGAGTTCATCACGTCCGTCGCTGCGCCGTTCCACAAGCTCGGCCTCGAGCCGCTTGGTGCCCCGCGCAAGAAGCCGACCAAGGTCGAGAAGCTCCTCCCCGCCAGCCCCGTGGTCGCCATGTCCCTGGCGTACGGCGACCCGAAGATGCTTCACAAGATGATCGACGCCACGGTGCCGATGGGTGAAGTGCCCGAGCCGTTCATCGCGATGGCGACCAAGACCATGAAGGGGGTGCATGGCGTTCTGGACCAGATCGACAGCGACGTGACCTTCGCCATGTACTTGGACAAGAAGGACCAGGCGACGATCGTCCTGGCCGCCGACGTCAAGGACGACGGGCGCGCCGCGGCATCGCTGCGATCGCTCTTTGAGGTGGCCACAGACGCCGTCGCCATGCAGAAGACCATGGTCGGCAAGGCCAAGGACCAAGCGTTCGAGGCATCCTTCAAGAAGGACTCGGTGAAGCTCCCGGGCGGTGCCAAGGGCGACAAGCTCAGCCTTACGCTCCCGGCTGGGGTCCTCGCGGACGCGAAGGACGCCAAGATGTTCCTGCGCAAGAAGGAGCTGCACGTCACCACGTTTGTCAAAGACGGGATGGCCGTTGTGGCGATCGGTGCGGGCGGTCGAGACTTGGCCGCCAAGGTCGCGACGTCGCAGAGCCGGCCGCCGCGTCTGCGCGACAGCTTGGCGCAAGATCCAGGGCTCAAGGCCGTTCGGAGCGCGATGGGTGGCTGCCAGCTATGCATCGTCGGCGGCTCCAAGGACATCGTCCGGTTCCGCCTCGTGCTCGCTCGCGATGGGGCTGACGACCGCAAGGTCGCCAAGGAGGCGGCGGGCCGTCTCAAGGACCTGGCCAAGCTCGGGGACTTCGGAGACCTCGGCGCTGGCGTGCGCGTCGAAAAGAGCGATGCCTCCTTTGGGTTCATCGTGCCGCAGACTCTGCTCTTCGCCGAGCCCAAGCGTATCGAGGTGCTCAAGTCGCTCTACGAGTTCGCGGGCAACCCGGTCGCCGAAGACGATGCAGGGCGCAAGGGCTAGGGGCTAGCGTTGACTCGGCCGCCAGCCGCGGTGGTTCTCGCCGCGGGGGCGTCGACCCGGATGGGCCGCGCCAAAGCGCTCCTGCTGTGGCGCGACGAGCCGTTCGTTGCGCATTGTATTGGGATGGCCGCTGCTGCCGGCTGCGCGCCGATCGTTGTGGTGAGCGGTGCGGTCGAGCTCCCGCCCGCGGCCACCCGCGGGGCGACGGTCGTTCGAAATGACGCGTGGGAACGCGGGCAGATGTCGAGCATGCAAGTGGGAGTGCGCGCGACGCAGGGCTCCCCACGCGCTGTTGTGCTGCTGACCGTCGACAGGCCGCACGTCTCGCCGCAGACGGTGCGTGAACTCGTGGCCGCGTCGCGCGAGGCGCCCCGGTCGGTCTGGCAGCCAAGCTACGAAGGGCGACGCGGACATCCCGTCTTGGTGCCCCCGGATGTCGCCGCAATGGTCATCGCTGCGGGCCCGGACGTGACGCTGCGGGATGTGCTCGCCGACCCCGCCGTCGTGTCGCGGCGACGGTCGCTCCCGTGTGCCGACCCCGCTGTCCGACAGAACCTCGACCGGCCGGACGACCTGGCTCTACTGCCGTCGTGAGCCCGGTCGCTCGGGTGGTGTGAGGGTCATGCTATGAGCCGGGTGGTGAGCGCCCTGGATTTGTCCTCCATCGATGGTTTGCACCCGACGTTCGACGCGGAGCGGGGTTTGTTGACCCTCGATCTGCACCACGGAAAGGCCAACGAAATGGGGAGCGAGCAGCTCGCCGCGCTGGACGCCCTGTGTGCGCTCGTCGAGCGCGAGGAGTCTGTGCGCTGTCTGTGCACGACGAGTCGACGGGTGAGCAAGCGAGGCAAGCCGTTGTTCATCGCAGGAGCCAACGTCACCGAGCGCGTGGGTTGGGACGACGTGCAGATCAAAGCGCATGTGGTGCGCCAGCGGGCGCTGATGCGTCGCCTCCGCCGGCTGCCCGTGTTTTCGATCGCTGTGTCCCACGGCGTCACGCTGGGGTGGGGCGCCGAGTATCTTCTCACCGCCGACTACACGGTTGCGACCGATACCGCGTCGTTCGCTCTGCCAGAGACGGGGCTGGGCATCCTTCCGGGGGCGCGGGGGACGGCCGAGCTGGCCCACCGTGTGGGGCCGGCACAGGCGCTCCGCCTCGGGTGTACAGGGGAGGCTGTCGACGCGGCCGAGGCGCTTCGGATCGGTCTCATCCAGGAGATCGTTCCGAGCGTCGATGCGGGCTTGCTTCGAGTCCAGGGTATGGCGGACGCGCTCAAGCGGCGGTCCCCGACGGCGGTGGCTGCCTTCAAGGGGGCGCTCTTGGACGGGCTCGGCCAGCCGGAGGCTGCGCGCTTGCAACTAGAGAGCGATGCGTACGAGCACACGGTCGACACGGGCGACGCAGCGGTCGGTCGCGAGAGCTTCGCTCAGATTCGAGCCGGCGAGACCCCCGCATGGGGACCACGAACCGTTCGGTAGTGCGCGGCGCCGCAGTAGCAAACCGCAGTCGGTACCCGATCGGCGCAGCACGTTGTTCCCGGTTGCTTTTCCGCCTTGGTGGTAAAGGCTTGAGTGCGCGCCGGCCATGAACAAACTAACCGGATGTGATCGACTTGCATGGTGCTCAGTGGTGGACGCAAGCTCAGTGTCGGGAGGCGGTTCTGTCTCGATACTCCACGGAGAATGCCGGATCGAGACGGGTGCTCGTCGGTCGAGCCTGCTACTCTCCGTGTAAATAATGCAACGCGCATCACTAAAACAAATGGCTCCATTTTCGCGTTAGCGTGCTTGGTGCGGTTGTACCAGCGCGTTTTCGTGGATAAAGTCCGCGGAAATCTCGCCCAAACCCTTTGAATTCGCAAAAATAACCTCTGATGACAGGCCCCGACGCCAGCAAGGCAGCCGACGGCGCGGCCGGTGACGACACCGGCCCCGACGGCAACGCTATGCCGGAGAAGATTGCACGGCGCTACGCGGTGCGGTCGTTGTTGGGCAAGGGTGGTTTCGGCGCCGTCTATGAGGCGTACGACGAGCTCGAGGAACGATCCGTCGCGGTCAAGTTGATCCGCCACGAGGCGACCAACGATCCGCGGTTCACTCGCAGCCAAGACAGCTCGCGCGGCGCCGAGTCACGGTCCGGGCAGCGCCGCTACGCCACGCGAAGCTTCGGTCCTCCGAGCACGCGCGGCGGCGACGTCGCCCAAGCGTTCAAGGATGAGTTCAGGCTTCTGACGCAGCTGCACCACCCCAACCTCGCGGCGGTGTGCGACTTCGGGCGTTGCATCGACAGTGACTCGCTGTACTTCACGCAGGAGCTCGTCGAAGGCGTCGAGCTGACCGAGTACTTCCGCGACGCATCGCGCGAGACGATCGTCGAGGTCGTCGTGCAGCTGGCGCGCGCGCTGGACTACATCCACGCGCTGGGCCTTGTGCACGGTGACATCAAGCCGTCGAACGTGCTCGTGATGGCGCCGACGCACCCCGACGGCCAACCCGAGGCCAAGCTCATCGACTTTGGCTTGGCTCGCATGCTCCGCGGCAGCGAGCAGGGCGCTGAGACCGGCCCCGACGGCGAGGGCATCATGATCCTCGGCACGCCGGGCTTCTCTGCACCCGAAAAGGTGAAGGGCAAGGTCGCCGACTCGCGCTCCGACATCTACTCGTTGGCGGCAACCATCTACGCCGCGATTCGAAACGGTCAGCGCGCGTTCCCGGGCAAGACGTTTCGTGAAGCCCTCAAAGCGCAGCGCGACTGGCGACCCGAGCTTGCGGGCGCACTGCTTTCGCAGGCGGGTCCCGTCATTGCGGAGTTGGTCGGGCGCATGCTCGACCCGGAGCCCAACAACCGGCCCCAAAGCGCGCGAAGCATCGTGTTGGAGCTGCTTCGCCGCGAGGCGTCACACTTTCGCGACAGGCAGCAGAGCGATGAAGATCGCCGCGAGTTCGCCCGCGTCCTCGTTGAACACCTCCCCTTTGTCGATCGCGCGCACTACCTAGAGCTGCTGCTCGACAAGGCCGCCGACATCATCGCGGTTGATGGCAAAGGCGATGCCAAGCCCACGGCCGTGCTCGAGGGCGACCCCGCCGAAGAGGAGCCCATCGACCCGGGGAGCACCGCGAGCATGGGCGGGCCCTCCGCGAGCACGTCCGCGGCGCGCATTCGCGGTGGGCTGATCCGCACCGTCATCGTGCGTGCGCCTGAGGGCATGGGCAAAGGCCGGCTGCTCTCTGAGCTGCGCCGCGAGATTCAGCTCGGCGACGGGCTGTTTGTGCACGGGAGCTGCTGGGGCAGCGATCAGTCCGCGCTGGGGCCGTTTGGCTCGGTCGTTGCGCAGCTCGCCACCGCGCTCGGCGACCGCTCGCCGCTGATACGACGGTTTCCAAAGCTCATCGCGCTGGCCCGCGATCCCAAGGCACACCACACGGGCAACGGCGCCGCCCAGCTGAGCGAGTTCTTGATCGCGTGTGCCGAGGTGCAGCCGTTTGTGCTGCACTTGTCCAACCTCTCGCGGGCCCAAGAAGAAGTCCGCGTCATGGTCGACCAGCTGTGTCGCGCGATCGACCACAGCGAATCTCCGCTCCTGCTGTGCCTCACGACCGAGCCGCACAGCAAGATCACGACGATGATCCAGGCGCTGTCGCGCGACCAGGTCGCCGAGGTCTGGAGCCTGCGTCCGTTCACCTCGCGCGAGATGTTCGTTGTGCTGCAGGGCGTGCTGGGTGAGACGTCCACGCTCGCCGAGCTGTCGACCATGCTCGACAAGCTGACCGGTGGGCACCCGCTGAGCTTCCGCGAAACGCTCCGCGTGTTGATCGAGGAGAGCATCCTCGTGCGCGAAGCCGATTCATGGGTGCTTCGGGGTGGGTCGTCTGCAGCCCAGGAGCTCCACAAGACACTGGCCCAGCGCTCCGAGTCTCGACTCGATGGTTTGGGCGCGTCTGGTTGGGAGATCGCCAGCATCTTGTTCCTGGCCGAGGCACCGATCGCCGAGATCCAGCTCGCTGATCTGTCCGATCTGCGCCGCGAGCGGTTCAAGCGGACTTTGGATCGGCTCGAAGGCGAAGGCTTGGTCACCCGCGACCTCGACTCGGGATCGAGCGTTGTGTCGCTGGCGCATGAATCGGTGCGCACGGCCATTGCCAGCCGCTACGCGGACTCCCTCGACGAGACACGTATCGACTTGGCTGCGCGCATCGAGGAGCTCGAGTCCGACGACGCGAACTTTGTCTACCTGCGTGCGCGGCTCCTCGACGACGCCGCGGAGGCGTTAGAGTCGGTGCCCGCGCTCGAGGAGGCAGCCGACAAGCTGCTCGCAGCGCAACAGCCCCAGCTGGCGAGCGAAGTTCTCGAGCGGATGATCGGCCGGCTGCGGCGTCATGGCCGTACGGGGGCGCTCGATCAGCTGCTTGCCGCACAGCTCAAGCTTCTCAACCAGGCCGCGGGTGCGCTGACGGACCACCGCAAGGAGCAGGCCCACTACCAAGCGGGCATTCTCGTGGCTGAGCTGCTCGGCGACTTTCGTGCGCAGGCTTTATTCTGGCTCGGGCTCGTCGATCGCTACACGACGGGTGGCCAACTCGATAGCGAGCTTGCGCTGGAGCGGCTCGAGCATGCGACCGACGCCGCGCGCCGCTCGCACGATCAAGTCCTCGAGCTGCGGATCGCCAACCGTCGGGCGGAGGTCCTGCTCGGTGTGGGCGAGATCGAGGAGGCCGGTCGGTGGAGTCGCCAGGCGATGGAGATCCTCGACGTCGAGGCGGCCCAGCCCACCGACAAAGCACACATCATGGGGGTTCGACTGCGCTGCCTGTCGCTGTCGGGACAAGTCGGCGAGGCGCGGCGTCTTCACGAGCTCGCCAAGCCCATCGCTATGCAGGTGCCCGTCGCGCAGCGGCAGAGCTACCTCTCCGGGATCGCGTACCTCGCGGTGCTCGGAGGCGAGCCCGCTCGGGCTATCCCCGAAGTGGAGCTGGCAATCGAGGAGCTTCACGCCGCCAACCTCCCGCGGCTGCTCCTGAACCCGTTGCACAACGTCGGCGATATGCGGTTGCGCAACGACGACATGGAGGGGGCCGAAGACGCCTTCCGCGAGGCGATTCGCATCGCGTCGGTCTACGGATTCGACTACCACGTGCACCTCAACCGCGGCTTTCTCGGCTACGTCATGGCGCGGCGGGGTGAGGTCGAAGAGGGCACGGCGCTGCTGGGCGTGGCCAAAGACGGGATGGTCGCGATCCAGGGCGAGCACGTCGCGGTGCAGCAGCTGCGCCTGCTCGACGCCGAGGTCGCCCACATGTTTGGGCAGAGCGCTCGGGCCAAGCGCGAGCTGGAGGAGATGCTCGCAGACTTCCACGCGGCCAATGAGCTGAGCCTCGCTCACTACGCACAAGAGGCGCTCGCTCGGATTGAGCGCGACCTTGGCACCAGCTTTATCGAGACGCCTGCCGTCGTGCCGGAAGACACCGACCCAGAGCAGGACACCGTCCGGACCAAACCGGTCAAGGGGTAGCCGCTCATGGGCAGCGGCCCTCTGTGGGCCGAACACACAGGGGGTGGGTGCGCGATTGCGACCTGCGGCGGAGCGTACGCAGTGACAAAAATGGGCCCGGCAAAAACCGTGGGCGACCCGACGACGCGCGGCGGCGCGCTTGCTACTGTAGCCGCCTCACCCCCTCCTCCCGGGGGCATTTGGGCCACGGATGGTCGAAGACGACACCATGCACCCAGACCTCGCTGCCCTTCAGGGCACCAAGGTCGCGGGGCGATACGAAGTGGGCGAAGTCCTCGGTGTCGGTGGGATGGGTGTGGTCTTTAAGGGCCACCACCTAGGGCTCAAGCGCGACGTTGCTATCAAGGTGCTCCATCCGGAGCTGACCCGCGACCAGGAGATATCCAAGCGGTTTGAGCGAGAGGCCCACTCGGCGTCACGGCTCGACCACCCCAACTGCACCCAGGTCACCGATGTCGGCACGACCGACAGCGGCCTGATGTTCATGGTGATGCAGCTGCTCGAGGGCGCCGAGCTGGCGGACTCCATGGGTGAGGTCTATGCGCCCGATCGCGCCGTGCTCCTGACTCTGCAGATCTTGAGTGGACTCGAGCACGCCCACGAAAACGGCGTCATCCACCGCGACATCAAACCAGAGAACATCTTCCTGACGCGTGATCACGCGGGCCGGGAGCTGGTCAAGATCGTCGACTTTGGTATCGCCAAGCTGGTGGGTGCCTCCGATGGCGAGCGCAACATGACCAAGGCGGGCCTCGTGTTCGGGACGCCTGCGTACATGAGCCCCGAGCAGGCGATGGGTCAGCAGGCCGACGCCCGCGCCGACCTGTACTCCGTCGGCATCCTGCTGTGGGAGATGCTCTCCGGAACGCAGCCCTTCAGCGCCGAGGATCCGGTCGCACTGGTGCGGATGCAGGTCAGCAAAGACCCGCCTCCACTGCCGTCGTCGGTCCCCGCGATGCTGCAGCCCGTGGTGAGCCGGTTGCTCGAGAAGCAACGCGAGAAGCGCTACGACTCGGCGACCCAGGCCCGCCTCGCGCTCGAGGAAGTCCTGCCGTCGATCGTGACCACGGACATCACGGGCATGACGCTGTACCCGGGGGCGTCGCAGCAGATAGCGCTCTCGAACTCGGGGACGATCGGCCTGTCGGGTGTGCACTCGGCCCCGCAGCCGTCGGGCGCCCACCCCATCGTGGTTGCAGGCTCCGGGCCGATCAGCGTGGGTGTTTCGAATCCGATCACCGCCGAGCACGCGCGGATGTCGACCATGCCGCCGCTGGCCTCGACACTCGAGGCCAAGCCCGATTCGAGGAAATGGCTCATCGCTGGCGCCGGAGTGGCCCTGGTGGTCGTCGTGGGTGCCTTGGCGATGTCGGGTGGCGAGGACGCGCCCACCGAGCCCGCGGCGGTTGCAGCCCAGCCCGAGGGGGACGCCGAGGCCCCCGCAGCGCAGGACGACGGCGACGACGAGATTCTGATCGTCGACGAGGATGCGGAGCCGACCGACTCGCAGCTGGCTGAGATCGACCGCCTCATCTTGGCGAAGAAAACGGCGGATGCCGACAAGTTGCTCGGGCCATTGCTCGATCGATTCCCCGACGATGCACGACTGATCTGGCGGTACGGCCGCATGCTGACCGCCCAAGGTCGTAAGAAGCGCTCTCAAGCGCTGGCGGCCTACGGCAAAGCGCTCGAGAAGAGCCCCGCGCTGCTGGAAGACCGCGATTTTTACGCGGAGCTCGTTGCGCTGATGCGACGCAAGGAGGTCCGAGACGAGGCGCTCAACCTGGCGCTGCGCCAGATGGGAGCGACCGCCCACACGTTCTTGCTGGAGCTGGTCAACGACGAGCGCAAGCCGTTGAGCTACGACGACCGGCATCGTGCGCTGGAGGAACTCCAGACCGTGCCGTCCGACGCTGAGTTGATCAACGTTCGCCTCAATCGTGCGCTGGACGTCTTGCAGGCCCATCAGTCACTGACCCCGTGCGGCGACTACCACGCGGCCTTGAACGCTATCGAGGCGAGCCCGGAGTACTACTACTACGCGCGTGTCGACCGAGGGACGCTCCCCGAGGCGAAATCGGGCAAGCATCTGGCCGCGGCCGAGCAAGAAGATGCGACGCGTTGCGCCAACGTCGTCGAGCGGCGCGAGGAAGTGCTGGGTCAGCTGGCCGCGCTCGAGCCCAGTCCGGTCGACGATGGCGGGTCTGCGGACGCGGGAGGGGCTGAGGATGCTGGCAGTGCGACGCCGGCCTCAGGCGGCGGCGGCAAGTCGGGTGGCAGCAAGTCAGGCGGCAGCAAGTCGGGCAGTAGCAAGTCGGGCAGCAGCAAGTCCGGCAGCAGCAAGTCCGGCAGCAGCAAGTCACAGGGCAAGAGTGCCAACTGCAAGAAGTTTGGCGCGGGCGTCTTCAATCCAAAATGTCGATGACAGACGCCCCTCGACTGGTCCTCGCGTCGACATCGACGTATCGGAAAGAGCTGATGTCGAGGATCGGTGTGCCGTTTGCCCAGGCGTCGCCTCCGTTCGACGAAGACGCCAATCGGTATCGGTTTGACGACCTGACCGACGAAGCGTTCGCGTTGGAGATGGCCCAAGGCAAGGCGGACAGTCTCGCGGACAGCGTCGACGGGCAGTGGATTTTGGCTGCCGATCAGATTGGCGTCCTCACCGAGCCCACCCGCCAGCTGCTTTGCAAGCCAGGGACCGAAGCGGCCGCGGTCGAGCAGCTCATGTCGATGTCGGGGCGAACCCACCACTTGACCACGGGAGTCGTGCTTCGTTGTCCGGATACCGGCACCAGCCACGTGGCGGTGGATCGCCAGGCAATGACGATGCGGGCGTTCGACCGCGCAGAGGCGACCGCGTACATCACAACCCATCGGCCCTTGGATTGTGCCGGGTCGTATCGGATCGAAGACGCAGGGATCTTGTTGTTCGAGTCGATCGACGGGCACGACTACACTGGCATCGTTGGCTTGCCTCTGCTGGCGGTTGGCCGGCTGCTCCGGGCGGCCGGGCTGCTCTAGGCCGCCGCACCGCGGACGAGCAGGAGCTCATCTCCGGCCGTTTGTCGCGAAAAACCCAGGCTCTCGAGCAGCGCTAGTGCGGCCGCTGCCGTGGGGGGGCACCGAGTGGTCACGGTCGCGCGCGGCCCAACCTCTTTGAGCATTGCCTCGAGCAGCCCGCGGCCCACGCCGAGTCGGCGGCACAGCGGGGCGACGACCAGCGCGTGCAGCTCGTGGGATTGGCCGCTGAGCGTCGTGAGCACGCACGCGCCGAGCACCTCGCCGTGGAGCCGCGCGCACAGCACCCGTTGCCCATCGGTCGCTGCTCGGCGCAAGCCCAGCTGTGCGAGAGCGGGCCCGAGGTCGGGCGTGGGCTCGATGATCTCGAGGGCGGCCCTACGCCTCCTCCGCGCCGCTGACAGCACCGAGGCGGTGAGCTCATCGAACGCCAGCGTCTCGTGCAGCTGCGCAACGCAGGTGAGCAGGTCGCCCGTGGCTGACCCGAGCTCGGCACTCAGCGCCTCGGCCATCGCATCCCATACGTCGCGAAGTCGGGCGGCCATCCATCGTCCCTGAACACTGAGCACCAGCGTGCGCTGGCGCTTGTCGCGGGCAGCGACCGAGTCCAGATAGTTGGCCTCGGCGAGCTTCTTGGAGACCTGGCTGACCGCGGCGTGGCTCTGGCCGATCCGGCCCGCGACGGCAGAGACGCTCATCGCACCGCCGTCGGCCAGCGCTCGAAACACGGGGTACCACGCCGCCGAAAACGACACGCCCTCGGCGAGATAGATGGCGTCGATGCTCGCGTAGAACCGCTCGGTCGCACGCCGAAGCGTGGTCCCAAGAGTCAGCCACGACGCTGGTTCCGACGACACCGATAGGTGCTTACGTAGCTCCTCGGGGGCTGTCAACGTTGGCCGACCAGGTGCGACTGGAGCACTCAGCGGGCGGGGCGAGCTTCGACCGTCATGGGCATCCCGCCATCGGGTGCGAGGGTTACGGCGAAGTTCGGCCGCGCCACATGGCCGGGCTCCACCCGGAGCCGGACCTTGGCCGCGATCGCGGCGAGGACAAGTCGTGCCTCGTACAGCGCGAAGTGTTTCCCGATGCATGCACGCGTCCCTGCGCCAAACGGAAGGTGCGCGGCCCTGGGCAGCTTGGCCATGCGCTCGGGCTCGAAACGCGAGGGGTCGAAGCGTTCGGGCTCGGGATACCAGCGTGCGTCGTGGTGCACGTGGTAAATCCAAATCACGACGTGGGCCCCAGCAGGGACGTGGTAGCCGCCGATGGTGACGTCCTCCTTGGCCTGTCGCGGCACGGCGTAGGCTGGGGGATACAGCCGAAGGGTCTCGTTGATGACCTGTTCGGTGTAGGGCAGCCGCTCGAGGGCGTGAAAATCCAGCGGGCCCTGCGAGAGCGCGAGGTCGGCTTCGGCCTGCAATCGCTGCTCTGCATCCGGGTTTTGGGCCAGGAGGTACAGCGCCCACGTGAGCGCGTGGGCTGTCGTGTCATGCCCCGCGATGAACAGCGTCAGGAGCTCATCACGGAGCTGCTTGCGGTCCATACCCTTGCCGTCGCCCTCCTCGTCGACGGCAGCCAGGAGCGTCGAGAGCAGATCATCGCCTTCGGAGCCGTCGTGGTTGTCGATGAGCCCGTACACGACGTCGTCCATGGCGTTCCGGGCTTGTCGGGCCTTGCGCTTGCCCGGCGTGGGGATCCAATCGGGGAGGATCGCCCCGATGCCGCCAAACGAGGTGCGGAAGGTCCGCATGGCCTCCGCGACTCGGTCGGTGTCGCCCGTGATGTCGTGGTTGAAGAGCGTCTTGGCGACAATCGCCTGGGTCAGCTCCATCATCTCGCCGTTGACGTCGAGCGACTGGCCGTCTTTCCACCGCCCCACGTGCTCGGTTGCGAAGCGCCCCATCAGCTCCGCGTAGCCCTCCAGCCGTGCTCGCATGAAGCCGGGTTGGATCATGCGCCGTTGTCGGCGCCAAAAGTCGCCGTTGGTGTTGAGCAAGCCGTTGCCCAGCAGCTCCGAAAGCTGCCGGAAGGTGATTCCATCTTCCAGCTTCTTGAAGCTCGAGGCCTGCTTCACGAGAACGTCGTGGATGTCATCGGGGTGCCGCAGAATCACGACGTCTGTGTTTCGGAACGGCGCGGAGTAGACGTCGCCGTAGCGATCAAATCGGTCGCGGACCCAGGTCAGCTGGCCAACCTTGCGGATGGCCAGGAAGTACCGCGCAAGCGAGAGTGGGTTGTCGCGCACTGGGGCAGGCCCAGGCGGGCGCTTGGACTCGACGGGGCTAGCAACCTCCACGGTGCAGTCTAACGGCGCCCGGAGGCGTTGCGTTTCGTGCGGCGCCCTTGTGCCCCGCAGACGACCACTTTATCCCCGAAACAGCCTCTAGTAGACCCATTGGCGGCGATTTTGGACTTGTGTGTAAGTGCTTACGTAAGCACTTGCGCATATGAGGCGGGAGGCAATACGGTGGGCCATGGCTCGCGAGATTCGGGCTCCGCATGGCGCGGAGATGACGTGCAAGGGATGGCCCCAGGAGGCCGCCCTGCGAATGCTGATGAACAACCTGGACCCGGACGTGGCCGAGGCGCCGGACGACCTTGTCGTGTACGGCGGGACGGGCAAAGCCGCCCGATCCTGGGAGGACTTTGACCGGATCGTGGCCTCGCTCCGTGATCTTGAAGGTGACGAGACGCTTATCGTGCAGAGCGGCCGCGCGCAGGGAATCTTCAAGACACACCCGGGGGCGCCGCGCGTGCTGATCGTCAACAGCCTGCTGGTCGGCCATTGGGCGAACTGGGACGAGTTCAACCGACTCGAGGGCCTCGGCCTCACGATGTACGGGCAGATGACCGCGGGCAGCTGGATCTACATCGGCACCCAGGGGATCCTCCAAGGCACGTACGAGACCTTTGCCGCGTGCGCGCGGCAGCATTTTGGCGGCGACCTCAAGGGCCGGTTGGTCGTGACCGGCGGGCTTGGCGGCATGGGCGGCGCACAGCCGCTGGCGGCCACGATGAACGGCGGGACCGCGCTCTGCATCGAGGTCGACCCCGCCCGGATCCGCAGGCGGCTGGACACGGGCTACCTGATGAAGTCGACGTCGGATCTCGACGAGGCGCTGGCGTGGCTTCAGAGTGCCCGGGAAAAGGGCGAGCCACTTTCGGTCGGCCTGCTGGGCAACTGCGCCACCGTCCTGCCGGAGCTGTTGCGGCGAGGCCTCGTGCCCGACATCGTGACCGACCAAACCTCGGCACACGACGAGCTCAACGGCTACGTACCCGATGGAATGACCTTGGGCGAGGCGGTCGCGCTGCGAGACTCAGACGCGGCGGAATACGTGAACCGCAGCGTCGATGCCATGGGCCGACACGTCAGCGCGATGCTCGAGTTTCAGGACAAGGGCTCCATCACGTTTGACTACGGCAACAACATTCGCGCGCAAGCGGTGAAGGCTGGCGTCGACAAGGCGTTCGACATCAAGGGGTTCATTCCTCTCTTCATTCGTCCTTTGTTTTGCGAAGGTCAGGGTCCATTTCGGTGGGCGGCGGTGTCCGGAAATCCCGAGGACATCCGTAAAACCGACCAGGCCATTTTGGAGTTGTTCCCCGAGAAGGAATCGCTGCGCCGCTGGATCGAACTGGCGGGGGACCAGGTCCAGTTCCAGGGCCTCCCCTGCCGGATCTGCTGGCTTGGCTACGGCGAGCGTGAGCGTGCGGGGTTGAAGTTCAACCAGATGGTGCGTGACGGCGAGCTTGAGGGGCCGATTGTGATCGGTCGCGATCATCTCGACTGCGGGAGCGTGGCATCACCCAACCGCGAGACGGAGTCCATGAAGGACGGGTCGGACGCCATCGCCGACTGGCCCGTACTCAACGCCCTCCTCAACACCGCGGCCGGCGCCAGTTGGGTCTCCGTGCACCACGGTGGTGGCGTTGGCATCGGCTACTCGCTGCACGCTGGGATGGTGGTCGTCGCCGATGGTACCGACGACGCGGAGGCTCGCTTGTCGCGGGTGCTCGTCACCGACCCAGGGATGGGCGTGGTGCGGCACGTGGACGCTGGGTACGACAAGGCCACGACGTTCGCAAAAACCGCGGGCGTTCGCGTCCCTGGCCGCACGACGCTGCTGTAGGCGCTACAATCGCGACGGCGGCAGCCGGACTGCGGCTGCCCGCGTCGCGATCGTCGCCGCGCACCAAGCCATCGGAAACTCGCGTATGCCCACCTCGCCGATCCGCAGCGCACTCTTTGTTGGCCTCGCTCTGTGCCTTGGTTGCGCGGAGTCAGGTGGCGACCCAGCTCCGCCCGCAGGCATGGGGGCGGGCAAGGACGACGTCAGCGATCCGCCACCTGGCGATGTTGGTGCCGCCGATCGCGACCCCGCAGCACCCACCGCGATCCACGACTTCTCCTGGGTGACGCCCTCGCTGGCTGGGCTTCCGCGTCCCGGCATCGGGGGCAAGCTCCCCAACGACTTGGCCTTCCTCGCTGCCGAAGAGGTCAACACGATAGTGTCGCTCACGGTCACCGCCCTTCCGGAGGAGGATGTCTCTGCCCACGGGATGGCGCTCGTGCACATTCCGATCGTGGACGGTCAGCCGCCCACGCCCGCGCAGATCGATGAGTTCGTTGCACTGGCCAAGCAGGGCGAGGCCGACGGCACAAAGATCGCAGTGCACTGCACGGCCGGACGCGGTCGAACGGGAACGATGCTCGCTGCCTGGTTCATCTCCAGTGGGATGAGCGCCGCCGACGCCCTCAGTCACATTCGAAAGCTCCGCCCGCTGTCGGTCGAGACAAGCGGCCAAGAGCAAGCGCTCGAAGACTACGCCGCGCGACAGGGTTGAGCGGCACGGCGGGGTTGAGCCGCCGCGGGGCGGCAAGACGGGTGAGCCGATCTCCTCGACTGACTCCTCTACATCACCATGAGGCGAGCATGGGTTGGCGTGGGGGTCGCGCTGTCATTGCACTTGGTTACGGCGCCGCAGGATGCGCAAGCGTGCGGCGGGACATTCTGCGACAGCGTCACGTCGATGCCGGTCGCGCAGACAGGGGAGAGCATTCTCTTTGTGCGTGGAGACGGCTGGATCGAGACACACATCCAGATCGAGTACGACCCCACCGCACAAGCGACGGAGTTTGCGTGGCTGGTGCCCGTGATGGCGCAGCCCGAGCTCTCCGTCGGATCAGCGAACTTCTTTTCGGCGCTCGAAATGTCGACGGCGCCCAACTACGGGTTCTCTGCCCGTGGGCAGCCGTGTCCGAATTGGGGCGACGATGATGGGTGCGACGGCTCCGGTGACGGCGGCGGCGTCGACGAGAAGCTCGACATCGCGGGCGGGGGAGACGGCCCCAACGTTGTCGACCACCGCGTTGTGGGGGCGTTCGAGATGTTTGTGCTCGACGGCGGCACGCCCCAGGGCGTGATGGACTGGCTTGGCGACAACGAATTCGAGCAGGACCCCGCAGCGGCCCCGATCATCGCCGAGTACTTGGACGAGGGGTTCATGTTTGTCGCGTTTAAGCTCGCCAACGACGCGGAGGCTTCAGAGATCCACCCTGTGGTGCTTCGGTATGCGGGCGAAGAGCCGTGCGTCCCGATTCGGCTGACGCGGATTGCGGCCGTGGATGACATGGTCATCCGCACCTACTTCCTGACCGAAGACCGCGCCGTACCGACGAACTACCAGCACGTTGAGCTCAACCCACTCAAGCTGGACTTTTTGCGATCCGGGGCCAACTACGCCGAAGTGCTCTCGATGGCGATCGATGAAGCGGGCGGTCACGCGTGGGTGACGGAGTACGCAGGCGACTCCAGGGATGTGCCGATGGATGACGTCCCCGAGTCCTCCTGGGAGCTCGATGGGCTGGTGGGGCTGGACGCGTCCGACACGGTGCGCGCCGTGTTTGAACAGGGCTGGGTATCTTGCGATTGGCGTGAGTGCACGTGGCAGAGCCCGCTGCTCGAGGCGACACTGATGCGCTGGCTGCCCGCGGGGCCCGACTTCGATTTCGAGGCGCTGTGGCAGTGCCCCGAGTGCGAAACGCCGCTGTTCGACGAGAACCCAGAGCGTTGGGACTCGGACGGCTTCTTGGCCGACCTGGACGAGCGCGTCGTTGCCCCCGCCAAGCACGGAAAGGACCTGCTCGACGCTTGGCCCACGCTCACTCGAATGGTGACGACGCTGTCTCCGCGCGAGATGACGGTCGACCCGCTGTTCCACGAGAATCCCGACCTCCCGGACGTCATCAACACGCAGGAGCTGGGCGGCTTCAACTTGTTTTGCAATGGGGACGTAAGCTTCAACCTTCCCGACGGTCGCTTGCTTGCCACGCCCGGAGGCGCATGGCCGGACGTCGCGCCCAGCGAGATGCCATGGGCGGCTCGCGTGGAGACCATCGCGGAGGCGGGTGCCCCGCAAGTCGTCGTGGACAACCACGAACTCATCGAGACGTTGCGCAAGGCATTCAACGTAGAAAACAACGCGCGCACACCGCTGTGGCTGGCATGCGGGGACGACAGCGAGCCCTCCGTCGAGGAGGACACAGGCATTGGCAGCGCGGGTGCCGATGAGTCACGGCCTGCGTCCTGCGCGTGCACGTCGGGCACGACGGGCGGGTTTGCCTGGTTGATGCTCGGCCTCCCGCTTACGTTCTTTGGCGCGCGGCGGCACCGCTGGACAAACCGGTAGCCTTCATCGAGCCCAGATTTCCGCGGTGGCGGGGTTCATGGCACAATTGCGCAACGATGCGCGGCTGTTTCTTGTGCGCCCCCATGCTGGCTGTCGTCACCGTCGCGTGCCACGCCGATGGTGCGGCCGAGGTCGCTCGGCCCGTCGACTCTCAAGCGCAAGCCATGGCATCGCCGGCTGTGCAGACGCGTGCCGCACAGCCGCCTCCCGCCAAGTCCGTCGCGCCCAAATCGAAGTGTGAGCCGCTGACCGAGCTTGACGTGCTCTTCATCGGCAACAGCTACCTCAACCACCACCACCTGCCCCAGCGCCTGGCGCAGATGGGCGACGACGCTGGGATCCGGATTGGCGTCGACAAGGTCACGATGGGGGGCGAGAGCTTCGAGTACCACGTGACCCATCGAAAGACGGGCAAGCTGCTGCGCGCTCGGGACTGGGATGTGGTCGTGCTGCAGAGTCACAGCTTGGACCCGCTGCGAAACGCGGAGGGATTTGCCTTGGCTGGAGCGGCACTCGGTGCAAAGGCGCGCGCCATCGGTGCGGAGCCCGTCTTGTTCGAGACTTGGGCACGTCGCGCGGGTCACAACCTCTACAACTACTTCGAGCCGACGGGCGGGAGCCCGCGTGCGATGCAGGCGAAGGTCTCCGCTGCGTATGCCGCCTTGGGGAAGGGCGAGAGCATGCGGGTGGCCCCAGTGGGGCGGGCTTGGCTGCGGGCGATCCAGGAGCACCCCGAGATCGATCTGTTCGTCAAAGATGGCGGGCATCCGGGGCCGGCGGGCGCCTACCTCGGCGCGTGTGTCGTGTTCAGCCTGCTGACGGATCGCGCGGTTGTTGGCGGGGCCGAGGCGTCCGAAGGCTTGGGTGAGGCCGAAGCCGTCAAGCTGCGCCAAGTCGCCGCGGACATCGTGCAGCCTCATTGCTAGGCCGCTGGCGCTCAGGGGGCGAGATTCTCACCCGCGACGTCGTGCACGGTCGCGTGGGGGGCATGGAGCTTGCTCAAGGCGTCTCGCCGGATGAACAACTCGAGCTCGCCGTCGACCACCACCACGTACTCGGTCTGAAATAGCGGCTGGGCACCGAGGCCGCGCGACCGGGTCAGTAGGACATCAGGTTTTCGGGTGCCCAAGATGTAGTCCCAATCCCATTTGGAGTGCCCGGGTGAAAATCGAGTAACCGTCATCTTGGCGATGTGGCGGTCGGACTTGCCCAGGACATCCACGGCAGGGCGGTCGCTGAAGTAGATCGGGACGCCCGCCCACTGCACGGCCACGACGGTTTGCGCGTCGGTATGCGCGGCGAGGTACATCGCGCGCTCGTGGTTTCGAGCGTTGTAGCTCCGATACATCGTGGGTTCGTCGGTGCTGAACCATTCCTTGGAGGCTCGGCTTGGATTGCCGAACGCAGCGAGGGCGGTTGCCGCCAGACCAAGCGCCCACGATCTCGACACGGCAGTCCAATCCACAAACGCGCGCTCAACCAGCGGGTGCAGCCCCATGGCCGACAGCACAAAAAGCAGCGGCAAGGTTGGTGCGAAGAAACGATTGCCCCACTGCGGCGCCCAATCGCCGCCAACCCACACCGTGTAGACGAGTGCGACCATGACCACGGCGGCGGCTGCGACGAGGGGCGGCTTGTCGCGGCGCCGACTCACCGCAAGCCCTCCTGCGCCCAGGGCGGGCACGAGCCAGGGGAGCCACGACTGAAGCTGGGACCAACCCGACTGCAGCACGAGCGCGCGGGGTGAGCCCGTCGCTTTGAGGTAGTAGGTGTTGGGGAGGGGGTCGTCGTAGTAGCCCTGGTTGAGCGCCACGATTCCACTGAGCACCGCGACGAGCACGAGGGCCAACCCGGCGGCTCGACGCCTGGAACCCACCGCGAAGCATGCACCGACGACCCCGTACAGCAGCGCCACGTCGGCGCGAATCAGGAGCCCCAAGCCCATCCACGCGTACAGCCAGATCGGCCACCGCTGGCGGGGGCGGGCTGCGGCGTACAGCGTGCTGGTCAGCCATAGCGCCACAAAGCCGGTGTCGGCGCCCTGCAGGGCCCATACGCCCAGCGGAGCGCAGGCCATGGTCGCCAGGGTCGCAGCGAACGCAACCGAGGGCGCTGACGGGGCGACGCGGCGAGCCAACCCAAACACGTAACCGACCGTCGCGGTGAGCAGGGCGAGGTTGAGCGCCTGAAACACGAGGGCGGCCCTGTTGGTGCCAACGGGCAACCAGTGCACCAGCGTCATCACCAGGGTGACCCCGAGGTTTGTGAACCCCTGCACAGGTGGCTGGCCAGGGTTCCAAACCAGGCCGTCGCCTCGGGCGAGGTTGCGGGCGTAGTGCATCGCGATCATGCCGTCGTCCCAGAGGCAGAACACGCGTTCGGAGTCCCAGACAAAGCTGGTCCGATAGATGTACAGGGCCCCGCACACCACGTATGCCGCCGCGGCGAGCGCCAGGACCCCCCAGTGCAGCACGGTCAGGGGCTGGCGTTGTGCGTCCTCACCCACCATGGGGCAGGGCGTAGGGTATCGCAGCGCTGGCGGTGCACCCAGCCCTCGTGCGACCGTCACCGCAGTGACACAGGCCAGCTTGCTGCACATCGGCGACCTCCACCTCCGGCGCCGCGCGGGCGGACGCGAGAACAAGCGATTCGCAAAGATAGTAGCGACGCTGATCCGGAAGTACGACGGGCGCCCCAAGCCGACGCTCGTGTTTACGGGCGACATCACCGACAACGGATCCGAGTCCGAGTTCGGTCATGCCAAGCGGTTGCTTGCCCCGCTGAAGACCGCAGGGTTTCCGATGGTGATAGCCCCCGGGAATCATGATGTCGGCTTGCTGGGGAACACCTTCTTCGTGAGCCACCAGAACAATTTCCAGCGCGCGATGCTCGGTGACGTGATGGGGATTGCGGCGGCTCAAACCGCGACGGATCGTATGGGCCAGCTGTTCCCGATGGTTCACGACGCAGGCGGCGCGCTGTTGGTGGGTGTCGACAGCTGCCACGACGCGGGATTCTTGGCCAGCGGGACCGTTGGCGCGCCGCAGCTGGAAGCACTGGATGCGGTCCTGACCGCGGCGACCAAGCCGGTCGTGGTGTTTGTGCACCATCATCCGTTTATGCGCGGGCGCGCCATGGCGTTGGTCGACCGCCAGAAGTTCATGGCCTGTCTTCGCGGTCGGGTCGCCGTCCTGCTCTTTGGGCATCGCCACGTCGCCGAGGTTTGGCGCGATGACTCCCGATGGGACATCCCGTTGGTGATCGCCGCGGGCAAGACCACCAAGCGCAAGCGTCGTACAAAAACGTACGAGCTGCGGAGCGTTGTGGTGGGCCCCAAGGGCTGCACCACATCCGCGTACAACTTTCGCCTCGCCGAGGGCTAGTAGGCTGCTAGCGCGAAAAGCGGCTATCCGGCGTTGGGATAGCCCAGGCTCTTGAACGTCTTCTGGGCCCGGCGTACCCGCGCGATGAACTTTTGCACGCCCTCGGGCATCTCGCCGCCTTCGCGAACGTAGCGACGTGCACGACCGCCACCCCTTGCGTAGCCAAGCATCGCGACCTCTTCGTCGTTGTCGAACTTCGCCAGCAAGATCGACAGCAGTTTGGCGCCCGCGTGAATTGAGAAGTCGGCGTCGTAGGGCCGATGCCGCCGCCCGAGCTTCTTGGCCATCGCTTGGCCCGTCTTGGGCATGAGCTGCATGAGGCCCTTGGCACCGCTGCGGTTACGCGCCTTGGGGTTGAACTTGGACTCGACCCAAATCACGCCGTTGAGGAAGTTGGGATCGAGGCCGTGCTCGGCCGCGGCGCGAGCGACGATGGGTTGCACCTTGCGGGCCCGGGCCAGCATCTCGTCGCTGAGCGGGATTGGCTTGAACGCGGGAGTCGGCTCGTCAGGCTTGGGCTGCGAAGCTGGCTCGGCCGGGGTCTTGCGGGCGGGCACGTCGACCGCGACGGGCTCGGCAGGGGCCGGCTCGGGGTTGGAGGGCGTGGGGGCAGACCGGGTGGGCTCGGTAGCCTGCGAGGGCGTAGGCGTAGCCGCGCATCCGAGCACGGCAAACGCGAGCGCGGGAGCGAGTCTCATGCAAGCTCTTCGGCGAGAACGCGGATGATCTGCTCACCAGCTGTGCCATCGCCAAACGGATTTTTCACCGTGGCCATGGCGTCGTAGTGGGCCTTGTCGTTCAACAGGCGCTCGGTCTCTCGGTAGACGGTGTCGATGTCGGTGCCCACCAGCATCGCGCAGCCAGCGTCGCAGGCATCGGGCCGCTCGGTCGTGTCGCGGAGCACAAGCACGGGCTTGCCCAACGAGGGCGCCTCTTCTTGGACGCCGCCAGAATCCGACAAGATGATGGTCGCTCCCGCCATCGCGGCGACGAAGTCCTGATAGCCGAGTGGATCCTCCAGGGTGATGCGCTCGTGTCCGTCGAGCATGCCGAAGACCGTCTTGCGCACGCGCGGCGACAAGTGCACGGGAAAGCGGACCGAGACGTCGGGGTACGCGTCGACCAAACGTAGGAGCACGCGGCAGATGTCGGCCATCGGCTCGCCGTGGTTCTCGCGCCGATGCGCGGTGACTAAGATCTGACGCCCGGCTGGCGGAGTGGCCTTGGTGCCGTCGGCCTTGGCGAGCGTGTATTTCAAAGCGTCGATCGCGGTGTTCCCGGTCACCCAGATGCGGTCGCTTTTGACGCCCTCGCGGACGAGATTGTCTTTGGAGCCTTCGGTCGGCGCGAAGTGGTAGTCGGTGACCTGGCCCGTGAGGCACCGGTTGCCCTCTTCGGGGAATGGTGACGTTCGGTCGTAGGTGCGCAGGCCCGCCTCGACGTGGGCAACGGGGATTCGGTGGTAGAAGGCCGCCAAAGCCCCACAAAATGTCGTTGTGGTGTCGCCCTGAACGATCACGCAGTCAGGCTTTTGCTCTTCAATCGTCCGATGCAGGCCTTCAAGCGCGGCGGTCGTGATCTGCGCAAGGTTCTGGTCGTGCCGCATGATCGCGAGATCGGCCGCGATGGGTAGGTTGAAGTGCTCAACCATCTGGTCGAGCATTTCGCGGTGTTGGCTCGTGCGGACGAGGCAAACCTCGAAGTTCTCGTTTGCCGCGCCAGCAATGGCCACGGGAGCCAGCTTGATAGCCTCAGGGCGGGTGCCCATGACGATCATGAGTTTCTTGGTAGCCACAGGGTGCTGCGTCTCTGATCCGTGCCGACCGGAGCAGCGCAATGCTGGCCGGGGCAGGATTGGGGGCAAAGGTCGCCTACCCAGGACTGCCTGGCAAGCACCCTGAGGCCTCAAGAAAGCAGTTTCATCCGCCGTTTGATGCTTTACAGGTACGATTGACCGTACTGCCTGCCGGATGACCGATTCTCACGACAAGCGGCGCCAGCGCGCTGGGCCCCACAAGCTGGGGCCGGACGCCGTCGTGGATGGCCGGTTTCGGATCGTGCGGGAGATCGGGAGCGGTGGGATGGGGGCGGTCTACGAGGCCGTCAATATCCGGCTTCGCAAGCGCGTCGCGCTCAAGGTCCTCAAGCCGGAGCTGGCCGGCCGCAAGAATGCGGCGAAGCGATTCCTTCGCGAGGCCCGAGCCGCGTCGCAGATAGCCCATCGCAACATTGTCGACATCCACGACTTTGGCGACCTGTCCGCCGAGGAGGGCGGCGGGGTTGTGTACTACGTCATGGAGTACCTGGAGGGCCGAGATCTCGACGACCTCGTCCAGGCCGAGGGGCGAATGGCGTGGTCGCGCGCGCGCGGGATCCTGTTGCAGACGGTGCGCGCGTTAAAGGCAGCGCATGAGGTTGGGATCATCCACCGCGACGTGAAGCCCGGCAACGTGTTCCTGATCGAGGCGCGCGAGGACGAGCTTCCAGATCGCGTGAAGGTGTTGGACTTCGGCATCGCCAAGACCGAAGGCGCGTCGCCCGGGACGCAGGTCCTCACGGGCATGGGAGACCTCATGGGGACGGCCTGGTACATGGCGCCGGAGTTGGCGCTCGGGGCCACCGCAGACGCTCGCTCCGACATCTACGCGATGGGCATCATGATGTATCAGGTGCTGACGGGGGCGGTGCCGTTTGGCGGGCGCGACTCATTCAACGTGTTGCTTCGGCATGCGAATGAGGAGCCCAAGCCGCTGTCGACCGCGGCTCCAGATCTTCCGCTGCCCGTTGAGGAGGTGGTTCTGCGCTGCCTGGCCAAGGAACCGAGTGCCCGGTTCGAGTCGATGCGTGCGCTCGAGCAGGCGCTGTCGGCCGTTGGGGCGGATGGCAAGGAGTCGGAGCCCGCCGCGCCTGTGGAGGTTGCGCGTGGGCCCACCAAGCCCCCCTTGCTGTCCATGCCGAGCGCGGCGGCGCCGCCCCAGGAGCCTCCCTCGGTCGCCCGGCAGCCCGTGCCCGCGGCGCATCCTCCCGCAGCGCATCCTCCTGCAGCGCATCCTCCCGCAGCGCATCCTCCCGCAGCGCATCCTCCCGCTTCGCATCCTCCTGCTTCGCATCCTCCTGCTTCGCATCCTCCCGCGTCGGCGCCTGTTCGCCCGCCGCCGCGGACGGACCAAACCGCGATCCTCGACGTAGCGATTCACGGGAAGCTGCAGCCATCCCCGGCAACGCCCGCGGCCGAGCCGCGGGTCGAGCAGACGGCGATTCTCGACGTCTCCGTCCATGGTTCGTACCAGCCGCCCGTGCCCGGGCCTTCGGTTGGCGAGGACGAGGTAGAGCACACGGCAATCCTTGATGTCGCGCTGCACGGCCAGCCTCCTGCGGCCGGGCAAGGCCCAGCGGCTCCACCTGGCGCGGCCCAAGTGGAGCACACAGCGATCCTCGACGTTTCTGGTGTCCCGGGTGCCCCTGCGGTCGACCAGACACGCATTCTCGACGCGCCTGCGACCCCCGATCCCAGCACGACGCCGTTGGCGGATTTTCTCGCGCAGAACCGGCAAGGGGTTGGCACGCCCGCTTCTTCCGGCGCGCCCGTGCCATCGCTGGCGACCCCGCCGATGGGTGTGCCGCAGCGGGGGGCGCGTGCACCCCTCGCGCCGCCCCGGGTCGCTCAGCGTCCGGCCGACCGCGCCTCGGGGCCAGCTCCCAAGCCCGCCGTCGCGGCGCGCGTCGATCGGGCGCCCGGCCCGGCCCCGACCGCCCCGAGGCGCAACGTCGACCGGGCGCCTGGGCCGGCACCCGTTGGCCCCGCGGTGGCGAAGGCGCCCGCCGACCCTGCGCCCCGTGCAGGCGGTCCCTCACCGAAGGAGACGCTCATCCGGCCGTCCCACGCCAACCCTGGCGCGGCACCCTATGGCGACAAGGCGAGCGGTGGCGGTGAGGATGAGCCCAAGACCCAGCTGCTCTCCGAGGAGCACGCGCTGCCTCCACGTCCCAAGCCAACGTTGGAGCACGACGAGGACGAAGCGCCGACGATGCTGCGGTCTGTCGACCTCTCGGCGTTACTGGGGAAGTCCGCGCCCAAGTTGGAGCCCGAGGCGACGCCGCAACGCAAGGTCTCGCCGCAACCCAAGGGAGCCCCGCAGCCGAGCGCCACACCGCCGCCCGACTATTTGCGCGCCGGTCTTCCTGGCGCCGTCGCCCGGTCCCGCGCAGCACGCTCGAGTCTTGGATCGGGGGGGCGCCCGAGCGCAGACCTGGTCCCCGCACCGCCCGGGGGCCTGGGAAACAGCCCAGTGCCGACCGCGTCGCCTTCGGGTGAGATCCCCGTGCCTGTGGTCGCGCGCGGTGGACTCGCGGGACCATCGGGACCATCGGCCCCCGCGAATGCGTCGGTACCCCACGTCGCGGTGTCATCCAGGCCGCACATCGTCGTGCCGTCCGGTCGGCCCGTCCCCGTGCAGCGGTCTCAGCCTTCGCGCGCCCCCCAGCGACGCCCGCAACCGCCCGCTCCAGCTCCCCCAACCGCCGCGCCAACGGCCGCGCCATCGGTCCCGCCTCCGTCGGGGCTCCCCTCGGGAGCGCACCCGGTGTCGGCCGGCTATCCGGCGTCGGGTGGCTACCCCGCGTCGGGAGCAGCCCCCGCGTCGGGCCCCCATCCGGCGGCGCACTCGGCCTCCGGTGCGCACCCAGCCTCGGGCGCCCAGCCAGCTGCGGGTTACCCGGCGTCGGGCGGGTACCCGGCATCGGCAGCCCATCCGGCTGCAGCACCCCCCAAGGGAGCGACCCAGCGACGCATCATTGATCCGTTGATCGCTGCGCTGCCCATTCCACGCCGCAAGGCTGGCTACAGCCAAACCCAGCTCGTGCTCTTCGCCGTGCTGGGCGCTGCATTTGCACTCGGCCTTGGCGGTGCGATCGCGTTGTTCCTGACCGGCCGGATCGGGTAACGGTCGTGCAAGAGCTCGCCGCTCGGCTGCGAAGTTGCAGCCGGCGGCGCGTTGCAGGTGGGATACCCTGGCGCGGATGTCTGACTCGGCGATCGTTCAGTTCAAGCTCACCGACGGCGTGGCCCTGATTTCGCTCGACGACGGGAAGGCCAACGCGTTGTCCTCGCCGATGATGCTGCAGATCGACGAAGCGCTCACGCGCGCCGAGGCGGAGGCCAAGGCGGTCGTGATCGCCGGGCGGCCGGGCCGATTCTCGGCGGGGTTCGATCTCAAGGTCATGATGTCGGGCCCGGCCAATGCCAAGGCGCTGGTGACCCAAGGCGCCGGGCTCCTGCTGCGCTTGTACGAGTTCCCGCTGCCCGTGGTCGCCGCGTGTACGGGGCACGCTGTCGCGGGCGGTGCGTTGATGCTGCTGTCGTGCGACACGCGGCTCGGCGTCGCGGGGGAGTTCAAGCTCGGTCTCAACGAGGTCGCGATCGGCATGACGGTTCCGATCCTGGCTCAGGAACTGGCCCGCGATCGGCTGGCGCCCACGCGGCTGTCGGAGGCCGTGCTTCAGTCGAGGATGTACACGCCCGACGAAGCGGTCGCGGTCGGCTACCTCGACGCGGCCGTCGAGCCCGAGCGCCTGATGGCCGAGGCCGCGGCGCGGGCGGGGCTGCTGGCGAAGATGCCGCGCGGCGCATACGCGGCGACCAAAGGCCGGCTTCGCGCCGCGACGATCGCCCACATTCGCGAGACGCTGGACGCCGACTTGTCGAAGTTGACCGCGCCGATGTAGCGGTGCCACGCGGAGAACTGCACGTGGCGCACCCCACAAAACGGCGTGTCCCTGCGCAGGATCCGCAAGCGCGCCAGTAGTATGCTCCGCGCCGTGGGATTCAAGGCCACTGGAACGCTACACATCATCAACGAGACCCAGCAGGTCTCTGCCCGCTTTCAAAAGCGTGAGTTCGTGGTCACGCTCGCCGACAACCCGCGCTATCCGCAGACTGTCCAGTTTCAGCTCACGGGCAATCGCTGCGACGCGCTCGACGGGTTCAACGTCGGCGACGAGGTCGAGGTGGATTTTTCGCTCCGCGGACGCGAGTGGACCTCGCCCAAGGGCGACGTGAAGTACTTCAACAGTCTCGACGTGTGGACGGTCGAGCGGGCGGGTGCAGGCGCGGGTGCAGGCTCGCAGCCCAACGCAAGCCAGGGACGCGGCCGCCCCGGCCCCGGCCCCGGCCCCGGCCCCGTTCCGGGCCCAGCGCCAGGCGAGGGCTCGGGTGCTGGCGACGGAGAAGCATCGCCGTTCGATCCGCACGGCAGTGCGCCGCTCCCCGCGGAGCCCAACGAGTCGTTCAACGACGACATCCCCTTCTAGGGCTGCCGCCCAGTCGGCTCCAGCCCATGGCTGGAGCCGCCCGGCTCAGGCGCCCTTGTTTGCCCTGAGCGCGCGCTCGGCCGCGAGTCGGTGCTGGAACTTTGTCTGGATGACATCGACCAGGACCAGCACCGCGATCGAGAAGTAGAACGTGGTCTTGGAGAGTGGCTCAACGGCGTAGCCGAAGAGCTTCATGTGCGCGGTGTGTCCGCCCTCTCCGAGAAGGACGACGCCGACGATCAGCAGGATGAACAGGCCGAGAATCTCGTACTTGCGGTTCTTCTTGAGAAACGCCGAGACGTGATCGGCCAGGAGCAGCATCCCGAGGCCGGAGCCGATGATCGCCAGCGCCAGCACGGCGAAGACGTCGGTGATCGCCAGCGCCGACAGGATTGAGTCGAACGAGAAGATCAGGTTCATGAGCACCAGCATCATGACGACCTGCTTGGCGGACTTGGTGCCGTTGCCTGAGATGTTTGTCTCGAGGTCTTCGATAGCCAACAGATGGCTGATCTCGCGGACCGCGGTGTACATGATGAACCCGCCGCCAAAGAGGAACACGATGACCGAGAAGTTGAACGCCCCCTCGATCACGGAGTTGTGCACCGTGAAGAACGGCTCGGTAAACGTCTCGATGAGGTTCACCATCACGAACAACAGGACAACCCGTAGGCCGATCGCGATCAGGATTGCGCTGCGTCGGACCTTGGCCTGGTCTTCGGCCGGGGCGCGCTGCGACTCGATCGAGATGTACAGCAGGTTGTCGAAGCCCAGTACGGCCTGCAGGAACAACAAGACCGCCAGGTTGCCGAAGTTTTCGAGGGAGAACAGTTCCATGGTGGGGCTGGGCGCAGGGCGCCCCCGCGGGTGATCTAACGCGGGCGGCGGGGTACCGTCCAGTTCTGCCTATTCCGCGGCGATTGTTGCCAGCCGGGCTGTCCACTTTGCAGCGTACTTCTTGAACTTGCCGCCATCGGTCTTCAGCACGCCAGTCCGGCGGACAGACTCTACCTTGGTGGGGTCGACGTAGCGTCCGTTCTTCTTCATGCCGAAGTGAAGATGCGGCCCCGTGGCGAGGCCGGTTGAACCAACGTAGCCGATGACCGTCTTCGCCTTGACCTTGTCCCCGACGCGTTGGCCGTCCGCGAACTTCGACATGTGCATGTACAGCGTCGTCAGGCCACCGTCGTGCCGCATGATGACCATGTTCCCGGCCCCACCCGCGAGCTTGCGGTGCACGATCTTACCGTCCGCAGCTGCCCAGATTGGCGTGCCTTCGGGCGCCGCGTAGTCGACCCCATTGTGGCTCTTTTGACGATGCAAGACGGGATGCATCCGCTTGGGGTCGAATTTGGACGAGACACGCGCGTACTTGAGCGGCGTCTTGAGCAAGGTGCGGGCCACAGCAAGGCCGTCGGCGTTGACGTAGCGGCCCTCCCGCTTTCCTGGAGGGGCCCACCACAGAACGACGTGCGTGTCGGCTCCGCTCACATACTCGGCGGCGAGGACCCGCCCGTAGCGAACGAGCGCTCCGTCGATTTCGTGGCGCTCCACCACGATGCGGAAGGTGTCTCCGGCTCGTGTCGCCGTATAGAAGTTGATGTCGTACGCGAACGTGTCGACGATAACGTCGACCAGCGCGGCCGAGTGACCGCGCTTGGTCAATGCGCCCCAGAGTGAAGACTCGACGGTTCCGCCGATCTCTTCTTCTCGAACGGTGGTCTTGATCACCTCGGGTGCCGCACTGTAGTCGCCGTCTGCGCTGACCGTGACCCGGATGACGTCGGTGACCGAGCGGCGGAACGCAAACGACACCAGGTTGCCGTCGTCATCGAGCTCTGCCTCATAACGCTGGCCGACCCGAATCGTCGCAGGGTCCATCAGCGGCGTCATCGCGACCGACACGCGGTGGATCTGCTGCCCTGTGAGCCCAACGCGCGAGAGGATTCGACTCAGGCTGTCGCCGGGCTCGACCGCGCCACGGGTTGGGTCCTTGGGAGGCTCGGCGGGCGGCTCGGGCTCGGAAGGAACCTCTGGGTCAGGCGCGGGTTCGGGTGGGGTGGCTTGTTGCGCGGGTGGTGGTTGCCGTGGGGGATCGACCTCTGCCGTCGGTTCGGACGGGGGTGTCTCCGCGGCGACCGGGGGCGGATCGCTGGCGGGCGCGGTCGGTTCGGCACCGCACGCGGTTGCCAGCAGCAGCGCACCCGCGAACTGGCTCAGGCGTCCGATGGCGCCGAAGTCTAGCGAACCACAGCGCTGAGCGATATGTTAGTTATTGAATGTGGTTTTGTTTGTTTTAAATTTGACACGTCAGTTTTGTTATCTATTCTGTGTGGGTAGAGATGGAAGCCGTGATGATTCGAAAATGGACTGCTATCGGGGTGTGCGCTGGGTTTTTAACCGTAGGGTGCGCGGAAGCGCCCAGTGATGAGCCCGAGGGCGTGATCACCGCGACGGGCTCCGAGCCAACGACTACTTTCGGCGATCCCGGGGCCAGCACTGGCGAGCAGGGCACCACGGGTGGCGCTGAAGAAAGTGACGACGACGACGATGAGGACGAGGGCGGGAGCTTCATCGACATGACCACGGGCGATGACGGCGAGCCAGACGTGGCCTGTGATGTCTGGACCCAAGACTGCCCCGAGGGCGAAAAGTGCACGGCGTACATCAAGAACGGCGGCGTTTCTTGGGATGCAACGAAGTGCGTCGCCGTGACCGACAACCCCACCACGCCAGGAGCCCCGTGCACCGCAACCAGTGGGGGTAGCGGGGACGACGACTGCGACTTCGGCAGCATGTGTTGGGGCGTCGACGAGGAAGGCGTTGGCTACTGCGTGTCGTTGTGCACGGGTAACGAGCAAAACAACGTCTGCGAGGACCCGGACACATCATGTGTCATCGTGAACGAGGGCATCCTGAATCTGTGTCTGCCAGACTGCCATCCGTTGCTGCAGGACTGCCCGATCGATACCGAGGGGTGCTACCCGGCACCATCCGGGTTCGCGTGCGCGCCCGATGTGTCGGGGGGCGTAGGGGCAGGTGAACCGTGCGGAGGCATCAACACCTGCACCGCGGGGACCTTCTGCACGGGCGCCGAGTTCTTGGAGGAGTGTGCGGGTGCGTCGTGTTGCACCGAGTTCTGCGGGACGGATGAGGAGGACATGTGTGGCGGTGCCCTCGCCTGCGTCGCCCTGGCGGAGCCCGGGCAGGCGGAACCCGGGCAGGACAATGTCGGCGGGTGCGTGTTGCCCGGCTAGCTGCGCAACAGTGAGGGGATCGGGTGGCGGAGTATGTCCTGTTGGGAAATGCTCCGCCGCTCCTCTTCGCGACTCGGGCTGCTCGTCGCCGGCCTCGGCCTGACCGTCACAACTTCGGTGCCCGAAGGCACTGCGAGCGGAGGCACCGACTACTGATGGAGACATCGCGGTGCTTGAGTTCGAGCCGGCAATCTTTGCGAACTTTGCCGCGTGGCCGCGCTTGAGTCTTGAGCATGGACTGGCGCTGATACAATCCAGTTGTGCCAGTGCCACACACGTGGAGCCTGTCGTGGCTCGCTGGAGTCGCCCTCCTCGCCGCTGCCAGCTGCAAGGCATCGGCCGACGACGACATGCACGACGATGGCGTCAGCAGCGACACTGGGGCTGCCGTGGTTCGGACCTGTGTGCCCCCCGACGGCGTCTCGGGTCGGCCCGAGTCTGTCGAGGACGTGGTCGCGCTGCTGGCAGCCTTACCCGTGCCAACGACGCTGCCGTGCTTCCTGGAGAGCCTAGAGCGGCCGCTCCAGATGATGGCCACAACCAATGCGTTCTCCGCTCAGCCGTCGGACGGGGACGGGAACCCGCGCATGTTCATCGTGTCGGGCCCGCTGACGATGGCCGTCGTTCCCACGGGGATCGGCCGCGAGCTCTTGGAGCTGGCGGTCGATGTCGGCGATGGGGAGTCGATCAAGGCCGAGCTCGACTTCCCGCTCATGGAGAGGGTCGAGCCCGCGGACCCGTACGACCGCATCAATCAGGGCGCGGGCACAACCTGCGACGGCTGCCACGGCGACGAGCGGGTCAGCGACGCCATCGATTTCACCACGGCATTTGTGTCTGAGGCGTTGCAGCCGCCGCCCGAGAATTTTGTGAGCGTCAGCTTCACCAGGCAGCACGCAGTGGCGTGCGACCCCGAGCTCGAGCCTGAGCGGTGCGCGATGCTGACGGCACTGTTTGCGCACGGTGACGTGTTTGAGCACGAGTTTCCGGTCACGAGCCGGATCTGCCGCATGCCGTGACGCAGCGCGGTAGGCTTGTCGCATGCCCGAGTTCGATGCGGTCCAGGCCAAGGTGCTACGCGCCGCCGTCGAGCAGTTCCGGGCCGCGGTCGAGGACGAACTCAGCGCACCGATCCGAGCGGCACTGCGTGATTTCCGACCTGCCGCAGTAGACGAACTCTGCGAAGAGCTTGCCATCGTGGGGCAGCAGCTCGCGTTGGGCGATCCTCCGCTTGTCGTGCACGAGATCCACGCGCGGCTGCTCAAGTCGGTGGTTGCACGCCAGCGTCGCGCGGTCGCCAGTGAGGTCGACGCTCCTCGTCAGCGCACGGGCCATCGCGACGCGATCCGATTCCTCAACAAGGAGCTCCGCGTCCTGGACTCCATCGTCGCAGCCCCTTGGTACACCGAGGTCCGACCCGCGAGGGTGCCACGCCTCACCGACTATCTCTCGGTCCGCTTCGCGGAGCAGGCCGTGGGGGCGGGAGCCGAGCTGCAGCCCCGCGTCTACGACGAGAAGTTCCACATCCTGGAGGCACCGACGCTGTTTGTCGACGACTTGGCGTGCTACCGCCGTCGCTGCCGACTGCGCCGCGTGCCGATCTGCGTCGCCTTCATAGACATCGACGATTTCAAGGGGTTCAACTCCAAGTACGGCGAGACGCGGGTCGATCGCGACGTGCTGCCTGCGTTCATGGAGCTGCTCGAGGCCAGCACGTTTGGCCACGGCCACGCCTATCGTTTTGGCGGCGACGAGTACCTCGTCTTGCTCCCCAACATGCAGCGGGACTGGGCGACCCACTTCATTAAGCGTTTTCAGAGTCAGCTGCGCGAGCTGACGCTGCCCGGGATCGACAGCGTCCCGACGATCTCCGCGGGGATTTGCCCCGTGGGGCCCGACTGCATTCTTACCGACCGCGAGGTACAAGCGCGGGCGAACACCGCGAAGAACTACGCCAAGGCGCAAGGCAAGGACAACGTCGCGGTCTACGACGGTGAGCTCTTCCGTGACGATGACCTCACGCTGGGCTAGGGACCCCCTACTAGGCCTCACTGGTCGACGAGTCTTCCGCGTGCACCTGGTTTCGGAGATGCCACGGAACATTGGGCAGCAGGCTCGGGAGCAGCAGCGGTGTCACCACAAAGACGATGAGCGATGCGGTGAACGGCACGAGCATGCCGAGTAAGCCGACGCCGGGCGCGGCGTAGGTCAGGTCGAGGTCGATCACGGCGACGACCCACTCATTGAGTCGGTGCAGGGCAAACGAGGCGCCAAGGGTGCCCAGCGCCCACAGCCACGGCGACCGCACAAAGCCCCGGGCCATCCGCAGCGTGAAGAACATTGCGCCCAGCGATAGGACCGTCTCGATCATCAACGAGGCGGGGAAATGCAGGAAGTGCTGCACCGCAGCGCGTCAAGTTAGCATACGGCGAATACTGTGCCGACCACGTCCCTTGTTGCTAGGCTCGAGCCACGCTGTCCATCTGTGGCAGGGACGTCGACCCATGCGCATCACTTGTGCGACGCGTTTGCTGCTTGTGTGGGGGCTCGCGACTGCGAGCTGTCATCCCGTGGCAGAGGAGACAACCAGGGGCGACGACGGATGGACCCGGGTCATTATCCACTCGGCACTCGATGCTCCAGTGGGGCTGACGGTTTCTACGGGGTTCGCCCTTACCGGCGGTAGGGCGAACCCCGTCGGAGGGCTGCCCACCGTCGAGCGTGTTGACGGTTTTCCAGTCGAGCGACGGTGCCGACGGAACGCGATGTGCACCATCGCCGTACGAAACCGGCTTGCTGCCGTCGTCTTCGCGTTCGACCCTGTGGTCGAGGTTGTGCTCAGCCCTGAGGGAGACCGCGGGCTCGGGTCAGTTCACTACCGCGAGCCGGGTTCGGTGAGTGCCGTACTTGGAGAGGTCCACGAACAAAGCACTGCCTTGGAGTCCGCGTGCTCGGACCACAGGCTCGAGCGATTGCAGCGCGTCGCGCGAGCGCAGGCACCAGAACGGGCCTTGCGCGAACTCATTGCCAACAAGGAACGCGGCGTTGTGGGACGTGCCGCAGGGCTCGCGCTGGTCCAAGGACAATGCACGCAAGCGGCGGAGAATCGAGAGATTGCGCGGGGGCTGTTGGATACGCTCGATCCGACCGCGCCCGAGCTGACGCTGTGGACGGACGCGCTGCGAACTATCGGTTCGCTCGCGGGCGACTCGCGCCGTGCGCGAGAGCTGGTCGATGCCGTTGCCGAGCTGCACCCGGTGCCCGAAGTGGGGGCACGACTGCTCTTCCTGCGCCTGTACGACCTCGATGAACACGCGGATCCCCGTGCGCGCGAAGAACTCGCGGAGCGTCTGGCGTCGCCTCGGTTCGCACAAACGGGCTATGCACGGCTCGCGAAGACCCGCGCTCGTGTGCGAGACGCGATCGCGTTGAGTCCGGGCGATTCACTCCCGCGCCTTTCGTTTCGTGGCGTCGCGGGGGATCCGATCCTCCCTGACGAGGGCGGAGGGCAACCGCAACTCCTGTACTTCAGCGCGTCGTGGTGCAAGGCGTGTATCGGCGCGCTTCCCCGTGTCCGCCGCCTGTCGAAGGTGCATCCCGAGCTCAGGGTGGTCTACGTGTTGTTCGACGGGCCGAACGATGCCCGAGAGTTCCGCACACAACGAACCCCGGTCCCTGGTGAGCTCGCGTGGACGAGCGAAGACGATCGCCGTGCGCTGCGCTCGAGCATTTTCAAGTCCGTCAGCCTTCCGTCATTTGTGCTCGCGGACGCTACCGGGACCGTACTGGCGACCTCCGACGAGACGGAGCTTGCAGCGCTCGACGAGGTCCTCTTGAGCGCGGAAGCAGCAGAGGCCGGGGCACCGTGAGCCCGCTGCCGCTGGCGCCTGCTAGCTCGCGGCCTTCGTGGGGTTACTGACGGTGTACCCCTGACGCTGGAGCCGGACGAACGGGTCGAGCGTCCAGGTCTTGCTGCCATTGGACGAGTTCGTCTTGGCCGTTACCGTGAACTCCAGGTCTTCGACCTCGAAGCCCGCTTGGAGCGTGACCGTCCGGGTCATTCTCCGCCAGGTCGAGTCGTTGTTCGACGTCCAGTCGGCGCTGCTTCCTCCCGATGTCACCCTCAAGGACTCAAATGTGCTCTTGGACGCCTTGATCTTAATGTCTTGTGAGGACGGCGACGTGTCGCCGCCAGTGCCGGACTCGACCACGGTGACATCGTCCTGCGCGACCGGGTTGTTTTGGTTGGACACACAAACCAGGCTAAACACGTCGTCGTCATAGCGGACTTCGAAGACCAGTGTGTTGGTGGAGATCGGGTCGGAGACTGCGTTCTTGGACATTGTGAAGCTCGTTTTGTGGTGGGGTGAGTCGGGTGGTCCACCTCGACAACTGGGGAGCCCCACCACCTCGCAAAAGGATCACGGCCCACGTCACTTTTCTTTGCCGCGGCGCTGCCAGGCTTCGATCTGCCGCCGCGGCACCTCGCCCTCCTCGCCCAACCCCGCGAACTGGGCCGCGGCCTGCGAGGCGAGCGTGTGTGCGCGGTCTGCGTCAGTGCCGAGGCCGGTCAGCGTCTGCGCGAGGCTCCACTGCACGCCAGCGAGCTTCAATACATCGCCCGGAAAGGTCTCAGAGATCGCCAGCGCACGCTCCAGCGGCTCGCGGGCCCGCTGGAGCTGGCCGAGCGCGAGATACGATGCGCCCAATCCAGCCAGCGGGTATGACAGCCGGTCGTGACCGGGCGGCAGGGTCTTTTCCAGCGGCTCCAACGCCGCGGCAAACTCCGCGCGGGCTTCGTCGGCGCGCTCCAGGGCGAGCAAGCACTCGCCCACGTTGCTCGTCAGCATCGCGATCTGCTCGGTGTCGACCTCGGGCTGCCCGCGCAGCACTTGGATGACTTCGCGGTACTCCGCCATCGCCGTTTGCGGCTCACCCAGACGTTGCACAAAGGCAGCGTGCCAGCTGAGCCCTTCGAGGCGCTCGGGCGCGTTGACCGGCAGCGTCTGTAAGGGGGCGATCGCAGCGTCCACGGCGGCCAGCTGCAGCTCCCCTCGCATCGAGCGCATCTCGGCCAGCGCCATCCGAGCCCGGGCCAAGAAGATGTCGTCGAACGGGGCACGTTCGAGGATCGCCAGCGCCTCCTGCAGATCCGCCTCTGCGGCCTCGACGGCGCCGCCGGTCGTGAAGACAAACAGCGCTCGGTTGTAGAGCGCTGCCGCGAGCTTCGGCGACTCGCCGACGGTCTCGCGGATGGCGTTGACCGCGGTGTCGTGGGCTTCGTGGGCTTCGGTCCGCGAGCCCGTTTGCTCGACCAATCGGGCCCGAGAGGACAGGCCATCCACGTACAGAGGGTGCTCCGTAGCGACGACGCTACCCAGCAGTTGCATGGCACGCTCGTGTGCAGCCGTCGCTGCCTCGAGGTCGCGGGTTCGCAGCGCCAGCATCGCCGACTGCAGAGCGAGTTGGGCGTGCCGGATAGGGCCCGCGTGGGCGCGGCGCAGCTTCGCATCCGCAAGCGTCCGCCATTGGCCCGCCTGCTGTGGCTGCGCGCTGAGCATGGCGGCCTCGACCAACAACGTCGCCGCGTCGGCCGCGACGAGGTCGTCGCCCGCGAGCTCGGCGTCGTGCAGCGCGGTCACGAGCACCTCACGCGCCGAGTCCTGTGTCGTGTATAGAAGCATCCGGCCGCGATGCACGCCGATCTCCCCGAGCAGCGGCGTGTACTCGGTCAGTTGCGCGCGCTCCCATGCGCCTTCGAGGTGGCGAAGCGCGCCCGCACTGTCACCGCGCACGCGGGCGGCGACCGCCGTGTCGACCTCGTCGCGGATCGCCTGGACTTCGTCGGCGACCGGCGCTGCGGGTGGCGCGATCGACAGTAACGCTTCTGCGCGGGAACACGGCGCGACGATCGGCAATGCGAGCGCAGTCTCTCTCGCATGCAGCCATGCCTGGGAGTCGCCGCGGAGCCCGTCGAGCAGTGCCTGTGTCGTTCGCCCCGCCCGCTCCAGGCACGCCATCTGCCGACCGTACGCGATCTCGGTCGTGCGATGGTCGACCCGCGCCGCACGGCAGGCTTCACCGTGGACCGACCGCCACCGCTGCCCCCATCGGTCGACCGTCGAGCGTAGCCCCGTCCATGTGGCCTCCGCCTGTGGACCCGCGGCGGACACCGCCGCCTGCAGCTCCTCTCTCTCGCTCGCGCTCCATCCGGGAACGACCAAGTCCTCGATCTCGAGGCACGGCTCACTGCGGGTCAGACCGACGACGGCCACGGCTCCGAGGGCGAGCACCCCGCCAAGTCCTACAAGACGATGGGCCAGCTTGCGTCGAACCGGAAACCGCTCGAGGGCCTCAAGCAGCGCGCCCATCGTCGGCCAGCGTTCGTGCGGTTCGAAACGCAGACCACGCCGGACGATCTGCAACAACCCCCGTGGCACCGACTTGCGTTCGCCCGCCCGGGGGCGCTGTATCGTGCCCTCCTGGATGCTCGTATACAGCGAGTACCCCGACGCACCGTGGAACGGCCGCACGTCCAAAAGTGCTTCGTACAGCGCGACGCAAAAGGCGAACTGATCGCTCAAGGCGTCCACGGATCCACCTTGCAGCTGCTCGGGTGCCATGTAGGCCGGCGTTCCGATCAATGCTCCGGTTGAGGTCACGCTGGCGTCGAGTACACGCTGGGATGTGTGTGCCGCCTCGTCCAAGGTGCCCTCTAGCTCGCTCGCCGTCCCACGAGCCAAGCCGAAGTCGAGCACGCGCACCCGCTCGTCCTCGCCCAGGATGCAGTTGGCGGGCTTGAAGTCGCGGTGGACCAGGCCGGCGTCGTGGGCCGCGGCCAGACCACGCCCGGCCTGCAGATAGACTTGCAGGCACTGTCGCCACCCGCGCGGGGCCGCACGCTTCCAGGCGTGCAGCGTGTCGCCTGGTACGAGCTCCATCGCGATGAACAGCTGCCCCGCGTGCTCGCCGACCTCGTGGACGACGACGACGTTGGGGTGGGCGAGTCGGCCCAGCGCCTGCGCCTCGCGCATGACCCGGGTCGCGACACCCTCGTCGTCGAGGACATCGCGACGCACCAACTTGAGAGCCACGGTGCGGTCGAGCTGGGCGTCGAAGCCCACCAACACGACCCCCATCGCCCCATGCCCGAGCTTGCGTTGGATCTCGTAGCGGCCGACAGTGGTGCGCGGCGCCGGACGATTGAATAGCGCGGCGGCGATCTGCTCCTTGCCCGAGCCCGCCCAGGGCTGCTCGGCCAAGTCGCGGCGCGGATCGTCGGCCATCGGCACCGCATCGTCGCGGTGCGCTTCCGAATCCGTGCCTGTGGCGGTCACGGCCCATTGTAGTGGAGACGGGCGCGACGTTCGGGTCGTGAATGTCACACGTCAGGAGCCCGCGCCGCACTCGGAAAGATCACCGCAAAAACGCACGCGAACTCTGTACTGGTGGACCCGGCGCGTGCAGAGCGAGCTAGATCCCGTTTGTGGGCGGGGTCTCGGTCATCAACCGTTCGGACCAATCGGCGAGCAGCGCCTGCATCGGTTGGGCAGCCTCCGGGCAGCTCGTGGCCTCGGTCATGTGATGACCGAGGCGGATGAATGAAACTGAGTGCCGTCGCTAACCCCGTCTGGCGGCGGCTGTCTCCGTGCTCGTGGTGGAAGCGGTGCGGCGACACGATCACTGGCTGGGGCGCATCGAGCTCGAGCTCCGCGGCGGGCGCGGCGCACGACGTTGCTGGAGCGTCGTCGGGCGGCCTTGCTATGCTGACCCGACGTTGAATCCGGACGTCAATGGAGCTGTGCCGACGGGCCGCGGGGTTGTGGGCAGCCCGCTGGAGCGTCGCCGGGTTTTTGCCGAGGTGCACGAGCGGGTCTTCGGTCCTGCCGAGGCGGTGATGGTGGGGCGCTTTAGGCTGGACGAACGCTTGGGCAGCGGCGCGACCAGCATCGTCTACGCCGCATACGACCCGCAGCTCGACCGACGCATCGCGCTGAAGCTGCTGCCGAACGCGGCGCAGGACGAGCAGCTGGCCGCACGGGCCGCGGCTGAGGCCAAGGCCCTTGCGCGTCTCCGTCATCCCAACGTGGTCTCAGTTCACGAAATCGGCATCCACGACGGGGACCGATTCATCGCCATGGAGCTCGTCGAGGGGCAGACCCTTCGAGTCTGGATGGATGAGCCCCATCCGTGGCGTCAGGTCGTGGATCTGTTCATCGAGGCCGGCCGAGGCCTGGCTGCAGCCCACAACGCGGGAGTCATCCACAGGGACTTCAAGCCGGACAACGTGCTGGTGGAGGACGGCCACGCGCAGGTGGTCGACTTCGGGTTCGCGCGGGCACCGGTTTCGCTGCTCGATGAAGACACCGTGGAGCCAGGACGCGACGTCGCGGGAACGCCAGCCTATATGTCCCCGGAGGCGATGCGGGGCCATGTGGACGAGGCGGGCGATCAGTTCGCGCTGTGCACCGCGTTGTACGAGGCCGTTTACGGAGCGCGTCCTTTCAGCGGCTCCACCCTCACCGAGCTGAGCGCGGCGATCGACTCTGGCCGACCGTCTCTACCCACCGGACGTCGCGCAATCCCACGGTGGTTGTGGAGAAGTATCGTGCGGGGGCTTGCCGTCGACCCGGCCGATCGCTGGCCGAGGCTTGACGAACTCGTGCGGCACCTCGAACGCAAGCGACGCCGGCCACGTGCTGCGGCGATGGGAGCCGGCCTCACTGGCTTGGTGCTCGGGGGGGTTACCGCGGCATCTTGGAGCCCCCCACCGGTCAGCCGTTGCGATCGCGCGGGCGCGTCGGTCGACTTGGTTTGGAACGCGGAGCGAAGCGTGGCGATCGGTGAGGCGTTTGCTTCGACGGCGTTGCCCCACGCCGTCGACGGCTGGGATCGAGCACATAAGACGCTCGATGGGTACGCAGAGACGTGGGCCCGGCTCCGCTTGGATGCATGCTTGGCCACTTACGTCCGCGGCGAGCAGTCGGACCTTCGTTTCGAGCACCAGGTGCGGTGCCTGGACCATCGCCGGGCGGAGCTGCACGCCCTCGCGACCGAGTTTGAGTCAGCCAGTGCGGAGACGGTAACCAACGCGGTCTCCGCCAGCCGGGGATTGGGCTCGCTGTCCGAGTGTATGGAGACCGACGGTGGTTCCCCTCTGGACGACGGACCGGCTCCTCCGCCGACGATGGTGGCCCGACTGGCAACCGCCAAGGTCTCTGCCGCAACGGGGCACTACGATCGCGCGCTGCCCGATGCTCGCAGCCTGGCTCGGGATGCGGACGCTGGCGGCTACCTCGCGGTGGCCTCCGACGCCTATCTTGCCGTCGCCCGACTGGAAGACGGAAAGGGGGACTACGCAGCCGCGGAGATCTCCGCCAAGGAGTCGATCGCTCGCGCCGAGCGAAGGGGAGACGACTTGCTGCGGGTCAAGGCCCAGCTGATGCTGAGCTCGGTGCTTGCTCAGCAGCACGACGGTGAGCGTGCCAATGAGTGGGTCACGCTCACACGGTCCACCCTGGAGAGGATTGGAGCGCCAGAGCGCTTGCAGGCGCGACTGGCGTTCACCCTCGGTAACGTGCGGCGGGCCCAGGGGCGTTTCGATGATGCCGTGCAGGCAAGCTCTGAGGCGCTCGATCTCCAGGGGAGGGTGTTCGACGA
>Ga0316189_10000063_pt1 | contig 93710 bp, 78 predicted proteins | sample LowCovwburrow_MG_FD_204930 | JGI IMG/M metagenome (GOLD analysis project Ga0316189, IMG submission 204930) | Coastal sediment microbial communities from Maine, United States - Lowes Cove worm burrow | ecosystem: Environmental > Aquatic > Marine > Coastal > Sediment | place: USA: Maine... | reverse complement strand
AAAGGCTTGGTAAGTGGACCCATGAAACGCTATGCTTATGGTCATTTAGTACTTTGGTCATGCCAAAAAGATCTTAATCCGTCTCTATCAGTTCTAACACATCCTAGTGTTAAAAAAATTGCTATTCCAAACCCTGATTTAGCCCCTTATGGCAGAGCAGCCATTCAAGTATTGAATCATTATAAAATACTAGACAGCGTCAAATCAAAATTAGTTTTTTCTGAAAGTATTGCTCAGTGCAATCAGTTTATTACGTCTGGAGCGGCAGATATTGGCTTTACTGCCTTATCGATCGTTTCTGCGCCAAAACTTGATGGTATTGGCCAATGGTTTAAAATTGACCCTGAATTACATGCACCTATCGATCAAGTTATGTTAGTTCTAAAAAATTCTAAGCAAAAAGCAAACGCTAAATTATTTTACGATTATATTTATTCCGAAGAAGGCCAAAATATCCTTAAAGCATATGGCTATCTTGGTGTAAGAAACTAAACCAAAAAATGATCGACTGGTCACCTATTATATTAACCTTTGAATTGGCGTTGATTACCACTTTAATATTATTGGTTATTGGTATTCCTTTAGCCTATTGGTTATCCAAAAGTCATTCGCCATTTAAACCCATTATTGAGGCAATAGTGAGTTTGCCATTAGTTCTTCCGCCAACAGTTTTAGGGTTTTACCTTTTGATTACTTTTAGTCCAAATAGTGCCATTGGCAGTTTTTTTGGAGATACTTTAGGAATTGAACTGGCTTTCTCCTTCACTGGTTTAGTTGTTGGATCTGTGATTTACAGTTTACCGTTTATGGTTCAGCCCTTGCAGGCTGGGTTCTCGAAAGTTCCGAAAGTACTGTCAGAGGCATCATACAGTCTTGGTAAATCGAAACTACAAACCTTATTCAAGGTTGTATTACCAAATGCCAAATCATCTACCTTAACCGGAATAGTATTAGCATTTGCCCATACAGTTGGAGAGTTCGGGGTTGTTTTAATGATTGGTGGCAATATTCCCAATGAAACAAAAGTTGTGTCCATTGCCATTTATGATGAGGTTGAATCTCTAAATTATACAAATGCGCATATCTATTCAGGAATTCTATTAGGCATCACTTTTTTGATACTCCTGGTGGTTTATTCAAAAAATTTAAAAGCTGTTTTTATACATGATTAAGGTCAATCTACATCAGCAATTAAAGTCAAAAGGTCATCAATTTGTGATGACTCCTGAATTTGAAGTAAAGACTGGTGAATTGACAGCCATATATGGTCCATCTGGTGCTGGAAAAACCACATTATTACGTCAATTGGCAGGATTGGCTATACCGGATCAAGGTAGGCTTGAAGTCAATAGTCAAGTTTGGTTTGATCATGTCCAAAACATTAACTTGAAAATACAAGACAGAAAAATAGGAGTGGTATTTCAAGATTATGCTTTATTTCCGAATTTAAACGTTCGTCAAAATCTTGAATTTGCCCTCGAAAAAGGGCAAAATAAATCCATCATTGATGATTTACTCTCAACAATGGAATTGACAGATTTCTCAAGTCAAAGACCACAATATTTATCAGGAGGACAACAACAAAGGGTGGCACTAGCAAGAGCCTTGGTGAGACAACCAGATATACTATTATTAGATGAACCCCTTTCAGCACTAGATCATAAATTACGAAGAACATTACAAGATTATATCTTACAAGTTCATCATGAATTTGGTCTCACCACTTTTTTGGTCAGTCATGACTTGCCTGAAATTTTCAAACTAGCTGATCAAGTTCTAAAACTTGTAGAAGGTCATGTTGTAGCTCAGGGCAGCCCAGAAACTATATTCTCTACACAAGAAATTAATAGCGAGTACAAAACCATTGGCACAATACTGAGTATCTCAGACTCAAAAAATCAACCCAGTTTCAAAGTCCTGGTCGATCAAACCATTATGCAAATTCCAGTTCAATTAGAAGACATAAAATCATTTAAAACCGGTGATCAAATTATGGTGGTTTCAGAGAATTTTAACCCAGTTGTTGTCAAATTATAAATCGTATTCAATAGACGAAAATTAAAGAGATTAAAAACAGGAAGGTTAGTGTTTGTGGCCAAATCAACTTATGCAGTTCTCGATACATTTTTTTCGCTTTACTACAAAAACACTCGAACTGACATAAGTTTTTACTTTGACTATAAGTTTAAATTAGTCAATCTACAAGATTAAAGTCCACTTACTGGTTCTACCGGATTCGTAATTGCAAAAACACTCGAACTGACATAAGTTATTACTTTGACCATAAATTTGAATTAGTCAATCTACAAGATTAAAGTCTAGATCGCGGTGGTCAAGGATTCATCATTGCAAAGAAACAATTGAACTGACAATAGTTATTAGTCGTGTCTGGCGCCTTTAAAAATCCTGAATAAATGCAGAAGAGCTGGAAACAAGGCATCCATAGATTCAGCCGCTCCTTTTGTAGAACCTGGTAAAGCTAAAATTAAAGTTTGATCCTTAACCCCAGCCACACTTCTTGAAAGCATTGAGTACGGCGTTCGATCTTGACCATATTTTCTTACCGTTTCTACCACACCAGGTATTTCTCTGTCAAATAAAGGACTTAGTGCCTCAGGTGTAACATCCCGTTTTGACAAACCTGTTCCACCCGTAAATATTACCATATCAACATTTTCAGAAACATGTTTCAAGGCGACTTCTTGAATCTCTTCCTTTTCATCCGGAATGACTTTATAATCCAAAATTTTAACTGAAATATTTTCCAGTTTTGACATAATAACTTTGCCTGCTTTGTCTTCTTTCTGACCAGCTGAAATAGTGTCAGAACAAACGATAACTGCAGCCGTCAAATCTGTTCTATATTTATCTTTAAAGTCTGATTTTCCGCCCTTTTTTTCTAATAATTTGATGTGGTGAATTTCTACTCCTTTATCAATCGGTTTTAGCATATCATACATATTCAGTGCAACTACACTGGCACCATGCATAGCCTCTACCTCAACCCCTGTTTTATAAATTGTCGTTACCGTAACCTTAACCTTAATTTCTAAACCATTAATCTCATAATCAATTCCAGTGAATTCAATTGGCATGGGATGACAATCAGGCAGTAATTCTGGCGTTTTTTTTACACCTAATAAGCCAGCAGCTTTGCTCATGGCAAATACATTACCTTTAGGTACCTTGTCGGCTTCAATAGCCTGAATGGTTTCGGTCTTGCTAACCACCACAATAGCTTGCGCAGTAGCAGTTCTTAAAGTATTTGATTTATGTGTAATATCTACCATAATATTAATTTAGCCTCCTGCAAAGGGAGGTAACAACGCAATTTCTGAAGCTTGATGGTTTTGCTCTAAAACTTCACCAAATTCCTGATCAATTGCAATCTTAAATTTTATTCTTGCAATTGATGGATACAGATCTTCAAAATACCTCTTTAAGTCTAAATTACCATCAAAATCAAGTTCAATTGTTTCACTATCCTTTCCGATTTGTTCAGCTATCATTCCGAAATATCTGACTTCAATTTTCATATTTACCTTAACTTATTGTTGGGATTGTATAATTGTATACTTAACAAAAATACTAAACAATTTGCATTCTCAGTACAGTTCATTTGTTTGTTGTTCTGCCACCATAAAATAAAGTTTGAATAAGTCCTTTTATCAATCCTATAGGATCTTACAATTGAAGATTATGTATATTTGGTCGAAATGTTTGAATTTTGCTAAAACAAATTTTATTCTACCTAAAAGTATCGAGACCTGGATTATGGTTTGCTACTGGTTGGTTGTATCTTTTACCCACTAGCCAAATTCCAAACATCATTGACTCCCCATTGTTTTGGTATGGTTTTTTTTACGTTAGTTTTCCATTAAATTTTTTGGTCTACGGCTGGAATGATGTTGTTGATTATGAGACTGATATCTTAAACCCAAGAAAAGGAAGTTTCTGGTTTGGTGCTCAAGCAACCAAGCCCCAATTAAAACAGCTTTGGTTGCCAATTTTACTCGTTCAATTAGTCACCATTGTGCCTATGATTTATTATGGTGGGTGGCTAATGGCTCTTATTTTTCTTAGTTTTTTTGTGATAAATGGCCTATATAATTTGCCAAAACATGGTTTAAGATCTAAACCTCCCTTCGAGTTATTCTGTCAGATTGGGTATCTATTAATTGTGCCTTTGAGTATTATTTTAAACGATACTGGAAGTCTGCCTTGGCAAACCTATGCCTATTTATCATTATTTTCCATTCAATCTCATTTAATGGGTGAAGTCATGGATATTGCACCAGATCGTGAAGCAGGCAGACAAACAACTGGAACTTTGCTTGGTGTAAAAAAAACAAAATTATTGATCATTGGGATCATGGCTGCTGAAATTGCTGTCCTGTTCATTACCTTTAAGGAATACATTTTTGGGTCAATTTTAGGCTTAGGTTTACTTTGGCTTATTTTGGATTTATTTGTGGTATTCCGAGCAAAACAATATACAGTTAATCAAATGAAATTATTCGCTTTTGCTTCAAATGGAATTGCTATGATTACAATTGCCTATGTTTGGTATTCAGGCTGTTTATCAAGTGTCAAATAATCTTATTTTGAAGTATTGGCTTGCGTTTTCATGATTTTAATTACTTCATTACTAAATGAAGAGATTCCTGTATTTTTCTCTTTTTCATTAATAATATAACCTTGTCTTTTTTTCGTTAAACCATCTAATAATGTCTCATTGGTTTTTCTTTCAGCTGCCTTTTTCCTTAATAAGACTTCTTGTTCTGTTTTTGAAAGATCTTTGAGTTCATCAGGCAATTCGTCAATTGAAAGATCACTTAAAACAACTGTACTGTCAGAATAGTCTTTAATCATTTCTTTATTACCCATCCAAGCTTTTCTACCTGCCTTAGAGTTCTTATATGAAGCTCTATCGCTATTTGATGTTAAAGACCCTGAATTGTAAACATCTAATGATTTGCCCTTTTTAATGTTGTTGAGGTTTTTTTCACTCTGATAACCGTAATACATTCTGGATTCATCAATTTTACGGGACACTTCGTTGATTTCTTCATCATAAGGTGTTTCAATAACAATATCACTAGCATTTTGATCAAGTTGTAAGAAATTACCATTACTGCATTCTGCCATTTTTTGAAAATGCGGAATAGCTTCTTCACAAGAATTCCCTAGTTTGATTGTATTGATATTAATCCCTTTTTCAGCTGCAATTTCACAACTTTCTAAATATGACATGTCATCCTGATAATCCATATGAGGTGGACAATCGCCAACAACAAAAATAGTTTTGTATGTGCTTTTATCTTCATTCCACCGCATCTTAGTAATTGCCTCATGTAAAGCTTGATTTACACTTTCAGGAGAATCGCCACCTCCTTGAGCTCCAATTAATAATAATTCAGAATAAACACTGTCTAGATCCGTTGTCATTGATATTGGGTAGGTAATAAAATTATCACCTCGATCTCTATAAAACACCATCCCAAGTTTTAAATCTTTCACAAAATTTTCCTGGGCCATTTCTGATACAATTGACCATATTTTTTCTTTTGCAGTTGCAATTAGTCCTCCCATGCTACCTGTGGCATCTAAACAAAAGACCATTTCAACGGATTTTCCACTTGTATCATCAAGAATAGATTCTGTATTAGCTTCACTTTCTGGGTTTAATGCAACTAATTGATCATTAGCAGCTGATTGGCAACTCAAATTAATCATACAAATGATAGCCAACAATAGTGTAAATAATTGATTCATTTTCATTAGATTTTTGTTCTAAAATTGCATCATAAATAGAAATATATCAATTTAGTTTGAGGGAAATGGTCATATCATTTCGTCAACCCAAATTTTGACTGAGGCAATCACTATTTCATTTAACGAAATACTGAATAAAAAATTCTCCGTTTATTAAAAATTAATGCATAATCAAAGCAATATATGTGTAACTTTATAGTTGAAAAAAAACTGTATTAATCAAGTTAAGGGACATGAATATTCCAACCATTGACCTGCCAAGAATTGTCGTAATTGGATGCGGCTTTGCAGGACTCAAGTTTTCAAAAAAAATTGACAGTTCAAAATACCAAACCGTTTTATTAGATCGAAATAATTACCATACTTTTCAACCCCTGTTATATCAGGTTGCAAGTAGTGGTTTAGAGCCTGATTCAATTGTTTATCCGATTCGGAAAATATTCAAGGGAAAGGAAAATTTCTATTTCAGAATAGCCAGCACTGAAAAAATTGATACAGAACAAAAAATTGTGCACACCAATATTGGAGATGTGCCATATGATATTTTGGTAATTGCCACCGGAGCAACCTCCAATTACTTCGGGATGGACAACATTGAAAAGCATGCTATGCCCATGAAGAGTTTAATTGAGGCATTAGATTTAAGAAGTGTGATCATTCAGAATTTTGAAGAAGCTTTAAACACAAATGACCTTATTGAACGTGAGCGGTTAATGAACTTTGTAGTGGTTGGTGCTGGACCCACAGGTATTGAGCTGGCAGGGGCTTTATCCGAACTCAAATCTCACATCCTTCCTGCGGATTATCCTGATTTAGACATTAGACGAATGCAGATTCATATTGTTGAGGCTAATTCAAGGGTATTGGCTAGCATGAGTGAAACAGCCTCAAAAAAATCTGAAAAATATTTAAAGAAAAAAGGAATTCAAATTTGGCTAAATACATTTGTGAAAGATTTTGATGGTCATACGGTCATTACTAACAATACTAATTTTGAGTCTAAAACTTTAATTTGGGCAGCAGGAATAGAAGGTGCATCACCTGAAGCCATCAATATTGAAAAAACTAAAAGTAAACGCATTATCACTGATGGTTATAATCGGGTTAAAAACCATGAAAACGTATATGCTTTAGGAGATATCGCTCATATTGAATCTGACGATTACCCGAATGGCAATCCAATGTTAGCTGGTGTGGCAGAACAACAGGGGGCTCAATTGGCTAAGAATTTGAACCGAAAAGCAGCTGGTAAAGACCTGAAACCATTTAAATATAGAGATAAAGGTTCTATGGCAACTATCGGTAGGAATAAAGCTGTAGTAGATTTACCATTCATTAAATTTGGTGGAATTTTAGGCTGGTTTACTTGGATGTTTGTGCATTTAATGCTGCTAGTTGATTTTAGAAGTCGATTAGTAGTTTTCATCAACTGGGTGTGGAGTTATTTACGCTATGATAAGGGAACAAGAGTTATTGTTAGAAAGTATAAATCTCCTAAAGATTAATTGGTATGAGGACAGTACTCTTAATTATATCAATAGTTTTAACAGCCTGGGTTAACTCTCAATCTGCACAAGATAAAATACTAGGTACTTGGCTGAGTGAGGATAAAGACGGTCAAGTTAAAATATATAAAAAGGGGAATGAATATTTTGGGAAAATCGTTTGGGTTAAGTTTCCAAATGATGAAAACGGTCAACCAAAAACTGACTTAAAAAATCCTGATAAAAAACTAAACGGTCAACCCATTATTGGGATGGTAGTCGTTAAAAACTTAGTCTATAAAGATGGAGAATGGGTTAATGGTACTGTTTATGACCCAAAGGATGGCAAAACTTATACTTGCACCGTTTGGTTAGATAATGGTAATTTAAAATTGCGTGGATACTGGGGTTGGTTTTTTGCTACTGAGACGTGGACAAAAGTTAACTAGATAAAGCCATTTTTAAGGTTTCTTCAATTGCATCCGCAGTGTTATAACCGTTTGAAATTAACATAAATCGATTGTCCTTTTTAAGCACCATTGAAGGGAAGCCTTTAATGCCCAATTGCTGAGACAATGCAAAGTCGGCCTTAGTATTTTCTTTAGCAAGATCTGACTCAAATTGCTCTTGATAAAGTGTCTTATCAAGTCCAAAATCTGCTGCTAATTTCAAATAGGTTTCAATTTCATTGGTATTGACATTGTCTCGATAAAAGCTGGTTTGCACCGCTTTAAAAAACTCGAACTCAATTTCAGGATTCATCATTCTTGCTACAACAACTGCCCGTGAAGCTGGCTCAGTATCATAAATAAAATCAGGATCTTCTAGAATATCGTATGAAAAAGGCTGCCCAGTTCGTTCATTGATTTCAACCCAGTGACTTCTCAGAAAATCAGCCATATCAATCGCCTTTTCAGTATTAAAAGGTCTCAATCCACCCTGGATCATTTTAAAATCAAGTTCTGGATGATTATCCTTTATTGTGGTTAATTCATTTGCAAAACCATGACACCAAGAACACATGGTATCACCAATATAAATTAAAGCGTTGTCTTTAGATTGTAGCCAGTCAAAATTCATTGTACAAATTTACAAATACTTCAGTACTTTGTTGACCAAATAATTTATTCATAGATAATTTTATACTCATACTCCACTTCCTCATTTTTCTGCTGGATTTTTTCATTCACATGAATGACTCGTCCAGAAATATCATATTTGTAGTCATGTCTTGATTTTAGAATTCGAAAACGACCAAATTCATCCTTGGTTTTCTTTTCAACTCTGACCGTTTTTTTTAGTCCTGCAGGATTGTAACTTATTTTGATTTTGCCCCACTCATTTTTCGAATTTTCGAATTGAGTCATATCACCATGGCTATTATAATTAAACGAAAAGTAATCTATTTTTTTACCATTGGTATTAAACATTTGTTCAGAAATCAAATTACCCGAATCATCATATTTGAAATAGCGTTTTCTCTCATAATCTTTAAAATCATTTGATCTATAATCACTTTCATTATCAAATTGTCTGATAGAACGATCTGATCTGATTAAAAACCCCAACGAGTCGTATTGATAAGTCGTTTCAGAATCATAATCAATATAGTGCCCATCACCATATTCTTCAATTTCAATTAATTGACCTGAACTATTATAGGTCAAACTACCTGTTGCTATTTGATAAGGGTAGAAAATACCTGTACGTCTTCCCATACAGTCACTATAGTGCGTAATACTTTGCTTGCCTGTCTCAAAATCATAATTTACAACATCCCAGCTCGCATGTTCAATGCCTTCTTGAAATCCATAGGTATAAGTATATTCTGTTCTGTTGCCTTTATTAAAAAAGACTTCCTTAATTTCAATAGGTGTTCGACTTTTCATTTCTTTTTGAACCTGTTCTTTTGTAAACCAAAGTGTATCTGAAATAATTGGGTACAAGTTTGAAAATGCTAAAGAATCAAAATAATAAACGGGCCAATTGAAATCAAATAAGTCAAACCCCACATTTCGTGAATTCACATATTGTCGAACTGAACTTAAATTTTGGTCTTTATAATGATATGACTTGATTGTTGCTGAATAAATTTCTTGTCCTTCAATTTCCAATTCCAAATCGCCAGAATCGTTATAAAAAAATTGATGATGTTCTATGCTTTCTTTAACAGTATCATTGATAGAGTTAATAACACCCTTACTTAAAATAATTTGACCTTTTGAATTGTATTTTTCTAAACCAATTAATTGTTCATTCTGGTATACTTTTTTTGATAGACTGGATTGGCCCCAACCATCAGATGGCATTGCAATTAGAACAAGTATTATAATTAAGTACTTTTTATGCATCCAAGCTTTTGCTCTCTTTACAATTGAGACGTGAATTGGTTCAAATGGTTGATTGTTTTAGATCAATTTAAACTTAATAGTCGAGCCAAGAGTTTTTTGAGCCAAAATATTTTGTGAATGGTGTTTTAGCTGTAGAACTCTTGCATATCCTCCAGTGGTTTGTGCATCTCGCCCTAAAATAATAAGCTGACCTGATGGTGTTAACTGAACAGTTCCCGGTTGGACTGGTCCAGTAATAATTTCTTCCGCTGATAATTGCAAATCGTTCTCAAGTCGGTAGCCCATTCGATTGCTTTGACTAGAAATAGTAAAATTCTGCGACAATAAGTGCTTTTTAATATTCAGATCAAGTCGATCAAATTCAGGCCCTTTTTCAACCAAAATCTGGTCCGTTGTAAAATCTATAGGAGAGATTTTAATAACAGCATTTGAAGTGCTATTTTGATTTGATTTTTCATTCAGTTCCAATCGATCCCCTTTACTTATATTAGATTTTGAAGTAATCGATTTCATTTGGCTAGTACTTCCCATAACCTGCTCTGTTTTTAAACCACCTCTAAAGGCGATATAAGCCCTCATGCCAAGCTTTGCTTGTCTAAACATTAGAACTTGCCCGGCTTTAACGTGTATGAGTTGATTCATGTCAATGGGTTGATGATCTAACATTGGTTTAAATACACTACCGCAAATGGCAAACAGACAATCTGAATAGAATTTTAGTTTTGGACCAATTATCGTTACCTCAATAACGGGTTCAAACTTGTCGTTTCCTACAATTTGATTGGCTAATTTGGCAGAATAGTCATCCATTACGCCTGATAAGGGGACGCCATATCGACGGTAGCCATATCGTCCTAAATCTTGGACACTAGAATAAAGTCCTGGACTCAATACCTCAACCATAATACACCTCCCGTTCAATAACATAACTTGGATCCAACCGAATGGCTTCGAATCTTTCAATAGAAATATTTAAAAACTGAATGCGATCACCTGCTTTAAACAAAATTGGAGGATCGGTGCTAGAATCAAATAACTCTATTGGTGTTTGTCCAATAATATGCCACCCGCCAGGACTTTCCATAGGATAAATTCCTGCTTGTTTTCCACCAATAGCCACAGCGCCTTTAGGCACCTTTTGCCGTGGATTTTCCAGACGAGGTGTATCTAACACCTCATTTAAACCTCCCAAATATAAAAAGCCAGGTAGAAAACCAATACAATAAATTCGATAGATAGTTTGGGTATGCAATTGAATTAATTCCGCTATACTTATTTCTTTTTGCGTAGCTAAATTTTGAAGATCAATTCCTAAACTTGTGTCGTAGCAAACAGGTATAGAATAAACGTAGTTAGTAGAGTTGGCGTTTTCATGATCCAAAATAAGTGTATCTAAAACATTCAAAAAATCTTTTGATAGCATGTTGTCCTTCAAGCATATCATTAAAGATTGATAACCAATTATAGTTTCTAAAACAGACGCTTTAAACTGCTTTCGAATAGACCGTTCATACAGTAATACTTGTTGATGAATAGGTTCTTCTATTCTATTTGGCCAACTTAATAAAACGCTGTTTTCACCATATGTTATTGCGGTTGGTTTCACAATTTTAATTCGATCTGATTTTCTGCCATTCTTCGGTTGATATAAGTCAATGATTCCAGTGCAGAGATTGAATCACCATGAATACAAAATGTGTCTACTTGGATGGGTACCATTTCTCCAGAGATGGTCATTACTTTTTGATCATGAACCATTGTATAAAGTTGTGTCCACGACTTGACTGGGTCATTGATTAATGCCTCAGGGTGATTCCGATTAACTAAGCTTAAATCACGTTGATAGGTTCTATCGATAAAAGCTTCATTGGCAATTTGAAAATATGATTTAGCTTTTTCAGCCAAAAGTGATCCATATGGGACAAAGAGGCTAAACTCTAATTTGGTTTTCTGTAAAGCGTTTAAAACTAAACTTGCCAGTTCATCACATTGAGCAGCATCATTATACAATGCACCGTGTAATTTGACATGTGACATAGCTAACCCTTGAAGTAAACAAACCTCTTGAAAAACCATCACTTGTCTATAAATGGATTCGCTCAAATCATTTTGGTCAATAGTCATGCTTTTTCTTCCAAAATTTAATTGATCTGGATAAGAAGGATGGGCACCAACATTTAAACCAAATTCTTTGGCCAGTTTTAATGTCTCTGAAATGGTTGTTTTGTTTCCATAATGGCCGCCACAAGCAATATTACATGAAGATAGTAAGGGCATTAATTGGGCATCATAACCAATCCCTTCTCCTAAATCACTATTAATATCAATTCTTACTGAATTCATTAGCCAAATACTTTTATAAAAGTTTTCACCGTCAAAATAATTGTAAATAAAATTATTCCTATTCCTATCACGTTTTGGAGCACCGAATTTTTGTACTGCTTCATAATAACCACTTGATTGACAATCCACACCAAGAATATCGCAATTATAGGTAATAAAATAGCGTTGACTATTTGCGCAAAATTTATAATCTCAACGGCTTTATAATTTAAGGATGAAATAATAACCCCGAAAAGTAAAACAAATAGCCAAACTAATCTAAACTGCTTGGACTTTAATCCGCCTTCAAAAGAAAAGCACCCTTTAGCCACATAGGCTGCTGCCATAGGAGCAGTTATAGCGGAGGTAATGCCAGCCGCAAATAATCCAATCCCTAGAAAATATTTAGCGTACTCACCAAATAAGGGTTGAAGACCTTTGGCTAAATCTGCACCATTTGTAATTTGACCTGATTGAACCGCTGCCGCACAGATCACAATAGCCATTGAAACGAATCCACCAAGTATAATAGAAATGATCGTATCCTTCCTAGCTGCTTTCAAATCAGAAATGCCTTGCCACTTTTCTTTGACAAGGGCGGCATGAAGAAATAGATTATAGGGAACTACAGTTGTACCAACCAATGCCATAACAGTTAAAATACTTCCTTCTGGTTGTTTTGGAATGAATATTCCTTTTAATAGATCACCTAAATCAGGCGCAGTTAAAGCCGCAGTCAAAATAAAAGCTAAGCTCATGACTAATACTAAACTTACCAGAATGCGTTCTAAAATTTTATAATTTCCAATGTATAAAACGAAACCTGCAATGCCTCCGATTATCCAAATTACGTAGTTAATTTCAAGGCTAGCGATTGAAATAGTTGTGTTCGAAAAAATAGTATTTAACCCTAGTACTCCACCAGAAATATTTCCAGCTTGATAAGCTGAATTTCCAACAATTATTGCCGCAATAATCAGACCAACTGCACTCCAACGGATCCATTTTTGCTGCAATTGAGCTTTAATGGCTTCTGCTAACCCTTTTCCATAGACTAATCCGAGCCGCGCTGACATTTCTTGCAATACAATTGTTGCAAAAATGGATAGAGCCAATGCCCAAAGCAATGTAAAACCATAGGCATCTCCAGCCTTGCTACAAACCGTTACTGTTCCAGGACCAATAAAGGCTGCTGCAACCAATGTACCTGGTCCGATATTTTTCAAGGGGTTAAACATACTGATCTAAAAGTAGGAAAATAAATGAGAAAATGGTAAATGATCTAAAGATTCTGGTTATCATTAAAAATTGTACTTTTACAGCTTATAAAATCTACTGAAATGAGTCTAGAAAAAACCTTGCATTCGAGAAGTAATTCAAGCTGTGAATTATGTGGATCAAAAGAGAACTTCGTTGTTTATGAAATTCCACCAAATGCTAATGGCTCTGAAGATCATGCTATTTTAGTTTGTGAGACTTGCCATAGTCAGATTGAAAATCCGAACACAATGGACGCTAACCACTGGCGTTGTTTAAATGACTCTATGTGGAGCGAAACACCAGCCGTTCAGGTCATGGCTTGGCGATTACTAATGCGCTTGCGTTCGGAAGGTTGGCCGCAAGACCTACTAGACATGTTGTATTTGGATGAAGATACCAAAGCATGGGCTGAAGCAGATGGGGACGGAGAAGATGAAGATGAAAAGATTATTCATAAAGATGTGAATGGCGTTGTTCTTCAAAATGGTGATTCTGTGGTTTTAATAAAAGATCTTAATGTAAAAGGTGGTGGATTTACTGCAAAAAGAGGAACAGCTGTTAGAAAAATATCTTTGGTTTGGGATAATGCAGAGCATATTGAAGGTCGTGTGGAAGGACAGCATATTGTGATTTTAACGCAGTATGTAAAAAAAACTTAATTCAAAAACAATTACTAATAACCGTAACTCAATAAATCGTATTTTTATATAATGAGATTAAAATTATTGTCTTTACTATTAGTTGTTTGCTGTCTTGGTTGCAACAATAAGCCTGTTAAGTCCAACAAAGAAACGGTTGTTTCGGATATTGAAGAAGGTGTTCAAAAAGACTAATTAAACCTAGAAGAATCGGAATTTTTGCATTCTATTTCAGGAGAATATTATTATTTGACACCCCTTGACAATGAATTGGTTTACATTGAAAATTGTAAATTTAGTGCTTATGATTTGAAAAGGTATGGTAAAGAGACATAGTTTACAAAGTTAAAGGGACATCCTTTACACTTTTTACAGCTTTAATTTGATTCTAAAATCAAATTATATGCCTTAGAAAGAAAGAGAAACTATACTTACAGCAACAAGAATAAATTAAATATCATATCCACATAAAAAGACCTTAGACTTTATGTCTCTAATATCAAATGCAACACAAGATGAATTAGATTCACCTTATTATAACCAGAATCAAGATATTTGTAGAAAATGGGAGCAATTCATTCTAGAGAAAGGTGGAAAAATAAATGGTGTTTTTAATGCTTGGTCGTTCATGATTAAATCAAAAATAACAGGAAAAAAAACATGGTTCATTGATGTAAAAAAGTCTACTTATTCTGGTGGTAACCTACTACTCTCACTAAAATATCAAAACCTTCAAGAAATTTTAACTTTTAAAGCACGATTTAATAATATCGATTGCGGTAATTTTTGTATTTCAAGATCATTTTTTAGGAGAAAAAGTCAAAAACATCTGTTTTATCGTGACGTATACAATCTTCTAAAAAAAGAGATAAGAGATCGGAGCCTATATATGACGCATTTTAAAAACAATGAGCTAACTATAATAATACACCATAAAAATGATGGATTTGATATTGCAAATCGAATACTTGAGTTTGATTACCATTAAAACGATACAAACCTGTGAAAATAACTTGGATAGGAAAATATATTAATATTGGAAAAAGAGGGAAAGATGAGGAATTTGCCTTTAGAATTGATGCTGATCTAGACAAAGAAATGTGTTTTTCAGGAACAGTATGGGAGGAAGAATTTTATGAAAACTCAAAGTTGTTCTTATCAGTAGAGGGGTTTATTAATGAAGACCGTATTAGCTTTGTTAAAACCTACCCATGCTTGTTTGAAATAGATGAAAATCTCAACACAGTAATAGATAAAAATGAAAAGGGACATGATGTTGTTTATGATGGTTACTGGAATGAGAAAGATGAAAAATGGGAAGGTACTTGGGAAATAGAAGGTGCTGAAATATCCAAAGGTACAGACTATTATGTGCATGAAGCTTTCATAGGTTCTTTTGAAATGAAACTTGTAGAAGTCTAGTTGAGCAGTTTATATTATAGGTTAATCAATCTGTTTTATGTACTTTAGTATAACCATACAGATCCAAAACAAAAAACTTTAAATATGAATCGGGTAATTAAGAACAGGTTAACAAAAGTAATTTTTTGGCTAATCATAATATTTTTCATTTTATTCATTTTTAGATTAATATATGGCTATACGAAAACAATTGATGATACAAATGGTCAAACTCAATTCTTTGACAATTTATCTAACTCAAGAAACAACTACGCCACAAAAAAATATGAAGTAAAATCAAGTAATTCAAATCAGTCTGCCATAAATGTTGATCAGAAGTACGAAAAAATAGCAGCAATTAAAACAAAATCAGCTGACTTTGAAAAAGAAGAGGAATCCTCAAGAAAAATGATTGAAAAACGTGATGCGTTGATTCAATTTGAGCAAAAAAGCGGTAACAAAGGTTATCGGAAATTGAATTTAATTGTTGGTGTCCCACCAGAAAATTTTGATGCGCTTTATTCAGAGTTAATTAAAATTGGAAATGTTCAGGCAAAGCAGATTACAAAGAAAGACAAGACCAATGAATACAAAGAACTCAATGCCAAGAAGCAATCATTAGAAAAAATTAGGACTTCACTAATCGAACTAAAATCTAAGGGAGGGAAAATTGATGAGTATATGAGTTTAGAAAACCGAATTCTTGAAATTGAACAGCAGCTTCAAGAACTTGGGGTGAGCCTTGGTGATTTTGATGATGAAAATGAATTTTGCACGGTGCAGTTTTCTCTTATGGAGGGTAAAGAAATGAAAATTGGAACAATGCAAAGGGTAAAAGTAGCACTAGAATGGACCGTTAAAATTTATTTAAGAATAATGTCAACCATGTTCTTCTTGACTTTATTCGCCTATTTATTATTATTAGGAATTGACAAATTAAAGCTAATTCAACGTATTATAAACCGCAAGGACTAGGAAGGTGTATTTAAAATAAAAGGAGGGACAAAAGAACTTATTTTATAAGATTCTATGCTCTTTTAACATTTAATTTAACCACTTTTTCAATTTCTTGTGCAGCTAGCTTACCACTAATAATAGCTGGTGGCATCCCTGGTCCAGGCACCGTTAATTGTCCTGCATAAACTAAGTTTTTAAGCTTTTTATTATTCAATTTTGGTTTAAGAAAGGCCGTTTGGTTTAGGGTATTGGCTAAGCCATAGGCGTTTCCACCATAAGCATGGTAATCTGCCTTAAAATCTTTAATACAATAGCTTCGTTTGTAGGTGATATTTGAACTAATATCTTGATCAAGTCTTTTTTCTAATCGTGCCATCATGATATTAAAATAATGTTGCCTTAATTCTTCTGTATCCTCCAAACCTGATGCAATTGGCATTAGAATAAATAAATTTTCTTGCCCCTTTGGCGCTACGGTTGCATCCGTTTTGGAAGGGACACACACGTAAAATAAAGGTTTACTTGGCCACTGTGGATCATCATAAATTTCAACACTGTGTTGATCTAGTTCTTCATCAAAAAATAAATTATGATGCTCTAGTCCGTCTAATTTCTGATTAACACCCAAATAGAATATCAAAGAGGATGGTGCGAACACTTTATCTTTCCAGTAATCGGTCTTATAATTTCTAAACTGATCAGGTAATAACTGTTCCATGTGCGCATAATCTCCAGAGGCAACCATGCCATCAAGATTAACAGTTTCCCCAGTCAATAATTTCAAGCCAGAAACCGTCTGGTTTTGCACTATTATTTCATCTATTTCAGTATTGGTCTTTATTTCAACACCTAAACTTTTAGCCAATTTTGCCATGCCAACCACAACTTGATGCATGCCACCTTGAGGGTACCAAGTGCCTAACATCAAGCCAGCGTAATTCATTAAAGAATATAAAGCAGGTGTATTATGCGGCGCCGATCCTAAAAACAATACAGGAAATTCCATTAATTGTACAAGTTGTTTATGCTTAAAATAAGATCTAACATACTTATCGTACTTGGTTAATAAATTTAATTTCAAAGCACCCTTCATCACTTTCCAATTCGCAAATTCAAGTAAACTCTTGGATGGCTTTTGAATCAAATCATTTACACCAACATCATATTTATACGCGGCGCTATCCATGAATTTACGAAATTGCTCACCTGCTCCTTTTTCATAACTTTCAAAAAATGCTGGCAAACGCTCTGGATCGGCAGGTACATCCATTTTATCTTGGTCATAAAAAATTGAAAAAGAGGGATTGAGTTTCTCTAATTGGTAATAATCTGAAGTATGATGTCCAAAATCATCAAAAAACCCGTCAAAAACGTCTGGCATCCAGTACCATGAAGGTCCCATGTCAAAAGTAAAGCCATTGGTATTGAACTGTCTGTTCCGTCCACCAATACATTCATTTTTTTCAAATATGGTGACTTTATAACCTTTTTGTGCAAGGTAACAAGCTGCTGAGAGACCAGAAAATCCTGCTCCTATTACACCAATATGTTGTGTCATTTTATCTTGTTTTTAATGAATCGATCGCGCAGTAGGATGATGCTAATGATCAACGAAAAATTATAAAAAATATCTTCGACAGGAATTGTTCCTAACCGAATACCAACATTCTCTGAGTCATTATACCAAACAACAGGAATATCAGTAAACCAACCAGTTAAAGCACCATTAATTACTAAAAATGGTATGAGAATTAGTAAAAAGCTTCGCCATATCGTAACTTGAACGAGTTCTTTTTGAAATAGAACAATTGCAGTAGTGATACAACATAATGCTAAGGCTGAAAAGGTATACAGTTTTGAAACATTTAATGTTGTTAAACCTATCGAGATAATCAGCCAAACAATCGTAAAATATTTAATCTTTTTTATCGGCTTTTTTATCGGCCAATAGTAATTTATAGTATCATGTAAAAACACGCAAGCATATGGAACAACGATAAAAAATAAGATCTCTTCTAAAGGCAAACCAAATAAACTCGCACCAAGTAAGTGTTCCGAATTAAATCCCCAAACACCCCATTTAGTGTAGAGTATATCCCATAGTATAAATCCGCTTCCAACAATAGCAATGGCCTTAAAAAGCGGTTTTAGTTGTTTATAAAACTGTACCCGTTTATCCCAAGAAAGTGCCAGTGGAAAAAAAATAGTGACTATATCTAAAATCAGGTATAATTTCATTTATTTAAAATATTTTCTTGGAACAATTAACATTCCAAAGCAAGTCCCATGCTCTTTATTTGGATTTTTATGATGAATTTTATGTGCTCTTCTAATGCCTTTGAAATACTTAGAGTTGCTATTTCTGAACCACTTTAACCTTTGGTGAATAAAAATTTCATGAACCAACACGTAACATAATCCGTAAACTGCAATTCCGACCCCGATAGTTGTCAATAATGGCTTCGCATAAATCATCCCAAACATAATTCCCAGCCAGCTCGGAATAGCAAAAACCAAGAAGAATAAGTCATTCTTTTGTACGGTATGACCTGTGGGCTGATGATGATCCTGATGCCAACGCCATAAAAATTTATGCATGACATATTTATGCATGAAAAATGCGACAAACTCCATTATAAAGAAAGTTAAAACAATAACTATGCTAATCCACATCCAACTCATAACATGATATTTAATCCAATAAAAAACAAAGCTTGAATAATGAATAATAATTCAAACACCTTGTTTTTCGTATTCACATTTATTAAGATCAATTGGGCTATTAACGCAACAATAAACCAAGTTACATAATTCAAAAATGGAATCTCACCATCAGTCCATTCCCAATACCCTAAATAAGTTGCAATCGGTTCCATCAGAAGGTCGAATAAAACCATTAAGAACGCTGCTAGAATGACCTTCCCATATTTACCTTTTGTAATATATCTGTCAAGGCTATTTTTAGTGCCAATGCTTAAACTTAACCACATGATTCCAATGGTAATTGGCACGCCAAATAACTTAAAGCCTAAAGGTTCTCCGTACGAATAAACCCCATAAATTATGCCTGTGTTGACACCCAAAACTTCAGACATTAAGCCCAACAAAAAAACTAAACTTAAGGGAATTATCAAATGACTATTCAGTGTATCGAAAAAGAAAAAAGCAACGCTAAAGCTCAAAACTAAATTGAACCAAGATAGTTGGATGATACTGGCATTTTCAAAAATCCCTATCCCAATAAGACCAACCAAATGGAATATGACTATAATGCCAATTCCACTCCAGATTTTAAGCTGACTAATGCCATATTTATTGATCGTAATCATAAACTATCTACCACTATTTTTGCACTATTCAAACATAACGGAATGCCACCACCAGGATGAACTGTTCCGCCTACAAAATACAAGTTAGAAAAATCTTTTGAAAAATTTGAATGCCTGGTAAAACTTCCAGTGAGTGAATTTGAAGAAGCGCCATACAAAGCCCCTTTAAAAGAAAAGGTTCTATTGGAGATATCTTGCGGTCTTAACATCTGCTCAACAATGATAGAAGATTCAATGTCAGCATTAAGCGTGTGCGACAATTGTTTTATAATCACCATTTTGGTATCCTTAATATTCTCTTCTGACAGTCCATCTCCAGCTGGTACATTAATCATTACAAACCAATTTTCCATACCACTAGGTGCATCAGCTGGTTTTAGTTTTGAAGAGATGTTAAGGTAAATTGTTGGTGAAACCGGAATTTCTTTACCCTTAAATATGGCTTCAAACTCTGCCTTATAATCCCCAGCAAAAAAGATATTATGCAAGTTTAAATTTGGAAAACTTTGATTAATGCCCCAATAAAATACTAACGCAGATGAACTTCTCTCTTTCTTTGTTTCGTGTAAAAATCTTCGATTATTATTTAATAGTTTTTTATAAACGAATGCTACATCCATATTAGACACAAAAATATCAGCCGTTTTTCTTTCATCATTAATAATAGCAGCAGTTATTTGACCTTTATTGGTTTCCAATGTTTGCACTTCAGCATCATTTATGATTTTAACACCACATTCTTCAGCTAAAGTAACCAGAGCACTAATAATACCATACATACCCCCTTCAGGAAAAAAGGTTCCAATATTATGTTCTAAATGAGAGATCATAGATAACATAGCTGGTGCTTGATAAGGTGAAGATCCGTTGTATGTAGCATACCTATCAAATAATTGAATTAGTTTTTGGTTCTTAAAATGGGATGCGTTTTTTTGATGCAACGGTTTTAAATGTTTTGGATTAATCAGCTGTGGTAATGCCTTAATAGCCTGTTTAGAAAAGTAACTCGCGGTTTTTTGAAGACTTTTTTCAAGAAACAAGCGTCCTGAACGATCAAATAGAAGCTTGGCTTCAGAAAGATAAGATCGAATATCTGCTAGATCTGCATGACTAAATTCAAAATTATTTTTGTGAGCCAATTGATCAATATTATCATAAAAAATGAAGTCGCTTCCATCAGAAAAGAAATAGTGGCAAGAATGATCCAATTTTTGATATTTTAAATAGTCTTTGAGATCTTTGCCTGCAGATTTGAATAAGTCCTCCAGATACTCTGGCATTGTAAATAAGCTTGGTCCCATATCAAACCTAAAACCATCCAATTGTAATTCACTCACCTTCCCGCCAACTTCTGCATTTTTTTCATACAATTCTACTTGATAGCCTTTGGAAGTTAGCCTGATAGCTGTAGCTAACCCACCTATTCCACCTCCTATAACTATGGCCGTTTTCATACTATTTATTTAATGTAATAAAACAACTTAAAATTAAGGGTATTTATTCAAAACACCATTAATTAACGCTCTAATATCTTCGTATTTTGAATGAAAAGCGGCCCTTTGCAAAATCTTTTTATCTTCTTCCATATTGTGGCTATAATTAAGAAGAGAAGGTACATTATATTGTACACTATATCTAATTAACCGCAATTCTGCTTCATTTGGATATAATTTAATGACTTGCTCAAGATAGGATTTTCCAGTCGAGAAGTTGCTTAATTTATCAGTTGGCCAAAACACGTACTTTGCATTCATAAAATAGTAAAGCGCTTTGTATCCATAAGCTATTGGTGTCTTTTCTGTTGCCGAATCGGTTAAATTTTTCAGTTGCGTATTGTACTTTTCATCCTGATCAACTTTTGTAAACAAATCCCGCATTTTGCTTGTCGCTTGACTGTTTCCTATGCTCTGATAACTAATGAATAGAACACTAATATATAATATAAATTTCATCATTAAAGCCAATTTAGTGAATGACGTAAATAACTGCTTATCATTAAGCTATATTTTTGACCATCTGGAATTCTAACTCTTTTCTCTAAGAGTAAATTCGCATCTAAACGTCTGATTTTTTTGAATAACCCGAAATAATAAACATAGGCAATATAGACGCCAAACCTTGCTTTTTTTGGCAGTTTCAAAATCCCTTGATAGGCCATTTCAAAATCTTTAGCAATGTCATTTTCAATATTAGCCTTTTGAATATTGTCAAAACTCTTAAAGTCAACCCCCGGAAAGTAAACTCTACCAAGAATTTCATAATCAGCTTTAAAATCTCTCAAAAAATTAATCTTTTGAAAAGCTGAACCAAGTGCCCTTGCATAAGGTTCAAGTTCATTGTACTTTTCCTCATTACCTTGTAAAAACACTTTTAAACACATCAGGCCAACAACCTCAGCACTTCCAACTATGTATTCTTCATACATTAACTTATTATAAGTCACGTCAGGATTCAGGTCCATTTCCATACTGTGTAAAAATTGATCAATCAATTCAGTTGGAATGCTATTATTTCTAACCGTAAATTGAAAAGCATTCAGTATGGGGTTTAATGAAATACCATCTGAGATGGCACTATAGGTTTGATTTTTCAAATCCTTCAACATACCTTTTTGCTCAAAACCATGAAAAGAGTCTACGATCTCATCTGCCAATCGCACAAAGCCATATAGTGCGTAAATGTCTTGCTGAAGCTCTTTGTGTAAAAATTTAATCCCCAAAGAAAATGATGTAGAATAGGTTCTAGTAAGGTGCTTTGAAACGCTATTTGACAAATTATCGTAGATACTCTTCATGTGTACTTAGGTTGTAATTTTTTTTCAAAGATAGACAAATTATTTTATTTTGTTTAACTTTTTAATAAAAAGATTAAACAAAAAGTATTGAATTACAATTATTCTCGTTAATTAGCAAACGGAATAGGCTTGCGATCCATTGAGTTTTTAAGTGACAATTATAGTTCAGAAACAACAAAAAATAGGCTGTCTTTTATTAAGGTCTGGCCCAGATGATGAGTCAATAAAATTATAGTAAGAACAATCAAACGGTTCTGTCGCATCTGTCATGTCAGAATCCAAAAACACGGATCAATCCCAATTTTAAGCAGCCAATGACTTGAAAGATTTAAACGTACTTTGATCTAGACCAATCATCTGATTTTTCTTAATCATTCTAACTATTTCAATACCTGCCAATGTCCTCCGAGCTGATTCAAATTCCTTAAATCCCAGCCCTTGTTGAATTCGCCATTTAATGAATCTGTGGTCTTGCTCAATAATATTGTTCAAGTATTTGCACCTCCTCACTTTTATTCTCGTTTTTGTGGCTAGAGCTCTTTTATTATAAACTCGAATAGCTCCTGAATTCGAACCACTTTTATCGATATTGATAATCCTTGGTTTCCCATTGTTTTCAATGGCTTTAATTAGAAAACTCTGTGCACTCATTCGTTGTCGACGTTTCGTTAGTAAGAAATCTATACTGTTCCGTTCTTTATCCACTGCCCTATATAAATAGCACCACTTCCCTTTTACCTTGATATAAGTCTCATCCATTCGCCAACTTGTACCAACCGGCTTTTTTCGTTTTCTAAATTCCTTTTCTACTAATGGTGTAAACTTAAAAACCCAACGTTGAATTGTTGCATGATCAACTTTTACACCTCTGATTTGCATCAACTCTTCAACATCTCGATAGCTTAAACTAAATCGCAATTTGAAATATACAGCTTGTAGAATAATAGATTTTGGAAAACAATGATGTTTGAACATGGTTTTTCAGCCAAAGCTAATCATCTTTTTATTTTTTGTATTTTAGATGCGACAGAACCCTAAAAAGAGTATAAGACAAGAAATTCGTTTCATTCTAAAAGTTTTTTAGTTAAATATACACCCAATTACTCAATGCATTGAGTAATTGAATGTAGATTTTAAAGTTGCTTTGGACAGGGGCTTAATATAAGTTTTTTATAGTATGAATTGACCAAAACAAGACCTTGTAAAAACAAAAAAGGCTTTCTGTTGCTTTGCTCCTCCTCTAGGGCTCGAACCTAGGACCCTCTGATTAACAGTTAGTAGTTACGAGCTTACTTATTGTTTCTTTTTATAACTTTTTCTATAATTATCCTAGGTATGAGGGTTTACATAGTTTCTTTTCTTTTCAAGTCTTTTCCTTTTATACATAGAAATGTTTGACCTATGTTTGACCTCAAACTCTAAAAAGAAAAATTAGAATTTATTATTTGCCAAACTTATAACTCAATCCAATAGTGAAATTTAAAAAGTCATTTTTAACCCCAAGTTTACTATCTGGTCCAACTTGAGATAAACTGCTACCAGCAAGTAAATCTTCACCTTCATTTAACTGAATAAGGTGCAAATAGTCGTAGAAAAAATAGAAGTTTTTCTGATAGAAAAAACCAATATTCAAATAGCAGTTTTTTAATAACATATATTTAGATGTAATATTAAATGCACTATTTATGTTCATATAACGTTTTTCGTCATAGTTTGGATTTGGATAAAACTTGCCATAGAAAACATTAATGTCATATTTGTACTTTTTTATCGTCGTACCATTGACATATAAAGTAGATAAATAGGTATCTTGTAGATATTGATCATGTCTTGAATTATAGAGTCGGTAAGTTAGATTTGCTCCTAATTCTAAAATTAATTTATCTTCAAAAAGTGTAAATTGCTTTGCAAGTCCCAAAAATTGAATATCAATCCTATTTTTATCTAATATGACTTGTTCTAGAGGTACACCAGGAAAGAATGGACTATAAATCGGAAAGGTATATTGAGATTTTGAATAGTAGATTCCAGTACTCAAGAATAAACTAGCCCTTTTCCAAATGGCATATTTGTATTCAGCACCAATTCCTGCATCATATATCCCTTCTGGTTGTGCATACTTTAACACGTCAGGATTATCAAGTTCTCGTTTTTGAAATTGAGTATTGGCAATACCTAATCTACTTCCTACAGTAATTTCATGATTTTGACCATACGAATACATTGAAACCACGAAAAATATAAAAACAAAAAATCGTATCATTATAAAATTTTATTATTAGTAATTGCACCCAATCCCTAGTGCCAAAGCAATTAGGGATTAGGTGTAAAATTAAACATTTCTATGGACAAGGAATCAATATATGTTTTTTATACAGTGTCAAACTTCCTTTTTCAAGGGTATGTTCTGACCACACTTCATTATTTGATATATTATAAAAATCTCGGTACTTTGTTTTGGTTTTAGAAATCTCTTTTCTTAGATTCCGAGACTTATCACCATTCCTTGTGTGTGGGTCTATACAATCTTCATTTCTGAATACTCCCTCAACTTTAACATACAAGTCTGATTTGTGTTCCTCCCAGGCATTTCCAACTTTATGGTATGACTTCGTTACACCTATCACCTTATTTCCAAGAGTATGCTTTACTGTTATAGAACTATACATTCTCCAATCGCCTGAAATTTGGTTCGTATCTTTGATGACTTCCACATCAGTACATGAACTTCCTGTGTGCAGTAGAATATCTTCTCCATCTGTGTTATTGCCATCTTCTAAAATATGAGTTGAACCACCTTCATCCTCAATTTCTAACTCTGTAGTGGGATAGTACCAGACTGTGCTTCCAGCTGGATAGCTATGGTAAATCCACACTCCACCAGCATAAGGATTATAGTTTGTTATTACCTCAGGTGTGCTTCCATCTCCCCAATCAATAGTTAGTGTACCCTTCTCATTAGAAGGGTCGTAAGTAAAGAGATCATTAACTATCTTTTGATGCTCAGCAGTAACGTTTATCGCTCTCGTCTTTGCACTACAATCTGGTGTGAGTGTATTAACAGTTGTTTTAATTCTATAAATAGAGTCTTCATCATAAGTTGTAGCCTTGTTTACTACTGACACATTAGTAACCATAGGGTTATGAATTTCAAATACTTGGTCACGAAATAGCGTGATGAAAGTCTGTTCTATAACCGTATCTAAAGGTGAATCATCATCATAAAGAGAATCATATTTTTCATAATTATAGTCTAAAGTATATAAATCAAAATTTTGGTCAATCTGTTTAAACAAATCCTTTAAAGTATCTTCCGATTTATCAAAGATGATATAGTTATTAAGAGAGTGATAATAGTATATGTCATCACCAATACCGATAAGTCTATCTTGGTTTAAAAAGGTTTTCTCAAATTCATCTATAACAAAATCTCTTTTAAACATATATTCTAATTCCGAATTGGAATATAGACCATTTTCATTCTTGTGAATCTCATTAAATTCCTCCCTAAAAGATTTATAGCCAGAAAATTCATCTTCAATTTCCTCAAAGATTTCAAGTTCTATTACAGAGGTATCAGAACCATCTAATAAATTTATTATGGCCAGATGGGTATCTTCTAGGTGTTGTTTGTCATCAAAAAATAAAACCCCATTTTCTATTGTAATTGAGTTTAAATCTAATATTTCAGCAGTAGATGGATTTGTTTCTCCAACCATCAGAGAACAAAATATCTTGTTATTATTGGAATCAAAAAAGCTAACAACATCATTTGAATTATTTTCATAGGTAATTGTTACTTGTTGATTTTGCACTAAACTACCACCAAAAGAGGTCAAATCTGACTTGTAATAGATAGTCGTATTATTCTCTTTGAGAACGACTAAGTTGTAAGTGCCAATAGTAAAAATGATTTCAACGCTGGCTTGTTTTGTGGTTTGAGCAAAGTTCATCTGTGCAAAACCACAACAGCAGATAGTAAATAGAATGAGTTTTTTCATTACATTAAATGTTAAATTGTTGCCTACTCTAGGAAAAGTATTTTCGGCTTCCTACTGGTGTGTAGGTACTTTTTTTGGAATAAAAAGCGCTACAACGGATTTCAGAAATATGTCCAAGGGACATTTCCAATATTCTAATTTAACCGTTTGTATTTCTGCTTTTATAGATACTTAACTGTTTTATAATTAAAATATTGTGTGTTTTCTAATTAATGTAAATGTATTAATGTAGGACGTAAGCTATTTACGTTGTTGAAAATCTATGAGAGGTGTATAGACAATAATGATATCCAAATTAAACAGGTCAATAATAATTTACGATAAACCATTTAAGATTCTAATGACAATAGGAAATGTTCCATCCCCTTTTTGTCTTCTCTTATCTAAATACAGTTTTAAATAGATCATAACTACTTGAAATTGTAGTTTTCATTGACAAAAATTTGCGCATGATTTGCACTTAAGTAGCATTTTTAGTGCAGAAAGTACTTTAATCTTGAAATAAGATACAAAAGGGTTAAAAAAGAAAAAAGCCTTACTATCACTAGTAAAGCTTTATCATTTTTTGCTCCTCCTCTAGGGCTCGAACCTAGGACCCTCTGATTAACAGTCAGATGCTCTAACCAACTGAGCTAAGGAGGAGTTTAAGGTGTCTGTGTTTCCTTAAGCGAGTGCAAATATATATAAAAGAAATTTTTAAGCAAAAAAAAAGCCTTTAAATTTTACCTTTTTTTGAAAAGCTTTGGTATCACTGAAAAATGTTAGGATTTAGAACAAATCATTTTCAATATCTGATGAGTCGTCACATTTTTCATCAAAGCCAACTTCTTCACCAGCTAATTCATCTTCGCAATCTTCATTTTTTTCGCAATTGCCTGGTCTCAAGATATTTGTTTTAGAAACATTAAGTCTAATTTCTGTTTTAATAGATTGATCATCTTGTAGATAACCTTTAGGAAATGGTGTGCCTAAAATTTCAACCAAAGTTCCTGTTTTTAAATAATCTAGAATTCTTAAGTTAGCCCCTTCACGCTTCCAAATTGTACAATTAATCCAAGTGGTTTTTGTTCTTTGTTCACCTGTGCGCTTATCTTTCCAATTTTTATTATGCGCAACCGGAAAATTAATAGCGACAACGCCATTGTCCATATTACGAACAACAGCATCTTTTCCAATATTTCCTATTAATCGTGTTTCGAATACAGTTGCCATAGCGTGTTGTTAAGTCTTTAATATTAGACTAAATTAAGCATTATTTTAAAACTCACTGAATATATTTCGGTTTTAGACTGATTTTATTCAAAATTCACAATAAAGGCGTCCTTATATCCTTTTGATTGAATATCCTTTTGAGCACGTCTGGCCTCTTTTTTTGTTTTAAACGGACCAATAAAATACTTGTACTTATACATACTGGTTGAATTTGTTGTCACACGTTCAACATCATATCCAAGTCGTTTAAATTCTGGAATATTGGTATCTAATGGATCAATTGAAGACATAATCTGCACCTTGTAAGTAGGCCCAGAAGCCATTTCAGGTGAGAAATCGATATTTGGGTGCTTATATTTTAAAAATGCTCTTGTAGCTCTAAAAACCGCTGATGAAATAATCTCTTGACCATACAAGGTATTTAAATAAGCACCTTCACTGGCATTTGTAACAAAACCACACTCAACTAATATGGTCGGCATCTTTGTATATTTTAGAATTTGCAAAGAATGTCCAATATCTGCACCAGTTTTAACACCTCTGCTTTTTCTACCTGCTCGAGTTCTGAATTGTTGCTCTACAAATAAAGCCCACTTATAAGCATCTTGCGAACTAAAATTATGAATGTGTGTCTCGGTTCCATACACTGCCACATTAGGGCTTCCATTGCAATGGATACTCAACATATAATCAATATTCTTTGAATTTGCCATATGTACCCTATCATCTAAAGTAGGATATACGTCCGTCGTCCTGGTATACATCACCTTAACATTCGCTAAATTATGTTCAAGATAATGGCCAATTTTTTTTGAGATAATCAAGTTTAGATCCTTTTCCTGCAAGAGCTCCGAACTATTTGGCAAATGACCTGGATCTTTGCCTCCATGACCTGGATCAATTAAAATGGTCACTGAAGTTTTGCCGAAGCCTAATGTAAGCATCAATACAAAAAAAGAGAACATCAACTGTTTCAACATAAATGACGGAAATTTTTTACTAAAGTAAAAATTGAATCAATTGATAAACGATACCCTGAACTGATTTAATTCAAAACATTTTGTTTATAACAGTTAAAACCATAAAACAGAATTTTCATATTAAGCAAATAGTTATTAGATTTGAGCCACAAGAAACAATTGAAATCAGATCAATGAAAACAGTTCAATATAGAGAAGCTTTAAGAGAAGCCATGTCCGAGGAGATGCGAGCAGATAAAAGTGTATTTTTACTTGGTGAGGAAGTCGCGGAATACAATGGTGCTTATAAAGTGTCACAAGGCATGTTAGATGAATTTGGACCAAAGCGTGTGATTGATACCCCAATTGCTGAATTAGGATTTACAGGTATTGCTGTTGGCGCTGCTATGAATGGTTTGCGACCAATTGTTGAATTTATGACTTGGAACTTTGCGATTTTGGCTGCCGATCAAATTATCAATAGTGCCGCTAAGATCTTACAAATGTCTGGTGGGCAAATTGGGTGTCCAATTGTTTTTAGAGGTGGAAATGGAACTGCAGGTCAATTAGGGGCAACGCATTCACAAAGTTTTGAGGCAATGTATGCACATGTGCCAGGATTAAAAGTTGTTACACCATCAACACCTTATGATGCGAAAGGCTTAATGAAATCTGCGATTAGAGATAATGATCCAGTTTTGATTTTAGAATCTGAAAAAATGTACGGTGATAAGGGTGAGATTCCTGAAGGAGAATATATCGTTCCGATTGGTGTTGCAGATATCAAACGAAAAGGCAATGATGTCACTATTGTATCTTTTGGAAAGATTATAAAAGAAGCTCATAAAGCTGCCAAAGAATTAGAAAAAGAAGGCATTTCCGTTGAAATTATTGATTTAAGATCAGTCAGACCAATTGACTATAACGCTGTTGTTGAATCTGTGAAAAAGACCAATAGATGTGTTGTTGTTGAAGAGTCTTGGCCTATTGCGTCAATTGCCTCAGAAATTGCCTATCATTTACAAAACTACGCTTTCGATTATTTAGATGCGCCAGTTAAACGGGTGATGCAGAGCGATACCCCCTTTCCTTTTAGCCCGCCATTGATGGAAGAGGCTTTACCAAACGTCAACAGAATTATTGCCGCTGTAAAAGCAACCATGTATAAATAAATTTTTAAAGCCTCTTTTGAGGCTTTTTTATCTAATGAATGAGAGTTTAAAAAAAGTATTCGTTCATCAACGGCGTCATGATGATGCTATTCTAAAACTTTTGGAAAACACTACAATTGGAACAAATGGTGCAAAATATCAGCATTTGCATACTGCCAAAAAAATTAATGACTTATTTAAACCTCATTTCTTTACCATTTTTAGAAATAAGAAAGCCATTGCCAATATTACGCTTTGTGAGCGACCAATTTATGTTAAATCACAGGCTGTTAACACAATTTATGTGCGGTATTTCGCTTTTGACGCTATCTTTCAAACTAAAAACAAAACTAAAAAAAGGGACCGATCTTCCTTATTTCAACAATATATCAAAGCTTTATTTGACACCAGCAATTTAAATGTTTTCCAACCAGAATTTAAACCTTCAGTATTTTGGGCTATCGTTGATCCTTTCAATGATCGTTCTTGGGATATGGCCAATAGATTTGGATTTGAAACCATAGCAAATATGAAAACTTTTGCGTTTAGCCGTTTCTTTCCAAAGGATAATCCAAAAGTGTCAAGACTAAGTGCAACTGAAGAAGATTTAACTTGGCATGCGATTCAAGAATTTTATAAGGCTCATACCAATTTAACTAAAGTTCATTTGTTTAAGCACAATAATTACTTTGTTTATAAAGAGGACAATAAAATTGTTGCTGGCATTCAAGCTAATAAGACGAGTTGGCAAATCAAAGCTTTACCAGGACTGAGAGGTAAACTATTAGTAAACCTTCTACCATATGTCCCATTAATTAATCGGATTATCAATCCAAAGCATTATGAATTCTTATCTACTGAAGGCCTCTTCTGGAAATCAGGACATGAAGACAAAGTTCGTCCATTATTAGAGGCGGTTTTAGCACAACAAAATTGTCACTCGCTATTAATTTGGATTGATTCACGAGATAAAAAACTGGAATGCACACTGAAATCAACCAAATTAGGTTTATTGCAAAGACTTAAAAATGATAACCCTGTAGAAATATTAGCTAAATTCAATCATTTTCCTCAAGACTTAAAAGCAAACATGATCAATTCTTGCCATTATATCACAGGTTTTGACACGACCTAAGCTACACCAAAAAACAAGATTTCTACTCAAAGGCAAAGTCCCAATTCTTTGTTTCAATTTCATTTAAAGTCTCACGGACTTCATTTAAATCAAAAGAAGTAACCAATTTGATTCTGTAATCTTTAAAATTAGGAATCCCTTTGAAATAATTAGAATAATGTCTTTTCATTTCGTTGATTGCTAATATCTCACCTTTCCATTCCACTGACATTTCCAAGTGTTGTCGAGCGACATCTACACGATCTTTAATACTTGGTTTTGACAAATGTTCACCAGTTTTAATATAATGTTTGATTTCATTAAAAATCCAGGGATACCCAATACTTGCGCGTCCAATCATTACGCCATCAACGCCATACTTTTTCTTATATTCTACTGCTTTTTCCGGTGTATTGATATCCCCATTGCCAAAAATTGGAATTTTAATTCGAGGATTATTTTTAACTTGTGAAATCAAGGTCCAATCGGCCTCCCCTTTATACATTTGTTTCCTTGTCCTTCCATGTATAGATAAAGCCTCTATCCCAACATCTTGAAGCCGTTCAGCCACCTCAACGATATATTTTGTATCATCATCCCATCCCAAGCGAGTTTTAACCGTTACAGGTAAATGGGTTGAATTTACAATTTCTTTTGTCATTTCAACCATTTTTGGGATGTCCTGTAAAATTCCTGCTCCAGCACCTTTGCCAGCCACTTTTTTCACAGGACAACCATAGTTGATATCAATAATGTCTGGATTAGTGCGTTCAACAATCTCAGTAGTCTTCCGCATACTATCAATCTCAGATCCAAAAATTTGAATTCCAATTGGACGCTCATATTCATAAATGTCCAACTTTTGAACCGACTTTGCAGCATCTCTGATTAGACCTTCTGACGAAATGAACTCTGTGTACATTAAATCAGCTCCATTTTTTTTACATAAGGCCCTAAAAGGTGGATCACTAACATCCTCCATTGGTGCAAGTAATAATGGGAAGTCTCCCAATTCTATGTTCCTTATTTTAACGCTCATGAATTTGCAAAATTAGAACAAAAAAAAAGATGTTTTAGCTAAAACATCTTTTTTAAATTTTTTTCTTGATATTATTCCTCAGGTGCGATTTCAATTGTTCCAGCTCTAGCCCCTTGTCCAAATCTATAAGAGATGTAGAACTCAGACGCTCCTCTAGCACCAGTGAAATTATTTAAAGATGATACCACTATGTCATAAGAGAATCCCGCTGAGAATTTACCATTATGAATTTTTGTACTTAATATAAGAGCGTCATTTAATCTTAAATGAGTTCCAAACTCAAGTGAAGTTCTATCATAAAAACCAGTATGAATAGATTGACCCCTTACTAAAACATCAAATCGGGATCCAAAAACTAAATATTTGTTTGTTCCTTGCATGAAATACATGACATCTGGCATAAAGGTAACATTCAAACCTTCTCTACCAAAATTACCAAAATAGTGAACGTTTAAACCACGATACATTCTATGATCTTCTTCAAAGAAATTAATCTTAGATTTTGTTAAGTGGGTACCAGAAACACCAAATCCCATATAATTGATTTCACTCAACTCAGTCTCCCAATATAAACCAGCACCAACATCAAATTTTGATAAAGAATATCTGTCGCCTAATATCCCTTCACGGCTATTTATCTCCTCATCAAAATAAGTTCCTGTCCATTGTGAACTCCAAGTGTAATTTGTACTCCTTACATTTCTTTGGTAGAATCCTGGAGATAACCCAAATGATAAATGGTTATACTCGTTTAACCTAATAGAATAACTAACAGGAACAACTATTTGGGTTTGAACATATCTATTATCTCCGACTACATCATTGTAAAAGAACATTCCACCAGCAACAGTTTTCTTTCCAAAATCATCTGTATACGCTCGCATATTAAAACTAGCAGAATATGTTCTAAACGGAAAGTCTGTGACTGATGCCCATTGGTTTCTATAATTCGCTTGCATCAAGTATTTGGACTTATAAAATCCACTTGTTGCAGGATTGATTTGAACTTTTGTACCAGAAAACATACTAAAATGTTTTTCATTCTGCGAGAATGAATGACTACCAATACAAGTTAAAACAGTTAATATAATTAATTTCCTTTTCATTGCCTTATCTAACTAAAGTTGTACTTCCACTCAACTTACCTACACTCCCAGTATTGAACTTATAATCCAAAGTCCATAAATATACACCAGGATTTTCTTTTCTTCCTCTAAAGTTTCCGTCCCAGCCATTCTCTTGGTTGACTGATTCAAAAAGTAATTGTCCAAATCGGTTATACACTTTAAATGTTAATTCTTCTAGGGCTTTACCTTCTACAACTAACAGATCATTCAAGCCATCTCCATTTGGAGAAAAAGCAGACGGTACATCTAAACCTAAAACAAAATTAACATATGCAGTTATTGTGTCTGTTGCTGAACAGCCATTGACATCTGTAACTGTAATCGAATAATCTGTGGTTTCTTGGGGCTTAGCAAAAGTAACTAAGCTGCTAGGGTCTGCAATGTATATGGAAGGTTCCCATTCAGTCTTGACAATGGATCCAAAAGCTACTGCAACTAAATCAACTGACTGGGACAACTCGATAATAGTATCTACAGTTGTAGACACTGAAGGTAATGGGTTTACAGTGATAACATTAGTCACAGACGAGGCATCTCCATTAGCATTCATTACAGTTAATTGTATTCCAAATGTATGGACTGTGTTACTACCATTTGTGAAGCAAAATTCAGTGTTTTTAGCATTTGGATCTGATGGTATTGCAGATGATGGACCACCGACCGGGAAAACATTAACTGGTGCCCAAGTCCAAGATCCTGGATTTCCAGTAGATGTATCTGCAAATATGATACAATCTCCATCACAAATATTATTGTCATAAGTAAATCCTGCTTGTAACGCACTACATGCTGACACTGTAATAACTATTGTCGTTGTTGAAACACCACCTTGATCATCTGCAATTGACAACTCAACTTCAAAGCTTCCTACAGCATTGAATTGTATTCCCGTAGGATTTTGAACGGCATTTTGACCAGCAGGAACTGTAAAATTACCAACGTGAGCATTTTGCAAATCAAAGTTCCATGACCATTGGTTAATAGTACCAGCACCAGGTGTGCTTGCGTCAGTAAAATCGATTAGTTCTCCAAGACAAACAGGGTTTGGAGTGTAAGTAAATGCTGCGGTTTGAGAATATGCTGAGTTGAATAGTAAAATCTGCACAAAGGCAGCTAATAGAACTATGTTTTTTTTCATATCAAAAATTTTCAAAGATTAAAGGTAATAAAATATATTTTACTTTATAACTAATAGACCTATATAAAATAAAAAAAGTTGTCTGTACTTGACAACTTTCTTTATTTTCGGTTTGTTGTTTATTTATTATTTACTTGAAATCAACTCAAATAATTCGTCCAAATTTGGTGTAATAATAACTTCAATTCGCCTATTTTTGGACTTGTCATCAGGGTCTATTGGAAAGAATTCTGACCGACCAGCTGCAGTAATCATTTTCGGTGACATCATTGAATTCTCTATCATAATTTTAGTTACTGAAGTTGCTCTTAAGACACTTAATTCCCAGTTATCTACAGGGTGATTTGCACTATTAAGTGGATCAGAATCGGTATGCCCTTCAACTACAATTTCTATATCTGATTGCGTTTCTAAAACTTTAGCTAAATCAATCAAAGCTTGACGACCTTCTGTTCCAACTTCTGTCTTCCCTGAATCAAACAATAATTTGGCTGCCATACTCACATAAATTCTGCCATTTTTTTCTTCAACTGTCAAGCCTTTATCTTTAAAACCCAATAATGCTTTTGCTATTTTTGCTTTTAATAGTTGTACTGCCTCATCCTTTTTTGCAATAATGTCTTCTAGCTCTCTGATTCTTGCCTCTTTAACGTCTAAAAGTCTGGACCGTTCGTTTAATTCTTTTTCAAGCTCATTTAGGCGATCTTCTTTGCGCTGTAATTCTATCCGAGTACCCTCAAGATCTCTTATCATTTTTGCACTTTCAGCCGAACCTTTGGTCTGCAATAATGCAAAGTTTGACTCAAGTGCTTTATTAATTTCCCCTAATTTGTCATATTCAACCTGCAATACTTTGTACTCGTCCCCCAACCTAGTTGTATCCTTTTTCATTTGGCTCAATGCAGCCTTTGAAAGGTTCAATTGGGTTTGTAATTCTTTCATTTTATTCTCATAGTCTAAGGCAGAAGATTTGAACTTGGCATGTTCTTCTTGACTTTTCGCGTAATTGGCTTGCAGGTCGTTGTACTTTTCAAGTGGGACACAAGCTGTTAACGCAACTAATCCTAGAATAAAAGTTAGTTTATACATTATGATTCAATTTATAATGTCAAATATCCTAAATATATCAGTTGCTGATTTAAGAACTACAGAGAGTTTTAAACATTGTTTTTTTAATCAAATTGAGCGAGAAATTGCATTTCTAATAATCACCCCTAAATTGGCGGTTGATCTACCTGGTAGATGTCAAAAATATTCCCCTGTCAAATAATTTGCTTGGATAGTTTGTACTTTTCACTCAGCGCTTAGGTAAATCACATAAAGTTACTATCTTTGTCTGTTCGATTAAAGAGAAATTCTATGGCAAAACTAAGAAAGCAGGAGGCTTTAGATTATCATTCAAATGGCAGGCCGGGAAAAATTGAAGTTGTCCCATCAAAGCCTTATGCCACACAACGTGATTTATCCTTAGCTTATTCTCCAGGAGTGGCGGAACCATGCTTAGAAATTGCTGAAGACAAAAACAATGTTTATAAATATACCGCCAAATCAAATTTAGTTGCTGTTATTAGTAATGGAACTGCTGTTTTAGGCCTTGGTAATATTGGTCCTGATGCCTCTAAACCCGTCATGGAAGGTAAGGGGTTGTTATTTAAAATATTCGCAGATATTGACGTTTTTGATATCGAAGTTGATGCCGAAGATCCTGATTTATTTATTCAAACGGTTAAAGCCATTTCACCAACCTTTGGTGGAATTAACCTAGAAGATATTAAAGCCCCTGAAGCTTTTGAGATAGAAGAGCGACTAAAAGCTGAATTAAATATCCCTATCATGCATGACGACCAGCATGGTACAGCCATAATTTCTAGTGCTGCTCTAATCAATGCTTTAGAGATTGCCAAAAAGAAAATAAGTCGCGTTAAAATAATTGTCAGTGGTGCTGGTGCCGCAGCATTTTCATGTACCAAATTGTATCTTGCTTTAGGCGCTAAACTATCAAATATTTACATGTTCGATAGCAAAGGTTTACTAACTCTAAATAGAAAAGATTTAGACAAATATAAATCGGAGTTCGCTGTTCATAAAAAAGATTTGACCTTAGAAGAAGCCATGAAAGGTTCTGATGTTTTCCTTGGTCTGTCTAAAGGTGGCCTCATTTCAAAGGAAATGGTTAAGAGCATGTCGAAAAACCCAATCGTTTTTGCTCTAGCTAATCCTGAGCCTGAAATTTCCTATAAAGATGCCATGTCAGTGAGGAAAGATATCATCATGGCAACAGGACGATCTGATCATCCTAATCAGGTTAACAATGTCATTGGTTTTCCTTATATTTTTAGAGGAGCTCTAGACGTTAGAGCAACCTGCATTAATGAAGAAATGAAACTGGCAGCCGTTAAAGCTATTGCTTCGTTAGCTAAAGAAATTGTGCCTGATGAAGTCAATCAAGCCTACAATGAAAAAAACATTTCATTTGGTAAGGACACCATCATTCCTAAACCAATTGATCCAAGATTAATTTACACTGTTTCACCAGCTGTTGCCAAAGCTGCAGTTGCGTCAGGCGTTGCTCAGCACCCTATTGAAGATTGGGATGGATATGTGGCCATGCTAAAAAATAGATTAGGCCTAGATAATAAAATTTTAAATATTTTAACTGATAAAGCGCTAAAGAATCCAAAGCGTGTTGTATTTGCAGAGGCTGATAATTACAAGATCTTAAAAGCTGCTCAAATGGGCATTGATGAAGGTTTTGTTACACCAATTTTATTAGGTCGGAAAGAAAAGATTCTCGAATTGATATCGGAGCACAACCTAGACTTAGGAGATGATGTCGAAATCGTTGATCCAAAAGCTGAGGAAATGAAAGGCAAATGCGAAGTGTTTGGTAAAATTTTCTTTGAAAAAAGACAGCGAAAGGGTTATACTGAATATGAATCCATTAAAATCATGCGAGAGCGAAATTATTTTGGATCAATGATGGTAGAAACCGGAGAAGCTGATGCGTTAATTTCAGGAATTACGAGAGGCTATAAGGACGTGATTAGACCTGCCATTGAAATTGTTGGGAAAGACAATAGTGTTCAAAAGGTTGCAGGAATGCATATTCTAATTACTAAAAAAGGTCCTTTGTTTTTAGCTGACACTACAGTTAATATTAACCCAACTGCAGAAGAGATTGCTGACATTACTTATCAAGTTGTTAAAACAATTCGTCGACTTAAAATCCAACCTAGAGTGGCCTTGTTAGGGTATTCTAATTTTGGATCTGCTAAAGGAGATGATGCAATCAAAATGGCCAAGGCCCGTCAAATTTTAAAAGAAAAACATCCAACTGTAATTGCTGATGGAGAAATTCAAGCAAATTTTGCACTGAATAATGACTTACTCATGGAAAAATTTCCGTTTTCTGAATTAGCTAATAAAAATGTGAATACATTGATTTTTCCAAACCTTTCTGCTGGAAATATAGCTTATAAATTGCTTCAAGAAACTGGAGATGATGTTGAAGCTATTGGGCCAATATTATTGGGTCTAAATAAGTCGGTTCACGTTTTACAATTGGGTAGTTCGGTTAGAGAAATAGTAAATATGGTTAAGGTAGCGGTCATTGATGCACAAAATAAATAGTTGACATGATTACACATTTAAACGGCACCCTAATCGAAAAAACACCAACTCACGTGGTCATTGAATGTAGTGGTGTTGGGTATTTTGTTAAGATTAGTTTAAATACATTTTCAAAAATACCAATATCTGAAGGCAAAAATATCAAGTTATTTACACAATTACAAGTGAGAGAGGACGCTCATACACTTTATGGATTTCATGATCTAGTTGAGCGTGAAATGTTCAACCACCTGATTTCCGTTTCTGGAATAGGCGCCAATACTGGGATCCTGATGTTATCTGCCTTATCTGCAGAAGAAATAGCACATGCAATTGCCTCTGATGACGTCAATATAATTAAAGGAATTAAAGGAATCGGCTTAAAAACAGCTCAACGTGTTATTGTCGATTTAAAAACCAAAATGGAGAAAATTGAATTTTCTTCTGAAAATATTTTCGTTTCAAACAATACAAACAAATTTGAGGCGTTAACTGCTTTATCTGCTTTAGGCTTTGACAAGAAAAATGCAGAACAAGCTATTAATAAAGTAATAACTGATGACCAATCAGTTGAGGATTTAATAAAAGAAGCTTTAAGAATATTATAACTTTGAAAACTACACTCTACATATCATTGCTTGCAATTATGTTTTTTGCATTTGATGGCTATAGTCACGAAACCCCTAAATTAAGTAAATTAGATTTTAGTCTAATATACAATGTTGATCTTGATTCTCCAAAAGTAGAATTACCCTATCCCATTGTTGACTATAACAACTATACTTCCAAACCAAATTCCAGGTTAGATTTTGAATTACCGTCGAACATTGTAACTGAAATTAAGTACAATTCGGAGACCGGACTTTACGAGGTTTATCAAAAAATTGGTGATCGATTTTATAGAACTCCATCAGCCATGACACTAGAGCAATACATGGCTTATGAACGAAGAAAGGCAATTAATGACTATTTTACTGAAAAAATTGAAGGTGAAGGTGAAGGTGGCAATGTCATACCAACTTTAAACGTTAAAGGAGAAGCCTTTGATATGATTTTTGGAGGTGATGAAATTGACATTCAACCTCAAGGGTCAGCGGAACTGTCATTTGGGGTTAATATTTCTAAATACGAGAATCCAGCACTGCCTATAAGACAGCAAAGACAAACTCAATTCGATTTTGATCAACAAATCCAATTGAACCTAGTTGGTCAAATTGGAGATAAATTAAAGCTAGAAATTGCTCAAAATACCGGTGCTACATTTAATTTTAAAAATCAGGTAAAAATTGGGTATACAGGATATGAAGATGAGATTATCCAAAAAATTGAAGCAGGTAATGTCACCCTACCCCTTAATACCAGTCTAATTCAAGGTTCGCAAAGTTTATTTGGAATAAGAACCGACTTAAGATTCGGAAAGCTTACCGTTAACACGCTTTTATCTCAGCAAAAAGGGCAACGACAAGAAATTAATGTGGCTGGAGGTGCTCAACAGCAAGAATTTGAAGTAAAAGCTGATAATTATGAAGAAAACAAACATTATTTCTTGAATTTTTATCACCGTGAACATTATGATACGGCCATGAGTACCATGCCATATGTTAGTTCAGGTGTAAATATTACTAAAATTGAGGTCTACGTTACCAATAGAAATAACAATGTTGAAAACACTAGAAATATTGTAGCATTTACAGATTTAGGTGAAAATCAAGATGAGTACTTACAAGGTGGACCAGTTGTTTTTCAAGGACAAAGTCTTCCAGACAATAGTGCTAATAGTCTTTATGATTACATTACGACACAAACAAATGTAAGGGCATTTTCAAATGCAGTTGAAGATTTGGGAACAACAGTATCACCGGGCCCATTCAATCAAGGTTTTGAATTCGAGAAAGTTGAAAATGCAAGACGTTTAACTGATCAAGAATTTAGCTATAATGCCTTATTGGGTTTTATTTCATTGAGACAATCCCTAAATCAAGATGAAGTTTTAGCGGTAGCCTATCAATATACTTTTCAGGGTCAAACTTATCAGGTTGGTGAATTTTCAAATGATGTCCCTGTTGAGGCAAATTCAAGAAGTGCATTAATCTTAAAATTATTAAAACCTACTATTGTCAACCCTAAAAATAAAGTATGGGACTTGATGATGAAAAATGTTTACTCTTTGGGAGCTTACCAAGTTAGTGCAGCAAATTTCAAACTCGATCTATGGTATAATGACCCTAAAGAAAGTGTTGACCGATTGGTATTACCATACGAGGGAGTTGATGACAAAATGCTTTTACAATACCTTGATTTAGACCGATTAAATTTAAATACCCAGCAAGCCCAAGATGGTCGATTTGATTTTGTGCCGTTTATTTATGATGGTAATAGAATGACAAATGGAGGAACAATTGATTCTAGAACAGGTCGTGTTTTCTTTGCAACTATTGAACCTTTTGGAACAACGCTTCGTTCTAAACTTGAAGCCGTTTCTAATCCTCTGCCCTCTTACGTATTAGAAAAAATAGTTTATCAAGAACTATATGATTCTACGAAAACTTCTGCTCAACAATTACCGGACAAAAACCGTTTTAAAATTAAAGGAACTTACGAATCTTCAGTCAGTTCAGATATTAGTTTAAATGCGTTAAATGTTCCTGAAGGCAGTGTAACTGTTACCGCAGGAGGGGCTCAATTAACTGAAGGCATTGACTATGAAGTAGATTATAATTTAGGCCGTGTGAGAATATTGAATGATGGTATTTTAGAGTCAGGAACACCAATCAAGGTTCAATTAGAGAGTAATTCAGCTTTTGGGTTTCAACAAAAATCTCTGGTTGGCGCACATTTTAATTATGAATTTAATAAAGACTTTAATCTAGGTGCTACGGTTATGAATTTGACCGAAAAACCAGTTACTCAAAAAGTAAATATCGGTAGTGAACCTGTAAGTAATACAGTAGTTGGTCTAGACGTAAGGTACCGTACAGAAGCACCCTTTATTACTAAAATGGTTGACTTTTTACCGGTTATTAGTACTAAGGAAAAATCATTTATTACGGCTAATGGTGAATTTGCCTACTTGATTCCTGGGACACAGCGTGCTATTGGAGATGGTGGTATTTCATATATTGATGGATTTGAAGGCAGTCAGAGTACAATCACATTAACTTCCAGCTATCCATGGAAACTGGCTTCAATACCTCAAGGTCAACCTGACTTGTTTCCTGAAGCTAATTTTGCAACTCATCCAGGAACAGAATCTGGGTTTAACAGGTCATTATTATCTTGGTATACAATTGATCAATCTGCCTTCTATTTAGGTAATTCTAATACACCAGATCATATCAGAGGGAATGATACTATCCTATTTGATAGCAGAATGAGAATGTTGGGTCAGCAGGAATTATTTCCTCAGTCAACACCAGCAGTTGGTACCGTAAATAATATCCAAGTTTTTGATTTGTCTTATTATCCTAAAGAAAGAGGACCATATAATTACGACACAACGGAAGCCTTTATTGATGCTGAAGGTCAGTTTACTAACCCTGAAGACAGATGGGCAGGTATTATGAGAGCCATGACAACGACCAATTTTGAAAATGCCAATGTACAATACATTCAATTTTGGATGCTAGATCCATATAATAATAGTGCTACAAATTCTGGAACTGTTAATCTTGACGGCGGTGAATTATATTTCAATTTAGGAAATATCTCTGAAGACATTATTCCAGATTCAAGGAAGAGTTTTGAAAATGGAAACCCTATAGATGGCGTTTATGGCCCAAGTGATTACGACTCAACCGCCTGGGGAATTGTTTCAAATCAGCAGGTTCAGGTTAATGCATTTGATAATAATAATGCAAGTCGACAATTTCAAGATGTTGGTCTGGATGGTTTAAGCAACGAACAGGAAAGAGACTTCTTTACTTTTTTTGTTGATTGGGTAGATTCTAATCCAACTTTAACCCCTCAGGCTAAGCAAAGATTATTAAATGACTTGTCTTCTGACGGCTATAATTATTACCTAGATGATGATTTTGATCAACTTAGATTTGATATTTTAAGACGATATAAATACATTAATGGTCATGAAGGAAATTCCAATACATCTGAGATTTCTGACACCATGAATATTGATGGTTATCCAACTCAAATTACAACTATTCCAGATATCGAAGATATTAATCAAGACAACAACTTAAGTGAGACTGAAAACTATTTCCAATATAGAATTCCAATTGAGAATGATGGCTTCGTTGTTGGACAAAATTATATTACAAATAGTCAAACTATTCCAATCGTTGATGCAAATAATGTTGAACATGGGACAGAAACTTGGTACCAATTTAAAATTCCAATAAATGACTATGATAAAGTGGTGAACAATATTTCAGATTTCCGATCAGTTCGATTCATACGAATGTACATGAGGGGATTTGAAAACCCTAAAACATTCCGTTTTGCAACTTTGGAATTAATCAGAGGAACATGGCGTGAATATCTTGATGATTTGCAAACTGGTGATGGTATTTTGGATGATCCCAATTCTACAGAGTTCGTCATTGGAGCGGTAAATCTCGAAGAAAATGAAGGGAAAACACCTGTTAATTATGCTATTCCAGTAGGGATTCAAAGAGAAAATGATTTTAGTAGTATTAATACCCGACAATTAAATGAGCAATCTATGTCATTGGAAGTTTGTGGGTTAAAAGACGGTGATTCAAAAGCAGCTTACAAAAATTTAAATCTAGACATCAGAAATTATGGCAAAATTGAGATGTTTGTGCATGCTGAAGCTAGAAAAAATGAAAACTTGTTAAAAGATGATGATGTTACTGTGTTTGTAAGGTTAGGTACTGATTTTACTGATAATTATTATGAGTATGAAATGCCTCTAAAATTGACGGCATGGAATACTACTTCAGCACAACCCGAATTGATTTGGCCAGAAGCTAATAATGTTTCAATTGAATTGGATGAATTGATTACTCTAAAATTGGAAAGAGATGCGAAAGTAATTATTGGACAAGCCAATGTAGCCGCTGAATTCAGCAAAGTAACCCAATTAAATCGATCTATTAAAATAAAAGGTAATCCAAATTTACAGGGACTTAAAGTTGTGATGATCGGTGTAAGAAATCCAAACAAACAATCCAATCCCTTAACAGATGATGGCTTAGAAAAATGTGCTGAAGTTTGGGTTAACGAGTTAAGAATGACCAATTTCAAGCAAAATGGGGGTTATGCTACAACCGCTCAAGTTAATGTTCAAATGGCAGATTTTGGAAACGTGGCGGTTTCAGGAAATTATTCTACTCCGGATTGGGGAACCATTGAATCAAAAGTAACTGAGAGACAAAGAGAAACAATTTCTGCCCTAACTTTAAATTCGAACTTTGAATTAGGTCAATTTTTTGGGAAAAAAACAGGGATTTCACTGCCAGCTTATTTTGGTTACTCCGTAGGAGCTATCAACCCTGAATATGACCCTTTGGCGCCAGATGTTCAAATGGCATTGTACGAAGACTCCATCAAAACACAAAAAGAGGAAGTAGCCAAAGCACTCACCGTCCGAAAGTCCTATAATTTCACTAATGTTAGAAAGGAAAGAACCTCAAATAGACCAGTAAGAATCTGGGATGTCGAAAATTTATCCGCCAGTTATTCTTTTAATGAAATTTACAGACGTGATATAAATACGACACATGATATAACTAGAAATTATAAAGCTGGATTGAATTATTCATTCTCAGCAAAACCTGAATTAATTGAACCGTTTAAGAAAGTTAGTTTTGTTAAAAAGTCAAAATGGTTAAGATTAATCAAAGATTTTAACTTCTACCTTGGACCTAAATCTTTTGCTATCAACAATGATGTCCAAAGAATGTATAATGAACTATTAAATAGAAATGCATTCCAACCATTAGTTGAATTTGAACCAACATTTTATAAAACATTTACATGGAATAGAGCCTATAACTTTAAATATGATTTAACTAAGAATTTGAAATTCAATTATACAGCCAATAATTCATCAATTATTCTTGAACCTAATGGTCAAATTGACTCTGATGCGGGAGAAGGAACAATAGGTTTAGCCAATTATAATGAATTCATGAATAATATTAATTCAGCTTTCAATCCGTTTTCTGGAAGTGGAAATGATAGTACAGGATTTGGTGGTTATAACATGAATTTTGGTCAAACTTTCGACTTTACCTATAAAATTCCATTGGACAAGTTACCATTGACTGATTGGATTAGTGCCAAAACACAATATAGTGGCAGTTACGACTGGTTAAGAGCACCATTAGGACAAGATGATTTTGGAAATACGATTCAAAACTCTCGAAACTTCTCAATTAACGGTCAGTTTAATTTCATCTCATTATACAATAAAGTAGATTATTTAAGACGTATTAATCAAACGAATAATGGACGATCAAGACAGTCCTTATCTGGTCGTTCAAATAGAACTGATGATAGTGGCAAAGGAAAAACCACCAGTAATAAAAAAGATGATAAGGATAAGAAGCCTGATATTCATCCAGCTATTAAAACGGTTGCTCAATTATTCATGACAGTTAGAAATGTGAGTTTTGATTATACTATTAACAATGGCATGTTATTACCAGGTTTTGATCCATCAAATAAATTTTTAGGGTTGGATGGTAATTTTTCAGCACCAAGCTTTGCCTTTGTGACTGGTGCTCAAAATTATGACCTATTAGGCCGACATAATGATACTTGGGGTGCTGATTCTTCATTCGCTTATTATGCAGCGGCTAATGAGTGGCTAGTTAAAAACCCTAATCTTAACGTTCAACATACGGTCATGCATACTCAGAACTTAGGTGGAGGTGCTACTTTAGAACCATTCAAGGATTTGACAGTCACCTTAAATTTTAATCGTTCAATTACACAAGATCAAAACAGTTTCTTCCGTTGGAATGAAGATACTGAGATACATGAATATCAGAATCCAATCAATAGTGGTACAATAAACTTCAGCACCATTACATGGGGAACTGCATTTGAGAAGATTGACAGTACCAGTACTTCTAAAAATTTCCAGAATATGAGAGCACTTCGTCCAGTTCTTTCCGAAGTTCTTGGACAAGAAGAAGGCTCTTCAATGGGTGGAGAAGGTTATTATACTGGATTTGGTTCAAACCAACAAGACGTGCTTGTAGGTGCATTTTTAACAGCATATACTGGTAAGAACGAGAATAATCCAATCGGTAATGTATTTAACATGATTCCGCTTCCTAATTGGAACATTAGATATGATGGTCTTGCGCAGTATGCTTTTATGAAAAAATATGTACGGAGCTTCACGATTAAACATGGGTATAGGTCCAATGTTTCTGTTTCCAACTTCTCAACCAATCTTGCCGCAAGAGATGAAAATGGTGGTCGTCAACTTGACAATTCATTAAACTTCATTGCTGATGAACAGTTTCAAAGCGTGGTTATTTCAGAACAATTCTCACCTCTATTTGGAATTGACGCAACTTGGATAGTTAATAAAAATGGTTTGATAACTAAGTTTGAATATAAGAAGGATAGGAGTTTGGCATTAAATATTGCAAATGCGCAAATTACTGAAATGGTTGGCCAGGAGGTCGTAATTGGTTCTGGTTATAAATTTTCAAAAATTGAATTGCCGTTTGAATTTATGGGTAGTAAACCAAAAAGTGACTTGAATATCAGATTTGATTTATCCATGAGAAATAATCTAACCTTAAGTAGAAATATTAATGAGAACCAAGTTCAAACAACTTCAGGTCAAAAAATGTATTCAATTCGTTCTTCAGCTGATTACAATTTGGGAAAAAACTTAAACGTTAGAGCTTATTTTGATAGAACAGTTAATACACCTGCATTATCTTCTGCATTTAAAACTGCAAATACAAGAGCAGGTATTGCACTTAGATTTAATTTAGCTCAGTAAAAAATTAGAGCTCCGAATTTTTAGATTTAAATCCATCAACATCAAGCCGCTGGTTTAGATTTAAGAATTCGGATTTTTCAAATGCAGAACTTGCCATAAACTCTGTTTTGATTAAGTTTAATAAATCCATCAACTTTAACTGATTTGCTACTATTTGTCTCCCAACTGTTGGCAAGATATTTTTATGATAACCTCCCATCAAAGGATGTACCTTATCTTCATACGTAGGGACTACGGCATTAATTTCGGGTCTTAAGGCATCCAATAAGCGTTTTAAAGTACTTGTTTTAACCATGGGTGTATCACAGGATAAAATAACATTATGATCATATTCACTATGAGATAATCCAGTATAAATACCTCCTAATGGTCCCTTATCCTTAATTAAGTCAGCATGAACTGGAAAATTAAATTGCTGATATTCCTTTTGATTTGAAATAATTAGAATATTATCTGACAGAGGTAAGCAGGCATCAATAACATACTCAATTAAACATTTGTTATTCACCTTAATTAGCCCTTTGTCAGTCCCCATTCTACTGCTTTTTCCACCTGCTAATATGATCACCCCAACCGACATCAATCTACAATAAATAAAATGAAACAGGCTCACCTTCATCAACAGAAGATTGATCAATTGGAATATACACCAAGGCATTAGCAACAGCAAAAGATTTTAACATGGCAGAACTCTGTCCATCTAAAATCTCCAATTTTCCGTTTTGATCATGAAAGGCTTTTAAAAATTGTGCGCGATCCCCTTTACGAATGTACTCTGTATTTAACTGACCTTTAAGTTTAGTCAACCCTTGATAACCCAACCCAATCATTTGGCTTAAAACAGGTAAAACATAGATCAAAAAACAAGTTTGACAAGCGGCTGGATTTCCAGGTAGGGCGAATATAATTTTCCCATTTTTTTGTCCATAATAAATAGGTTTACCAGGTTTCTGCTTGACTTTATAAAATATTTCTTGCACACCATTTTCCGTTAGGCCTTTGCCAACATAATCATAATCTCCCACAGAAATTCCTCCCGAAAATATAAGCAAATCGTATTTGGCAATTAGAATTTTAACTGTCTCTAGTGTATCTTTATAATTATCACCGAGACGATAATAGGTTGTATTACTAAATCCATAATTTAGTAAGGCAGACTGCAACATTTGTCCATTACTTTCATAAATTTGACATGGTTCCAAATGTTCTCCAGCTGTTTTTAATTCGTTTCCTGTTGAGATTATAGCGATCCGTGGTGTTTGGTGTACAGATACTTTTTGAATACCTAAGGCAGTTAGAAAACCAATTCCCGCGCTAGTTAATTGCACCCCTTTTTCTAATGCCACTTCTCCTGCTCTAATTTGTTCACCTGTAGGTCTAATATTTGACCCGATTTTTGGAACGCTCGTAAAGGTTAAACAATCATCATCTCTTATCACATCCTCTTGTCGAATGACCATATTAGCCGTTTCTGGCACCATTGCACCAGTAAAAATCCTAACAGCTTCTCCTTGTTTAAGACTAAAATTCTGTTTTTGTCCTGCAGCAATTTCTCCGACGCAATTATAAATGGAATGATTGCTGTTAAAATTGACAGCATAACCATCCATAGCAGATTGAGGAAATGGCGGCATTTGAATTGGCGAAAGCACATCACTTGAAAGCACTCTATTTAAAGCGGATTCTAAAGGCAAGACCTCATCACCCAATATTTTTACCTCTGATTTCTCAATATACGCTAATGCTTCTTCAACTGTAATCATATCATCCACCTATTGAGGTCATATTCCTATTGGCTTCGAACAAGGCAATATTTTTATTGTCAAAATCATCAATTCCAGCTCTCATTTTATATTTATTGGCAAGCGAAGCTTCAATTAATGGTAAAATATCTCTACCTACTCTATATTCCGATAAAAGATCCGTTTCTGATGATGAAAACAAACAATTTTTGAGTTTACCGTCAGCCGTTAATCGCAATCGATTACAACCATCACAAAAAGGATTCGTAACCGAACTTATGATCCCAAAATCACCAGAATGATCTTTAATTTGAAAGTTCTTTGATGTATCATTTGGTCCTCCTGGGATTGGAAGAATTGATGAAAAATTGAAATGCGATTGAACTTGATCCATAATGTCTGCATATGACACCACTTTTTCAGTGTCCCACTGGTTGCCATCAAATGGCATAAATTCTATAAAACGAACAGAAATGGGTTGATTCTTGGTCCAATTAATAAAGTCAATTATTTCATTATCATTAATACCTCTCATCAACACCACATTAATTTTAACGTCAATATCATGTTTTAAAACCAACTGAATATTTTTCAAAATTCTTGTAAAATATTCTCTTTTAGATATTGAATTGAATTTATTTTCATCTAACGAATCCAAACTAATATTGATTTGTTTCATCCCAATTTCTCGAAACAACTCAATGTACTTGTCAATTAAAATCCCATTGGTTGTCAAATTTAATTCTACAGGCAAGTCAGATAATTGCCTGAGAATATTGGCAATGTCCTTTTTAATTAAAGGCTCACCGCCTGTAATTCTGATTTTATCGACCCCTTGCTTTACAAAAATCTTAGCAATACCTACTACTTCCTCAGAAGTCATAAATTCTTGCTTATCCCTCAATGCCACACCTTCTTCTGGCATACAATAAAAGCATCTCAAATTACATCTTTCAGTCAATGAAATCCTTAAATAATTGTGGGTTCTATGGTGATTGTCTTTTAGCACAGGAACTTTTGTAGTACCAAATTTACGGTTTAGTTTGGAAATTGTGATGATGCAGACAGACTTTATAAATCTTCCTTTACATCATTTCCAGTAATGTCTCCAAATCGGACTGAAAAGAATACTTCATGAGTACCATTGCTATAGCCACTTAAATTCGTAGTGGTATAATCATATGCATAACCAAACAGCACATTACCATCATGATTATACCCAATCATAGCGGTAATAGCATCTTCGGTTCGATAACCTACACCCAACCAAACCATTTCTTGATAAGTTGCCTTAAGACCAATGTCTAATTTAACTGGTGCAGGAATAGTGAATTTAAGCAATGCAGTAGGCTCAAGTTCAAAATTCGATCCTAATTCAAAAACATAACCTGCATTGAAATAAAAATGGTCTTCAAGGTAACTTTCTGAATCTTTTATGACATCCTGAAATCTTAATCTATTATGCAATAACTGCGGAGAAGCTGCCCCAAAATACCAATTCTTGTGATAAAGGTATAATCCAAACTTAGCATCAGGACTAAAGGTTTTAATCAATCCATTTGCAAAAAAGGGGTCATTATCATCTACGGTATAAATTTTATCAGAATCGATTACCCATTGGTTAAAACCAAATGACAAGGCCATTGATAAATTAATTGTTTCAGTCAATCTCAAATGATACGAATACGAGGTCTGGAAACCTAAACGCCTGGTTGGCCCAACAATATCATTGTAAACCATGCCACCGATTCCCATTTTTTTATTCTTAAAAGGACCTTGAGCTGTTAAGGTAACGGTCCGTGGTGCATCCACTAAACCAACCCATTGATAGCGTGAGTTCATTACTGTCTCCCAATACGGTGTTGAACCAGCATAAGCAGGATTAAACGCATATTGATTAAACATATATTGCGTTTGTTGAGGCAATTGTTGCGCAGTAGCCAACTGGCTCACTATAATCGATATGACAACTAATAACTTCTTCATTAACGCATAATTGTTAAAGGTCCAGTATACGGTTCAGGATAAAATTCACTATGTAAATCAACTACATAATAATATGTCCCTACTGGTAAAGGGCTTCCTTTAAAAGAACCGTCCCACTCAATAAGGTAACTTGTATTGTCATAGAATAATAAATCTCCCCAACGGTTATATACGGATACTTCTAAATTAGGGAAATCTTCTTTAAATTGTAATTGCCAAGTATCATTCTTACCGTCCCCATTTGGCGAAATTCCACTTGGAATTCGGATGTCAGGAATTACTTCCAAAAACATACTGTCGACATTAACACAACCGTTAGAATCAATTACAGTGACATAATACCAAGTATCTTCTTTTGGCTTAATTGCAGTTGGATTGAATAAGGTAGAGTCATCTAAATATATTGATGGAGACCAAAATAATGTATCAACTGTATTGGCGCTTGGGTCACCTCCAATTTGAATGGCCCCTAAACTTGGTATTTCATCATCTGGTCCGGCATCTACAAATGGTAAAATTGGTATGGTGACCACAACAGTATCTACACCAACGCAACCATTAAAACTAGCTTGTAAAATATAAGTTTCTAAAGTGTCAACTAATCCTGTTAAGAATAAAGTATTCGTGTCTGAAATAATACTATTGTCTAAGTCAAACCATGTGAAATCGGCATTAGGCTGATTAGAACTACCTGTCAAATTAGCATCTTCACCAAAACAAATTAGTGTATCATTACCTGCTAATGCTGCAACAACAGTTGCTGGATCCATAATCACGGTATCTTGAACAAAACAGCCATTAACATCAGTAACGGTCAGGTAAAATGTTGATGGTATAAGATTATTAATATCTTCAGTTGTCAGTGTATCATTGTCAGCAGAAACCCACTGATAAGTAAAGTCTGGTGTACCACCATTTACTGTAATTTGTATTTCTCCATCAGTAGATGATTGACATTCTGCAGCAATAATTGTATCAACAACAATTGACAATACATCCGGTTCTACGATTGAATCTGTTAAAGTAATTATACAATTATTTGCATCAGTAACTACTAGATTATAAGTTCCATCACATAAACCTGTGGCAGCGGCAGTCGTTTGATTATTTGGATCATCCCAAGCAAAGTCATAGGGTACTACACCTCCTAAGATCAAAGCGCCAATGCTACCATCACAATCTCCATTACAGCTTACCGTATTAACAAATGGACTATTAAAGTTTAAGCTATCAGGTGAGTTAATCACGTCAGAAGCATAAGCCTTACAATTGGTAAAATCCGTAACTTCAATAAAATATTCTCCGGCACACAAGTTCAGTAAATCAGGGTTTGTTTCACCTATTAAAATAACGCCAAATTCATCCAACCATTGATACGTATATCCTGGTGTTCCTCCTGCCACAACTGATGTAATACTACCGTCACAAATATCAGCACAATTAAGATCTATTGCTGTTAGTTCAACCTGAGGAACTGTTGAATTACTCAATTCAAATGTGAGGTCTTGAGAACAACCGTTCCCAAAATCATCTGTCACAGTTAAAATGTATATTCCAGCTCCTAAACCTGAAGCCGTTGATGTTGTACTAGCCGAATTTGTCCATGAAAAGGTAGGGTTACCTACTCCCCCAGTAACAACGACTGAAATTTCTCCATCATTTACCCCACAATTTGGCAGTGTAAAGCTTTCTACAATATCTAACGGTACTGGATTGACCAATTCAATAACTAAAGGTAAAATACAGCCCGCAGAATCTATGACCTCAACCAAATACGTGTCTGGACATAAGTTTGTTCTTATTGGACCCACAAAACCGTCATTTAACCAATTGACTGTAAAAGGTGCTATCCCAGCAGTAATGTCAATTGTAATAGCACCATCACAAGCATCAAAGCAAGAGATCGGTGTAATATTTGGTGTGGCTGCAACATCTGAACTGTTGCCAAGTGCTATTTGTTCATTGACAAAACAGCCATTATCGTCGGTGATATTTAATTCATAAATGCCAGGGCACAAATTTTGAATATCATCAACTGTTTGACCAGAGTTCCAATTTAAATTCAATACTCCAACTCCGCCACTTACTGTTGTCTCAATTTCACCATCACATTCCCCACAAGTTGGAGGGGTTAAATTCGAAACCACAATAATTTCAGGCGGATCAAATAAGGTAGTGTCATAATGAGAGACACAACCAAAAGCATCAGTTATCTCTAAATGATAGGCTCCAGCACTCAAATTATTTGGATCTTCAACAACCATGCCTCCAGGGGTCCATAAAAAATTTAGTGGAAGGTTACCTATGACAGAAATTTCAATATTACCATCTGATGAACCAAAACATGTCGGATCATTTACAGCATCAAATACCAGTGTGGTACTAGGGTTATCAATAATGTCAACTTCAAATGTATCAACACATAAATTAGCATCTGTAATCTCAACGTAATATGTTCCTGAAAACACGTTTGAAAGCGTGGCATTGGTTTCTCCAATAAGAGGAAGTTGTGCATTATCTAACCATTGGAATGTATATGTTGGTAAACCGCCAACACCAGCAGCTGTTGCACTTCCACTTGCCACATTACAATCAGCATTATTAGTGAAAACGTTCGCCGTTAATTCTTGTGGACCTATAACATTAATCAATTGTGGACCAGTAGTACAACCATTATCGTCAATAGCCTCTACAGTATAAGCACCAACGCATAAATTCGAAATCATTGAATCAGTTCCAATTGGTACATTTAAATTATTTAGCCATTGATAGGTATAATCTGGAACACCTCCGGTTGGGGTAATTACACCGGTGGCATCACATTCTTCAAAGCAATTGATGTCCTGATGATCTAAAGTAAACAGTAGTTCTGTAGGTTCAGTTATTGTCGCAAAAGAAGAGGTTACCATACAGTTATTAATATCAGTAATTTCTGCATAATAGTCTCCTGAGCACAAATTAAAAGCCGTATCATTTGCTTGACCAATAAGTGTATTTGTCAAACCGTCAAACCAGTTATAATTGTATCCTCCACCCCCACCGCTTGGTGTAACGAAAACCATTCCATCACAGTCTCCAAAACAATTAATGTCTTCATCTCCAATAATAATTACAATCGGTGTTGGTTCTATAATTACAATTGGTGCAGCTATTGTTTCTGAACAACCATTGCCATCAGTTACCGTTAATGAATAACTTCCTGGACATAGTCCAAATATGGCTGGCGCTATTTCACCAACCATCAATCCTCCGTTAAAAAACCACTGATAAGTATAGTTTCCATAACCTCCAGAAACCGCTGCTGAAATCGTACCATCACATATGCCGTTACAAGTTGCATCAGTAACTGTCGTTACAATTGCTATTGGTGTTGTATCTACTAAAACATATGTTTCAGTTGCTGTACAAAGGTTACCATCAGTTACAATAAGATCATAAGTATTTGGGCCTAAACCAGTCGCTGGATTTGCACCTTGACCATTTGCAGGAACTGGAGTCCAGTCTAGCGTGTAACCAGCACCAGAACCACCAGTAGTGACAACCGATATTATTCCATCAGACGCTCCACCACAAGTAATTGGTGTAATCGTTTCATCTATGATAATTTCATCAGGTGAACCAATTGTAAAGTTTTCAGCAGATACACAACCTAAACCATTCGTTAATTGAACGATATAATCTCCTGCACAAAGTGTTGTCACACTAGTACCCGTTGGCGCTAGAGCCATACCTGTATTTGCATTAATCCAAATTTGTGAGCAAACTGGACTATTACAAATATAATTGATACTTGCAGTACCATCACAAACTCCAAAACAAGAAGCATCTCCATTAGTTAAGGTGAAAATTTCACCGTCAGCATCTTGGATTACAAATGATTCAATAATTGAACAGCCATTGAGATCAGTAATTTCTACTGAAATTAACCCAGCACACAATCCACTAACATGATTTGTACCTTGTCCAATTACAGCCGGTTCACTCCATACATATGTATAGGTTCCAGTTCCACCACTAACATTAACTGTGGCACTACCATTACATTGGCCACATTGGGTAATATTTACAAAAGAAGATGTTACCGTAAGTGGAATTAGAGGTTCAACTATAGTAAACGTTGTATCTACTGTACATCCCACATCATCAATTAGGCTGGCCGTGATGTTTCCACTACATAAATTACTAGCTGTTGTCCCTGCTTGCGTGTCACTCCAAACAATAGCATATGGTGGCGTTCCTCCAGTTGGTGCCAAAACCACCTCACCGGTACAATCACCATTACAATCAATATCTGTTCGAATACCATTTGTTGCAATAGCTGCAGTATCTGAAATTACAACAGTTATAGTTGTATCACAAACTCCAGCATCAGAAATGACCACATCATATGATCCGGCACAAAGATTTGTCGCAGTGGCAAAAGTTTGAGCAAAAGGATCATTCCATAAATAGGTATATGGCCCAACATTTCCAGAATTAACCGTAACTGTTGCTGTTCCGTCACAATCACCGTTACAGTTTACACCGTTTTCAGTTAAAGTCACATCCCAAGGTGCATTAGGAGAAGTTAAATCAACTGGTCCTAAGGTTGCCGTACAACCATTTCCATCAGTAATTACTAAATTATATTGTCCTTGACAAATGTTGTTAATTGTAATATTTGTTTGACCTGCAATATCAACAAAAAATTCATCTTGCCACTGGTAAAAATAGTTGCCATCACCACCTGAAGGGGTTGCAGCAATTTCTCCATTACAATCACCAAAACAGGTGACTGTTGTTGTTGCAAATATTGCCGTTATTTCCTGATAATCTTCTATTTCAATACAAGCGCTTATCACAGTACAAGCACTTCCATCTGTTACAACTACAAAGTACTCTCCAGGTGCTAATCCGGTTAATCCAGGTGTTGTACCAACAGAAATTCCAGAGATACAAGAGAACCACTCGTAAGAAATTGTTCCTGTTCCTCCAGATGCAGCAGCACCAAGAGTACCGTCATTTGTACCGAAGCATGAAATATTAGTTGCGGTCACTAAGTCCAGCACTAATTCTGCTGGTTCAATAATATCAGTTGAAATATCTACTGAGCAGTTATCAATATCTGTAACTGTCATGGTCCAGGTTCCTGCTGTTAAACCAGTTGCATTTGGTGTGGCTTGTCCTCCATTTGGTGCAGGCACCCAATTATACTGTAAGCCACCAGCACCTCCAGTAGCAATTACATCTGCAGTTCCGTTAGCATCTCCAAAGCAAGCAATATCTGTTGAGGTAATAGATACCACAATTTCCTGCGCATCCAGAATCCGTGTGGAATCAATAACTGTACAACCTAACCCATTGGTTAGTTCTACTAAATATAACCCTGCTGGTAAACCAGTAATAGTATTTGCATTGCCAATGCTATTCCCACCTTCATCAAACCATTCTATTGAACAAGCTAGTTCTATACAAGTAAAATTAACATCCACCTCTCCATCCAAAGCTCCAAAACAAGATACATCAACAGAATCTGTTGTTAGCACTTCAAGTGCTCCACTGCTAATTGGTACTGCCAGAGAATCGGCACAACCGCTTGTAATATCGGTAACTGTTACCGTATAAACTCCGCCTGAAAGGTTAGAAATTGCCGGAGTCCCGGCACCAACTGGTGGGATTGGAGACCAGCTGTAAGTAAACCCTCCACCGGTTCCACCAGTAGCTGCTATAGTTGCATCTCCATCATTTACACCACATGTGGCGTCTGTCGAGGACACTAAATCAACAAATATTTCAGGAAATTCAGTAATAGTTAAGGTATCAGATATTATAGCACATCCATCATTATCAGTAACTACGGCATAATAATCTCCAGCGCATAAATTTGGATTAACATCAGCATTAGCAATTGCAATGTTAGAATTCACATTAAACCATTCGTAATTTAATGGTATAGCACCTCCTACTACAGTAATTGAAGTTTCGCCGCTGCAAGATCCAAAGCAAGATCCGTCAACAAGGTTAGTGGTAAAAGTAATTTCTACAGGCTCCATTATTGTTACCGTGATAATAGAATCACAATTATTTAAGTCAGATATGGTAGCTTGGTATATGCCCGCACAAAGATTGGTTGCCATGTTTCCAGTCTGATTTAATGGATCATTCCATTGAATAGAATAAGGCCCTGTTCCTCCGGTTAGTCCATTTATTGTAGCTGTACCTTCACAAAGTCCAAAACAATTATTATCTGTCGTTGCAACAGTAAAATTATAAGGCAATGGTTCGGTGATAATAATACTATCAATTGCAATACACCCCAAAGCATCAGTTATTGTTCCAATATAAGTGCCTGCACATAGATTAGCAATTACATTGGTTGTTGGGTTTCCAGGGCTATTCCATTGTATGCCATAATTTGGTGTTCCTCCAGCGGCAACTATATCTCCAGACCCACTGCAATCTCCAGCACAAAATGATTGACTAATCACACTAGCTGTTGCAGTTAATTCAACAGGATCGTTTAATGTAAATAACATAGTTGTATCACAAGTACCATCACTAATTGTAACTTGATAAAACCCAGTGCTCAAATTAAAAATTGAATCAGTACCTGCTCCCGCAACACCTGGCGGCAACCAAGAATAAGTGTATACACCACCTGTTCCACCAGAAATAACATCTAAATCAATAAAGCCATCACTCCCACCAAAGCAAGATATTTCACCTTGGTTGACATTGATAACATATGGTTCAGCATCATGAATTGTAATCGTATCACTGATCACACATCCATTGTCATCCACAATATCAATTGTATAAAAATTAGCACAAAGATTATTGTAAATAGCATTTGCAGTGCCTTGTCCAAGATTTGGAGCAGGTGTCCATGTGATTGCACCAACACCATTTGTTAAAGTCGCTGTTATAGCACCATCACAGGTTCCAAAACAGGATAAGTCGGTCCCAACTAAATTAAGGCTAAGTTGCGGTGCATTTGACACGGTAACTGTATCTGCCGGAGTTGAACAACCCGTTGCATCTGTCACTATTAATTCATATTGACCTGGACACAATCCTGAAATACTATCTGTAATTCCAACATTAGTATTAGTAGCAATATCACGCCATAAATAATCATAATTTGGTGATCCCCCAGTAACATCAGCAGTCACTGCACCATCACAAATATCGAAACAACTTAAATCGTATCCTGCAGTAATTAATACAATTGGGGTTGGTTCAATGATTGTAATTATTGAACTAGAATCTAAACAGCCATTTGCATCCGTAACTCTAACATAGTAATCACCTGCGCATAAATTCATAATGATAGAATCTGTACTGATCACTAAACTAGTTGCATCATCAATCCATTGGTAAGTATAACCAGGTGTTCCACCTGCAGGTAATGCAGAAATTTGACCGTCGCATGCACCGTTACAAGAAATTTGACTAATATCTGCCCCTACAATTGTCAAATCTATAGGGCTGGTTAATGTAATGGTTAGAGCTGTGTCACACGTTCCAGGTCCATCACTGATTAAAACCGTATAGTCTCCAGGTACAAGCCCAGACACATTTGGTGTTCCGTCTCCTGTGATTCCACCTGGTGTCCAAGTATAAGTATACGGCCCACCATTTCCACCTAAGTTGACCGTTAGATCTATGGCACCATCTGAATTTTCAAAACAAATTAAATCAGTTGTATTAACAGTAATATCGTATACGTCAGGTACAACTAGATTAAACGTATCAATTTCAACACACCCAGAATCATCAGTTACTTCTACAATATAGTCCCCCGCAACACATAAGCCAGTGATGGTTTGGGTGGTTGGTCCGTGATCCCATTGATATTGAAACCCCGTGCTATTTGTTGGTGTAGCAGTTATTTCTCCATTACAAATATCGTAACAATCTGGTGTTGTACTAGTAAATACAATATCAAGCGGTAAGGCATTTAATATTATAGCTGTATCAGGTGTTGAGATACAACCATTTGCATCACTAACCGTAATTTCATAACTCCCCGGACAAAGATTTGCAACTGTTGCGTTATTTCCGCCAACAGGCATGTTAGTTGCAATATCAATCCAAGAATAAACATACCCTCCAGCACCACCTACTACTGTTGCGGTTGCAATTCCAGTACATGAATCCTTACAAGCAACATCTGTGTTTGTGAATGTGAAAGTCATTTCGGTTGGTTCACCAATCGTAACTGGTAAGCTATTTCGTGTACAACCATTTGCATCTGTAATGGCCACAAAATAATCTCCAGCGCATAATCCTGTGGCAATTGAATCTGTGTTACCAGTAGTTAATCCAGTTCCATCATCAAACCATTCGAAAGTATAACCAGAAATTCCTCCAACCGGTAAAGCCGTAATTGAGCCGTCACAAAACCCAAAACAAGTTGCATCCAATGGATTGACAGTATTTGCAAATAGCTCAGGTGGATCAGGAATAGTGATAAGCGTATCTTCTTGACAACCATCCACATCAAAAAGTGAAACAGTAACATTTCCTGAACTATAACCAGTTGGATTGTTTGTGCCTTGTCCGGCAGCAGGTGCCGGTGAATAATTATATGTATAAGGGCCACCATTCCCTCCTGTTTCGTTTGAAATTGTTAAAGCGCCATCACTATCACCATTACATGTTGGTAGTGTAATGTCAATATCTGCAGTAATCACTAATGGGGCAGAAAGATTGACCGTGCTTGTCTCCATACAGCCATTTGTATCTGTTAAGGTCACTGTATTATCTCCAACGCAAAGATTAGTAGGATTTGAACCTGTATCCCCACTATCCCAAACTGCATTAATAGGTGATGTACCCCCACTTATTGAGGTAAACACCTGACCATCACAAACATTGTGACAACTAGGGTCAACAAATGCAATAACCCCAATACTTAAAACAGGTGGATCTACAAGATTATCGCTTACAGAGCAAATTCCAAATACACCTGGAATGATGACATTAGATGAATCCATTACAAAAATGGTGTAAGTCCCAGGACAAAGGTTACTAAAGACATTTGTTGCGGCATAAGGTCCATTAATATTATTGAAGCTGTAGGAAAAACCTCCTGGTGTACCTGAAGGCACTACCGTTATTTGTCCATCACACGCGCCATTACAACTTATTGAGGCACCATTATAGTCACTTGTAGTTAATGTCAAAGTCAATCCCCCACATGTATTTGATGAATTTCTATTATTTGAACCGGTTTGATTAATCAGCAAGCTTGTATCCTTAAATGCATCTTTATTGTAAATTTTAACATGTTCACCTTTATTTGATGCCTTTCTTAAATCCAGAGAGTTGACTGCATAAATAGCAGAGTTTTCGGCATAAAATTTTGTTTTTTCAACTGTAATATTTCCAGCCTTCAATGAAAAACCATTCGTGAAAAACGCATCACATGAAATATTTAAGTCAGAATTGTCTGCTAAAACAAGGTGGTTTTGCAACGACCAAGTGCCTGATCTAATCTCTATATCTGACGCGAATAAGTAGCCTGATGTATTTATTACTTTAGTTCCTATTGTGCTTGAATTAAAAATCAGCGCAGTAACTAAAGCCATGTTTGCTTCAATATTCAAACCCTCAGAAATTTCTATTGAGCTACCTTCAAATACAGGAGTAAGTGAGTTATTGATAGATAACGATCTTACTTTAACATCACCAAAAATGACCTTCGAATATGCTAAATCAAAAGAATTCTGATCAAAAATAACCTGATCTTGCGCGTTTGGGATTTTATTTGCACTTAGTCCACCAGAGTTCAGTGACCAATGGCTTGGATCGTTCCAATTTCCAGAATTACCAACCCAATACAAATCTTCAGCTTGACTATATCCACAAATAAAAATTAAAAGAAATAGTAGAAGACGGTTGATCTGCATAGGTTAATTTCGATTCAAGACCCTAAATATATCGAAAAAAACCTGTAATACAATTGCTTTTTGACAAATTGTTTTATCACTAAACAATTGTTTAAAGCGCCTTAAATTAGGTTAGATTATTCAAAGGTGGGACAACCTGCGGTTCCAGAGCTGCCATAACCACTACAAGAATTGTAGCCCATTGTAATTTCTTGTGTTTGCCAAGATCTATTTTGTAGTTTAGAAATAATGTAATCAAAAGAATAACCAATGGAGATAAAATCGAACAATTTGAACCTGATTTGAGCAGTAATAGCATCAGTTCGCCTTAAGCCTATGCCGAGTGCAAAAGTATTCTCATAATCGAAAATAAAACTTAAATGACCATCAAAGGGAACTCGTTTTGTTTTCATGACCATTACGGATGGAATAAAATACCAGCCATTGTCTACTTTAAACTTCTGCCCAGCTGTAAAATAATAATGCCTCTGAAAGCTATTGTCATCACCAACATTTCGAATCGCATTGCCAAATAAATTATGAATGGAAGCACCATAATAGGCTTTTTTGGTTGTTAGCCAAATCCCAACTTGTGCATCAGGAAAAATTAATGATCGTTGTGCATTAAAAACTGCTGGATCGGGCACTGTTGTGGTTACTGAACCTGAATTGAATCCAATTTGTTTCATACCGGCTGAAATGCCGTAGGATAATTTGGTATATCGCGATAAAGTGAATTTTGCTCCAAAAGTGACATGTGTTTCAGTTTTTTTCCAAGGGCCCAAAGCATCAGTCTTAATTTGAGCGCCAATACCATATTTAACTGCATTTGGGGATCGAGAACGCTTGCCTAACTTAATTGGCGAACTAACATTTACAAAACCTGATCGTGGCGCTCCATCAATTCCAATCCATTGAAAGCGATACCCACTTTTAATATCAATACATTTTTTATAGCCCGTTAAAGCTGGGTTAATTAAAAATTGATTGTACTGATATTGTGTATAATGCTCTAATTGTTGACCAAAAGACATCAGTGAACAACACAATACAACAAGTAATAATTGACTTCTTTTTACGATCATCTAATAATAGTTACTGGTCCTCTGTATACTGAATCATCTTCACCATTTCTGAGGTCAATGACATAAAAATAAGTTGAAGGTGGCACAGGCTTCCCTTTATACAAACCATCCCAATTATTGGTCGTATTATTATAACCAACCGTCTTGAATACTTGTTGACCAGCACGGTCATAAATCACAACTTGATTATTAAGATATTGGTCAATAAATCCAATTTCCCACACATCATTTTTAGTATCATCATTTGGCGTAAAACCACTAGGTATTGTAATTGCTCGCTTTATTTCAAGAATCATTTCATCCGTCTGTTCACAAACACCATTAGTAACTGTTAGAAAATAAGTTGTTGTAGCTTCTGCACTGGCTAGGGGTGAAAAAACCGTTGTCGAGCTTAAACCTGTGGATGGTGTCCAAATAGGGTTTCCAATACCACTACCTTGGATATTAATAGATTGACCTAAATCGACTAATAAATCAGGCCCTGCGTCAGCTACAATTGAAGTGACGTCAAAAAAAATACTGTCTGAAAAATCTTCCTGTGGACAGGATTCTGGTCCACAATTAATATAGACATATAATTCACCTGGTTCTGACAAAACACTAGTTGAAAAATCTGATCCAACATGCACAGAGGCACCGTTATAAAACCATTCAAGTTCTGGTGTACCAGGACAATCTCCATTGATTTCAAAACTGACATTTTCTTCATCTCCTTGGCAGATGGTAGTATTGGTAGCCATGAAGTTATTAATCGATAATGGTGTTAGGGTTACACCAGGCCCGGTGACCTCAATATCAAAATTAACTGCTGCTGGTTGGGCCGCGCCATTTAATGCGCCATTAACCTGAACATAATACGTTGTATTTGCTAATAATTGACTTGCTGAATTTAGCGTAAAGGAGGTGACACCATTTAAAATGTTGTTTTGACAGATGCTCACGACAGTATAGTTGGCGCCTTCACAAGGTTCAGCACTTAATACCATCATGGCCTGCATTTGATTACCGAATAATGGATTTGGATCAAAGTTAATGTTGGTAAAATTGACCATCACACTACCGCCTGATGCATTTGTTGTAAACTGATACCAAACTGATGCCGCTGGATCCGTACAAGTCTGATTATCATCAGCACAGCCATTAAAATTGGTTAGAATACATTGCTCAATTGTTGCCGCGTTTGTGGTGCCACCAACGGGTTGGTTGGGGCATAGTTCAACGGCATTGGCACAGTCATCATTTCCAGCTTGTGATAGTCCAAAAAAAGCAAATCCAAAACCTAATAATATTGTCGATAAAATCTTCAAAATATTCCATTTTTAAAGGGTAAAGATAAGTATTTCTTACCTTTTCATTATAAATAAAAGTAATTATCAAAAAAATATTGTGCTAATCACTAAAAAAGGATGTTTTTTTGGTAAATTTGACTACTTATTTTAAAAAATAAAAATTAAGAGCAGATGAAAATATTAGTTTGTATCAGTAAATCTCCAGATACGACGAGTAAAATCGCATTTACTGATAATAACACCAAATTTGACGAGTCGGGTGTGCAATATATTGTAAACCCATATGATGAGTGGTATGCATTAGTCAGAGCCATTGAATTAAAAGAACAACATGGTGGTGAAGTAACCACCATTACTGTTGGAACGCCAGCTGATGATTCAATTATCAGAAAAGCATTGGCTATTGGTGCTGATAATGCGGTGAGAGTGAACATGGAGGCTACTGATGCTTACTCTGTTGCTTTTCAAATTTCTGAGTATGCTAAAAACGAAAATTTCGATATTGTATTTACTGGTAAAGAGACCATCAATTTTAATGGTGCTCAACTGGGTGGTATGATTTCCGAATTAATGGATGTTCCTTATATTTCTATCGCTTCTAAATTAGAAATGAATGGAAATGTAGCCACAGCACATAGAGAAATTATTGGTGGTGTTGAAGTGGTTGAAGTTAATACACCATTTGTCATTAGCGCAGCAAAGGGTATGGCTGAACAGCGTATTCCAAACATGAGAGGAATTATGGCTGCAAGAACAAAACCATTGACGGTTGTTGAACCAGTATCTTGCGATCCATTAGTCAATTATGAATCCTTTAGCTTACCTGACTCAAAGCAGGAGTGCAAATATATTGAGCCAGGGAATATGGATGAATTAGTAGAATTATTACACAACGAAGCAAAAGTTATTTAAGAAATATGTCAGTTTTAGTATATATTGATACAACAAGTGGTTCCATTGCAAAACATGCCATGGAAGCTGTGAATTACGGGAGTCAAATTGGTGAAACAACAGTTTTAACTAATGGCTCAATAGATAGAAATGAATTGGCATCATTAGGTAAATATGGCGCTAAAAAGGTCTTAGTTCAAGACACTACTTCAGAAGATCCAGCACAATTATCTAAAATGATTCAAGCTGCAGCAAATGCTGAAAATGCGGACACTATTATCGTGTCTTATGATTTAATTGGTAAAGCTGTTGGTCCACGAATTTCTGCTGGTTTAAAAGCAGGCTATATTCCCGGTGCTGTTGCACTACCTGATGGAGACAATAGAATAAAAACCAATGTTTTTTCAGGTAAAGCCAATGGGTATTGTCAAGCCAATACTTCAAAACGAATTATAGGCTTAACACCAAACTCAATAGGAGTTACTGAAGGAGATGGCAACGCAGAGGTAACTGATTTTAATTCAGATTTAGGACCATCTGGAATCACAGTTAAGAGTGTTGAGAAACAAGAAGGTGATATTTTATTGACTGAAGCCGAATTGGTTGTTTCAGCCGGAAGAGGATTAAAAGGCCCGGAAAATTGGGGTATGGTTGAAGACTTAGCCAAATCATTAGGTGCCGCAACAGCTTGCTCAAGACCTGTAGCTGATATTGGTTGGAGACCACATCATGAACATGTTGGACAGACTGGGATTGCCATTAGGCCAAACTTATATATTGCAGCCGGTATTTCTGGTGCGATACAACATTTGGCTGGTGTAAACCAAAGTAAAACTATTGTGGTTATTAATACTGACCCGGAAGCGCCCTTCTTTAAAGCTGCTGATTATGGTATTGTAGGAGACGCTTTTGAAGTATTGCCAAGGCTAAATGAAGCTGTTAAGAATTTTAAAGCTAACAACTAATTATTTATTAAAATATTAAGGAGAATCAATTGTATTCTCCTTTTCATTTTATGGACAAAATAGAATTAAAGATAATAGGTCTTTCATACAGTCAAACGCAATCAGGCGCTTATGCGCTGGTTTTGTCTGAAAAGGAAGGTAATAGACGTTTACCCATTATTATTGGGGGATTTGAGGCGCAGTCCATTGCGATTGAACTGGAAGATATGAAACCATCTCGCCCGTTAACGCATGACTTATTCAAAACATTTGCAGATTCGTTCAATGTTAAGGTAAAAGAAATTGTGATCTACAATTTGGTTGAGGGCGTGTTTTATTCGAAAATTATTTGTGAAAGCAATTCTGAGGAAATTGAAATTGACGCCCGAACATCTGATGCCATTGCCATTGGATTAAGATTAAAAGCGCCTGTTTATACTTATGAGCACATCTTAAGCTCTGCGGGAATTCAATTGGAGAATGACGAACTGATGGAAGAGACCAATATTGAGCAAGAGGAAGTGGTTGAAATTGAAAACAAACCTGAATATACGGTTGACGAATTAGAAACCCTTTTGGAAACGGCTATTGAGGATGAAGATTATGAAGAAGCCTCAAGAATCCGAGATGAGATCAATAAGCGCAAAAATTTAGGGGAATAGGGTTTTGTAAAAATGCCTTTGAAGAGATTTGTAATGTTTTAATTTGTATTAACCCAATCAACAAACTGAATATAAAGTTATAAAGTCATTCTGCATTAACTTGATGGTTTTAAGTTTTAATTCAAATCTTCTCTGAATAGATTTCAATTAACTTGTAAAAATGTTACATCTTAAAATTCTCATATCGTGATTATTTCTTTCAATTTGATCTCTAAATAAATGACAAGATCTTTCTATAATTTGATTATTCTTACTACAATAATAAATGACATTATTCAAGTGTTCTTGATTCTTTGTTATGTGCACCCAACATTTTTTTAAATTGTCTTACGAAGATTTAAAAAACCTTTTACTTATTGTATCTGTCTCACATACTATCTATACAGGATTCCTGATCAAATTAATCTCTAAAAATACTAATTATTTTTATAGCCTAAACACTTTTAAAAATGCGAAAAATGAAACTTTTTTATAATTTAACAGGCAAACACCAACCACTTTAATTGATGTCGCGTTATCCCTAAAAAAAGGTATTTATGAAGCGCGTAAAACATTTCTATTTTGCAAGTCCTATAGTGATTATTGTAACGCTTTTATTTATAGTTTTTTCATGCAATGAAACTCCTGATAAAAATGAAATTGAGCAAAATAAAACATCATTAAATGCCTTATCTTCTGAAAGTAAGCAATTGAATGAGACTGAGGAGATGGTTAAACGTCTTTCTATAATCAACCAAAATAAAACTGGGAAAGAATATCTGCACAGAAATAGTGAAAAGGCGGATGAAATGTTGACTGTTCTTAGAAACAGGGAAGCCATAAAATATGATGGGTTTTGGTTGCAATATTGTAATCAATTATTATTTGCAGGGAAGCCTAAAGAATGTATTGCAGAATTGGAAAATTATTTTGATCGCAGTCGTCCATTATTTGCTCAAATAACAGCTGAAAATTTTGCCGTATTTGAATTATTGGCGTTGGCGCATCTTCGTAAAGGAGAGCAAGAAAATTGTCAGAGTCTCCACACCGCCTATTCATGCATTTTACCACTCCAGAACAGTGCAGTCCACCAGCTCCAAGAAGGCTCAAGTATTGCACTAAAAACATATCAAACCTTATATGATTTAAAAGGTAATATGGGCGATAGATGGCTAATAAACCTGGCTTATATGACACTGGGGAAATATCCAGATGAAGTGCCAAAAGCATATTTATTAACGTTCCCGAATTGGAAAACGGAAACAAAAAATTTCCCTCAATTTAATCAAGTTGCAAAAAGTACAGGACTAAATATTAATGGCCTCTCTGGTGGGACCTGCCTTGAAGATTTCAATAATGATGGATTGTTAGATGTGTTTACAACAGCTTATGGACTGAATGAACCTGTAAAACTATTGCAAAACACAGGGAAAGGGGATTTCAAAGATATCACAGAAGAAGCTAATTTAAAAGGCATTACAAGTGGTTTAAATTGCATTCATGCAGATTATAATAATGATGGTTATATTGATATTTTAGTATTACGAGGGGCTTGGTTGGATGACAATGGGGATCACCCAAATTCGCTTCTAAAAAACAATGGAAATGGTACATTTTCTGATGTTACTGAATCTTCCGGCATATTTAGTTTATTCCCAACTCAAACTGCAGCATGGGCTGATGTAGATAAAGACGGAGATCTAGATTTATTTATTGGAAATGAAAGCAGCCAGAAGAAAAATAGACCTTGCCAATATTTCTCAAATAATGGTGATGGAACCTTTACTGAATCAGCAGATAAAGTTGGTTTGGGAGATATTTTCGGCTTTATTAAAGGGGTAACTTTTGGTGATATCAATAATGACGGTTGGCAAGAATTATTTATTTCTGATATTTATGGAAGGAACTTACTTTATCTAAACAAACATGGGAGTTTTGAAGAAATTGGTGAACAAGCAGGTGTTATTGAACCCCTTGGTAGTTTTTGTAGTTGGTTTTGGGACGTGAATAATGATGGTTATCAAGATTTATTCGTGGCAGGTTATGATATTAGTAAATTTGATGCTGTTGCCGAGTCTTTTGCAAAAGAATTGCAAGGAACTCCTAGTGGTTTATCCCAACCAAAGCTATATATAAATAATAAAGATGAGACATTCTCAGACCAAACGGAAGCCTATGGTCTTTCAAAATCTATGTTTGCAATGGGGGCAAATTTCGGAGATTTAGATAATGATGGTTTTCTTGATTTTTACATTGGAACAGGATCGCCTAACTTTACTTCAGTGGTTCCAAATAGAATGTTTCGAAATGTAAAGGGTCAATATTTTGAAGAAGTAACTTCTGCAGGTGGGTTTGGACATATCCAAAAAGGTCATGGGATTGCTTTTGGTGATATAGATCAAGACGGGGATGAAGATATATATGCAGTAATGGGAGGTGCATTTGAAGGAGATGTGTTTACTAATATTCTTTATGAAAATCCAGGGTTTAAAAAAAATTGGATTGTGATTGATTTAAAAGGTGTCACTACAAATAGAAATGGCATTGGTTCAAGAATAATCATAACACTTGATAATAATCAAAAAATTTACCGAACAGTAGGGACAGGTGGATCATTTGGGTCTTCTAGCCTCCAACAAGAGGTTGGATTGAACCGCTCTTCAAAAGTCAAAGAATTAACAATTGAGTGGCAAAATGGTACCGTACAACATTTCAAAAATATAAATGTAAACCAAAAGATATCTATTACTGAAGGGCAAGAAGAATTTGAAATTGTTTCATACTCATATATCCCTTTCAAAACAAGTTAGTTTCAGTTTAGTTGGCGGCGGCTATCTTGAAACATTGTCTTTGCATATTTTAATATTCCAAATGCTTCCTTAAAGTCAAGTGAATCAAGATTTTTAGCGTCTGTAGAAATTAATAAATAGTTCTCATTTTCGTTGAAGTTAGTACCTACTATTTTGTTAATGTTTGAGTCTAAGTTTACATTGAGATAATGCACATTTACAACTGGATTTTCAAGATTGTTAACGTATAATTTTTGTGCGTTTAAAATTGTTATTAGATACAATAAACCAAGCAGTAAAATTGTTTCCCTTAAAATTTTGGTCATCTTTTCATATGATTTTTTTGTTTGAAATGTTAGTTTGAGACACTACTGCCTTCAATCCTCAATACTTTATGAATTGTTGCCGCATACTTTTATCCTTATCAACAACCTCTAAAATATATAAACCGTCAGCAAGTAAACTGATGTCAATTGCAATATAATTCACCTTCAAATTACTACCTGCAATTAAAAGTTCGCCACTTAAAGCATAAATGTTGATTTGTCTTTTTCTTAATGAAGGAAATTCAACTTTTAATCGATTATTGGCTGGATTTGGGTAAATAGACCATTTTGGTTCTTCTACCTCCACTAAATTTGCACTTCCAGAAGCAAAACTGGTTGTTATTGAACAGCCATAATTATCTATAATTTCGAGTTGATAAAAAGCATTACAAAGGTCAGATTTTACGGTTTCTCCTATTCCTCCTGGACCTCCTGGATCCCAACCATAATATATATTTGAATAATTTCCGATTGCATTGTGAACACTATCAACTACAGCTACACCATCACATGCATTCAACGAAGATGGGGGAGTTATGGTTAAATCTACAAACATTTCTGGAGGGTCAATGAGCAAAACTGAATCGATTAAATAACAACCATTGTTATCGGTAACTTCACAATAATACCATCCTGCGGTCAATATATTAGGGGAACAAGCAAATAGAACTTGGATCCCATTTGCATCTTTGATGGTTATGTGAGCTGCACCGTTTGCTCCAGTTACATTTACTGCAATTGACCCACTTGTCCAGCCATGACAATGTGGATGAATTGGTACAATGGTCATGTTAATACTATCACATTGTGAAAATGAGAACAAGTTAAATGAGAGACTAATTAGGGTTAATAGAATTGCTTTCATTTAATTAAAACGTAAACAAGTTGCTATTAGCTGCACATATTTCAGAAAGGACAACGGTTGTCGCAGTGTGTCAACTCTTATAAACCTGATGATCCTTCCTTGAGTTTAAACCAGCTTCCCAATAGTCTCTTCTTTTTCATATCCAAAAAGAAGCAAAAGTCTAGACCTGACAAAAGGTTTTCCTAGTACCGAGATAGGTATCTGAAAAACTATCTCACTAAGGACTCGAGATAGATCGTATGAATTTGCGAATTTTACCTCACACTGCCTTGCCTGGTCAAATAAGGATTCTTGTTATCTTGAATTGTATTGATGAAGAGTATAATGTAGATAAGTTATTCTAAATTTCTACCGCTTAGTAGCTTTGTTACTATGTTTCTTATCAGTAAATTAACTTAAATTTTTTGACTCTTATTTATTCTTTTAAACCTGGAGACCGTTGTTTGAGTTTGAATTCAATTTTATAGTAGAAGATTGGTAATCTTCCCAATTGGTTTCGAATTTGAAATGGCTCATTTGGATTGGTTTCGTTAGGTACATAAGTTAATCCTAGTTGATTTTCAGAATCTAGAAGATTCACTAGATCCAATCCAAATTCATGCGTTACTTTAGGTGCATTCAATGTATAATTAACTTTTACATCAAGGCGAAAGTATTCATTGAAGCGTCTGGTATTATACCCTTCATCCAAGAAGATAATTTCCTTTAATGCATTAGTTGCTGCTGTATCTACAAAGCCATAACGTTTACCACCAGCGTAAGTAATTTTTGCACCAAAGCCTAGTTTTTGGTTTTTCTTTTCACCAAATTCCCATTCCTTACCGAGTAGGCCATTGATGACATAATTGCCATTAAAATCAGTGTCTCTTTCAACGCCATCACTTCCTTTATAATTAGAATCATAGAGACTAACCGTAGTTAAGAAAAAGAAGGATTTATTGAAGAATTTATTGACCGTAAATTCAATGCCATAATTTGACCCAGTGCCTGTATTCTGAAGACTATCTGGGAAAAATCTGGCAAAGCCACTGCCTTGGTTCACCAAAGAAAAAGAAGAAGATTCTACCTCAACTGGAATATTATAAATGTGTTGATAATACACTTCTGTTTTAAACTTTAGGGTCTTCTTAATCGTGGTGCTATAACTCAATACAGAATGTAAACTTCGAGAAAAATCCATATTCTGATTGTGATATACTTTATTACCATTTCCATCTAATTGATGATAAGTGTAGGTGTATAATGGTTGTGCTTGTGAATGCATTCCAACCCCACCTGCCAATACACTTTTTTCATCAAGTGCATACTTAAGACCTAATCGCGGTTCAACCGGAGACACACTATTGCTAAAAGTAAAATACTGTGAATGTAAACCACCGTTAAAGGTTAACCGCTTATTAATTTTATAACGCCACTGCACAAAAGCCTGGGCTAAAAACTCTGGAGAAGTGGATTCGTAATCCCACCTTAACATAAAAGCAGATGTAGAATCCGATATATCTGCTCGAATGGAATCTTGCATACTAAAGCTTAATACATCCAAATTGACTCCAAACTTAAGCAAATGTTTAGCATTTATCTTTCTATTCACACCAACATAAGCACTGGCTTTATCAATTGTATAATCATAACCCATCATTGTAAATGGTGGTGCTAAATAATTCCATGTCGAATCAGGGTTTAAATTTCTTAAAATAAATTCATGATTCGTGTGTTGATTTTCTCTAGAAACTGCAATCGTTGATTTTATAAATGTTTTATTATTAATTGGTTTGACATAACTTAAACCAGTAAAATACATTTGACTGCCAAAATATTGGTCTCTATCTTGTTCTCCAAATGCATCCTGTGCTGGTTCAGTTTGATCGGAAATTTTTATTGCAATTTCACTGGCGCCACCAATGCCAAACCAAGATATTGTTCCACCATTTTTAAGGGGGAAGTTAAATTTAAATGCACCATCACCATAAAGGGGAACAGCATCAGTTCCAATTGTAATCCCAATTTTTTGCATTAGGGTTAATGTAGAATACCTCCCACCAATTAAGTAACTGGCTTTGGAATTTGAAGATAATGGCCCTTCAACCTGAAATTCTGTACCCAAAAAGCCAAATTGTCCTGAAAATTCGTGAATTGAATTATTCCCACTTCTTAAGTTAATATCAAAAACACCTGCCATTGAATTGCCATATTCGGCAGGAAAAGCACTCATAAAAAAATCGGAATTTGATAAAAATTTATTGTTAAGAATAGCCACTGGACCGCCAGTTGACCCTGCTATGGAAAAATGATTTGGATTCGGAATATCTACACCTTCAACCTTATATAATACGCCAAGTGGTGAATTACCTCTAATCACTAAGTCATTTCTTGAGTCATCTGTTCCTTGCGCACCTGCATAATTCGACATCATTCGAGCAGGATCACCTCTACTACCAGCATACCGATTGGTTTCTTCGATCGTAAAGCTTTGTGACGAAACTGTTGCCATTTCATTGATTACTTCTCCTCGTTTTGCCCCCGTTACCTCAACTGCCTCACTTATCACACCAGATTCTTCTAATTCTATATTAACTATTGATTCTTTTCCAGTATTTAGAATAATTGTCATAATTACTGGCGCATAGCCGACATAACTAAACTCTACTTCTCGTTTACCAACTGGTACATTTTTTAATGCGTAATCTCCCCTTACATCAGTTGCGGCACCATAAAATGGTTCTGTAATGTCGATCACTTTTACAGAGGCACCAATTAATGGCATTTTTGTATCAGCATCTACAATGTTTCCTCTAATATTCTGGGTAAACTCTTGTGAAAAGCTGATTGAAGAAAATCCAATCAAAATTGAAATGACGGCAGATAGGTTTCGCATAGGGGTTGTTTTAACTTAACAATGTAATCATTTTTTTAATTCACGGATTGACCAGTTTCAGCAAAAGCTTTAAAATCTTCTAAGTATTTACATGACTGCTTTTTAAACATCCCTGGCATTAAAAATCCCATGAGTTTCATAAAACCTTTAAATTCGAATTCTTGATGTGCAATCCACTTGGTATTCCCTTCTGTTGTATCATGAAATTCATTGTCAATTCTATTCCAAACACCCTTAGCTTCATATGTTGCAGAAAACTCTTTGGGTAGATCTCGCGATATAATAGTTTCTACCATTTCTATATCTCGTTTTCCCATTTTATATTTTAACTTAGATTTTGCACCAACTTGACCAGGTTCTCCACTCATATGCACAAGGCTAATAAATCCTTTTTGCCATTTGGTCATATTCTCTGGATTATCAAATAGTTCAATTACTTTTTCTTTAGGTAAATCAATTTCAATGTCTACTGTATACTTCATTTCCAAAAATTAAGTTTATATATAAAATATTGAATGTCTGCTTTGGTTTATTCTCAATTTTATGAAAGAAAAGTACAAAAATTTTAAAGAACAAAGCATCCCTTACAAATAGTTTTTACATTTGACCAGTGAAACAAACGAAACGCATAATTGTATCAGTAACCAATGATCTTTATACAGATCAGCGTGTTAGAAAGGTTTGCGAATACCTTGTTAAAAAGGGGTACTCTGTTACATTATGTGGAAGAGAATTAAAACAAAGCTTACCACTTGAAGAAACAACCTATAAACGGGTACGATTTAAACTTCCGTTTACTAAAGGCGCTGCTTTTTATGCGACCTACAATATTCGTCTGTTTTTGTATTTGATTTTCCATAAGGCTGATGTTTTAGTATCTAATGATCTCGACACCTTACTTGCTAATCATTTGGCGAAAAAATTCAAGCGAAAATGTAAATTAGTATATGATTCACATGAATACTTTATTGGTGTACCAGAACTAGAAGATAAACCAAAGGTTAGAAAGGTCTGGACTTGGATTGAAAAAATGGCCTTACCTAAAGCTGATGCTATGTTTACGGTAAATCAATCTATTGCCGATTTGTATCAAAAAGCATATAATCGAGACATCAAAATTGTACGCAATATATCCGATCCTAAAACGATTTCAAAACGATTTAATAAAACAGACCTCGGCTTACCTGAGGATAAAAAAATTATCATCATCCAAGGCGCCGGAATTAATATTGATAGAGGTGCCGAAGAAGCTATAGAAGCCATTAAATTAATTGATGGGGCTATTCTTATTTTTGTTGGAGATGGAGATGTGATTCCAATTTTAAAACAGCAAGTTGAAACAGAACAGTTACAAGACAAAGTTCTATTTTTTGGAAAGCGGCCATATGATGAACTAATGAATTTCACGCAATTATCAGATTTAGGACTATCCATTGATAAAAACACCAATATTAATTACCAGTTTTCACTGCCAAATAAGGTTTTTGACTATATCCATTCCGGCATTCCGCTGCTGGTTTCTGATTTGACGGAAATTAGAAAAATAGTCTCTGGATATAATGTTGGTCTTGTCATCCCATCTCATGATCCTAAGATACTTGCAGATTACATCAAAAAAATTATTTTTGATGAGACATTAACAAAAACATTTAAAGAAAATACCAAAAAAGCTTCAGCTGAGCTTACTTGGGCAAATGAAACTAAAGTTCTTGATGAAATCTATGAGTAAAGCCATTCATATTATTGCATTTGATGTGCCATACCCTCCAAATTATGGCGGTATTGTGGATGTTTTTTTCAAGCTTAAAACATTGCATGAATTAGGGGCAAAAATAATATATCACTGCTTTTATTATAAGGGTAATAATTCACCTAGCCCTATTTTAGACCAATATTGTGACCAAATATATTATTACGAACGGAAAAAAAATGTTGGTAAATTATTAATGAGCAAATTGCCTTTTGTTGTAGCCAGTCGCTATAATAAGGTACTGTTGGACAATCTACTTAAGGACAAAGCACCTATTTTTTTTGATGGCATTCAAACAGCTTATTTTTTATCTCATCCATTTTTAAAAGACCGCATTAAATTATTTCGGGCAAATAATATTGAACATGATTATTATAAGGGTCTGGCTCAGTGGGAAAAGAACCAAGTAAAAAAAGCCTATTATAAATGGGAGGCGAAAAAACTGCAAAAATTCGAACAGAATTTGCGTCATGCCCAAGGGATATTATCAGTTGCTAAAATGGATATCCCACACTTTAGTCAATATGCACCCACTCACCATGTGCCACCATTTTTTAATCAAAGTGCCGTTGGAAACTTGTCTGAGGAAATTATTCCATTTTGTTTGTTTCAAGGCAATTTAAGTGTTACCGAGAATCAAGAATCTGCGATTTTTATCATTAAAAAATTAGCGCCTTTGGTCAAGTTTCCAATAAAATTGGCAGGTAAAAACCCACCACAAAAAATACTAGATTTGGCTAAAAAACAGTCAAACATTGAAATCATTGCCAATCCACCCCAGGATGAGATGGAAGCATTGATTAACACTGCTCAAGTTAACCTTTTGTTTACCTTTCAACAAACTGGAATTAAGCTCAAATTACTTCACGCACTTGAGTCGGGCAAGCATATTATCATCAATTCATTTATGGATGATTCTGGAATATTTTCAGAAATGTGTGATGTGGCCAATGAACCTTCAGCAATTGCTGATAAAATTAGTGAACTCATGCAAGTTCCGTTTACCAAATCTATTTCCGAAAAACGGGCAGAATTATTTGGAGAATATTATAATAACAAAAAAAATGGTCAGAAAATAATAGACCTATTTATTTCATTGTCAGAATAACACTGGGAATTATTCTTAGTATTCTTCTAGTTTTAACACTTCTCCAGACTCCTTATAAAAAGTCCATTCACCAGTTTTTTTACCTGCTTTATAATCTCCAAAATAGCGCACATTTCCATTAGGGTACCAAACCATTGAATAACCATGATTTTGGCCATTATTGTACATGGATTCGCTCATTTTTTGACCATTTTCAAAATAAGCGGTCCATTTGCCCATTCGCTTTCCCTCTTCATTTAAAGCGCCTTCCATTTTAACCTGATCATTTGGATAATATTCACGATATAAACCATCATCAGGGGTTTGCGTAATTTCTGGTTTTTCGCCCACTATGTTTTCCTCAGAATTAGAACAGCTAGCGAGTATTGATACTGACAGTATCATAAAAATGATTTGTTTCATGATTATTTTTTTCTTGTTACTGTATAATCGACTAATCCAAGTAAGACTTCTTTAGCACGATTGTTTGGCATATTATCTAATAAAGCGATTGCTTCTGTTTTAATTTCTATCATTTTTTGATGGGCATATTTTATTCCACCGCTTTCAATAACCAATTTGATGGCTTTCTTTACCTGGACTTTGTCTTCGTTGTGATTTTTAACGATATTCATCAAAGTCCTTTTCACTTCTAGATCACTATTATTCAAAACATAAATTAGTGGCAAAGTCATTTTTTGTTCTCTGATATCATTGCCAGTTGGTTTACCAATTGACTCATCATCCCCGTAATCAAAAATATCGTCTTTGATTTGGAAAGCCAACCCAACCAGTTCACCGAATTTTTTCATGGTTTGAACTACCTCTTTATCATCACTAACGGATGCAGCTCCGCCAGCACAACAAGCAGCAATCAATGAGGCGGTTTTCTTCCGGATAACTTCGAAATAAACCTCTTCTGTTATGTCAAGTTTTCGTGATTTTTCAATTTGAAGCAGTTCTCCTTCACTCATTTCTTTTACAGCCTGCGAAACGATTTTCAACAATTCGAATTCTTCATTTTCAACAGACATTAATAAACCTTGGGATAATAAATAATCTCCAACCAATACGGCTATTTTATTCTTCCACAAGGCATTAACAGAAAAAAAACCACGCCGTTCATTGGCGTCATCAACCACATCATCATGTACTAAAGTAGCAGTATGTAAAAGTTCGATTAATGAGGCCGCTCGGTATGTTTTTTCGTTTACCTCACCATTTAACATTTTGGCGGTTAAGAATACAAACATTGGTCTCATTTGCTTCCCTTTTCGCTTAATGACGTAATGGGTAATTTTGTTCAGCAAAGGAGCATCAGAGGCCATTGCAACTTTGAACTTCTGCTCAAAGACCTTCATTTCATCTGAAACACTAGATTTTATTTCTTTGACTGACAACATAGATTTTCACAAAGATAGGCTTTGTTTAAATACGAACGACGGAAGAATTTTTAATTTTCATTTCTTTTTACAAGTCAAAAAAGGTCTTAGAACCAACCTATGCTGATCCCAGCTGAAAATAAGTTCAACTTATTACTATTCTCATTGTCAAAGATGTATGACAAATTATATGACCCAAATAAAAACACATTATTAATCCCTATTCTCAATGTTGCGCCATACTGTAAAGGATCAATATCAGGAAAGTTAAATGTTTTAAATTCCATTTCATTAATTCGCCATTTTTCAAACGTATCAAAAATATACCCTACTTTAAAACCGGGATAAAATTTTAATTTTGGGCGCTCTTTTCTAGATCTAATTCTAATTTCAAATGGAATATCAACCTGATTCATCACCGTTCGGTTAATCCAGCGATCTGGTCCTTGATAGGGTAACAAAGTAGAATATTCCTTGGTGTTTGCTCCTCCAGTGGACAGAAAAAAGAAATCACCATTATGTCTAACATTATAATGGGTATAGCCTAAACCAATTCCAATCCCGATTCGAGAAGTTTTAGAAAATGGAATATCGAACATTAAATTGATTCCATGTCCGATAGAATAAAACTTAGTTAGCACGTCATTGGTGCTCCCCAACCAGCTATTGTAAAAAAAATCGGTATTAAGTCGGTCAAATTTCTCGGCTGAGGTTTCTGTTGGTGTTCTTAACGTGTAATGCCTCATTAAACCAGGCTTACGATTAATCTTATTATAAGGCTTTTCATAACTGGCTTGCGAAAAACCCAGCCAGGCAGTCATAACCAATCCCGAAACTAGAATTGATTTTAAACGTATTCTGCTAAACTTTTTTCCCATTTCCAGGCATGTTTTAAAGCATCCCCTAAACTGTATTGAGGTTGCCATTTTAATTCGGTATTGGCTTTGGTTGGATCAGCGTAAATTTGCTCAACATCACCAGCCCTTTTCTGACCAATTTTATAATTGACTTTAACTTGGTTAACTTCTTCAAATGTATGAATTATATCCAAAACTGAACTTCCATGTCCTGTTCCTAAATTAAAAGGTTCAACTATACCTTCATCTTGAAGTTTTAACCAATCAATCGCTTTAACATGTGCCTTTGCCAAGTCTACAACATGGATATAATCCCTTATACATGTTCCATCTGCTGTATTATAATCATCACCAAAAATTGTCAAATGATCTCTAATTCCATTTACAGTTTGCGTAAGGTAAGGTAAAAGGTTATTAGGCACGCCTTGAGGCAATTCTCCAATTTTAGCAGAATCATGAGCCCCAATTGGATTGAAATATCTTAATAGGGCAGCATTGCTTTTTGAATTTTGGATGGTGAAGTCTATCACTTTTTCACAAACAATTTTAGTATCACCATACGGTGAGGTGGCCGATTGAATTGGTGTACTTTCCGTCACAACTGGTTTTCCGGGCTCACCATAAACCGTACAAGATGAAGAAAAAACAAGGTGTTTTGTTTTAAACTGCTCCATAACTTCTAAAATGACCAAAAGAGAGTTGACATTGTTTTTATAATACATCAAAGGCTGTTCAACTGATTCACCAACTGCCTTATATGCTGCAAAATGAATTACACCTAGAATATCCGGATGTGCTTTAAAAACAGATTCTACAGCAGACTTATTGTTACAATCTACTTGACAGACTTCAACATCCTGACCAGTGATTTCTTTTAACTGGCCAATAATAAACGGTTTGGAGTTTCTGAAATCATCAAGTATAATTGGAGTATAACCCGCTGTAATCAATTCAACTACAGTATGAGATCCAATATATCCTGCTCCTCCGGTAACCAAAATTTTTCCCATTAATCATTAATTTAAACAAAGGTAAGTATTACTGTTGAGATTCAAAACAGGTGGCGGGTATAATGAAAAAAATCGGAGCTTTGCAGCTCCTATTTAACCCAAAATCCATGAATTATTCTAATATAATTCGTGGCAAAGTTAGCCATATTATTACAAGACTTTATAATTTTGATACTACTAATTTTACATGATTACTGGATTTCAAAAGAGCTTAATTTTGAGGTAAGCCTAAACACGAACTTTAATCCATTGAAAATTCGTTAATAATTTAACTAAATCTGATCACAAAATGCTATAAATTCTAAATTTAGTCTATTTTTGCAGCATGAAAAACATCAGGAACTTTTGTATCATAGCTCATATTGATCATGGCAAATCGACCTTGGCAGATAGATTGCTCCAGGCTACAAATACAATTTCTGACCGAGATATGAAAAGTCAGGCTTTGGATGACATGGATTTGGAGAGAGAACGTGGTATTACAATAAAGTCTCATGCTATTCAGATGGATTATAATCATTCTGACGGTCAAAAATATGTTCTAAACTTAATTGATACACCTGGTCATGTCGATTTTTCGTATGAAGTTTCACGCTCAATTGCTGCATGTGAAGGGGCATTATTAATTGTTGATGCTGCCCAAGGCATTGAAGCACAAACCATTTCAAATTTATACCTTGCCCTTGAAAATGATTTGGAAATCATCCCAATTCTCAATAAAATGGACTTGCCTGGGGCACAACCAGAAGAAGTCACCGATCAGATTGTAGAATTAATTGGCTGTGACCCAAATGATGTGATTCCAGCAAGTGGAAAAACCGGATTAGGAGTAGATGCCATTCTTGAAGCTATTATCAACAGAATCCCACCACCAACTGGAGATATTGATGCCCCCCTTCAAGCTATGATTTTTGACTCTGTCTTTAATTCCTTTAGAGGAATCATTGCTTATTATAGGGTAAATCATGGGAAAATTAGAAAAGGTGACCGTGTTAAATTTGTCAATACTGGTAAAGAATATCATGCTGATGAAATTGGAATCTTAAGGATGGACATGGAGCCTCGTCAAGAAGTTTTAGCTGGAGATGTAGGTTATATCATTTCAGGAATTAAAAAAGCAAATGAAGTAAAGGTTGGTGATACCATCACCACTAAGGACAATCCATGTAAGGATGTCATTAAAGGTTTTGAAGATGTTAAGCCAATGGTATTTGCGGGAATATATCCTGTAGACACAGATGAATATGAGGAATTAAGAGCATCAATTGAAAAATTACAATTAAATGATGCTTCATTAGTATTTGAACCAGAATCTTCAGCAGCATTAGGTTTTGGATTTAGATGTGGGTTCTTAGGTATGTTACATATGGAGATCATCCAAGAGCGATTAGAACGTGAGTTTAATATGACCGTGATCACAACGGTTCCTAACGTATCCTATAATGCTTTTTTAAACAAGAATGAGGAGAAATTAGTAGTTAATAATCCTTCAGAGCTTCCAGATCCATCTATGATTGATTATATCGAAGAGCCTTTTATTCGCGCTCAGGTTATCACCAAATCTGACTACATTGGTCAAGTGATGAATCTTTGCATTGAAAAACGAGGCCAATTAACCAATCAAGTATACTTAACCCAAAATAGAGTTGAGTTAACCTTTGAAATGCCAATGGGAGAAATTGTATTTGATTTCTATGATAAATTAAAATCTGTTTCTCGAGGTTACGCTTCATTTGATTATCACCCAACAGGTTATCAAAAATCAGATCTAATTAAACTTGACATCTTATTGAATGCTGATCAAGTAGATGCTTTATCTGCACTAGTTCACAGGTCAAATGCGTATGATTTAGGAAAAAAAATATGTTTAAAATTGAAAGAACTAATTCCAAGACAGCAATTTGAAATTCCTATTCAAGCTGCTATTGGTGCTAAAATTATTGCTAGAGAGACTATTAAGGCATTAAGAAAAGATGTTACCGCAAAATGTTACGGCGGAGACATTTCAAGAAAGCGTAAATTATTAGAAAAGCAGAAAAAAGGAAAGAAAAGAATGCGACAAGTTGGTAATGTTGAAGTACCACAAGAAGCCTTTTTAGCTGTTTTGAAACTCGATTGATTTATCTAGTTAATACTATATAATCTTGTAATACGTCCTTAAGGAAAGCAATTTTCTTGTCAGGTTGTGTTGGAAGATTGAGCTCCTCAACCAGTCTATTAGTCAGGTGAATTACGGCAGACTTGTGCGCCTCGTTAGGGTATTTTTTATATCTAGTGATTGTGTTTTTTAGAATGATCATATCATCATCAGTAAATTTTACAACCCCAGAATATTTTGGTTTATAATCCTGTTTAGTCTTGATATTTAAAATATCATTAATCGTATAAAGCTGGGTGGATTTTGTTTTAATCACAATGGTTTGCGCCAAGATATCCCCTAAACGTTGGCTACTTTCAGAGGTAGAAATTAAAATTGCGCCAATACCTCCCGAAGAGAACCAAAAATCGACAATCTTAAAAGTCCAGCGCATGATATAATCATTAAAGCTTGCATTCTCGCCTGACATGCTAACTACCCGAATTCCCATTACCATCTTTCCAACGGTTTGTCCTTTGAAAATATACTCCATAATTAAAGAATAAAACATCACTGGTAGCATGAACATTACCATCCAATAAAATACAACAAAGGCTTCGCTAAAATCTGATGACCTATACCCAGTAGACATGCTTACAAATAAAAGAACTAATAACAAATAGTACACAAGCATCACCAATAAATCTAGCAATAAGGCTACTCCTCTGTTCAATAGAGGCGCTGTCTCATATTGAATTGGAATTGTATTGGCGGTTAATATTTCTACTTTCTTCATGTATTTCTTGAGAAATTCAAGTAAACATACTAAAATTTAAACCAAAAATAAAACAATCGTTTATAAACCTTGGAGCATGTCATTTGCAATCATTTATAATGCCTATATACCCCGTAACTTTGGTAAGACAGATTGAGATTAAGTCTAAGCTTAAATTTTGAGGTTTATTTGCCATAAATGATTTGAATTCTTAAAAGTTTAGCTATTTTTGGAGTCCAAATAGTTATTGTATGAAATCGGTAGAAGCCAACAAAAAAATTGACACATTAATTGCTGCTGTTGAAAAAAAATTTGACGGAAAAAGCATCATAAAAGCATTAAAGGAAATTAGAGAGTTTGCTTTAAAGGAAACTGATCCGCTATTAGCAAAAGTTAACCGACTCGCTTATGAATATATTGAAGCCAATGATTGTTTTGACCATACGGTTGAAAAAGTTGAAGATGAAGAAGGTGAAGAGACATTAATCGAACCAGGAACAGATTCTGAAAACTTAGTTTACCTACTACAATTGATAAGAAAATCTGAAAACGAATTTAACCGTGAAGAGATCAAAGAAATGAGAACATGGTTGAAAAATGAGTTATACTAATTTTCTCCTAATCGATATAATTAATAACCTTTCTGTCATCAGGAAGGTTATTTTTATTTAACGCTTTTTTTAGCTGATTTTATAGTCGTGACCATGTCTTGAATGATAGGTTGATAACTGCCGCTCTTTTCACTACGTAAAACGAAGTTGTAGCCATCAATTCTTATTTCCCCGTAACAATGAAAAGTTGACTTTCCTCCCTGATCGGCAAGTAAATTTCTTTTATAAAAAATAAGATTATTTCTATCTATAATGTATTCAACCTTAAAAATATCCTTTTTAGCAGCTATTCGCTTTTTTTCTGTCGTTACTTTATTAAACTCTTTTGCGTAATCTTCAATCACCAAATGAAAGTACTTACCTATATTGATATACCATAAATAATCGCCATCATCATGAATGATTTCTGGTTTAATTTCTGTTCCAGAAGCGGATCCAATTATAGGCACCATTAAAGACATATTCAGATCATAATCGAGCAAACTAATTTCATTCATTTCGAATGAATCAAGCTCTACATAACCGTGCTCATTATTTTTATTTTCAACCATATGCGAATCATCCTTCGCATTAGTACACGAAAAAACAAGACCACCAAATACAATCAATGCGGTTAAAAATTTTCTCATTAGGTTTCCTTACAACTAAAGATTATTTGATGAAATAACCCATACTGCAAAGTAACTAATTTTTTTCATATTGCTGATATTAAATTTAGACTAATTATCCCCTAGCAGTAGTGGATTTTATCAAAATTTAACGATCAACTTAGGTAAAATATATGATGCATTGTTCTATTATTAATTACAAACAGGTATTTTTGTACAAACTGTTTTATGATGAGCGTAAGTGTATGTAGAGTAGCCCATTTTAATGCCGCTCACCGATTATATAATAAGGCCTGGGATTTTGAAAAAAATCAAGCTGTTTTTGGAAAATGCAATAATCCAAACTATCATGGACATAATTATAAATTAGAAGTTTGGGTTACTGGAAATATAGATCCTGAAACTGGTTACGTCATTGACCTTGGACTGTTAAAGTCTATGATAGAAACCGAAGTTGAAAATCGTTTTGATCATAAGAACCTAAACGAAGACACAATTGAGTTCAAAGATTTAAATCCAACGGCTGAAAATATAGCAATGGTGATTTGGAATAGGTTAAATGCCAAATTAAAAGATGACTTATCGCTTCGTGTTAGACTTTACGAGACCGAACGTAATATCGTTGAATACGCTGGTCATTAATCATAATAACTATACTCTGAAAACTTTAATATCGTAATGATATTGGTCTCAATATCTCGTGACAATAATGCACTTAGCAAAAAAGTCTCACTATCATATACAATTTGGTATTCTGTTTTGTATACTTTGTTTCTATAATAATGCTGTGCCAAAATATTTTCATATTGATCATACTCATACTTGATTTTGGTCGTATTATTATTGGTTAAATATGAGGTTGTCTTTTTCTCTTTCAAAAGGCCACTAGAATTGTAGATATATTCTACCTTATCAGTTCCTGATCCCATCATAGATCTTGCTTCTTGTTTAATCAAATAACCATTTTCATCTTTATAAAATAATTCAGTTTTATAAATCCTTCCAGAGGTATTATAGTACAATTTTTTTGTGCCTTCTTTTGTCTCTTTATAACCAAAAGTTTGCTTTGAAATAATAAAACTTTGACCTAATTCAAATGTTGTTTTATTGTAACTCTTATTCAAGTCTCGTCGATACTCCTTGCTTAAAATCCGATCTAGAGAATCGTAAGAATAATGATATGAATGGAAGCCATGACGATCTGTTTTCCTAATTAGAAGTAAATTCCCTTTATCATCATATTCATACATTCTAACAATCGTATCACCAATAATCGTTTTATAGTCTTTAGTTAATTGTCCTTTTTGGCTGAACTCATAAACATATACATTGCGATTGGTTCTTATTTTATCTAAATCCGCTTTTGTGGCATAATTTCCTTTGATAGATTTGATTTTATTTTGCCGAATAAAATCAACATTAAATGTAGGATCTTCGGCGAATAATTCACCTGTTGAATGGTCAATCATTTGACCTTGCAAATTGAAAAAGAAGCCTGCAAAACAACAAGCCAATACTATCCTTACTAACATATTTATGAAATCAATCTTTAAACAAGCAAAAAGTGCTCCAGTCTTGATTATTCGATTGCAAAAATAAATGAATTGAACTAAATAAACAGACTTAAATTAAAAATTCTACTCGTCTTCTGCACTTTTTTTATACTCTGGCGTTTTTCCAATTTGAAAGCTCATTCCAAAATTAAAATCTAATCGCCTAGTTGCTTCAGGTTTTAGGAGTGCAAGAAAGGAATTTGTCATACCATAAAGCTGAATTGTCCCCAATCTTAAATTTAATCCAAGACCAAGGTTAGAGTTCCCATAATTATAAAAAGAATAATTTGCCGTTGCAGCTATCCAATGTCTTAGTTTAAGGTTAGCTGATAAGTTTAACCCGGTTCTATAACGCTTTGTTCGAAATGAATTATACCACGTTACACCAAGGTTAAGCTTGTCTAACACATCATAACTTCCTGCAATATAAAATCTGGTATATAAACTTGATGAATAACTACTATTGGTCTCAATAATAGAAGATAATTGCTCAAGAGAATCTATGATTTCATTAAAAACTTGCACACTATCGTCTAAATACTGCATTAAATCAATGCCTTTATACTCAAATTCAAAAGGAGAAATCGTATAATTTGTCACCCTATTTCGCCATCTTATCGATCCTAAATCTATCAGACTTCCTGACAAATGAATTTTCTTACTAATGTCGTATGTAAAACCTAAATCAATTGCTGCTCCATTATTTGAAATCCCACTAAAAGCTGAAAATAACTCGTTAATATCAAGTTCAAACTCTTGCCCGGAATTGAAAAAAGCTAGAGAATTGGATGTGTTAATGCTAGCTTCTGCATCTACGGTTAAATCAAATGTTTTTTCATCTGTCAATAAACCAAAGTGGCTATACTCCGTTTGGATATTGGCCAAACCAATCAAGTATTTAAATCTTCCTCCAACGACTAATTTTTTGCCGATTTTTTGATTAAATCCTAGCCCAAATTCTAAATAAGATGTGAGGTTATATCCTATTTGGTCAAAGGATTGGCGTTGACCAATTGTTTCTGGACTACCATTTCCATAATAACCTAATTCTAATAGAGCTTTGGGATAAGCAAAACTACTATTGAAGACATGGTTTGCAGTAACACTGATACTCGTTTTACGACCAGTATAATTAAATGCAAATACCTCGTTTCTTATATCAATATCAAAATAATTGATGTCTCCCATTTTAGCTAATGCATTTCCAATGGTTAGATTTAATGAATCACTTTCAGAACGTGTTTGTAAAACATCCTCTATCGCAAAACCAGAGTTGAGAATATGAAATTTAGATAAGCCACTAAACGGAGGGAATGCTATGCCAAAACGAGCACTTGATCTAAATGCCGGATTTTCGTATTGCGATTGTGGTGTATTGTTTAAATTATATAATGTAAAATTAGACTGCGCAAATGCTCTTCCAACCATCAATATCAAAACCAAGCTTACAAATACTTTCTTAGCCATTTTTCGAATTAAAAGGTTACATTAGTTTGCACTTTCATTCCCAGTTTCAACGAAATGGTATAAAAATCAAAGAATTTCACAATTTCTCCATCAGACCCATTTAAGGATTGTGCCTCAGCACTCAGGATAATATATTTTGCTTGCTCAAGCAATGGTACATCATTTCGTTGAATTGTTAAGTCTGTAATCTTTTCTGTTGACTGGTTAACAGCTCCAGAGGTATTTGTTTGAGCAGATTCAACAACTAATTCTGAGCCATCAGTTAATTCAAGTAATGGTAAATAATTCTCGTCAACAAAGGTAATTCCAGTAAACAAATCGACGGGAAAGCCATTGTTAACAATTAAGCGAAACAAAATACTTGAGATTTCTTCAATATCATCTGAAAAATCAAAGTCGACCGTATCTGTTACCTTAAAACCATAAGCAAAACCCTCCAAAGGCAATTCAACCTCAGCGTTAATTCTAAACTTACTGGTGTCTTCAATAAAATTTAAAGTTGACGTAGGTCCATCCGGGTTTGAAATCCCATTGGCTTCAAAATGAAAATATTTCGGCACCGGAGTAATAACAGTTGACAGGTTGTTAGTATTCGAATTGTTTAATTCAACAATTGTAGTTTCTGTTTGCCCTATTACTGAAGGAGCTGCAATTGAAATTGCTGTAGGGTACCCAGTTAGAACATATTCTTGTCCAGTATTTTGATTAACCGTTTTGACATTTGATAAAAGTACATCAGCTGGAAAACCGAATGAGTTGATCATTTCTAATCTAATTTTTGGATTAGTCAACTCAAAATAACCATCTGTTCCAGCCGTAAATATTCTAAGCAAAATAGAATCCTGATGTCCTCCCAATGATTGCTGTCCAAAATAACCAGTGGCGTTTCTATATTTGAGATTTGAAAACTCAATTTCAGCTTGAATGCTTTCCACGCTAGAGACTGGTTCTCCAGTTCCTGTCATGGTTATAGAAACTTCCCCAACAATTTCATTTACAGTTGTGTTATTTATCGTAAAATCACCAATCGCATCAACAAGACTTATATTATGACTTATTGTTTGTGGTACCGACCCACTATAAATTAAATTAACTGTCTCGTTAATAGGTTGCCCGTTTTTTATTAACTCTGGGAAGCTAATATTGATTGTCAGGTCATGCCTTAAGTCCGTCGTTAATTGCATGCCCAGCGACCCTTCTTTAAACGTAATTGTATGAATTTCAACCCCGTTTCCGGGATTAATATCAAAGGTCTCGGAACTTGTTGTATTTGCTGATGCAATAAAGCTTGGGATTGGAATTATCCCAAAATCTGCCATATCATATGTGAATTGCGTTTGCGCATCTGGAATACTAATGATTTCCTCTGCATCAAATGACACTACTTCTCCTTTGTAAACCAATGCAATTTCTCCTGAATTATCATCAATGATGACTAATTCTGAACTATCCGTTCTAGCCAAAATATCATAGACACCAAACGTTGCATGTGCTAAGGGTACGGCCAATATTGGATTCCACGACGATTCCGAAATATTAGTTGGATCTGAGTACTTGTTTAGTTTTTTACAAGATGAAGTACCCACCAAAATACTTATCAGAAAAAACACTACAGACAAAAGTCTCGTCATAAATAATTTTTAACTTGGCAAATGTAATTAAATTAATCTACAATAATATCGCTCGTAGACAATAAACGGCGTTTTATCGTTTGTTTTATGATGTTAATCTATGGAAAAATCCTATTTATCGTTATTAGAAGATATCAAAATGGCTTATCAGCAGCATGGTAATCTGGCAGATAGAGAATATATGTATGTTTATATGCGTCAGAAATTTGATTATTACGGCATAAAGACACCTTTAAGACGATCAATATCAAAGCCGTTTTTATCCGCTGCCAAAATATTAACAAAATCTCAAATGATTAATTTGGTGGACGATTTATGGCATTTACCTCAGCGTGAATTTCATCACTTGGCAATGGACATTGCTATCCCAAGGTTTAAGAAGCAGCCTGAAATAAAAGACATTCATTTTTTTGAAATACTTGCTGAAACCAATTCATGGTGGGATACTGTTGACTTTATTGCCAATAAACTAATGGGTAATTATTTTTTAGTCTATCCTGAAGAAAGAAAATATTATTGTGACAAATGGATAAAATCTGGAAATATTTGGATGGTTCGTTGTGCGATTTTATTTCAGTTAAAGTATAAAGATAAAACCGATATAAACTTATTATTTGAGATTATCCGTCAAACTTGGCATACGGATGAATTCTTTATCAATAAGGCTATTGGGTGGATATTGCGAGAAAATTCTAAACACATTCCTGAAACCATTAAAGAATTTGTCCATAACAATAAAAGTCACCTTTCTGAATTAAGCAGACATGAGGCACTTCGATTGATTACCAATTGATGGGTTCAATACCCTTAGATTCTAAATACTCATTACACTTGCTAAAATGTTTATTACCGAACCAATACCCTCTATTTGCGCTAAGTGGCGAGGGATGACCAGTAGTTAAAACACAATGTTTTTTGGTGTCTACTTTCACTCCTTTTTTCTTAGCAAACCCACCCCATAACAAAAAAACGACATTGTCTTTTTCGTTGGAAATTTTAGAAATTACAGCATCAGTAAACTGTTCCCAACCTTTGCCTTGATGACTTCCGGCTAAACCTTCTTGAACAGTTAAAGTTGAGTTTAATAAAAGTACACCTTGTTTTGCCCACCTTTCTAAATTCCCACTTTTGGGATAAGGTTTCTTTATATCTGTTTCTATCTCCTTAAAAATATTAATAAGAGATGGTGGGTGAGGAATACCATCTGCAACAGAAAAGCATAAACCATTGGCCTGACCTTTACCGTGATATGGATCTTGACCAATAATGACCACTTTTAAATTACTAAAATGACAATTATCAAAAGCCGAAAAGATATTCTTCCCATGTGGAAAGCAAGTTTGGGTGATGTAGGCCTCTTTTACAAATTGGGCTAAATTTTTAAAATAGGTTGACTCAAATTCGTCTTCTAAAATCTCTTTCCAGCTTTCATGTAATTGGATGTTCATGTCTTTGGTTTAGAGAACAAAACTAAAAAGAAATGAATGATAAAAAATAGGAGTGCAACTATTGATAATACTGCTGTTTAATTTTCACAACTGCTTTCAATACTTCTCGTTGACTAATTTGCCCAACCAATTTACCATTTTCAATAATCGGAAATCGTCTTTTTCTTTCTGTTAAAAACATATTCACCGCATCAAAAATGCTAGTATCTCCTTCAATAGTTTTGACACTTTTTGTCATATAGTCTTCTACTTTTTTTTCAGCTTCTGGCATATTGTGATACCTTGAATCACTAACTTGTTTTAAGCAATCTCCTTCTGAAATAATACCTAGCAATTCATTTTTTTCGTTGACCACCGGACCACCAGAAATATTTTTAGAAATTAAAATATCAATCACCTCATTTAAAGTTTGTTGCGGATGAAAAACTTGTAGTTTTTTTCGCATGTATGTACTCACTTTTAAGGACGATTTATCAACCGTATTTTTTGATGATACTTTTGGTGTTTCAAAGCTTTTGATTGCCATAGGTTAAGATTTTAGGTGAAGCATTAATTTACAAAAAATAAACGGATATTCCTAAATTGATTTTTAAATATTTAATCCAAGATCACTTTTGTAGCAATTCATAAATTGAACATATCACTATTACGCTTAGTCTAGTAATTAATATTCTCATCTTTCACTAAACCCTCATTCCTAAACTTTAAGAATAACTGGATCAGTGCAATGACATCTTTCTCGCAATATTTTGTAATCCGATCAAGGTCATTTTCCTCGTAATAAACACGTGCCACATCAGCCCCTGAAATGTCATCTTTTGGTGTTGGCACATTAAAAATATGGCACAACAGCGCTATCGAAGTATAGTGTTTATAATCTCCAAATTTCCAAAGTTCCATTGTATCAAGCAAGTTAACCTCCCATGGCTTTTTACCAGCAATATCAAGAATATCAGGAATATCAATGCCATTAATTAACATCCGACGTGCTATATAAGGAAAGTCAAATTCTTTGGCGTTATGACCACATAAAGAATGGTTTGAAGAATTATAATATCCTAATAACAATTCTGAAAAGTCTAACAATAATTGACGTTCATCATGACTTGAAAAGGACTTTAATCGTATTTCTTTTCCCGAAATTTTATCATTCACAAAGCCCACTGAAATACAGACTATTTTTCCAAATTCAGCATACACCCCTGCTCGGTCATAAACATCCTCTACAGTTAGTCCGTCCTTTTGAAAAAACTTGGTCTTTTTTTCATATAAATCTGCGGTTTTGTCATCTAAATCATCAAATTGATAAACTTCAGGAACAGTTTCGATATCAAGAAATAAAACCTTCTCAATATTCATTTTTTGAATACGCATAGCACAGATTTTTAATTAATTAGGGTAAATATAGGATTTTTTTTATCTCTCTCCTAATCAAACTTATTCTTACCTATTTCCAGCAAGCTACTCTGAATACTACAAAATGATATCAGGAATATTAGCAAGATCTCCCTTAGAAAATAAAAATTTGACTCGGCCTAAACCAAATACACGATCATTAAATATAAATTCTATATCTGAATTCTTGGGTTCATGAATTGGGAAAGAAAGTAGAATTGTTTCATATGGTGCATAGCGCAGTAACTTGTGTCTTTATCAACCACAATTTTAAAATCTTGTCGAATATCATAGGACAGGTACATGGTTTTTAAATTAAACTCTTCTTCTGTGGTTTGATTAGTCTTTAAAAAGTTTGAACTGTTTTTTTTACTAAACTTTATTTTAAATTGTGTCATTTCTTCACTTGTCTTAACCTCTGAAGTAATATCGGTTGTTGCAATGTCTTCAGGTTGATGCTGTTTCAACACAATATATGTTGCTGGGGTAAATTGACATGACAGTAAAACCCCACCCTGTTCCCATGTTTTAACTAAGCCATTTTCTGGATTATTAACAAACTGAATAAAATCTTTTGGTGAAAGTTCGTTTTTACAAGATGTTAAAAAAACTAGCAAACTTATAATACAAATTATGGTCGATTTCATATCAAAATTATATTTGCTTAAAAATAATAAATTATACGGTAAAAATTAAGCAAAATACACTGAATATGAAATTGATTTAAACTAATAAAAGATAATGATGATGATTCTGCACTAAACGTTTTCTAAAAATCATATTTAAACTCTCCGAATACAAACCTCTTCTTTAGCCCCTCTCCCTTTATCGAATCTTGAATTGAAGTAGAGTTTATAATAATAAACCTAGCTATACTCTTCTTGTTATTGTTTATTTTAATAGGAAATTTTACTTCTCTTCCGGAAAATTTAATTGTATCAACATTATTACTACTATAAGAATAGTCCTCATCAATATCTCCATATATTAGTTCACAATTTTCATTGTTAATACTATAGAAATTTAAAACTACATTTGACTCTTCAGTGCTACTAAAAGCTTTTTTTGGAGAAATGATTTCATAAAAAATCCCTTGCTCATAAATAATATTACCCTTTTTATCATAAAATATTTCCGTATTAATTGTTTCACTTTTAAGATAATAAGGCTTAACCAAGGAACGTTTTAGTTCTAAGAATCCTTCTTCCGAAAAAAAATTTCTTTCTAAGATGTTTCCATACTTATCATAAACAGCAATTACTTTTGGATTTCCATTATCATAATAATAATAGGCAGTATCAAATATTATTCCTTTTCTATAATTTTCTGTTGCTTTGATTTTTCCATTCTCATAGTAACCAATTCTCTTTCCTTCCTCAAACCCATTTTTATAAGTGGTTTTAATGTTAACATTCCCATTTTCATAATACCAAAAATTTTCTCCATCACCTTCATTAGATGCCGATTTTTGATTAACTGTATCAGAAACAGCTTCTTTAAAGGTTGTGTTTTGATTACTTTGAATTTTTGACGCATCACATCCTAAGAAAACAGACACTACTAATAGTAAACTATATTTTACGATCATTCTATTATTTATTTCCATAATGTATAGCTTTTTCATGTTGATATCCTCCTGGTCCACCAGGCTCTTTCATGGTGTCGATAACTCCATGTCCCCAATCAATTATATAGCTTGTACTGTCAGCATTATTCGTCTTAAATACTGGCAATTGTTTCCCAGAGCCACTTCCACTGGGTTACAAACTACACTTAGAATTCTAATAATAGTCTGATTATGTGCTGACTACTACTTGACTTTGTCATTAATAGCGACTAACTTCATCAAAGTTTCAGTTACGCAGAAGGCTGCTAAACTAAAACAAGATGATTCCACACTAACCGTGTTCTAAAAAGTATTCTTTAGGCTTTTATCATAAGTAAATATTATAAGTTGATCTAGAGGGAAATATGCTTTATCTATATTATATTTTATCTTTTGTAATTCATGAGATGGTTGTAAAATAATTTTATTGTAATCAGATTTTATAATTATTGGTAGCTTAAAATTAGCATTCGTATTATTGGAATTCCACTTAAATAACAATTCTCTTCTACCAAATTGATTAATAACAATTTTATATAATAATTCAGGTATTTCTGGTCTATGTAAATATTGATCAAATAACCAGTTAAAGTCATTTGATGTCATTTGGTTTACTAGCCTTATAAAGTCTTCACTATTGACACACTCTCTACCATATTCTGAAGAGAATTTATAAATTATTTTGAAGAATAAAGAATCATCCTTAATACTTGTTCTTAAAGAATGTAATAAACATGCCCCTTTAGAATAAATGTCTCCATCTTTAAAATTTTTATAACTTACACTTAAAGGACCTACCATAGGCAACTTATTTAATGTACTCAATCTGTTAATACGTATTTCACTCAAATATTCTTCATAGCCAAATGAAAACTCAGAGTATAGTGCTTCAGAATAAGTTGCGAATCCTTCATGTATCCATAAGTCTGCCATATCACAAACAGTAATTTTGTTGCCCCACCATTCATGCGCAGTTTCATGAACTATTATGTAGTCATAATTAGATAACGCTCCATTTTTATAACGGTCTCCATAGGCTATTGCGGTCTGATGTTCCATACCCTGATATGGACTTTCTACCAACTTATAACCATCTTTCCACCAAGGATATTCTCCAAATAACTCTTCAAAAACTGATAATACATTTTTTGTTTGTTCAAAATGTAATTTAGCCTTATCAAGATTCTCAGGTAAAACATAAAAGTCCAGTTCATGTTTTCCATAATTTCCTTCATAAGGAAGTGTGAAATGTATGTAATCACCAATATAAAATGTAATATTGTAGGTATTAATTGGGTATGAGGTTTTCCATACAAACTTTTCTTGTTGTGCGTTTACAGAAACTCTATCTATCAATCTACCATTACTTACACAATATAAACCTTTTGGAATCGTAAATGCCATTTTAGCACTGTCTGGTTTGTCAGATATATGATCTTTCAAGGGCCACCAAATGCTTGCGCCATCATCCTCGCAAGCTACTCCCACAAAAGGTTTTCTTCCGCTTTTATCCCAAATAAAGCCACCTTTCCATGGTGGTTTCTTTGCAATTTGTGGCTTTCCAGAATAATCAATCCTAATTGATAATTTTTCCCCAGAATCATACTCCTGTTCAAAATCGATCAATATTTTCTTTGAACTCCTATTGTACTTTAAAATATTGTTTGAAATATTATTTGAAATATTATGAATTAGAAAATTTTCTGCTAATTCAAATTGAATTTGATCAGTTTTACTTACAAAAGTTAGAGATATTACTACATTTCCTTCAATTCTTTTCTTTTCAGGAAAAATCTTGATGTCAAGCTCATAGAACTTAATATCATAAGAAGTCCGTTCTTTATTTAGATATCCTAAAATAGAATCAAAATGTTGCTCATTAAAATTAATCCCTTTTTTAAGGTTTGGAGATTTTGGATTAGTAGAGCATGAGTGTAAGATAGTTATTGTGATTAAACCCCCAATGTATAATCTAAACCATAATTTTTTCAAAATGTGTGAATTCATTCTTTGAACAAGTATCGTTTTCCATTTGGTATTATTTTTCTAATGCCATATAGGTATCTAGGTTTAATACATATTGACGAGTCTTTAACTTTTAATTTATAAATACAATACGATCTACTTTCACCAACAAGGAATAACTGAATTTTATTCTTTGACAATCTCCAACTTCCACTAAAACTCTCAGTAACTTCTGCCCTTGATATATAAATCGAATATGAAAAAGTTGAGTCATTAGAAAGGGTAAGTGACTCAATTAATCTTTTTTGTCTATTGTTAGAATATTTTCCTGCAAGAGGTATTGTTTGCGAATAACAAAATAGCTCAACAAATAAAAGTAAAATTATAAAAGCTCCTTTTTTCTTCATTAATGTAAAATTAAGGAATAATTGTTAGTCTATCCCATGTTAAAAATCGAAAAGTTGGGTATGGGATATTGATCCGAAATATTCGAGGCATCCATGTTAACCAAAGAACTGTGCTGGCTGATGAACTACCTATTCTAGAGTTTGTAATAATATTTGTTGGTCCACCTCGACCAAATACTATATTTATACCATATCCTGGCCTCATAAGAGTTCTCCTAAATCCTAATACATTGCCTCCACCTGCAATAAAATGTGAATCAGGAACAGGTTGGTTATTATATAACAAGATCCCGAATAATCTAAAACTGGTCAATAAACTTCTATAAACTCCTCCAGTACCAGTTACTGCAGTACTTACTTGAGGTGGAGCTCCAATTAGCAAAGGAATTGGTAATCCAAAATTCTTCCAACCAACTAAGAAGCTTGGGTAAGGAATATATAATGACGGAATGTTTGCACCTAAAAAATTTGGTGTATATTCAATATGAAATGGAAACCCAATTCTAGTAGTACCTCTGTGTTTTCTGCTTTGAATACTAATTGGCCCTATTCTTATATTAAGATTTCCCCATGGTCTTAATTTTAATTTCCAACCACCAAATGTGTTACGAATAGATCTTGACATTTTTCGAATTCCACTTCCAACTTTTTGACCAATATTATACCCTATGTCAAGACTTTTATTAATCAAATTATTTGTTTTACTTAGAAATCCTTGCCATTTATCCCTAAAGTTGCCTTTCTCTACTTGAACTCTTCCCTTTGAAAATTTTCCCTTGAAATTTCTCCATGCCCTCCTTAATTTATCTCCTGGATTAGCCTTACTTCCTTTATCTCCACGATTAGGCTCCAACCCAAGTGGATCAGTATAAAAATTAGGATTATTACCCATCCCAACATAAGGTGATACAGAAGCATACTTCCCAGCCAACGGATCTAAACTCTTCCATCTCCCCAGTCTTGGATCATATTGCCTAAAAGGCGTAGTATAGGAATTCCCTTCACCAGATACTTCATCATCCTTCTCCATACCGTTGAATCCATAACGGTAAGTATTTAAACATTTTTTTTAGCAAGATTCCTTTTTTTCCTAGAACCTTTCATAAAAAAAACCGGTTTACTCAACTGGTACTTTCTAATATTCAAAGAACGTTTTCTTTAAGTCTC
>Ga0316189_10000062_pt1 | contig 93875 bp, 74 predicted proteins | sample LowCovwburrow_MG_FD_204930 | JGI IMG/M metagenome (GOLD analysis project Ga0316189, IMG submission 204930) | Coastal sediment microbial communities from Maine, United States - Lowes Cove worm burrow | ecosystem: Environmental > Aquatic > Marine > Coastal > Sediment | place: USA: Maine... | reverse complement strand
TCCATTCGGTTTTTCTCGGTCCACATATCCAGAAAATGTAAACTTTCTTCAGGAGGTGTTAAGATTAAAAAACTCTTCATCATCGCCAGATCAAAAAATAGAAGTCCGAAAAAAAACAGAACGTATCGAAGGAATGTTTTTATGTCTTGATCTTTACTGAGGTGCTCAAAATACTTCATTGGTTTTTGATGTAGTTTGATCCAGTGATACTTCTTTCTCTTATCGAAGAATAGTAAATGAAAACATCTGCCAAAAATTATTATTGGAAGAGCAATCTTTAAAAACTGAAGAAACAAGAAAGCATACTTTAAAGGAAATTATTGATGATTACAAACTCACCCAGGCTTTAACTGAAGAGTTTGACCAATTAGCTCAACTCAAGGATAAAGCCATTGATATTGAGAATTTTGAGGATCAGAAAGCTGATTTGATTGATGTGCTCAACGCCCACAAAAACCGACTAATTTTTGAAACTTCTGCAAAGAATGCCATTGATGCGATGGTTACCCATTTGCAAGCTACTACAGGGAATACCATTGCCAAAAAGACGATTACCAACTGGAATAAAGTGGTTGCAGAGAAAAAGGCTTTCCTGGACATGGTAAAGACAGCTGGTTTTACAGGATTGGATAAGTTTATTGAGTATTTCGGAAAAGACAAAGGACAACTAAGGTTCAATAATATTTTATTAACCACTGGATTCAGTGAGATCAGAATCGAACTAGTAAATTCGTTTTATAAGGCACATAAGACCATCTCACAGAAATACAATGGTAAATCTGAAGATGGAGAGTGGGGTGGTTCATATAATGGCCAATATGATGGCATGCATTTTGGACTAAAGACATCATTTATCAAAGCATTAACAAACAAAGAATGAGACATATTTTAAGTGCGCTTGGACTAATTACTGCTCTGGTTGCAACTACCCAAACTATTGAGGAAATTGATAAACTAAAGGTCGATATTCTCGAAAACCTAGATCAGTATGAACGATTGGATTATGAAAATAATAAAATTCTGAATGAAAACGCGCATCAGTATGATAGTGCTAATTTTTATCAAGATAGCAATGGAGACCTGGTTTATATGAGATGGCAATCAAGGGGACATACTTTTCACATCTCAGGTGATGACATAGATATAATTGAATTTGTGTTTATTGATGGAAAAGCAGTGTTTAGAAAAGATTTTGGCTATTACTTTAAAAACCCTCAATGGCATTTAGAACCAGATATTAATGAGACTGAAGTGTTTGTTGCTGAATCTATTCGTCGTTACTTCAATAAAGATGGTTCTGCGATAATGGATTACGAAAGCCGAACAACAGAAGGAAAATACAAGGATCGCTTCACCCTTCTGGATAGTATTCCATTAGAAGAAGTGCGCCGATTGATCTGGACAGATCGCTGTGATGAATGTATAGAAGAAGATTACCTGAGTATTTATAGAAAGTTGTTAGAGGAGAAGGGTGAGTAGCTGTGAGAGTCAACCACCTACATCAAGAAGATCATTTTGTAATTAAACTCTTTAGTAGGAGTCAATTATACCATATAATTTGTATAGAGTCATCTTTAACGCACCAACTAAGAAAGTCACAGTACAGAAAAGCTGAAAAATATCCATTCGGTTTTTCTCGGTCCACATATCCAGAAAATGTAAACTTTCTTCAGGAGGTGTTAAGATTAAAAAACTCTTCATCATCGCCAGATCAAAAAATAGAAGTCCGAAAAAAAACAGAACGTATCGAAGGAATGTTTTTATGTCTTGATCTTTACTGAGGTGCTCAAAATACTTCATTGGTTTTTGATGTAGTTTGATCCAGTGATACTTCTTTCTCTTATCGAAGAATAGTAAATGAAAACATCTGCCAAAAATTATTATTGGAAGAGCAATCTTTAAAAACTGAAGAAACAAGATTTGTCATGCCCTTTCCTTTGTAAGCCGAACCTGATGATAATTATTAATCGGGTTCAGGTTTATAACTTACAACTTGCTCCTTTGTAACTTAAATCACCTACAATACCCAAACCGCCACTTACCGACAAATGACCACCACTTGCCGATTTCGCATGTCCTAAAATCGTTCAGATTCGTGAGTTTTAAGTAGAAATTATAAACTTAGAAATCATGGGAAATTCAGATAACAGTTCGAAAGCCTGGTTTGGCATTGTATTAGTCAGCTTGGGCGCCTTCTTTTTGCTTCGTAACCTTGACTTAATACCATCCTTCATTCCGTACTATTTTTTCGGGTGGGAAATGATCATGGTTATTATTGGTGGAGCGATGCTGGTCACTGGCAGGAGAGAGGGGTTTATTTTTCTTGCCATCGGCGGTTTGTTTCTACTTCCAGATATTTTCTATATGCCACGATTTCACGTTCGAGACTGGTGGCCAATCGTCCTGATCATCATTGGTATCTCTATCGTCCTGCGACGAAAAGGGCATGTGATCAGAGCTGCTTCCGATATTGATGAAGACTTCATTGAAGACACGTCCATTTTCGGAGGTTCGGAAAAGTCTTTTATCTCGAAAAACTTCAAAGGCGGTAAGATCACGTCGATTTTCGGTGGATCTAAAATAAGCTTTACGGAATCTAAAATGGCTGAAGAAGGAGCCGTAATTGACATGTTCTGCCTGTTCGGTGGAAACGAACTGGTCATACCAAACGATTGGACGGTGGTAAATGACAGCTTCGTGATTTTTGGAGGATATGCCGACAAACGATCCCGATCTGCTACTGAGCAAAATGACCCAAAGAAAATACTCAAAATAAAAGGCTCTGTGGTTTTTGGTGGCTCTGAAATAAAGGGTGCCTAGGGAGGTGCCCTTTACTATCTTTAGGTAAGACTATCCTCAGAATAAATCTAATCAGGAGACCTAAATGAGACACCCAATTCTCAGCGGATCTGGCTACAAGCTCTATGCATTGATACTAGGAGTAGTCATGCTGATACATGGCTCAGTTCTGTATTTCTACTACGGGCTTACTGTTGGGATCGCTGTTGGAGACAGTGTTTTGTACAACGCCCTCTATGGTGTACTAGCTCCTGGGCTTTGGTACATAGTGAGCTTTGCAAGCTTGAGTAAGGATGAACTGGCGCTAGCCGGGACTCACCTTGCAGCAGCTCTACTCACCGTCTTTCTTTGGACTTCCATTTCGAGCTTCGCTTTGGGCTTGATCTTTTCTGGCCAAATTGAATATCAGGAATTTCTGGATGACTCGTACATCTGGCGCTTGATCATAGGGGTGCTCTACTATAGCATAACTGTGTTGATCTTTTATCTGATCAAATACTACCAGGACATGCAGGAGCGACTGAGTAGAGAACTGGAACTGCAAAATCTCTTGAAGGATTCGGAGTTGAGAATGTTGAAATCTCAGATTAACCCACATTTCATTTTTAACAGTCTCAATTCAATTAGTGCGTTAACCATCTCCAAGAGCGAGTTGGCGCGAGAGATGGTGATCAAACTGAGTGATTTCCTTAGATATTCGTTGGGTAAAGACAGCGTCGAGATGAACACCCTGGAAGAGGAAATAAAGAATTCGTCGCTCTACCTGGACATTGAAAAAGTCCGGTTTGGGAGTAAGCTCAGCTTCGATAAGGAGGTTTCAGACGCTTGCTTAGATGTAGAAGTGCCTAATCTGATCCTGCAGCCGCTCTTCGAGAATGCTGTTAAATATGGAGTCTATGAGAGCATTGATCAAGTACAGGTCAAGCTGAAATGCCAATCCTATGAAGGCATGCTCCATATTTTGATTAGCAATAATTTTGACAGTGATGCTATGCCTCTCAAGGGAGAGGGAATAGGTCTTGACAACGTTAGAAAAAGGCTAAGCCTGGTTTATGGGAGAAACGATCTTTTAGAAGTCAAGCAGGAGGAGGATATCTTTAACGTGACCATGAAAATACCGACTAACCAATGACACATGCGTAAAATAAGAACCTTAATCATCGATGATGAACATCTCGCCCGAGAGATCATCCGGACTTATCTGGAATCTGATGAAGACATTGAACTGTTGGGTGAGTGTAGTGATGGATTCGAGGGGTTCAAGCAGATCAACGAGTTAAAACCAGACCTCGTGTTTCTCGATGTGATGATGCCTAAGCTCACAGGATTCGAAATGTTGGAGTTGCTTGAGAATGCTCCAGTTATCATATTTAGCACTGCTCATGATGAGTTTGCTATCAAGGCCTTCGAGAAGAATGCCATTGATTATCTTCTCAAACCCTACTCCCAGGATCGATTTTCAGAGGCAGTTTCGAAAGCCAAACTTAAGGTTGCTTCGGGACTGGATACTGTCGGAAGTAGCACAACTGGTCTGGCCTCTGTGCTTGAAGAACATTACGAGAAAGCAGAGATGATCTCGAGAGTCGCTGTTAAAACAGGAACGAAAATTCACATTATTTCAGTAGACAAGATCCGATACCTGGAAGCAATGGACGATTATGTGAAGCTGTTCACCGAGTCTGGACCGTTCATCAAGCAAAATACGATGAAGTACTATGAAACCCACCTGCCCATCGACGATTTTGTGCGCGTGCATCGGTCATATATCGTGCGACTCAAGGAAATCGACAAGGTCGAACTGATGGGTAAAGACTCGCACGTAGTCTTACTTAAGGACGGTACTCAGCTCAATGTTAGTCGTTCCGGATATTCTCGCTTGAAAGAGGTACTTGGATTCTAGCAAAAGTTGAAAGATCAGTTTGAGCACTTGAATGCTGAGGTTTAGTAAAGGTATGGGCACCCGTCGGCCTGCCCGACCAACAGGCCATGTCTGCCGCCAGCAGGCCATGTCTGCCGCCCTTTAGGCAGGCTTTCGGCTTTACTCCTCCTTTCCTACGCTCAGGCTGACCCAAAGGAGGCGGTATCGCCTCTATCCTTGGTGCGGAGGTGCGGTAGATAGTACAATGAATTATTTTACTTTGACCGCTTTTAACCCGTCGATCTCAAAACCCTTCACTTTGTCCCCAGCTAAGTCAAACTGATAACTGGCCCCATCTCTGGCATCAAAAAAGGCTGTTTCACTTTCTGCAAGAATCGGAATGGGTTCTTTCATGAAATTACCCATCATCTCCAATCCTCTCTCTGCCATCCTAATGTGCATTTGTCCGTATCGTTGCATCATATACGTACCCACATATTTCTTTCGGACTTCTGCCGACATCTCAACAATGGTCTTAACTTTTGGGGTAACATCAGGTAGGTTATACTCTTTGGCGATAGACAGCATGATTTCCTGAATGATCAAATCATTATCTGTGTTCATCATTATCACCACTCCATTAGGCGTTTCCTTCCAGCCAAAAAAGAGTGAGCGATTTCCCTTACTTCCGCCTCCATGGACAAAAACGTGCTTTCCAATTTTAGGCCCGAGACCGCTTTGACCTTTTCCTTCGGTGAGCATGTCTGCAACAGTTTCGTATGTCAGGATGCCTTCCTCTTTTGTAAACCATATCTTCTGAATTGCCATAATGTACCGAGCTAGATCGGAAGGAGTAGTCCACAATCCTGCAGCAGCAAGCTCTGGGTAGACAGGCCATTTTCCCTTGATCGCGTTTCCATTCGGACGATACTGAGTTGCTGCCACGTTATGATACTTAGGAGGGAGAGGAGTGGTGAATGTACTTCTTGTCATGCCTAGTCTTTTTAAAACATGCTCTTCCATTGTCACCTCAAAGGGTTGCTGATCAATCTCCGAAATCAGCAAGTGTAAGACCTCGTATCCACCCCCAGAATAGGTTCGATCTTTACCTGGTTCCCTGAAAACTCGAACAGGCCCGTCCTTGCCTTTACCGTCCAAGGTTTCGACTACACTAGGCGTCACGTCACCTTTTCTGTACCCTGTAAATCCGCGTACCGTCAACCCTGCAGAATGATTCAGAATGCGCCTCGGGGTTACTTTCTTGTAAATGGTGTACTTGTTTTCTGGTACTTTCCAAGTAGTTAAGTAGTCATTGACATTTGCATCGAGGTCAATTTTTCCTTCTTCGGCAAGTTCAAGAACTCGTAGTGCTGTTATTGGTTTGCTGATAGAGGCAGCACGAAAAAGCGTTTCAGTCGTGACTTTTCTTCCCTCCGAAACGTCAGCGTATCCATACCCCTTTGCCCATTCTATTTTGCCGTCTGTAATTACCGCGATACTTAACCCTGGAATGTTGAGCGCCTTCATTCTCTTTTCGATATTGTAGGTTGGAACTACCTCACCTACAATTTGAAGATTACGCTGTAGGCCATTTTCTATTCGCGCTATGCGCTCTTCTAGTAAATGGCGACTTCCCTGGCACAAACTCGTCCAACTAACATGGATGAATAATGCTAAAATTATCACTCTAAACAACAATTTGCTATCTGTCATTGCATTGGAAGGTTCTTCTGGATACGGTCTAGTAGTCCGACAGGTTTGGATGAGAGGCAGTCACCACATAATTCTTGATCATATATTGAGATCCTCATTATCGTCAGCAGACACAACCATTTCTATTTTATCCTCATTGTCATCCTCTCTTTTATAAACAGGAAAAATTGCTCCATTGAACCCCAGGCCAAAAGAGAGCAGAGTAATAGCAAGCAGATAGCCAATAAGCTTCAGTGCTTTTTTGATGTACTTCATTTTTTTGAAATTGGATAAGCTGACTTCGGTATGAAGGCAGCAATTAATTATGAGATTAAAATTCCGCTTGGAAATTTTTCGGATAGTGTTTATCCAATCAATGAAGTAGGTGCAGGCTCATCAGAACCTGAAGGGATGGTTTTCCTTTGGAAAAAAACAGTACCTCGATCCCGAGATTGTGTCGATGATGCCGAAAAGAACCTAACCTTCTCAGTGGTTTCGATTACCATATGGCAATATTCTTGGAATACTTCCGAAAGGGTTGAACGATTGAAGGGTACCTCACAACTTGACCAACTTTGAAGAGATACAAAGCGATCATCTTGATGCACTCGCTTATCTACCTGTTCCGTTTGATCGACTGGAAGCTTGGAGGATACCGTCTGAATGTACCCTGATAAGCTAAAGAAGCTGATCAGGAGTCCAGTTGCAAGGAGGTAGCGGAATCTGAGATATCGTCTGGTGGCAATCATCCGGCGTCAAAAATAGAACTTTTAAGTTGCTTTTTAAAGGTAGTAGCTTCAATGTACTGACATCCTACTAACTATTCTTCCTCCATAAAATATTGGTTTATACGGATTAAGAATAGATTTTTCAGTGATCTCAAAACCTCCCTTCCTCGAAGACGGGAACGGAAGTCCCCTTCAGGGGATTTAGGGGTGGATTGTTCAATTGTATTCATAGAAACAAAATATTATCTCTGATACTACTATTTCAACGGTTTCAATCCAAATGTTTAAGTTTGTTTAGAGGCCAACGCAAGCTTCTAACCAGATAACCAACCTACAACCAACCGAAAACATCAATTATGATTAGGTATTTTAATATGTTGTCGCACATCTGCGCCTTTATACTTATCTCTGTTTCCTGTACACCTACAGAATCAAAAAATGCAAAAAATGTCATTTTACTGATCGGAGACGGCATGGGGTTAACACAGGTTTCTTCAAGCTTTTACTACAGCGAAGAGACACCCAATTTCAGCAGGTTTAAGAAGATCGGTCTGATCAACACCTCGGCATCCAGTCACAAGATCACTGATTCTGCTGCTGGGGCAACAGCCTTTGCCAGTGGTAAGAAAAGTTACAATGGCGCCATTGGCGTGAATAGCGATACCGTGTCTGTTCCTACTATTATAGAAATTGCTAAGAAAATAAATGTGTCGACAGGCGTAGTTGCTACATCGTCGATTACGCACGCAACTCCTGCATGCTTTTATTCGCATGTTAAATCCAGAAGCATGCACGAAGAAATTGCTAAGCAGTTGGTTGCTTCGGAGTTGGATTATGCGGCAGGAGCTGGCCTTCCTTATTTTATGGATCGGAATGACGGAGCTGATTATTACGATGTTTTGAAGGGGCAGGGGGTTATTCTTGACACAACCAACCTTGCCAGCCTTGAAGAGATATGTGCTGGATGTCAGTATGCCTACCTAGACACTGCCGCTAGCATGCCTCGAATGCTCGATGGACGGGGTGATTTCCTTACAAATGCTGCAAAACTTGGAATCGATCATTTATCCAGAAATGAAGAAGGATTTTTTCTAATGGTAGAAGGATCCCAAATTGATTGGGGTGGCCACGCGAACGATGCAGACTACCTGACCACAGAGCTTCTGGATTTTGATAAGATGCTGGGAATGGTTTTGGATTTTGCTGAGAAGGATGGAAACACGCTTGTCATAGTAACTGCCGACCATGAGACTGGCGGCTTTGCACTTTCCTCAACACCTGTGGAGGGTGAGGGTTGGTCAGATTACAACAAAGTAACTGCTACCTTTTCTACTGGTGGTCATACCACCACACTGATTCCCGTGTTTGCCTATGGGCCTGGCGCTGATAAGTTCGCAGGAATCTATTCCAATACCGAAATCTTTCATAAAATGATTGAAGCAAGTGGTTGGTAGGGTCTTCTGAGGCTCAATAAATTTCACTGATCAGATTCTTTACATCTCGCTTTTTATCACCTCAGGACTCGGAGTCTCACCTTCTGTCATTTGTCGCTTACCTAGTGAAATGGGAATATTTCCAATGGAATTTAAGAGATCGAAAAATTCCCTCATTACAAATTCTTCGTTCCGGGATTCTTTCATTCGTGCATACTCAGCCATCGCATCCTCCAATAAGTACTTGCCTGTGATGTAGCTGGTGCCGTACCCTGGCTGACGTAAGTAGAGGTGCTGTTCAAAAATTAGTAGTTCTTTCTCTGTTTTCATCCAGCCACGAGGGGTGTATTCCGAGTGTATTCCACCCGCTTCTTCCATCGTCATTTCATTTGCGTGTGCGTACAGAGACCCGAGTCCACGAGCTGCCCGTTGCGCGATCATGATGTAGACGATTTCCTTCACTCGAGGATTATCGTCATATAATCCAGCGTTCATGAACATTTCCTCTACCGCAGTTGCTGTCCCCTCGTTTCGTGAATCGAATATATTGTACAGAAGTGGCCCACGTCTAACTTCGCTAGGGTGAGGCTCTTTATCCATTCTCGCTAGTTCAAACCAATGATAGAAGTGAGAATAGAGCGGTCGAGGATCATAATGTGCAGTGATAGCAAAGAAATTTCGAGTTTCTGTTGGTACGAAGTCTCCCTGATGTGCGCGAAGTGCAGGCTCAAAATAATCCTTGACCGTCACGATTTCTTGCTCGTCGAGAAATGCGATAAGACTTTGAGTAGCTTCTTCTGCTTGGGCAGCATAGGCTTCCGGACTTTCCGCAGATGTGAGTTCTGGTAAATTTCGATTTCTGTGCTCTTCCAACTTTAGCGCCGACCATGCTCTTGCCAGTTCACGCTTTAGCAGCGTCACCTCATCATCCCATGTCATTGGAACCAAATGGACATTTTGCAAATACCAGGTATAGTTTTCTTTACCGATACCAGACGGACCCGTTTTTGATCTAGCTTGATCTTTCAACCAGGATTCAAGATTATCAGTGGAGGCAATGGCCATGTTTACGGCTGATACCAACTCAACATCAGCGGAGATATCTGGTACGTCGAGAATGGATTTGAGGTTTTCACTCTGGGAGGTGAATGTTCGGATACCAGTGATCCAAAGATCCTTGGCGTTTCCAGTTAAGTTGACTTTTGCTTGCTCGTTAAGAGGAGGTATGACACGTAGATCACTCAATAGTCTTGAACGTTCCTCCTGAGAAAGTGGCATTTGGTAGGTCCAAAACTCGGTGGTTCCATGGTGTGTTGGCCCCTCGTGGGCAGGTACATCACTTTTGGACATCCATAGAGATTTGTAAAAGGCAGGATCGCGTACCCATGGTTTCAAAATGTTGTGATTGAAATCATATCCGTTCATCTCAGCCCACACGATGGACCAGTCCACTTGCTGATCCACAGGCCAAGAAGAAGTGTCGATTGCTTCAAGCCTTGATCGCAATTCCTGAAATTTTGGCCATCGTTTTTTAAAAGTCTCCACGGTGTAATCGGGAGCCCCCTCTTTTAACGGTGGTTTTTCAAAGGCACGCCATTCGCGAAAAAGAGCTTCAAGGTCAATGTATTGGTTGGAGGTCTTAGTTGCAGATTGATTTTGACTTGGTTGGCAGCCAACTGCGATAAGGACTAGAAAACCTGAGAGGATAAGGATACGCTTCATGGTATTATTGGTTAGGTGATGGAAAGATAAGAAATGGAGGTGAGAAGCAATTTTGTCGGCTGATCAATGAAGGAGTATTTCCCGTGAGTAGCTTTAGATAGTAGGGTTCAACCTAAACTTTAATCTATTGGTAACGGACTACAGGACTTAAATATGCTTTAAAAGTCTCCTTCTTTACTTTTCAACCTATCTAATTGGTAAGCAATTCTACTTCTTGACTGTCAAATGTTTTGAGGAGTTTTAACATTGAGTACTAAGAAAACTAAAAGGCAGATTATGATCAAGCAATTATCCATAGTACTTACGTTCGTATTATTTCTGATTTCTTGCGGGGGTGACGACTCAGCTGACCTCATAGCAACGTATCAGGACGTTCAACCTGAGGATATTGACGATGGACTCCTCGTTTCTCACGCAGAGGACGAGGGGATGCGAGTAACTTTTTTGGAAGACCTGGAGAATGATATTCTGGACGGGAAGTATACCAATATGCATTCCGTCTTGGTGGCAAGAAACAACAAGCTTGTTTTCGAAACTTATCATGCAGGTGAAGATGTCTTTGGAAAATTCGTGTCTTGGAAAAGAAGCAGTGTACATAACATTCACTCTGCAACCAAGAGTTTTGCTTCTGCATTTGTAGGAATAGCTCTAGAGCAGAGAAACCTTGGGCTTGATACAAGGTTATTTGATCATTTCCCGGAATATGACTTTGCAGATGACTTGATGAAAATGTCAATTACAGTTGATGACGCCTTAAGTATGAGCAATGGAATAAAGTGGGATGAATGGTCAGCTCCTTATGAAGACCCAGCTAACAGCCATGAAGCCATGTATCGCAGTGGTAATTGGATAGACTATGTGGTAAACCTCCCAATGGAGGATAGTCCGGGAAATAGTTTTCGATACAATAGTGGGATTTCTATCACGCTGGGCCAGTTTGCAGCAAATCTGGCCAATATGTCATTGGGAGAGTTTAGTGACTCTTATTTTTTCCAGCCGTTAGGGATTAAGGAAAAAAGATGGTTTATTGGGCCTCACAAAACGTATCAGACAGGGGGCGGATTAAGTATTACCCCACGTTCCATGATGAAATTGGACTTCTTTACCAAAATGACGGCCTGTGGAATGGACAGCAAGTTATTTCTAGTGATTGGGTTTCTTCTTCTACTTCACAGCAAGGGCCAAATGCAGGTTACGGACATCATTGGTGGCTTACCTCTTACAATGTGAATGGCTCATCCTACGATGCTTTTCTTGCTGCAGGTCGCGGAGGTCAATATATTGTAATTATAAAAGAGTTAAATCTGGTTGCGGTGTTCACGGCTGGTAATGATAACGCCTTGGCATCATCTCAACCAAGGGATATCCTGGTTAGCTACATTATTCCATCATTGCAGTAAGGAATTTCTTGAGTCACAAGTAATAGGGCTCTAGCAAACGCTGAAAATTATTTGAGTAGGTTCCATCTTCCTTCCGAATTAATACCTTGCTTTCGTTGAGCAGAGTTCTGACTTTCGAGAATCTTCCGATCATTCTAAAAACAGCTGCTTTTGACTTGTTCCTTACCCGTACTTCATCACTTGGGTGCAAACCAGTTTTCTGCATCCATTTAACAAACGCCTTCATTTCCCACTCAGGATACATCACCCATGCATCGCCATTGTCTGCTAGCAGTCGGTCGATTCCAGTACTCAGCTCCTCCATGGACAAGTGATCGCTGTGAATCGCCTGATTTTTTTGTTTGCCTATTCCTTTTTGACTTTTTCCAAAAAAGGGAGGGTTGCAGATAATAAGGTCATAGCGTGTTGATGGATTGAAATCCTGTAATGGAGAATGTAGGGATGAAAACCTACTTTTCCAGGGTGAGCTCTTGAAATTTTCCTGAGCCTCCGCTTGCGAGTCTTCATTCATGTCAATCGCATCCACGTATGATTGCTTGGTGACTTGGGCAAGCATCAAAGCCAAGAGTCCCGTTCCAGTGCCGATGTCCAGAATACGCTTTGGTTGGTTGCTCCCCTGTGGAAGGCTGTTTGCTACGTAAGCTCCAAAAAGACACGCATCTGTTGTTACTTTCATTCCAGATCGCTCCTGATTGATATGAAACTGCTTGAACTGAAAGAAACTATTAGGCATACTTCGAATTTAGTAATCTTATATCTAAGGATAGATTTACCTATTCATTGTAATTTTACGATGAAGTAACCATACTTGCACTTCCGTTCGTCTATGAAAAAACTTAGCTTTTTAGATCAATACCTGACCCTATGGATATTTCTGGCAATGCTTATCGGTGTTGGTATCGGTTATTTTTTTCCGTCGGGGTCATCTCTAATCAATTCATTCAGCAGAGGGAGTACCAATATTCCAATTGCAATTGGCTTGATCTTGATGATGTATCCTCCGCTAGCCAAGGTTGACTACAAATTGCTCCCAAAGGTCTTTAGAAATGTGAAAATCTTGTCTATTTCGCTTGTGCTGAATTGGGTGATTGGCCCAGTTCTGATGTTTGTTTTAGCCATTACTTTCCTACAGGATTATCCAGAGTACATGGTTGGCTTAATTCTCATTGGGCTGGCAAGGTGTATAGCAATGGTGCTGGTGTGGAACGACCTGGCAGAAGGAAGTAAAGAGTATGGTGCTGGACTTGTAGCTCTCAATAGTATATTTCAGGTATTTGCCTATAGCTTTTATGCATGGCTATTTATCACCATTCTCCCCCCATACTTTGGATTTGAAGGTGCTATTGTAGATATATCCATTATGACTGTTGCTGAAAGTGTTGCCATCTATTTGGGAATCCCTTTTCTAGCAGGCCTGTTTAGCCGAATGATCCTTGTACGCTTGAAGGGACTGGACTGGTACACCAACAAATTTATTCCGACTATATCCCCAATCACGCTCATTGCTTTGTTATTTACAATCGTTGTCATGTTTTCTCTGAAAGGAGAGCTAATTGTTAAAATACCAATGGATGTAATTAGAATAGCGATCCCATTGCTTCTTTATTTTTCAATCATGTTTTTGATTGGTTTCTTTTTCAGTAAGGCCATGGGTGCGTCCTATGATAAGAATGCATCAATAGCGTTTACTGCTGCTGGTAATAATTTCGAATTGGCCATTGCGGTAGCCATCGCAGTGTTTGGGTTAAACTCTGGTCAAGCATTTGCCGGAGTTATTGGGCCATTGGTTGAAGTTCCCGCATTGATCCTTTTGGTTCGAGTTGCCTTTTGGCTAAAAAAGAGATACTACACTAGCTAGATTGTAAATTATCTAGGGTATTCTTGATATTTTTTTTGAACAAAACCCCATCCATATGACCTTATTTCGATGTTTTTTTATGAAAACCCACTGTATTGAAACCTCAGAATTGAGCAAAAACACCGAATTTTGAGGTTTTAGGGATGGCCTTGATAAAATTCCGATCAAAAATTCAGGACATGATGAATGTGATGAAATCCACTGTTTGAGCACGCGAGTTTGGATTTCAATGCAGTTAACAGCCTGAATTTTAGGAATTTAACAGTTCGCCGCTGCGATCACAGCCTTTGGTTTTTTGACGGTTCGCCGTTGCGATTCGTTTTTGGGCTAAGCCAAAAATGAAGAGCCCGTCCGGCTAAAGGACTTAAAGAGAATAAACAAGGAAACCCTATCTAAAGATCTTCAGCTAGTATTCGCAATAGGTGTTTAGACACTTTCTGATATCACCCAAGCCGCAGACCAGCAGGCCTGGAAATTGAAACCGCCAGTTAACGCATCGATATTTAGCACTTCTCCAGCGAGATAGAGATTTTTGAATTTTTTACTCTCGAATGTATTCAAATCAATTTGGCTGAGCTTAACTCCTCCACTGGTTACAAATTCCTCTTTGAATGTGCTTTTTCCATTCACTTTGTAAAGTCCCTGGGTTAGCTCCTCAATGAGCTTGTTTTGCTGCTTCTTTGATAAGTCTGCAAATGTGTTTTCTGTAGAAATGCTGCAGAAACTTAGTAGCTGTGTCCAAAATCTTTTCGGAAGGTCAAAGAGCGGATAGTTTGAAACCTTTCGCTTTGGATTTGCTTCACTATATTTTTTTAGTAAGCTCAGTGCTGCCTCGGAATTTAATTCTCCTAAGTAGTTAACCAGAATGCTAAATTGGTAATTGCTCTTGTTAAGTTCGCGTGCACCCCATGCGGACAATTTCAAGATTGCCGGACCGCTAAGTCCCCAATGCGTAATCAGGAGTGGGCCCATGTCCTCGAGTTTTGTGCCGGTGATTTTGACAGAAGCTGATTCAAACGACAGCCCCTGCAATCCCTTGATACGTTCATCTTCGATATTGAACGTAAAGAGAGAAGGTACAGGAGCCTCTATTTCAAGCCCAAACTTTTGCAATGATTTCCAGAGTGATGGAGATGAACCTGTTGCGATTATGAGCTTGTCAACTTCATGTTCTCCATGGGGTGTTTCAACCCTCCACTTTTCTCCTTTTTGATAAAAGGAATTCATCGCGCTATTTGTGAGAACCTTCACGTTGTGCTTTTTCGCTACGCCCTGAAAGCAGTCGATAATGGTCTGCGACGAATCACTTTTGGGAAACATTCGAAGATCAGATTCAGCTTTGGTTTGAACTCCCCTTTGTGCTAGCCATTCCACCATTTCGCTGGTGGAAAACACCTTGAATAAAGGGTGTAGTTTCTTCTGGCCTCTAGGGTAAAACTTGACAAGCTCAGAAGGTGATGATCTGGCGTTGGTCACGTTACAACGGCCTCCACCTGAAACCTTCACCTTGCTCAGAAGTTTGTTGGATTTTTCCAGGATGGTCACCTCGTAAGATGGATTCTTCTCTGCAATATTGATTGCTGCAAAGAAACCAGCCGCGCCACCACCGATTATGAGGATTTTCAATTGTTTTTTCTTGGTGAGATTCTCGTGAAAATGTAAAAATCAAATCAAATCTGCCTAGAATTGTGGAATTAATTACAAATATGGCGTTTTGTTATTTCAATGGAGAACTGGTAGATGAAGCGGAAGCTTCCATTTCCATTCACAATCTTGGTGTACATCGCGGGTTTGGGATCTTTGATTTTTTTAAGGCAAGAAATGGGAAGCCAACATTCTTTGAGGATTACCTTGATCGTTTTGATAATTCGCAGCAATTTTTACACTTGAGCCGACATATTTCCAAGGAAGAGGTTCAGTCGGCGGTAGGTGCTTTGCTAGAGAAAAACGGATTCGCCAATTCTTCCCTCAAATTATTGTTGCTAGGGGATGGTGTCGATGCGGACGACGCGATAAGTCCACTCTTTTTTATTATCAATGCACCCTTCGAGGAGGCCCTAGGAATTCCAGAAACTAATTTGATTTTGGAGGATTACGTTCGCGAGAACCCGATGATTAAGAGTATCAACTATTTTACTAGCTACCAAGTTCATCAAAGGAAGAAGAAGTATTCCGCCATGGACGTTCTCTATCACAAAAACGGAATTGTGAGCGAAGCTTCTAGAAGTAATGTTTTTATTGTGAAAGATGGCGTGTTATTGACTCCCGAGAAAAATATCCTGCATGGCATTACACGTAAGCATATATTAAAAATTGCTGAGGGCGTTATTGAAACGCACATTCAGGACGTCACAGTGGACGATGTGTTAAGTGCTGACGAGGTATTCATTTCAGGTACAATCAAAGAAGTTATGCCTGTCCTGAAAATTGAAGATCACATCGTCGGGAATGGTCGGCCTGGCTCTGAAACTATCAGACTACACAACCTTTTCAAAGAGCACGTTAGGAACTATCATAAGTAGTTCACATATCGTTTACTCACTCATCTTTTAGGCACTTCGCAGGATTGATATTTGCCGCTCTCATTGCCTGTGAACTCACCGTTAGCCATGCAATCAAAAGTGATATCAAAGCAGCACCTAGAAAAATTGAGATTCCCAGATCAATCTTGTAAGCGAAATTGCTTAGCCATTCTTCCATTAAATACCAGGAAATTGGGATTGCCAATAGAATAGAAATCCCAACCAGTCGAGTGAAGTCTTTGGACAGCATCATCACAATATTAGAGACAGTCGCCCCCAACACTTTTCGCACTCCGATTTCTTTGATCCTTCTTTCAGCGGTAAATGAAGCTAGTCCAAATAGACCAAGACATGATATTAGAATGGCAAAACCTGCAAAGTACTTAGAGAGTGTGCCGACGCGAATCTCAGAAGTGTATAACTCCTCGTAGCCTTTATCCAAAAACTCGTAATCGAAAATGAAACCTGAATTATATTCTTCGTAGAAGTCCTGAACAGCTGCCATCGCTTCCACCTCCTGACCTGCTTGTAATCTGAGAGCGACATTCCATGTGCCAGATAACCTGAAAAAGGCTGGAGCAACTTCCTCCTTGAATGACTGGAAATGAAAATCCTCCACAACTCCGATGATCTCCATGTCATATTCGTCCCATAATTTGATGTTTTCGCCAACGGGGTTCTCAAACCCTAATATTTTTGCTGCAGTTTCATTAATTATCATCTTGGACGAGTCAGCACCAAACTCTTTACTGAAACTTCGACCGTCAAGAAGCTTGAAGCCGATAGTCTCCATCAGGCCGTAGGACACTGCAAAGTTTTCAAAGAGTATTCGCTCTTCTGGGTTCTTTCCCTTCCAATCAAGGCCTGAGGTATTGCTGTTTTGACCAAGCAGACTATGTCCAATTCCCGCTGCGTTTGCCACTCCGGGAATACGCTTCATCTCATTGAAAAAGGTCTCAGAGTTATCACTTATTTTTTCCGTTTGCTCAAAGAAAACGATGTTATCCTGATCATATCCCAAATTCTTTGTGAAGATGAAGTTTGTTTGCTGATAGATAACAAGGACTCCAATGATCAGAATGATCGTTAGGGTGAACTGAAAAACGACTAGTCCTTTTCTGGCCCAGAGCTCACCAATCGACGTTTTTATATCACCTTTTAAGACACTAACCGGATTGAATGATGTCAGATAGAGCGCTGGATAACTCCCGGCAAGTAAGCCGGTGAGGAGCACTGATCCAAGTGAAACAGTCAGTAGCTGGGGTGTAAAATCCAGCGTCATGTGCTTGTCAGTAATTTCGTTAAACTGAGGAAGCAAGACAGCAACAATTAGGAAGGCTGCTAGCAAGGAGAGAAAAGAGATTAGAAGTGACTCACCAAGAAATTGAGCAATCAATGCTTTTCGCCTCGCCCCAATTGCCTTTCTGACCCCAACCTCATGTGCCCGTTTGGTGGCTCTGGCTGTAGACAAATTCATGAAATTGATGCAAGCGATTATTAAGATGAAAAGTGCGATCGCTGAGAAAAGCTGCACATATTCAATCCTTCCACCGTCAGGAACTCCATTAGAGTATGAACCATAGAGGTAATGATCAGAGTATTTTTTGAGAAATAGATCAACATTGCTCTCATCTTCTTTTGTTTTTACATACCCTTTGATCTTCTCAGTTACCTGCGATGCGTCCGCACCTTCTTTTAATACAGCATAGGTGCGAGGGCCGTTGTTTCCCCAACTAAGAACCCATTCGTTGTCGTCTTTGAAATCTTCGAATGATAGCACAAAATCGAAATCAAACAACGATTGATCAGGGGTGTCCTCAAAAATACCACTAACTATGAACGAACGATCCTCTTCAAAACGAACTGATTTGCCAACCGCTGCCTCTGTGCCTCCAAAAATTTTTATTGCCAAGGATTTAGAAAGGCAAATTGATGTTTTGTCTTTTAATACCTCGTCTGGACTACCGTATATGAGGTTAAAACTGAAAATATTGAAAAAATCTTCGCCAACGTGAAAACCATCTTCTTTGAAAAATTTGTCATCATACGATAGTAAATATGGACTCACCCATGCGGTGGTTGCTGCATATTCGATGTCGGGAAAATCCACTTTGAGGTTTTCTCCAAGGATGCCAGGTGTAGATGAGTACGTGGCGATGTGGTCTGAGTAGGTCTGGTATTCCATCACCTTAAACAGTCTGTCATCCTTCTCGTGAAACTTACTAACGTGAAGCTCATCCTGAACCCAGAGGTAGATGAAAAGGGTGCAAACCAGGCCAGTGGTCAGCCCAATTAGATTGATGGCGGAAGAAAATTTGTGACGTAAGAGGTTTCTAAAAGTGATTTTTAGGTAGTAGCGCATTGGTTTTCGATTTTAGTAAGGACACGAAAAGCTTTCGTTGGTTGCATATTAACTTGTATGTAGTACCACCAAGACGACTAATGGTTACAAAAAGTTCTTAGGATCCGACGGGCTAGAACAGAATCAATTAAACTGGTTCATCGTCTGTTCCATCCCAATGCTGCAAAATGAAAGAATAGCGTCAATCGCACGATCCATATTTAATACCAACTCATCGAGTTCTTTTGTTGAGAAGGGGCTAAGCACATAATCGACTTGATTGCCTTTGTAAAAATCGTCTCCAACACCAAATCTAAGTCTGGCGTAATTTTGACCACCCGTGATCTGTTCAATGTTTCTCAGGCCATTATGGCCACCAGCTGAACCCTTTGGTTTCAGTCTGAGTTTTCCGTAGGGGAGGGCGATATCATCCGTGACTACTAGTAAGTTCTCTTTTGAGATTTTGTGGTGTTGAAGCCAGAAATTCACCGCTTTTCCGCTCAGGTTCATGTATGTCGTTGGCTTTAGTAAATGAAGCGTCCTGCCCTTGTGACTAATTTCGGAGATAGAAGCCAATTTATCGACCTTGAAGGTGGCTCCTTTCTCATCAACTAGTCTGTCCAGAATGAGGAACCCAATATTGTGCCTTGTAAGCTCGTATTCTGCTCCGATGTTCCCAAGTCCGGCGATTAGGTATTTCATTGATTGATTTTTAATTAGGCAAAAAAAATCCTGTCTTTCACAAGACAGGATTTAAAATTACTAATGAATTTGATTTTATGATTCAGAAGATTCTTCTGCTGGTGCGTCTCCTCCTTCAGCTGCTTCAGCTCCTTCTTCACCCTCCATTTCTTCGCCTTCTTCACCTTCTTCTTTTCCTTTCAGTGCTCGAGGTACTTCGATACCAGCAATAGTCACCAAAGGGCTATTTAGAATTTCCCATTCTCCAGTCTCTACTTCACCTACTTTGATCGACATACCCAGGTCTAGTCCAGAAACATCAACTTCGATGACATCTGGCATATTCTTAGGTAGAGCCTTAATAGATAAATACTTCACCTTTCTAATCAACTTTCCTCCAGCTAGAAGCCCTGGAGCACTGCCCACAGGTTTAGTAGGGATGTCCATTTTAATAGGTGTTCCTCTAAATAATTGAAGAAAATCAACATGCATCAAAACTTCACTTGTTGGGTGAAATTGTAAGTCTTGCATGATCGCTTCAAAAGGTTCTGGCTCACCTTCTATGGTAAGCATTGCAAAGTGCGCTTGGTCGGTATAAACAAGATCTCTAAACAAGATCGCCGGAGCGTAGAAATGGATCTGATGATCACCACCATACACAACGCATGGTACCATTCCTTCTTCTCGTAAGCGCTTTGCTTCGGTCTTGCCAAGATTTGCTCTCTTATACCCTATAATCTCAACAGTTTTCATAAAAATATATACTTGGTTTATTAATTACTTGATAAATAATGAACTGATTGACTCGTGATCGTGGATCTTTCGAATTGCTTTCGAAAAAAGATCAGCTACAGTCAATACTTTGATTTTGTTAGAACCCTCTTTCTGAGGAATTGTGTCGGTGATGATTAACTCCTCCAGTGCGGATTCTTCAATATTTTGGTGAGCATTTCCCGACAGAACACCATGTGTTGCAACGGCTCTGACAGAGTTTGCTCCTTTTTCCTTAATGATGGTCGCTGCCTTGCTGATGGTTCCAGCGGTATCTACCATATCATCAACCAATACAACGTCTTTTCCAGCTACATCGCCAATTACCTGCATGGAAGCAATCTCGTTAGCTCTTTTACGTTGCTTGTCGCAGACGATCATATCTACTTCAAACATTTTGGCGTATGCCCTTGCGCGTGCTGTGCCTCCCACGTCAGGTGAAGCGAAGATCAGGTTGTTCAGTTTTAGTTTCTGGATATATGGGACAAAGATTGCCGACCCATCCATGTGATCTACAGGGATATCAAAAAATCCTTGTATTTGTTGTGCATGTAAGTCGCAGGTTACTAGTCTATCGGCTCCAGCAGATGTTAGAAGGTTGGCCATTAGTTTGGCTGCTATGGAAACTCTAGGCTTATCTTTCCTGTCTTGTCGAGCATATCCAAAGTAGGGAACAACAACAGTTACATGCTTGGCGCTAGCTCTTCTTGCCGCGTCGATCATCAGGAGAAGTTCGAAAATATTCTCTGTTGGTGGAGGAGTAGACTGGATTAGAAAAACATCGCATCCCCTCACAGATTCTGTAAGGTAGACTCCGATCTCGCCGTCACTAAACGTTTGCTTCTCACTTGTGCCCAGTGGATTCCCGTAATTGTATGCAATTTCGGTTGCTAGTGCTTGGGTGGCGGAGCCGGAGAATAATTTTACTGATGACATTTTGTTAAAATAAATCCCGTCCCGAAAGTAATCGGGATGCGGGATAAAGTTGGCCCACTAGGGCTCGAACCTAGACTCTTCTGTACCAAAAACAGACGTGTTGCCAGTTACACCATGGGCCAAATCGGACGGCAAAATTAGCCGAATTTCACTAAAATAATAATGATGTCTAAAAAGATTTTTTTAAATCACTTACAATTGAAAACAATTGAACCTGATATAGGCAAAAATTTATAAAAATATCTCTTTTAGTTACTTGTGATTAGAATGCTAGCTATTATTGTCAAAATTTGGAATTGGTATCATGAATAGAAAAGTAGCGTATCTTCTTGTGCTTTTGATTTGTAGTTTCAGTGCAAGCACACAAGTTTTCAAAATTCCGACAGAAGGTAGGTCGTTAATTTACTTCACTAGGACAAGTGGAACTGGAGCTCTAATCAATTTCAAATATTTCGATGGTGAGAAATATCTGGGAAAATTCAGTGGCGTCAATTACATGATCTATGAATGTGACCCTGGGGAGCATACTTTTTGGGTTAGCGCCGAAAATAGAGATTTTGTATCTGCAAACTTGCTTCCAGGAAAAACATATCTAATGGAAGTGAGACCAACGATGGGAGCGTTTAAGGCAGCAGTAAAGTTGTTTCCGCTATCAGCTACAAATGAAAAGGATGTAAAGAAGGTTGCCAAGATCAAAAAGCTAATTGCTAAGAAAGATCCCATCCTATTTGATAACAGTAAAGTAAATGCTGAAGCTAAAGAACTTGATTTTTTTATTGAGAATGGGATAAAAAAATACAATAAGGATTTGAAGGCAGGCATCGAAATAAAGAAGATGACTGAAAGCATGTTTCATAATTGAGGCAAGACAAATGAAGCACAAACCAATACTCTTTGCCATCATGGTTATAGGTTCTCTCTGGCTGTCTGGTCAAGATATGCACAAGAGTTCGATGAGGTCACAGATGTCATTTGGATTCGGAGTCGGGCTACCTTACGGAGCGATTGGAATTAGGTTTGCAAATAATGTTGCAAATCATACCAGTCTTTTTGGAGGAATTGGATATCATATCTCTGGTCTAGGTTATAATTTTGGTTTACTCGTTTCCTTACCAAGTGAAAGTCAAACGGAATTTTACTTTACCGGTATGTATGGCACAAATGCTGCCATTAGGGTTAAAGGCTTATCTGAATATGACGAGGTTTATACTGGTTCTTCTTTTGGTCTTGGTGTCAAGGTCAATTCCAACAAAACTGAGGGTAATTATTGGGATTTTGGACTCCTGCTTCCTATCACAACATCGGAATTTGATGAAGAAGAACAACTGGTCAAAAACGATCCCCGCGTATCAGGATTCACAACAGCCTCTCCCGTCTTGATTGTGATAGGTTACAATTTTAGCTTGTAATTTAGCTGCAAACTAGTGGTTGAACAGCTACTTCTACTGCTTCACCCAATCAAACGCATTTGCAAAAGGTTCCATCCAAGGAGATACTTCAGCACCTTCTAATCCTTGCTTATAAGCCCAGTTCCATTGAAATAGAGACCGCTCCAAATGTGGCATGATTGCTAAGTGACGACCATCTTTTGAAGAGAGCGCAGCAGTAGCAAAATCACTACCGTTGGTATTACCTGGAAACTCAGTATTTGCATACTTAACGGGGATTGAGAAATCTGATTCGTTTTCAAGAAGAAATCTTCCTTCTCCGTGGGCTAGCCAAATGCCCAGTTTTGACCCAATCATTGATTTGAGCATGATGGAATTTGTTTCTTGAATATCGACTCCTACGAATGCGCACTCAAATTTGCCAGAAATGTTATGATGCATTTTAGGATGACTATCTCCCATTTCGGGGTAAATGAGATTCAGTTCCATCATGAGTTGACAGCCATTGCATACACCCAAGCTTAAGGTGTCTTCTCTTGCATAGAAATTGTCAAGAGCGGCCTTGGCTTTTTCATTGTAAAGAAATGATCCAGCCCAACCTTTTGCGGATCCAAGTACGTCGGAATTTGAGAAGCCACCAACAAATACAATCATGTTGACCTCACTCAAATCTTCTCGTCCCGTGATCAGGTCAGTCATGTGAACATCTTTGACGTCAAAACCTGCGAGCCACAGCGCATAGGCCATTTCCCGATCACTATTGACACCTTGTTCACGAATGATAGCAGCCTTTACACCAGACTTCGTCTTGCGGTTGAAGTCAAGGTTGTATGCTGAGGCTTTCCCGTCAAATCGTGCTGGAAAAGAGTAGGAGAGTGGCTGATTGAAACGATTTAATTTCCGTTGATCAGCAATCTCAAGTTCCGTCTGTTTTTGGTCTAGTAGGTAGGAAGTCTTGAACCACAGATCTCTATATTTTTCTATATCAAAGGACTGAGACCAGTTTTCTTTCTTGATACTAACGGACCTGGTGGAGGTGGTTGTGCCAATCTCTTCAAAAGCGACTCCATGTTCGGTTAATACTGTAATAGCCTCACTTCCATCAACTTGCAAGACTAACGCTGGCCTTTCTGAGAACAGTACTTTTACAACGTCTTGCTCTTCAAGGCTGGAAAGATCGATATCCAGACCTCCTTTTGAATTAGGAAAACTCATTTCCAGTAACGTTGTTACCAATCCGCCCGCTGAGACATCGTGCCCTGCCAGAATCAATCCGCGACTGATCAACTGTTGGATGGCATTAAATGCTTTCACAACGACTGGTACATCAGCGTCAGGAGCCTTGGCTCCAATCTTAGATAGCGTTTGACCCAAGGAAGAGCCTCCCAATTCAAAATCTCTACCTGAAAAATCTACATAGAGAATTCTGGAGTCTGTCTTCGAATAATCTATGACCGGACTAACAGTCTTGTTGATGTCTGAAACTTCAGCTATAGCACTGATAATCACTGTTCCTGGAGCATAGACTTTTTCTCCATCTGAATACTTCTGCGTCATGGACATGGAGTCTTTGCCTGTCGGGACGTTTATTCCCAGCTCGCAAGCGAAATCACTTATTGCTTTTACTCCTTCGTAAAGTCTGGCGTTCTCACCGTCATTTTTAGCTGGCCACATCCAGTTAGCGCTAAGGGAAACACCTTTAAGTCCATGTGTTAGAGGTGTCCACACAAGATTTGCTAAGGCCTCAGTTATAGCGAGCCTGGATCCAGCGGCAGGATCAATAAGCGCGGGGATTGAGGCATGACCGATAGAGGTTGCAATTCCTTTGTTGGATTTGAAATCCAGTGCCATGACCGCTACATTGTTCAATGGCAGTTGAAGTTCTCCACAGGTTTGCTGGGTAGCAACCCGACCAGTTACACAACGATCTACTTTGTTGGTAAGCCAGTCTTTACACGCTACTGCTTCCATCTGCAGAACGGACTCTAGGTAGGCGTGAATTTCTTCTTCCGAGTATTGAAGGTCGGAAAAATTAGCGTCAGTTCTTTTGTCTTCTAAAATGGTCTTTGGCGAAGAGCCAAACAGGTGATCTAGTTTGAGATTAAAAGGAGAAGGTTTGCCACCGTTGCTGAACGTTAATTCATGGTTATCTCCTGCTTCTCCCACCTCATAAAATGGAGCTCTTTCACGTTCCGAAACTCTTTTCAAATAATCAAGGTTCTCCTTCCCAATAACAAGACCCATTCGCTCTTGGGATTCATTGCCAAGAACTTCCTTATTGGAAAGCGTTTCATCGCCTACTGGAAGTTTTCCTAACGCTATTGTTCCCCCATTTTCTTCTACAAGCTCAGAAAGGCAATTTAAATGCCCGCCAGCGCCATGATCATGTATTGAAGTTATGGTGTTGTCTTCCAACTCCACCATTGCACGAACGGCATTGGCGACTCTTTTTTGCATCTCAGGGTTTGAACGCTGAACAGCATTTAGTTCGAGAGATTGATTGAAGGCTCCAGTATCTACCGATGAGACCGCTCCGCCACCCATTCCGATTCGGTAATTGTCACCACCCATCACCACGATTTTCTCACCAGCGGAAACCTTTTTTTTGAGGGCTTCTTTCTTTTTTCCATACCCAATTCCCCCAGCTTGCATGATCACTTTATCGTAGCCAAATTTCTTGTCACCTTCTTCGTGCTCAAAAGTCAGGACACTTCCGCAAATGAGGGGTTGCCCAAATTTATTACCATAGTCACTTGCGCCGTTTGATGCTTTGGTAAGAATTTCTTGTGGTGTTTGATATAGCCATTTCCGTGGTGTTTTCTCCCATTTTCTTCCATCTTCTAGTCGTGAGTAGGAAGTCATGTATACTGCGGTTCCAGCTAGCGGGATACTACCTTGACCACCAGCCATTCGATCTCTGATCTCACCTCCTGAGCCGGTAGCAGCACCATTGAATGGCTCAACAGTGGTTGGAAAATTATGAGTCTCCGCTTTAAGGGAGAGGACCGATTCAAAATCTTTGGGTTCGAACCAATCTGGTTTATCCTGACTTTGAGGAGCGAATTGTTCAACCATCGGCCCCTCAACAAAAGCTACATTGTCTTTGTAAGCAGAGACTAGATAATTGGGATTTTCTTTAGCAGTTTTTTTGATCCATTGAAACAAGGAAAACTCCTGTTCGACTCCGTCAATGATGAAGGTGCCGTTGAAGATTTTATGCCGGCAATGTTCTGAGTTTATTTGTGAGAAACCGAATACTTCTGAGTCAGTCAGAGGTCGCCCAATTTCTTTGGCAACGCCATCCAGGTAAGCTATTTCCTCCGTGCTCAGTGCTAACCCCTGTTGCTGGTTGTACTCAGCTATATTTTCAATATGTTGGATGGGCTCCGCTACTCTTTCAAGCTTGAAAATTGTCTGATCCAGGCCAGCATATTTTTGCTGAAGCATAGGGTCAAAATCGTTCGATGCGGCCTCAGGAACGAATGTTTCTATTCGATAAATCTTTCGTAGGCCAGCATTATGAGCAATGTCGGTGGCATTCGTGCTCCATGGAGTAACCATTTCTTTACGCGCTCCGATAAAATCTCCTGAAATGTTGATTTCCTTGACTAGATCAGCTCCAGAAAAGAGCCAGTTCAGCTTTCCAATTTCTGGCCCTTCGAGGTGCCCATCAGTTCCAACAGCAATAATTTCATTCGTGGTTTTTCGGAAGAAGTGGATCATTAAATTGAGCGTCTTTGATGTTGAAATAATTGACTTCTAATCAAGGCGCAAAAGTAAGGATTCGACAGGTTTGAAACAGCTACTTCAGTAATTTGTTGATGGCTTTTCTTAACATATTATCTGTCAGGACAGAATAGCCAATAACTACTTTTTCAATATAGCCCTTGCGATCAACTACAAAGTGGGTTGGATAGTTATAGATCTTGTTTTCGGTTGCAAATTCCTTTGCGTCGACAACTACTTCGTATTCTATGTTGAAGCGCTCGAGGAATTTTTCTACTTTAGGCAAATCTTCAAAGGTGGGAGCGATGAAAACGATGTCTTCATTCTCAAATTCCTTCTTCAATGCATTTATGTCTGTAAGTTCCATAACGCAGGGGCGGCACGAAGAGAACCAAAAATTGAAAACGACTATTTTTCCTATCAGATCTTCACTTTTATAGACTTTTCCATCAATTGTTGTCAGTGCAAACGTTGGGAATTTTTTCCCTTTCATTCTTTTTACTTCTTTCCTTGCATCCTCAACCATCTTGATTTGCTCAGGAGTTGGCTGTTGAGCATAGACGCTGAAGCCGAGCAGTATCAAACAAATGGTGAACAAGTATTTCATGAATTCAAGTTACTTTTTTCGACGATAAGATCAACTATCTCATCATCAAGTAACTGATGATGTTTTTTGTTCAAAATGTGTATTTCAAAATTCCCCATTTTATCAATAATGGGCAGAATACCTTCGGGCTTGATCACATAGTCCTTCGCACCAAGTATGATTCTGCGTTTAAAAGTGTGCTCTTGAAACATGGCAATAAGCTTGCCTCTTTTGTAGCCAAGGCTTTTGAAATGGTTCCATGAAGTGTAGATCCGTTTTCTGTTTTCAGGTGTCCCCATTTCTTTCCGCATGAAATCGGCTATGTATTGATTTACAATTCGAGCCCTCTTGTTGAACTGGATTAAACGCTCCAGTTTTTCAGGGTTGGACATGAGATATTTGAAGACCAATCTAATGATAGGGGTAGTGGCAAGTTTGAACCATACCGTAAGAAAGATTCCGTCAGGTGCGATAAGGATTAGTTCTTCGGTCATGTCTGGAAAAGATAGAGCGGTATTGATGGCGAAGCGTCCACCCAGACTATATCCAAGAATGCTGAAGTATTTAATTTGGTTTTCCTCAATTACTTCTGATAGGTACTCTTTCCATTCTTTCTTTGAGAGCTTTCCTGGCGGTCGGGTACTTTCTCCATGGTAGAATAGATCAAAAGCGTAAATGGTATACCTGTCTCCTAATTTTTTTTCCCATGATTGGAAAAAAGATTTATCCTGTCCAAATCCATGGAAAGCAAATAATATACTGTTTCCAGTACCGTGCTTCGCATAGATCAGGTGCCCCTTGTTGATTTGACCGATAGTCACGCTGTAAGATTGATGAAGATCTTTTTAAAAAAAAATAAAAAAGTATAACCAATTCTTAAATGATTCGTTGCTTTACACTCAGGAAACTTTAAGGACAACCAAAGTTTCCTGAGTTTTATTAAAAGAGAATTGGATACGAAAGAAAAGATACTACATGATGCCGAGGAACTGTTCGTTCAGTTTGGTGTCAGAAGTGTGACAATGGATGATGTCGCACGAGAGGCATCTATGTCTAAAAAGACCTTGTATCAATATTTTGACAACAAGGATACGTTGGTGTCAGAGGTGGCTCTGCATCATCTAAATAAAGAGACAGAAGAATTTTTGGAAATCGAAGCGACCGCTCAAGATGCCATACATGAACTCTTCCTTGTGACGCTGTGCTTGAGAAAGCATGTGTTCAAGATGAATCCTTCGCTCTTGTTTGATATGCAGAAGTATCACGCCGAGGCTTGGGGGCATTACATGAACTTCAAGAACACTACTGTACGAGGGTATATAGAGAGAAATATCAGTCGAGGTATCAAGGAAGGTTATTTCAGATCTGAGCTTGATCCAAAAATCATATCCATTCTACGAGTCGAGCAAGTGCAGCTCGCTTTTAATAACAAAATATTCCCTCAGAAAGAGTTTGATTTCACTGGCGTTCAATTGCAAATTCTTGATCACTTTATTCACGGTCTACTTACTACAGCCGGAAGAGAGAAATACGAGGAACATCTACAATCCCAAACCCTAAATCCCGCACTCTAACAATGAGACGCACTTTACTATTACTACTATTTGCTACACTTCTGCTCAGAGCAGAGGCGCAGGAGGAGACAAAACTCTCCCTGGAAGAATGCATCAGCTATGCACTTGAAAACAATGAGAATTTGCAAATTGCAAAGCTTGAAAATGATATTGCCGTAACGCAGATCAACGAAACGCGCGCGAGAGGATTACCTCAAGTAGACGGTTCCGTTGGATTTGCTAAGAATTTCAAAATCCAAACGAGCTTTATTCAGGATTTTATTTCGCCAGCAGTATATGGAGTATTGTTGGATGAAGGGGTTTTAGATCCAGGGGCGGGACCGGGAGAACCGCAATCTTTTCCAGCTGCCTTTGGCACCAACTATACAGGAAATGCAGGAATAACTGCTCGTCAATTGCTATTTGATGGATCCTTTTTTGTTGGCTTAAGGGCAGCAAGAACGGTTAAGCTTTTAAGTGAAAAGCAGGAAAACCAAACAAAGGTCGAAATTGTGGAAGCAGTTTCAAAAGCCTACTACCTAGTCTTGATCACTCGAGAAAACCTGGAATTTTTAGCTCGTAATTTCTCAACCATTGATACACTGCTTACAGAGACGAATGCCATGTATGAGGCTGGTTTTGCTGAAAAGATTGACGTATCGAGGATTAAGATTCAGCACAACAACTTGCGAACTAGTCTTAAGAATAATACAGAGCTACTTATTACCTCCATGAATATTCTCAAGTTCCAGATGGGGATGCCCATCGATATTCGTTTAACACTAGAAGGTGATTTATCCAGCGTAAGTCTCATCCCAATTGAGGTGAATAGAGAAGGAGCGCTGCAACAACGACCTGAGTATGCGGTATTGCAAACGAACAAAGAGCTGCTGGATCTAAATGTCAAGAACTTTCAGTCACAGTACATTCCAAACCTCTATGCAAATTATAACTTAGGATGGACCTCAGGGACCAATACGTTTGGAGATCTAACAAACTTTGACAATCAAACCTGGTTTAGATACAGCAATATTGGAGTGAACCTTTCGATTCCAATATTTGACGGACTATCAAAAAAAAGCATCATACAGAGAAATAGGATTCAGATGTTGCAAGTAGACAAGAGCATGAGTCAGCTGAAAAATAATGTTGATAGAGAAATACTTGAGTCTGAAATAAAGGTTAATAACTCCATTCGTAATGTAGAATCAGAAGGTGAGAATGTCTCATTGGCTGAGGAGGTATACGATGTAACGAAAATTAAATATCAGGAGGGTGTGGGTTCAAATTTTGAAGTAGTCCAAGCCAATACTGAATTGAAGGAAGCACAGACAAACTACCTGAATGCCTTATACGAGGCAGCATCTGCACAAATAGAACTTAAAAAAGCACTAGGAATTCTTTACAATAACTAAGATCATGAAAAAGATCAACTACACACTAACACTACTTACACTCATCACACTTGCCTCGATTTTCGTGACAGGGTGTGGCGGCACAGACACTACAACTGAGGATCTTGTAGCAGCTGGAGACCTTGAAAGTATCCGAGAAAAAAAGAAAGAATTGTCTGCAAAGCAAAAGGAATTGGATAGCGAAATGGCGATGCTGGATTCGGTAATCAATGCCCAAGATGGTAACAGAAATTTGCCACTCGTAACGACATTTACCGCCCAGACACAGAAATTTGATCACTACATTGAGTTACAAGGAGATGTTTCAACAAAGCAAAATGTGCTTATCTATCCGGAAGTAGCAGGAATACTATTAAGGGTAAATGTCAAAGAAGGAGAAAAGGTAAAGAAAGGGCAGGTTCTTGCAACAATCGATAATGGTGGGGTAAGTAGTCAACTCCTTCAAATGAAAACACAATTGGCTTTGGCGAAGACAACCTTCGAACGTCAGGAGAGACTTTGGGAGCAGAAAATTGGATCAGAAATACAATACTTGCAGGCAAAGACTAACTACGACGGACAACAGAATGCGGTTAATCAATTGGAAACTCAACTGGCAAAATTCAAAATCACTGCGCCGTTCTCAGGAATTATTGATGATGTAATTAAAGATCAAGGTACTGTTGTTATTCCAGGAGGCCCAGGTTCTGAAGTATTTAGGATTATTAATCTATCACAGATGTTTTTGGAAGTTGATGTTCCCGAAACATACATTGCTAGTATCACAAGGGGAAAAACAGTAAAGGTTTATTTTCCAGTGCTGGACAGGACAGTAGAATCGAAGATAAGACAGACGGGTAACTTCATTAATCCAAATAATCGATCCTTCACTGTGGAAGTCCCAGTGCCAAATTTAAATGGCCAGATTAAGCCAAATATGAGTGCCAAAGTGCTGATTAACGATTACCTGAGTGAACAAGCGATACTGATACCGCAGAGCATTATCTCTGAAAATGCAGAAGGACAGCAATATGCTTTTGTTGTGTCCAATATTGATGACAATCTGGTTGCTGAGGCCAGTAAAAATATCATCACCACTGGCAAGACACAAGGAGATTATGTAGAGATCTTATCAGGGATAAACAATGGCGATAACTTGATAGAAGAAGGAGCACGAAGCGTGAAGGACGGGCAGAAAGTGAAAATTTTAAGCAACTAGTTTCATGAAAAATCAAGAGAACAAAGGGGACAAGGAATTCAAATTATCTTCTTGGGCGATAGATAATGCTTCTGTCATCTACGTGATGATTGCGATCTTCCTTTTCGTAGGGTTGTCTTCCTATTTCGCTATGCCGAGGGAGAATTTTCCAGAGATCAAAGAGACGAAAATTTATGTGAGCACGCCTTTCCCAGGCAATACAGCGGAAGACATTGAACGTTTGATTACAGACCCACTGGAGGATGAGCTAAAGAATGTTAGCAATCTGGTGGAGATCATATCTACATCCCAAGAGGACTATTCCATCATTACAGTTGAATTTGATGAAGAATTAACTGTCGAGAGTGCTAAGCAAAAGGTCAAGGACAAGGTTGACGGTGAAAAAGCCAATGAAGACTGGCCGTTGTTTAATGGAGCCAAAGTAGAACCTAATGTTTTTGACCTCAATCTATCAGAGGAAATCCCGATAATGAATGTCAATATAACGGGCGATTATCCTGTTGAAAAACTCAAAGAATATGGTGAATACTTAGAGGATGAGATAGAAGACCTGATGGAAATCAAAGGAGTTGATATTAGAGGTGCACAGGAGAAAGAAGTGGAAGTTGCCGTTGATATCTACAAAATGATGGCTGCTAAAGTAAGTTTTGATGATATCCTGCAGACGATCGGTAATGGTAATATGACCATGTCTGCTGGTAACTTAAAACTTAGCGGTCAGCGAAGAACCATTCGCATACTGGGCGAAATTGAAAAACCTGAGGAGTTAGAAAACTTCGTAGTAAAGGCCGAGAACAATTCCCCCGTTTATCTCAAGGATCTTGCTGAAATCCGATTCAAGGAGCAAGACAAAACGACGTTCGCCAGGGAATTTGGAGAGAATGTAGTTATGCTCGACGTGAAAAAACGTGCTGGCAAAAACATGATCGAGGCAGCAAACAAAATTCAGGATATCATTAAAGATGCCCAGGCGAATTACTTCCCACAGGATTTGAGTATCTCCATCTCAAACGATTCGGCACCTCGAACGCTAAATCAGGTAGACGACCTGGTGAACAATATCATTTTTGGTATTCTACTGGTTGTCACTGTGCTCATGTTTTTCCTTGGATTCCGAAACGCGCTTTTTGTTGGTTTTGCAATCCCCATGTCGATGTTTATGTCATTCATGATATTGTCGGCTTTGGGTTACACCTTGAATACGATGATTCTATTCGGTTTGATCATGGGACTGGGAATGCTGGTGGATAATGGAATTGTGGTGGTGGAAAATGTCTACCGAATCATGGAAAAGCACGGTATGTCTCGAATTCAAGCTGCCAAGAAAGGCATTGGGGAAATCGCATTCCCAATCATTATTTCCACTGCAACTACGGTGGCCGCCTTTGTTCCTCTCGGAATGTGGCCTGGGGTAATGGGGCAGTTCATGATCTATTTCCCAATTACGCTTTCAGTTGTCCTTGGGTCATCACTGTTCGTGGCGATTTTCATGAATTCCATGTTGGTCTCCAGGTTTATGGAGACAGGAGACAAAGAACTCACACTAAAGCAATTGATTAGACTTAGTATTTTGCTTATTGGTATAGGGGCGTTCATTCTAATATTTGGAGGAACCGTGCGTGGTTTGGGTTCGCTAATGATTTTTACAGCGATTCTATTCTGGATTTACAAGTATGTCATTAAAAAGGCGGCGATTGGTTTTCAGAAGAAAATACTGGTTCGTTTTGAGAATTTTTACGAGAAAAGAATTACGCATGCAATCAGGGGTGCAAATGTGTATTGGTTCTTCGGCCTTACCTTTCTTATGCTTTTTGCTGCCTTCGCATTTTTCGGAATGTCTGTAGGGTCGGGCAGAACCAAGATTGAGTTCTTTCCAGATAATACGCCAAATCAGATCATAGTTTATATAGAATACCCGCAAGGAACAGCTATTGACAAGACCAATCAAATTACGAAGGAGATCGAAACGAGGGTCTACGAGATCATAAGTGCATCAGAGTATTTGGATGGGGATCGAAATTTCTTGGTGGAGTCTGCAGTTTCTCAAGTAGGTGAGGGCGCAGGTAACCCTAACACGGACGGAGGCTCATCAGCTGAAATGCCTCATCGTGGAAAAATAACTGCCTCGATGAGGGAATTCAAGTATAGACAGGGAGAAGATTCAGAGTTGTTGCGAGAAAAAGTTCAGGAAGCTTTAAGTGGTATTTACCCTGGGGTGGCAATTTCAGTAGAGAAGGATGCTGTCGGTCCCCCAGCGGGCTATCCGATCAACATTGAGCTTGAGGGTAAGGATTATGACGAGCTGATAGCTACTGCGGAACGAATGAGGAATCACATCAATACCAAAAATATTGCGGGAATTGAAGAATTGAAGATTGATGTGAACAAGGACAAGCCTGCTATGCAGGTAGTCGTGGATCGAGAAAAAGCGGGCGAACTGAATGTTGCAGTAGGACAAGTTGGGAATCAGCTACGAAGATCCTTATTTGGCGAAAAGGCTGGTATCTACAAAAAAGATGGCGAAGACTATGACATCAACGTTCGCTTCAACAAAGACCTTAGGTACAACACGAGTGCTCTATTCAATCAGAACATAACTTTTAGGGATCAGTCTTCTGGTAAAATCAAAGAAGTTCCGTTGTCGGCTGTGGCATCACAGAAAAACACCTCGGGGTTCAGTGCCATCAAGCACAAGGACACACGTAGGGTTGTGACAGTCTACTCAGGTCTGCAACCAGGGTTTACCGATGCAGGTGCAATTGTAGCGGAAATCCAGACTGAGATGGAGGACTTCAAAGATTTACCGTCTAGCGTTAAGATTGACTTTACGGGCCAAATAGAGGAGCAGAATAAGCAGATGGCTTTCCTAATGGGAGCCTTTTTCTCGGGACTTGGACTTATTATGCTTATTCTTATTTTCCAGTTTGGAGGGATTTCAAAACCCGCAATAATTATGATGGCCATTTTCCTAAGTTTCATTGGGGTATTTGGTGGGCTCATGATTACGGGTTGGTCATTCGTTATCATGATGACCATGATGGGAATAATATCACTAGCTGGTATTGTTGTAAATAATGGAGTTGTTTTGCTGGACTATACAGAACTACTGATTACGCGAAAGAAAGAAGCACTGGGTCTTACCAAGGAAGACTACTTGTCGAAGGAAGATGTCGCGGAGGCGGTAATACAGGGAGGTAAGGCAAGGCTACGACCAGTAATACTTACGGCCATTACCACTGTTTTGGGCTTGGTGCCATTGGCAATTGGTCTCAATGTAGATTTCTTTTCCTTGTTTAGTGAGTTCGATCCAAAGATCTACATTGGAGGAGACAATGTGATTTTCTGGGGGCCATTGGCTTGGACAGTAATTTTTGGATTGATAGTGGCTACATTCCTTACCTTGATTATCGTTCCAGTTCTATTCACGATTGTGTACAGAATGAAATTTTGGATACATAGCAAGAAACATAAGTCAGAGGAAGAATTAAGACAAGCAGCCTAGATGTGAATTATATGAGTTTGCCACAAATTCTTGCTTGTTTTGGGTCAACCTTTGATGTGTCCAATACGTTTACGAACATATTCGGTTATGAACTTGTTGCCAAAGGGATTAATCGTCGGTTAGGTTTAAGTTAACATATAACTCTCTCGACAGTCTCGGGAGAGTTTTTTTTTGAAGTATGAGTAGAATCTATTTTATCGGCTTTTTTTTAACCATCTATTTCGCCCTTGATATTTATATATTCATTGTGCTAAAATCGATGTTGGAAGGCGCTTCTGTATGGATGAGAAGAGCAGTAGTGATTGCGTATTGGCTTATCAGCATTTTGGCAGTAGCTGGTGTTTTGATGTATAACCTGATAGACCCTCGGGTTTTCAAAAACCTCAGATTATACGTTACTACCTTCTTTTTCATTCTTTTTATGGGCAAAGCTTTAGCTTCAATCTTTTTGCTAATTGACGATGCTAGGAGAGGAATTACATGGTTTGTTAATTTGTTTCCTGCTGACGACAATAAATTCTCGACCTCCCGATCTGACTTCATGGCCAAGTCTGCGATCATTGCTGGAACTATTCCTATTGCAACCATGAGTTTCGGAATCATCTCTGGAGCTCACGATTATCGTGTGAGGAGGAGGACAATTGAATTCCCGAACTTACCAAAGGCTTTCGATGGCATGCGAGTGGCTCAAATTTCAGATATTCATACGGGTAGTTTTTTTAATAAAACAGCCGTTGAGGGAGGCATTGATATGCTAAATGCGGAGAAGCCCGATCTCTTCTTTTTTACTGGAGATCTGGTGAACAATCGCAGTGAGGAAGCAAAGGACTATCTGGATGTTTTTAAAGCGGTGAAAGCTCCTCTGGGTAAGTATTCTGTTATGGGCAATCACGACTATGGAGACTATTCCAGCTGGGCTAGCGAAACAGCGAAACGGCAAGATATCCGGAACCTACACGATATGCATGCTTATATGGACTGGGATTTGCTTCTAAATGAGAACAGAATTCTGAAGGTAGATGGGGAGGAACTCGCGCTCCTGGGCTGTGAAAACTGGGGAGCAGGAAGATTTTCAAAGTATGGAAGTATGGAGCAGACGGTTAAAGGGATGGAGGAACACCCATTTAAGATTTTACTCTCCCATGATCCAAGTCATTGGGACGCTCAGATCAGGCCAAATTATTCGGACATTGATTTGACGCTAGCAGGTCATACTCACGGGTTTCAATTTGGTGTCGAGATAGGAGATTTCAAATGGAGCCCTGCACAATATCGGTACAAGCAGTGGTCTGATTTGCACAAAGAGGGTGACCAGTACTTATACGTGAATAGAGGATACGGATTTTTGGGATACCCTGGAAGAATTGGTATTCTCCCGGAGATCACAATTTTAGAATTAAAATCTGTGTAGATAGGGGATTAAGGGGACGAGATGTTATACCTACGTAATCTTCATGTCATAGGTTGATAGGTGATTTTTACAGGTGATTAGGTGAAAAAGAGGCTGCTGCCTCTTTTTCTTTTTTATCTTTCCGCCAGGATGACAAAAAAGCTGAATCAGTTTCGCCAATTTATAGAGGTAGACCTGTGGCGTCTTAAATTAAGATCGCTCCCGCGCGCCAAGCGTTGGGGATATGGATTTATCCGAGTATGGATTATAGCTATCAAAGAATTTATCGATGATAAGTGTACAGAGAAAGCATCTGCACTCACTTATTTCTCAATGCTTTCTATCGTTCCTGTGGTTGCGATGCTCTTTGCGATTGGAAAGGGGTTCGGAATTGAAAAATTGATTGAAGAGCAGCTATCCAGCTTTCTTTCTGGCCAAGAGGCAGTTTTGCAGCAAATACTACCACTAGCCCAAAACATGTTGGGGGGAACAAACAGTGGTGTGATCACTGGGATATCAATGGTTTTTTTGATTTACACTGTCATAAAACTTCTAATGAATATCGAGGAAGCTTTCAATGACATGTGGGATATCAAGAAGAGCAGGAGGTGGGAGCGAAAGATTTCAGACTATGTTGCTGTTATTTTGCTTGGGCCCGTGTTACTCATTGTGGCTAGTAGCGCGACCGTGTTTGTGACAAGTCAGATCCAAACCTTCGTCTCGGAGTTTGAAATACTTACTCAACTCAAGTCTGGTATTTTCTTTCTGTTAAAGCTTCTGCCTTACACGTTGATATGGTTACTCCTAACGCTGTTATATCTAATATTTCCGAATACAAGAGTGAGGCTTTTGCCAGCCCTTGTTGCTGGAATTTTGGCAGGCACATTATACCAACTGACGCAGTGGGGGTTTATAAACTTGCAGTTTGCTTTCTCGAGATACAATGCCATTTATGGTAGCTTGGTAATTCTTCCCCTCTTTCTGATTTGGCTGCAACTCAGTTGGCTAATCGTACTTTTTGGCGCTGAGGTGGCATACGGAATTCAGTATGTGAATGAGTGGGCAATGAAGAATGAGAAGTTGAAAATCAGCCTGAATCACAAGAAAAAATTGATGCTACTGCTGTTGTATCGAGTAGTTAAGAACTTTGAGAATAATAATGGAGCGATGACACAATCCGAGCTAGCGGAGTCTGTGAATATCCCTCGAAAGTATGTGATTGACATTTGCCATGAGCTAGAAAAGTCACATCTGATAACTAAAATAGAATCAGATGCCCCAGCTTATCAGCCAAGTTTTGATATTCATAAAATGGATTTTCATACCGTGTTAGAGATGTATGAAACGGAAGGCATGGGAGATTTTGATGCAAGAAAGAGTGACGCCTTTGTGTCAATTGAAAATTCCCTGGAAGAGATTGAGATGAAATGGAAAGAGACCTCGGCTAACCGACTTATAAAGGACTTATGAGCCCCGTTGCTTGAATGACCAGGTAAATTCAAATTCAGCCACGACCGTTCCGTCAGCCATCTTTCCAACTGTTTTGAATGTTGCGGTTTCAGCATTACCTGAAACAATGCATCGTTCCACGGCCTCAAAGGCTTTTCTCCCGTCATCACATGAGAAGTATACGCGATCGACTGCTTTTTTGAGAAAAGTTGCCTTTAGGTCTACAATGATAAAGGCAACGGATGGGCTTTGTCCTTCGATAGCGAGCAGACAGTTGGACGCTGTAGAAAGCTCAGCCGCCATGCTCTGCACCGCAAAGTAGATTGATTTGAAGGGGTTCTTGTTTAGTCGTTTAAACGGAACAGAGGTAACGCATTTATCGATGGAAAGTTCTCTGACTCGCAAACCTGCAATCCAGCCCATGGGTAGTTTAAGGAAAAGGTAGGATGCGAAAAGTGTTGATTTTGTAAGTCGGGAAACTAACTTTTGCTGCTTAGGATTTAACTCCATCCCTCGACTTGCTTCTGCTCAACTTCGAGGATCTTCGTCTTTTCCTTGTTCATAAAGTATTTTTCGAGAGACGATTCTAAAATTTTCACAACGACAAACAGAATGCCAAGGATGCCAAGGCCCGCAAAGGGAATATCAATATTGGCATCAATCCATGGTTCCAGAAGGAGCTGCTCCGCAATAAAGAGAACAAGCGCCACGGTGAGCATGATAGTGGAGGCCTTTCGGCCGACGCGAGCTTGCGCCAATTGGTCTATGGTAGTTTTAAGTTCGATATTCTTGAACTTAATTTCATCATTTTGTTCCTTGATTTGGATGTTGGCATTATCGAGTTTTTTCTGCAGCCTGTCAGAAACTCTAGTGATAACTTTTGCCTGAGCAATCAACTCTTCGTATTCATTTGAAAAGTCATCAAGGTCTTCTTTATAGACTGCATGACTATCAATTTTTGTTCTGAATTTTCGGAGACTACTTATCTCATCGTAATAAAGGTCGTGATTCTTATCCATTCAGCTTCTCGATCGTACTAGTCCTCCTCCATTTCTCTGAAATTGAAGTCTAAATCCAGTAAGTCGCTATAATCTTCACCAGCTTCCATCATGTCGTCATCTCCCTCTTCATAGTACCAGTTAATGGTAATTGCCTTACCACTATCTTCGATTCTGCTCATTCGTTTGAATACGTCAAATAAGCATTTTGATGAGCTGGTGTTGAAATACTCAAATGCAATGTTTGCAGTAAACTGCTCACCTCCGGAAACCGCATATTCTTCCAAATTATCTAATATCTTTTGATAGAATTCTATTGAATTTTCAGGACTTGACCTGCCCTTCATTTCCAATAGACCTTCGTCTGGATCAAAATTTATCAGTGGTGTGATTCGTGTCGGCTCAATGAATATTTTTTCCATATTTTCCACGACTATTTATAACTCCTTTTTATTAGCTGATTGTTAATTTTCTTCTACTCTTGGTAGTCTCACCTGAAAAGTGAAGTAACTCACCCCACTAGTCACTGGTTGAAACTTATATCTAAGTTTTTGTCCAGCAGTCTTTCTTGCTATGTCGATGAAGCCAAGTCCACCAGTCCCCTTGTCAGAAAATTCCTGCTCCGCTAACACCTTTTTGTAGAGTGCTCGTAACTCATCGGCCGAAACGGCATTGATATCATCGAGTCTCTTTTGAATCTCCGCAATTTTTTCTGTTGGGATATAATTCCCCGTTTGCAAACTGTAAAATCTCTTCCTTGCAGCAATCATAATAAGTGCTGAATGGGAATCAAAACTGCTTATCAATTTATCGTCCGAGTTCACCTCATCTAAATGGTAGTATAGGTTTTGGATACACTCAGTCGAAACATTGTAAAATTTCTTCTTGACTCTTCGATCTTCCTCGATCTCATCCAACCGCTCTTCCAGTGACCCAATCATTGCTGTTACAAGGTCAAATGTTAATTCTCCCTTGAACATCAAAATGATGTTTTGATCGTAAATATTTTTGTAGCTCCTTAAATAATCCATCTAGAATCTTATGGTGATTATTAAGTTTGGAAAGTAAAAGCTTAAATGGGATTAAACCAAATCTTTAACTGCCAAAACTTACTCATTGAGTTTTAATTGTTTAAATATTCTTTGCAAGAATATTATTCCCGTTGGAACATAACAAAAGTAGGTTTTTCTCTGAGTTTTTTATTCTAAAGACGCGAATAGACGATTAATGCCCATGAAATGACGATCAATACCACGATTCTTCGCGTTGTGTACCCATTGTAGTTGGCATTAAAATCACTAAAATCATTGTTTTATGAATACATGATTGTATTTTAGTCATTATACTACCTCTTGTATAGTGGTTTCAGGCAATTGAAAATAGCGAGATTTTGGAGTCACTTTAAGGGAGTTTTGAACCAACAACTAAGCTTATGTTAAAGAAGGATTTATATGCAAATGCATACATCCTAACTGCGTTAGTCATTGCGGGAGCGGTGGCTTATTATGTCTTTGTTCTTCAAAAGGAAGTTTCAGGGTCATTCAATCAAGATCCAAAAGTTATTGAACTGTCTACCAATCAGTCAAGGATGGGTCAGCAATTGGTGAAAGCAGCTATTGGGATGGGGTACTCAGCGACTGAAAGTAATTTCAACGTTTTCAAAAATGAACTGCGACGTTTACATCCGCAATGGCAAAAGGGACACCAAGCCCTCCTTAATGGGGATGCAGAATTGGAGATTCAACAGCCGATTCAATCCGATGACTACCTAGAACTCCTGGAGGGTCTACGATTCAGTCAATTTGAAATAAATAGCAATGTTTCGAATCTCCTGGATGTTGTCTATACCGAGAACAAGACAGACTTGAATGCACTCTCTCAGAGAAAATCAATAGAGATATTGATTAACACCATAAGAGATTATCAGAGAGCTCAGGAAGCTGTAACTGCATATTTTGTTGACAATGCACAAAGTAGAAATACCAGTTTGTCCCTCTCAGAGTACGTAGGTTTTTCAATCTTGGTGGGAGTGATTTTACTTCAGGCATTGTTCATTTTCAGACCGTTGGTAAAACTGGCAGGTGACAATTTTCTCTCTGCAAATAAGGCCTTCGTGAGACTTCAAAAATCTGAAAATCAATTGAAAATTAACTTCCAGAAGCAGAAGATAATCAATAAGAAATTGTACCTCTCCAGACAACAGCTTGAAGAGAAGAATTCGAAGCTCAAGGAATCGGAGGAAAAACTATTAAGATCCTCAGAAGAACAAATCAAAATTAACGAGAAGTTGATAGGTGCGCAGGATGAACTGAATGGAGCATATCGAAAACTTCAGGATTCAGAGGTAGAAATTAGGGAACTGGCTGATAAGCAACTTCAGGATAATGAAAAACTATTCCTAGCTGAGAAAAAGCTGCAAGCTACTCTTGAACTAGAGCAGAAGTCGAAAGAGGAGCTAAGTAATGCCATCAATTCCTTGAAAGGTGCCCAGTCTCAATTGGTTCACTCAGAGAAGATGGCCTCATTGGGACAGCTAACTGCTGGTATTGCTCATGAGATAAATAACCCAATTAACTTCATTTCTAGTGGCATGGTGTCGCTAAAAATGTCCATTGAGTCATTGCGTGAAATTGCAGATGAATACAGTAGAATTGAGGAGGGTGATGATGTGGATGAGGTGATGGACAGTGTGAAAGAATTGAAGGAAGAGCACGAATATGAAGAAATTGTGGATGAACTGGATGATCTTATAAAAGATGTTAATTATGGTGTGACTAGAACAATCGAGATCGTAAAAGGGCTGAGGGTATTCTCTAGACTTGATGAGGAAGAGGCCAAGAATGCGAACATCAATGAGAACATTGACGCTACCTTAACCTTGTTAAGAAACAAGACAAAAGACAAGATCAACATCACCAAGCACTACGATGAGACAATGCATGACATTGAGTGCTACCCTGGACAGCTTAACCAGGTATTCATGAATATTCTTAACAATGCAGTTCAGGCGATGCCCGCTGATCGAGCTGACGCTGAAATCACGATCTATACAGAAGAGTCAGGCAATGATGTGTCAATCAGGATAAAGGATAATGGTGTTGGTATTCCAGACGAAATAAAAGATAGAATATGGGAGCCGTTCTTTACAACTAAGGATGTCGGAGTTGGAACTGGTTTGGGGATGTCGATTACCTATGGAATTATTGAAAAGCACGGAGGTAGAATAGAACTAACAAGTGAGGTTGGTAAGGGGACTGAATTCGCAATTTCCCTTCCTAAGAGAATTTCACCAATAAAGAAAGAAAGCAAAACCGAAGTAGCTGAAAGTAACTGATTAGTTTTGCACTTTCCAACTTAGAAATATTGTTATAAATGGAAGAATTAGAGCGAGAAGAGACCGCAAGGGTACCCAGGGAAAAAAAGTATTCTTTGTTGTATGTTGATGATGAAGCAACCAACCTACGAGTTTTTAAATCTAATTTCAGAAAGTATTTCAACGTCTTTACTACAACCAATCCTCTTGAAGCTGTAGATATTCTGCGTGACAATGAGATTCAGGTTATCGTGACAGATCAACGAATGCCAGAGATGACGGGAACGGAGCTTCTGGAGCGCATACTTCCCGACCACCCCGACTTAATCAAAATCATCCTGACTGGTTTCACAGATATTGAAGCTATTAAGGACGGAATAAATAGATGTGGAATCTACAAATACATTACAAAGCCTTGGAATTTTGAAGAAATGAAGGGAGTCCTTGAGCGTGGGCTTGAGTCATATCAGGAAGCTATTGATAGTGAAGATCACATTCAAGGTCTTGAAGAATCCAACGTCGAGTTGGAAAACAGAGTTCAAGAAAGAACGGAGGAACTAAATAAGATCAATAAGAGACTCATTGATAGTATACGTTATGCTGGACTGCTTCAACAGTCTATGTTACCAAATGAACGATATCTAAGTCGGCAGTTTTCTGACCATTTCGTGATGTTCGAAACGAAGTACCTCTTTAGTGAAGAGTTTGTTTGGACCACAAGGTTGAATTTTAGAACTGAAGACTACACTGTTGTTTCACTTATCGAATTTGATGGCAAAGGAATAGTAGGAGCCTTGAAGACGTTGATTGCTGATTCCGTTCTAAACTACCTGACGCATGACCGTAAGATTTTCCATACGGGAGAGATCATCAATGAGCTAAAGTACGAGCTGGATGCAGCTGGTTCCAATGAACTTCAATGCGATCTTAAAGTGTCTGTTGCGCTATTTGATCACAATACCAACAAGGTTCAATTTAGCGGAGTTAATCAGGATATGATTATTTTCAACGGGCCGAAGATGATTGTGCTACGAGGAGATCGTACGGAATCATTTGAAGACCTCCTAGCTGAGAAAGTGGATATGTACCCAGGAGCAAGCTACTATATGTTCTCCAATGGATTTTACAATCAGGAAAACGAAGACGGTGTGAAATTCTCTGTTGCGAAGTTTGAGGAAATGCTCAAATCAATTCAAGATAAACCTTTGGGAGAACAAAAGGGATTTCTTGAAAGTACGATGGAGGTATGGAAGGGTGGAAATAGCTTAAATGATGACATTTCTATCATAGGGTTCAAATTATAGGCGAGAATGGCGGTCAAGGCGAGCAATTACAAGAATTGGTGTACGGAAAATATAAGCCCTCAGTCCTGGACAAGAATCTGCTTGAAGTGCGTAGACAAGATCAGAAGTAAGGGATATACTTTGAAGGATATGGAGGAACTCACTGCGTCCCATGACATCGATTTGGATACGGAACTGCTCAACGCTCTTAATAAGGCACTCGATGACCTTTACGAAACACAGGTTGAGATCAGCCTGCTAGACTTGTTCTGAGATCATTTTATTTCAAACCCTAGCACAACAATATCATCAGTCTGTGCTGAATTTCTAGTCCATTTTGCAAAAGTCCTTTCTATTGTTCGTTTTTGCTCAAGCATCGAACCTTCCGAGCTTTCTTCTAGTAACTTATTGAAGTTCTTGCTCATAAATTTCTTGTCATTCTCGCCACCAAACTGGTCTTGGTAACCATCAGATGACATGTAGATCTTATCCCCTGGCTCAAGCTGAATAACTTCTTTTCTGAGCTTGGTCATTACCTCCTGTTCGTCTCCTTCGATGCCACCTACCATCAGTCTGGGGCTTTTGTAGATGGTCATCTCTTTACTGCCTCTTTTCAAGACCCTTAGTGGAGTTCCAGCTCCAGCAAAGTCCATCCTAAGCGTATCAAGATCAATGACACAAACGCCTATCTCCATACCGTCACGGCTTGTACCCTCATCATGTTCGCTTTGCAGCTCAAATTTTATCACCTTGTCAAGCCTGGATACGATCTTCTTTGGATCGATGTAGTTCTGGTAGTAAATGATATTGGTCAATTGATTGCTACCCATAATTGACATAATAGCCCCTGGAACACCGTGGCCAGTACAATCAGCACAGGCAACGATCATATACTCGTTGTTCCCTCTTCTCACGCTCTCAAACCAGTAAAAATCTCCTCCAATAATATCCTTAGGCTTGTACATAACAAACGCCTCAGGAAATACCTTTTGAATGGTGGAAAGCGGAGGGAGAGTAGATCTTTGAATCCGCTCCGCATAACTAATACTATCTGTTATCTGCTTTGTAACATGCTCTAGCTGAGAATTCTGTTTCTCGATTCTTCCCTTCTGATCCTGCAGCTTGTTGTTCATCATTTTCTGCTGCTCAATTCTTTTGATCAAAATTTGTGAGGTGGTGGAGAGTTGCTTTGCCAAGGTACCAACCTCATCTTTTGATCCTTGCGGGATTTCAACTGTCAGGTTTCCTTTTCCAATCTCCTTTGCAGCGTTGCTCAGACGTACAATTGGTCTCACGAATACGTTCGCAGCAATCAGGGCAAAAATTATGGAAAGGCCAATCACAGGCAGCACAGCCCACAGTATTTGTTGTCGAATCTTTTGCAGCGGTGCGTATGCTTTCTCATTCGAAATACTCAATACAAGTGTCCAATTGTTACCTGCGTAATCTCTGTAACCCGTTTCGTTCGAGACGAAATAGAGTGTTCCGTCATCTTCGATTCGATTAACTCCTGGCTCTTGCATTGAACTCACCATGTCAAATTTCTCGTAAGAGTCAATAAGTATTCCTTGTGGGTTGGTATTTGAATACAAGATGAGACCATCTCTGTCAATTAGATGAATATCTAATCTTCTCGTGCTATCCTCGCTTAAGGAGAAATCACCCACAACACTGAAGAGCTCATCGACAAGAATTCTACCCACCAGGACTCCGATATCTTCTCCAGTAATAATATCGTCAACTTTCGATGCAAAATGCATGACGACTCTTCCCACAGACTCTGACTTTGAAATGTCCATCACAAAATCTTCACCTGCTTCAAGTTCAGTCCAGTACAAGCCACCACTATGCTGTTTTCCAATAGACAATCTTTTGCTATCAGCTTGCCGTGTCCGATTCATGTCAAAGAATGAAAAAGAGTAGTAGAGATCGCTCAAATTTTCGAGCTCCTGGAGTCTTGTTGTGGTTTCTTCGAATCCAAGCCCAGTTATTGTGAAATGCGGGTTTTTTGAGGACATTCTCACGTCATTTAGCCGAGAGAAAATGAATCTTCCAATATCGTTACTTACTTCCTCCGCTTGCTGAGTGATGCTCGCGACTATACCCTCTCTAAATGTTTTCTCAACTTGTAGATCGGCGATAAAGGAGAGAACAGCAGCGGAGAATATTACAAGAGATAAACAAAGTAGTGTAAGCTTTGCGTATATGTTCATTTGTTGTGTCGCTTTTTAAAGCACAAAATATCTTGCCAAATTACTTTTTTCAATCTATAATTCAATGCCTATTTGGAATAATTAAGAAGGTTTTTATTTGCTTGTTTTATATTAGCACTACGTCACCCTTAATATACGCTCTTATGAAGGCAATCAAGAGTCTTGCACTAGCCATGCTAATCTTCGCCGCATTTTTTGCTAATGGACAAAATCTTACAATTTACAGAAGCACGTTGTCTGTTCAGGAAACTGAAAACAAATTTGTGCAGTTGCTCAAAGAGGCTGATTTGGTCTACTTTGAGACCGTGATTCATGATGAAATTGCTAGCAAAAGAGACCTGAAAATCCCACCCACCAGAGTGGTCATATTCGAAGACCCTGAACTGGTAACAAGGCTTATAAAATGCAATCAAACAACTGCATTGGAGATGCCATTGAAAATGCTGATTTGGGAAGAAAATGAAGACGTCTACGTCGGGTTTGTTGATCCTAAGTTAATGTCGAAGCGATTTCTGTTACAGGATTGTGACGATGTGCTTGACGACTTGGCGAGACTGATGGTTAAACTAGCGAGCAATGTCATTCGCTCAAGCTAATGGGAATCGACCAGGTAATGTTATCCCATCTAAAATTTAACGCAGAGGGAGAAACAGATAGTTTCATTTGCTCTTGAAGAGAATCTAGCTTTGTGGGTGTAACTCTGAGACGGACGACATCCAAAGAGTCCTTGTGATAATAGGTTCCCCACTGATTCCATTCCTTGTTGAAAATGACTTCCCACGAATTTGAATCAGGTATTGTGAATATCGCATACTTACCTTTAGGCAAATCAAAGGTGTCAATCTTTAGATCTCTATCCGTTGAAAAAGTCGTAGCTTCATTGGCTCCTGTTCTCCAAATTTTGCCATACTGCTCTAGGTAGGTATCACCAATTCCGAAAATCTTTCTTCCTCGCACACTTGGACTGCTGTATTCAACTCGAAGGGTCGTAGATCCTATCTGAACACTGTCGACTCGAAGGGGAGAAGGCCTGTTTTCGGGATTCTGAGAGCAGCTTGTTGTCACGAGCCAAAAACTTAAAATTCCGATAGTTATGGATGAATTTGAACAACAAAGTGTCCGAAATTGGGCTAATTCTTTCATTCGAAATAATGGTAACGTATTGAAAAATAGTTGGTTACAAGTTTGGGTACACTATTTGGTATCTTAAAGGCTAAAAATAATAAGCAATATGGGAATCATCGGTATTGAAATACCTCAATTAAACGAGGAACAGGATATTGAAGTTGAGGTAAGAGTAAATGGAATCAAAAAACAATATCACTACAGAGTCGAAATATTTCATTGGGATGATTGTCCCTATCCAACAGAAGATCGTGTGGAATGTATTCGACAAATGATAAATGGTTATGATTCCAGCTGGAATCTTGCTCACTTGGGCTTACCCACCGAGCATTACATTCCGATTACCTTCAAGAAAAAGAAAAGCTAAAAAGGAAGGTCGTCGTCCTTAGAGAAATCTTCCTTCATCCATTCCGTATTCGGAGCTTGCTCTGGACTACTGGATGAGGCTGCCTTCTTCTCGATTCTCCATGCTTGGAGACTGTTAAAATACTTGATTTCTCCTTTTGGGTCTGTCCATTTTCTACCCTTCAGATTGAAGCTCACAGATACTTCGTCACCAGATTCGATGGTGTCGAGCTGTTCGCAATTAGCTTGAATTAACTCAAACTTTATGAATTCTGGGTACTGTGGATTTTCCGCGTACTCTAGAATGAATTCCCGCTTCCTAAATGATTCTTTAATTTCTTGTGTTTCAAACTTTTCAAGAATCTTGCCGTCAATGTTCATGGATTATGTTTAAACTATTTTACAACTTTGAAGTTCAAGAATAGTATATGACAAGATCAAAACGAAATTTTTTGATTGGTTCGCTGATTTTTTTGATCATTATTGTTTTGATCATCGTCGATTTTAATAGAAGGACTACATGGCCGGGTCGAAAAACAAACACGGAGAATACGAAATGAGTAACAAGATTGATATTTCTAAGATCGATCTAGATAAGGAGCGGGAGAAAATTACCGATTTGCCAGGATTGATCGAGTATGCGCATCACGCTGGTAGTGCAATCATTAAGCCTGAAGATAAGGGCAGAATCAGGGGAACGGCAGTTGCTGCCATGCAAGACCAAACGGACCGACAGTTTCGTCAGCTCTATGAGCAAATGCAAACATTGATTGAGCAGGCCAAGTACTTAAAGAGGAGAGTGGAGGTGTCCGAGAGGATTTACCAGGCTACGGTTCCATTTCAACCTGTAATTGGTAAAATCTATTTTCTCTACAAGAAAAAGGATGCTAATGATCTCCTTTCCATGGTCAGCCCTGCTGAGTGGGGAAGTAACTTTCCATATGAGTCTTTTGAGGCTGAGGTAAGACTCCTATCTGACCACACCTGGGAGATTGTCAAAGCTCAGGAATCGGAGTTCAACTACTAGAAAGGAGACGATCGTCTACCCTTTGTCTACCGCATTACACTTATTTTTATTTGAAAGGATACTTGTTTTGTAACCATTAGGCGTTGTTACTATCTAAACGCTACTTATCGGCCAGTTAAGTATTGTTGCATTTGATGCAAAAGAGCATGGGGAAATGTTCTCTCGAGAGTACTAGCCTTTATTGCGTCTTCTGGTTTGGTTCTTCATCCAAATCAGATTTGGCAATTATTGATCGTTCTTCATCAGGCGTTGGACTAGTGGATGCCATCCCTTGGGAAGGCGGGATTTGTCTCAAGATGATATTGATACTATTGTTTGTTGGGTTGATGACGGAGTACCAGAATCGTAAAAATTGAAAATTTATAAAAAAGAAATATGAAGAATTTTTCGTTAATCGTCCTTTTAGTATTTCTAAGTGTATTTATTAGCTGCTCGGATAGCTCTGAGGAGGAGACAGTTGTGGACTGTGATAACTCTGATATAGCAGTAGTTGTATTAGGAACAACCCCTGCAGACTGTGATGTTGAGGGGTCAATAGAGGTCAATGGAACAGGAGGCACTTCACCGTATTCCTATAGCATTGATGAAACAACGTTTCAGAACTCCACGACTTTTTCAAATCTATCAGCTGGGTCTTATACTATTACCGTAAAAGATAGTGACGGGTGCACGGACACCGTCGGAGCTACGGTTAGTGCAGGACCCAGCGGAATTACGCTGAATTTGTCTTCTTCGGAGTCCGATTGCGGAAACGAGACGGGGACTATTTCGGCTACTGCAACAGGAGGTGATAATGTGTATTCATTCTCTTTGGATGGGGGTGATTCACAGGATTCTGGGCAGTTTGGAGGTGTGCCTAAGGGAAGTCACTCTGTTGTCGTGACGGATGGCACAGGGTGCTCCGCGACACAGGTGATCGTGGTGACCACAGCTGTTTCCTGGTCGGCAGATATTATGCCTATTATAGATACTAATTGTGCAGTATCTGGTTGTCACAATGGTGATAATTCCTCAATTCCAAACTGGACGAATTTAAGCACTGTTCAGGCTAACGCATCTAATATAAAAACGCGCACTGGAAACAAAAGCATGCCAGAGGCGGGTTCAGGCTTAACGCTGACAGATGATGAGATTGATCTCATCGCGTGCTGGGTAGACGATGGGGCAAGAAATAACTAGGCTGATATGAAAAGGATTGGAAGCTACCTTCTCTTATTCACAATTTGCTCGTTTTCCTACGGACAAAAGTTCAAGTCTGTTGAATCAAGCATTCGCTTCTATTCCGATGCTCCAATTGAAAATATTGAAGCAACTAATACTGAAGCAAAGAGCATCGTTGATGTTGATTCCAAATCATTCGTGTTTATGGTGCCAGTGAAGGAGTTCATATTCCGTAAGAGGTTAATGCAGGAACACTTTAATGAAAATTACCTTGAATCGGACAAATACCCCCAAGCCATTTTTAAAGGAAAGATCAAGAATTGGAATGGGGAAAAAGGAGAATTTTCAGCTACAGCAGAAGGCGAAATGTCACTTCATGGGGTTGATAAGCAGGTTTCAATTGATGGACAATTGAACTATGGTGATGCTGGAATGACTATCACTGCTGTTTTTCAAATAAAATTGGAAGACTACAAAATCAAGATTCCAAAAGCAGTTTTTTATAACATAGCAGAAGTGGTTGAGGTGACCATTTCTTTTCAATATCAACCTTATGAGCAGAATTAGAATTTCATTTATCGCTTTGTTAGTTTCATTCTCAGCTTTCTCTCAGGACGAGCTGTTGGAGTTGCTTGAGGGTGATTCCCCTGCCAATGAAGGCACAGTTAGCGCCACTTTTAAGAGCACACGGATTGTCAATGGTCACTCAGTGGAAGTACGAAGTAAAGGTGTGCTTGAATTTATCATCAGCCACCGATTTGGGACAATCAACTCTGGTTACAAGCAATTTTGGGGCTTAGACAATTCCAGCATTCGATTAGCCTTGGAGTACGGTTTGACGGATAATTTGAATCTTGGTTTGGGGAGGTCATCCTTTGACAAAGTGATCGATACGTTCTTGAAATATCGATTTATAAGACAGTCAAATTCTTTTCCGTTAACTATTACTGGTTTTGGTAGTCTAGCTAGAAAGACTGTTGAGCAGGTGGGATTGGAGGGAAAAGATCGTAACTATTATACTGGACAAATTCTTTTAGCTCGAAAATTTAGCTCAAACTTCAGCCTTCAATTGATGCCAATTGTGATCCAACGAAACCTAGTTTTAACTCAACAAGATGCAAATCTGCTGTTTGCACTGGGACTAGGAGGTAGGCTTAAACTAACAAATCGTTTGGCGGTTAATGCAGAATATTACCCTCAGCTCTCTGAGTTTTCTGACACCTTCCAAAACTCCTTCGCCATTGGAGTTGATATTGAGACTGGAGGTCATGTTTTTCAATTGCACTTAACCAATGCTGTGCAGATGAACGAACAAGGGTTCATTGGTGGAACGACTGATGACTTTTTTGACGGAGACATCCACTACGGATTCAATATATCAAGAGTGTTTGACCTCAAGCCCAAGAGATCAGGTAATTAGATTGTTGCTCTAAGAGAGATCAGGAAGTTTCTACCTGGCGCACTTATTCCAGAGGTGTAAGGTCTGTAGTGTTTGTCTAAAATATTCTCTAAGGCAACGTTTGCCTTGAGGTAGTTATTTATTTGATAACTCCCTTTCACATTTAGCGTGAACCAACGCGGAGTACCATTGCTAGTGTACAAGTAGGGTTTTCTGTCAAACTCCGAAGAGGGTATTTTAGAAGGCTTCTTACTCCCGTTGTAGTCTACGTAGAAAGCAGATCTTAATTTCTTCTTCTTATAGATCAGGGAGAACTTCCCAAAAACGGGAGTCGAGTGTCTCAGAGGTTCGTTGTTAGTAATGTCTTCACCTTCGGTAATCGTGATCGTTTTTTCAATTGCAAATGACTCAGAAACTTCAGCTTGAAGCATCAAGCTTCCTCCGTAGATGTTGGCTTTTGACGCATTGACTTTGGCAAAAATGTCTAGCCCATTTAACTGACTGTTTCCATTTATGGTGAACGGTCCATCAACGATGGCATCAAACAGTCGACTATAGAACCCTACAATTCGAATCATTGATTTGTCTGATTTTCTTTCAAGAGACAGTTCGTTGCTTATAGAGTGTTCAGGTTTTAAATCGGGGTTGGGAACTGTGATGCCATTTCCTACTTCAAAAACTTTTCCAACATCATCGATGTTAGGAGATCGAAATCCCGATGAAACATTGTAGCTCAATTTGTAGTCTTCTGTAGGATTCCAGGCCAGACCAAATGAACCGTTTGCGGATACATTGTCAATCGAAATAGTAGCTGCATTATTGGATAAGGCCGTAGAGTCCGTCGTGGTGGCTGAGAGATTAATGACATTAAGTCGAGCACCAGCATTGAGCACCAGTTTATCTGATAGGTTATGAACCAAGCTGGCGTATAAGGCTGTTGATGTATAGTCGCTACCACCATTTGGGTATCTACTTGCAGCTGTGGTTATTTCATTTGTCTCAAGGTTTCTTCTAAAAGCATCCGAGCTTACATCGTTGTAGAAAAAATCTACCCCATAGTAGATACTGGATCTGCTGAGCTCTTTGTCAAAGTCTAATGCTAGTGAATACATATTCACATTCTCCGTCCGCGTCCGCAAACGATCGTCGCCAAAACCTCGATCGTTTCTACTCTCGTCGAACTTTTGATATGCCAGGGTTATTTTGGCCTGATCGAACAGCCGATGAGAGGCGTAATAATTTAGTTTGAGGTTGTGCATTTGCCATTTTTGTGGCCCGTAAAACCACTCGGCAGCTTCGAGTGAATCAGCAAGGCCTACCGTTTCGGTGAGGTTATCATACCGAGGAATATCGGTCGTCGTACTGAAGTAAAAACCATAATTCAAATCCATGTTTTCACCCAACCGAATCTTGGCTTTACTTATTGTATTGAATAGATCATACCCTGAAAATTTCTGTACGTTAACATCATCGTTGAGAACCAACTGGTCTGCTCCATTGATTCGCTTCACGTAAAATTTGCGCTCAAATTCCCCCTCATATCCCCTAGTTCTTTTTCCGCCAGACCTTAAATCATCGAACGAAGTGTAGGTTGTTGAATGAAAGAACGTGAACTTTTGCTTTGAGAGCGACAGATCGATATGTCCCGTTTTTTCGTTGGCTGCTGAGGAATATCTCGTCAATATATTTCCAGTAACAAGTTGATCTTGACTGGAAGACCACTTTGGGTCTATGGTATGAAAGTCCATCACTCCGCCAAGTGCATCGCTACCATAAATAACAGATCCAGGACCAAATATCACCTCCGAACTGGCCAGTGCGTTTGGATCGATGTTAATAACGTTTTGCAAATTTCCACTTCGGAAAATGGCATTGTTCATCCGTACTCCATCTACTACCAGGAGCACGGAATTCGCTGCAAAACCACGAAGCTTGGGACTACCTCCGCCTAATTGACTTTTTTGCACAAATACCTGACCAGTGCCCGAAAGCATGTCTGCTGCGGTCTGTGGATTTTGAAACTCAATGGTCTTTCGGTTTACGGACAAGATTTTCTGTGAGACACTCTCTTCTTCTTGCTCCCATTTGTTTGCGGAGATGACTACTTCGGAAAATCTCACAATCTTTTCCGTCAATGTAACCGCTATTTCAGAACCCACATATGCGAGAGACTTGTTGTAATAGGAGGGATGTTGAATAAAGATTAACCCACTGGGAAATTTGGAAATATCAGCCACCCCATTTTCATCCGAATACGCCAGGTTTGACTTATTTTCATGGTAGATGAAAACATCCGAGACCGGTTTGTTTGTTGCTTCATCTTTGATTGAAATAGTCTGACCTTTTGTATAGAAGAAAAATGTTGCAATAAGTATCGAAAATGTAGTCCTTAATTTCATTCGGTAACTTAAATTGGTCGCAATATTAAAAACAATTTGGTAAGCAAAAATTGAGCCGACTGTGCCTATTCAAAAGTCATCTTACAATAAGAGTCCCTGGTACCTTTTCAACCCTCATTTGGAAACGATAATTCCCTCACTTTTTTATAAAGTGAATGGTATCGAAAATGAGCGAGAACGTTTGGAGCTGATCGATGGAGATTTTTTAGATATTGATTGGATCAAGGGTGGCAATAAGCGACTGATGGTTCTAAGTCATGGCCTGGAGGGAAGTTCCGACCGACACTATATACAGCGGCCAGCAAAGTATTTCTCGAAAATGGGGTGGGATATTCTGGCGTGGAATAATCGTAGTTGCAGCGGAGAAATGAATCGACTACCACGATTTTATCATCATGGAGCAACAGAAGACATTGGTGCCGTAATTGATCGAGGCCTGAGTGAGGGATATGATGAAGTGATTTTGATGGGTTATTCGATGGGAGCCGGGATGCAACAAAAATATCTTGGTGAACGAAAAATTGACGAGCGTATTAAGGGCGCCATCTCCTTTTCTGTTCCATGTAACGTAAAGGATAGCGCACTTCAATTGCGATTGAAGGAGAATCAAAAATATGAGAGGCGTTTCATCTCGAAATTGAAAGAGAAGATTATCACAAAATCCAGATTAATGGAAATGGACACTGAGGGGATAGATGATGTAAAAACGTTTCAGCAATTTGATGAGAAATTCACATTGAAACTGTTTCCTGGATTCAGGGATACAGATGACTTCTATTCGAAAATTACAAGCGATCAATATCTTGATAAGATTACTGTCCCAGTTCTTATTGTTAACGCCAAAAACGATCCGATGCTTGGGGATAAATGTTACCCAATCGAAGTGGCTGAGAAAAGCGACTATATTCATTTAGAAATGCCTGAAAAAGGGGGACATGTTGGGTTTACGTTGACAAACAAAGAATTCAGCTATATGGAGTATGTTGCTGAAAAATTCATTAGTGAGGTCATACTCAGTGGTGGTTCACAAAATAAAATGGCTACTCACAAAGTTTAGGTACTATTCACACATCGCTACTTTGAGACTATAAAATCATTATGTCTCTTTAGAGAAATTATTTCCAAACTCTAAAGCTGACTACTATGAAAAATTACACGCACTCTACTAAACCAAGAAGATTATACCAACTTCACAGACTGGCAATTGCCATAATACTCATCCTGCTCATAATTCCTCAGGGGTTTTCTCAATCTATTGAGTTGAAGGGCATTACAAAAGATGGATTCAAAGGCCTTAAGAGGCTTGATGAAAGTGGCTATTACGTCCAGTACGTTGAAATGGTAGTGCAAGGAAAAAAGGCACTGCCCCAAGTTCATTTGTATATTTTGGACAACGATTTAAAGGTAACTACGGATTTTGTGGTGCCAATTGGCAGAGGTGAAACAATTGAGGATGTGTCCTTCAATGGTGAAAACTTCATGTTCATTGCAAGTAGTTCTGCTTTCGCAACTAGGCGCTTTGCCATGGTTGACAAAAATGGAAGTGAAATAGCCTCAAAGAAGTTTGAAAAAGTAAAACGAAGACTGTTAACAAAACCTGCCGTCATTCTACCAGTAGGAGAATCTGACTTTATTGTAATCAACTACATAAAGGAAAAAAAGATTGGATACAGTGTAGACCGCTATGATAGTTCTCTGGAATTGAAGTATGCCAGTGAACAAATCCCTGAGAAGAAGAAGCTATATCCCGTTGACTATTTTGTTTCTGGTAATCAGGTGTACATTTTGGAATTTGTAACACCTGATCTTTCGGATTATTTCGAATATCATATTGCAGCTTTCAATATTGAAGACGGAAGCCAAAAGTTCAAGCAACGACTTAAAAGTCCAGAATCTGATGCCTCAGGTTATGCGACATTCATAGCTCCAGGTAAAGACGGTTCCGTTATTGCGGGAGGTATGTATTTCAACGGGAATCGGACGAAGGCTTCTAATTCTGATGGATTTTTTGCATCAGTTATCAGCAGTGAGGGAGACGCAAAATTCTCATTTACCGATTGGAAGGACGTGAAGGACATGCTAAAAGATAAAACAACCGCTGCCCTTTGGGGAGGAAAAACGAAGACTTTTATGCATGACATATCTATCAATGGAGATGGCTCTTTCACACTGATTGGTGAAAATTACCGTAGGGGTGATGCTGATCTAGCTGGTGAAAAGTCTAAAAAGGGACTGGCTGTAGCAGGAAAGTTGATGGGAGGAGGCGACGAGAAGGAGGAAGCGGTGACCGTTTCAGATTATACTTTGATGGATTTCACCAGCAGCGGAGAGTTTAGCGGAATCCGAAAGTTAGACGAACCACCAAGTGTTACAGTAATAAAGACCACTACAGATAAGGAAGATCAACCTTACGTAGGACAGCGCAAAGGACTAAACCTTGCGAATATTCTTAACAATAATGGATATTTCCCTTACCGATTTGTTGCAGGAGAAGGGGACAACAAATACCTGGTCAGTGTAGTGAAATACGAACCTCAGGTCAAAGAGCTTTTGTACTTCACCAAATTGAAATCAGCGACACTGGATACTACCTCAATGGAAATTACCAGTTCTGAATTGAAAGTTGCTCAAGAATTGCAGGGCCAAATAATGGGAAAATTAGGAGGACTAGGAAAACTAGCTAAAAAAGGCAGTAAAATGGGTGGCACCGACGTTCAAAATGAATTTTTTCTTGCAGGCTCGCACGATCCATTTGACTATAGGTCCAAAGATTTGAACACGCGGATTATAGAATCAAACGTACCTGGTAAAATAGTGATTTATGATTTCATTCCAGAGGAAGATGATGGTAAGAAAAAGGGAACAATGGCCAAATTGGGAGCGGCTATGAAAGGAAACTTGCAGGTGAAATATATTGATATTCCAAAGTAATAAGGAAGAGATCTCAACCAGCGTTGTGTTCCAAAGACTATATGGGCTATTCGTTCAGCTTTGGAGACCACAGATAGCCTGAAGGTACCCTCTCGAATTTTTTCGGGAGGGTTATTTTTAAAGTGTTTACTGGCGTAATTCTGAAGAGATAACTGTCATTTTCAACGCTGTATATTCGTTTACCCAGAGACGATTTCAAGACAAATAACTAAGGCAGTTCGGATATAATCTGAATTAAGCACCTGTCAAGGACAGGTGCTTTTTTTGTGCTTTAATATATTCAAAAAGAGAGAACATGTCATTCACAAAGAAATTCTGCTGATTACAAACTCATGCTTTGAAGCCTTGATAAGTCACAGCATTTTTGAAGTAATATTTAAAACAAGCTGAATAGAAAATGAAACGATTAAAAAACTTAGCACTCATTCCAGGAATGATTGTTATGGTGGGATTGCTATCCTGTTCAAAAGATGATGGAGATGATGTGTCTGCAGGATCTGACATAGTGTTTGATGGCAAAACCTATGCGATGGTTGATGGCCTCATTTCTGACTACGGAAGTTATGAGCCAATTGATGGTGGGAGCCCAGACACTCACTATAATTATGATTTTGACATTATCGATGCTGAACTGGTCACTATAACTGAGAGTGATGGGAGTACGTATCAAGGACCTGCTGCTAATACAACTATTCATGTATATGTAGAGCTCTTTTCACCAGGTACCTCGACTTTTAATGCCGGAACTTTTACATATATGAGTGATGATGCTGCTACAGCAGCTGATATCGCAGGTAAGTTCTTCTTCTTTGGAGGAGAGGTGGAGTTGGACACTGATGGTGTTGAAAATGGAGACCTTGATGGACCAGAGTATGAAATTAACGGCGGTACGGTGACTGTGACGGGCACTAACAAGGACGACTTTGCGCTAACTTTTGATGTGACTACAAGTGGTGGGAAAACCCTGACAGGTTCTTATTCAGGAGATTTCGAATTCCAGGTAGACAACTAAGGATGGTTGGTCATCTAAGAGCAATGAAAAGGCAGCTGAGAAATTAGCTGCTTTTTCTTTCTCTGAAAACAGAGACTGAACAAAAGATTACTTTGGCTATTCGTTCAGCTTTGAAGACCAGAAATAGCCTTAAAGTGGCCTTCCGATTTTTCGGGAGAGTTACTTTTTTTGTCGATGACTCATCAATTAATGAGTGCATTGCCCATTACCTGTCAAAATGCCTCCTTTAGTTCATTAGTCTAAATCTAATTGTCCCTCATATTTTTTGCATGTTAGCAAGTAAATATGTCGTTCACAAACAAATTCTGTTGATTACAAATTCATGCTTTGAAGCCATAAAAAACTGTCGTTTTTTTGAGCTAATATTTGAACAAGCTGAGTAAAAATGAAACGATTAAAAAACTTAGCACTCATTCCAGGAATGATTGTTATGGCAGGACTCCTCTCTTGCTCTAAAGATGATGGTGATAGCGCTTCTGGAGTTGAAATTACGTTCGATGGGAAAACGTATACGATGGTTGCTGGACGATCAGAGGATTATGGGTCTTCCAATCCTGCCGATGATTCTAATAGCGACACGCATTACAACTTTGACTTGACAATTGCTGATGCGGCTTTTGTGCAAATAACAGATACCGATGGCGATATTGAATTTCGTGCTGGCGACGACATTACTTTTGGAGTTTATGTAGAGTTGTTCTCACCAACCACGGCGTCCTTTCAGGTGGGCACATTCAATTTCATTGCAAATGCTGACGCGCTCGCCTCGATTGAAGGGAAATTTTGGTTCTCTGCCGCAGAAGTATTTATTCCTACTGGTGGAGTAGATTCTGATGGAGACCCAAGTTTTGATGAGTATGAGGCAACTGGAGGTACTGTTACAGTGACAGGGTCTGGACCAACAGATTTTGTGATCACCTATAATTTACAATTCAGCGGAGGTAAGACACTAACTGGAACGTATAGTGGTGACTTTGTTTTTTCTGATGAAACTGACGCAGGATAATAGAACCAGCTTAGAAATCGAGCGACTCCGTAATGGGGTCGCTTATTTCTATCCTGTCAGAGGGAATTCTCTTTTCACCAAAAGATCTAAATGTATAAGTGGATTCTAAGTATTTTTATTCCTCTGGTATTTATAAGTGCTACTCATGAAAACCCAGATAGCCTGATCCAGGCTTTGAAACGAGCTAACACTCAAGTAGAGCGTATTGACGCTTTGAATCACCTTTCTTTCTTTCAGATCAAATACAGTTTTGACAAAAGTATTGCCTACGGAACGGAGGCCTTGAACCTCAGTCAAGGGGTTTCATATAAAAGGGGTGAAGGGCTGGCATACCTAAACTTAGGATGGGTCCACTGGATAAATGCTTCCTATGAGCAATCGATTCATTATTTGATGTTGGCGAAACAAATTTTTGATGTGCTTGAAGACACGTACAATCAAGCCAGAACAAATGAAATAATTGGCCTTCTCTACTACTATGGAGCTTCCGAAAAATCATTGAAGTATCTTGAATTGTCCAGAGACCAATTTGAAACAATTCATGATTCTACAAACCTTTCAATTGTACTTACTGAATTAAGCTTTGCTTATAATCTCTTTGGAGATGTGGATGAAGCCAATCGAGCAGCTGTAAGAGCGCATATGGTAAAACTTACAGGAGAAACTTTGCAGGCATTTTACCATACATGGATGTCATCGGGACACAACGGACAAGCGTACCAGAATGAGGAACTCATAAATTCCATTATTCCTAAGACCAGAGAAGTATTTGAGCAAAAGAGGAATAACAATGACCCATACGGAATGGCATTGGCTGGTTCTGAGCTGGGCAACCTCTTTCAAATCATAGCCAATTATGACAGTGCACTCTGGTATCATAATCAGTCGCTGAGTATTTATGAATCTATGGATGAGAGGTTAAGGGTTGGTTGTGAACTTATGGATATAGGCCAATGCTATCAATTTATGGATCAGCTACAAAAAGCTGATGAAGCCTATGAACAGGGATTCCAATTGTTGCTAATAGAAAAGAATTATCCAGGAGTCTCAGTTCTGTTAGATGGTAGGGGAAAGATTGCGCTAAATCAAGGCAAGTTCGAAGAGGCACTTACCTACTTCAATGCTGCGCTTATTCAAGCCGATACGCTAGGACATCCTGTGGATGTAATCAGAATGTTGCGTAGACTGTCAGATACATATCGATCGATGGGTTCGTATACGGAAGCTATAAATGCAGCTGAAGAATCTTACGAAAAAGCTGTAAAACTCGGAGCCAAAAATCATATCATGTGGGGAGCTGAGAAAATATACTTGGCCTCCAAAAGTGCGGGTGATCAAGGAGCTGCATTGAGTTCTTTTGAGATTTACAATGGGCTTGCAGTTCAAAGAGAACGGGATTTGCTCAGCAAGGAGAATCTACAATTTCAAGCAATCTACGAGCTGAAAGAGAAAGCACAAATGATCGAAGCCCTAAACCTCGAAAACAACAATAAACAGGGTCAAATCAACTTGCAGCAAACCTATCTCATATGGGCCATTTCTGCGGTGTTGATTGTGTTGGTCTTTGTGTTGGTTCTTACTAGTAGAGTAAGCAAAATCCGAGGGCTCAACAAGAGAGTTTCTTCACAAAACACCTCTCTCGAAACTATGAACAGAGAGAAGGAGGTACTATTGAAGGAGATTCATCATCGTGTAAAAAATAATCTGCAGATGATAAGCAGTTTGCTGGGTATGCAGAAAAGACGAGTGGAAGAGCCCAGTACTAAATTATTATTCAGTTACACGCAAAGCCGAATAAAGTCGATGGGACTTATTCATGAGCACCTGTACAAGAGTGATACCTTGTCCACTATTTTTCTAAAATCTTACATAGAGGATTTAGTTGATTCAGTTCTGGATTCCTTTTATGCTGAAAGCAAGCCGATCACAACGATCGTTATTCCGGAATACGAGGTTGATATAGACACAGCGATTTCCCTGGGTTTAATGGTTAATGAACTTGTAACGAATGCTGTCAAATATGCTTTTGTGGATAATTGCAAACCAGAATTGGAGATTTCAATCAAAGAGGTGGCAGGGCTGTTGAAACTGATCGTAAAAGACAATGGACCGGGTGGAGTTATTGCTCATACAGGCTTTGGATGGACCATTATCAATAGTATGATAGAAAACCTTTCGGGTAGTGCGGAGGTAAAAAATAAGGATGGGCTTGAAGTGACCATCTCCCTGAAAGATTATAAAATAAGCGCCTAACTTTCAAGAGATCCTTCTCAGAATCCTGTTAACATCCTCTTTGTAACTTCTACTAATGGGAATGTTTGTTTCACCAATAAAGACATAATCACTGTCTAGACCCGTTATGTTGTCAACATTAACAACATACGACCTGTGAATCCGAAGAAAGGCTGGATTCTTAAGCTTGCTAGAGATGTTGTTAAGATTGCCTGATAGAAAGTATTCTTTTTCTGTGGTGACAAACTTGCTATAGCTACCGTCTGCTTGCAGATAGTTGATGCTCTCTATGGGAACCTTCTCGAATTTTTTCCCGCACTTAAGAAAGATGAAAGGTTTGTTAGGTACTTCGCTAATAAGTACTTCGCTGCAGTGGTTGCTAAACGCCAACTCTATTGCAATGATGACGTCCTTGTCGTCATAAGGTTTTGTAAGGAAGGAGGCAGGCTTCGTTTGGAAAGCCCTATCTACCGTTGATTTGTCGGAATTAGCAGTAAGATAGATCACAGGAATTTTTAGTTTCGGAGTTATCTCTTCGACGAAGTCTATACCGTCGTCTCCTCCTTTGAGGTTGATGTCGACAAGCAGTATGTCTGGCTCATTGTTTTCGATTGACGTCCTTGCTTCCAATTTGTTTTTAGCGCAGGATGTTACAGTCATTCCCTGACCAGAAATTATCTCACTTAGATCCTGCGCAGTAATAGGATTATCTTCAATGATTAAAACTTTGATTTTCAATTTTCGGTATGTTATAGCTATGGTTGATAGTCACTTATTATTATGGAAATATGATAGCCTGATTGGGTGATTTCAGTCTCCATTGTTCCCGACATACTGTCAAGTAATGTATTTATGATGGTATGTCCAAATCCTGATTTAATTTCTTTTTTTACGACTCCTTGGCCATTATCTCTTACCAGTATAACCAATTTATCCTCTATTTCTTGGATGCTGATAGATAAAATAGGTTGGTCAATATCGTGAAATGCATACTTAATGCTGTTGGTAATCAATTCATTTAGAATCAGACCAATTGGTATTGCTGTTTCGATACTGACCTTTAATTCTTGAATGTCAATGTGGGTTTTTATTTCCGATCCTTTGTGCAAAGATTGGATTAGTATTTTCATCAAATCAATCGTATAAGCCCTGAGGCTAATTTTTGAAAAATCTTCATGCTTGTAAAGGTGTTCATGAATAAGACCTATTGATTTGACTCTATTTTTTGCTAGAGACAAAGCCTCCTTTTCAGCTGTAGTCTTGAGTCTTCGTTGCTGCATATTTAGCAGACTGCTAATCATTTGTAAGTTATTCTTGACCCTGTGGTGGACTTCCTGTAGAAGTGTCTCGTTCTCAAGATTTCGTTTATCCAGATCTGAAGTCCTTTCTTTTACCTGGCTTTCTAGCTTTTCGGTGTATTCCTGTTGGAGTTTTTCGTTAATCTGAAGCTGATCAATGAGTTCTATTTGTGTCTGTTGCCTTGATTTTTGGATAAGATTGACCCTGACTGCAATGCCGATTGAAAGAATGAAAATGTCGAGAAGTAAACCGATCTGAACGAAGGTATTCGTTTCATAAGCGATTTTAAAAGTTGAGGCGATCTGGCCTGTCATTGTGGAAAGCAATAAGACGAAAGCACCGATTAGAAATAGGTTACTAATGATTGTCTTCATCTTCGCGACTCGGTACAGGAAGACCGTCATTAAGACTAGTTCCACAACAATAACTATCGATTTGTACCAGACTTCATGAAGTATGTCGTAATCGAATAACAAGCAGATTGACTCAACTGATACGACAAGCCAAATAAATTTCAAAGCGTAACCCATCCATTGATAGTTGAATGGATCCTTTTCTTTCATATCGAGAAAAGAGCGTGAGAACAAAGCATAGGCATACGATAAGGAAGCTGAGAAAATCCACATCCAGGACGGAGAAATAGAGCGTAGTATCTCGCTGCCACTTCCCCAGAGTCCATACTGATACGAAAAAAAAATCAGAATCGAGCCAATGTAGTAGGTGTAGTGCTGGTATACTCTATCGGTAGTTCTAATAATGAAGAAAGTAGCAACAAGCAGAACAAAGATCAAAACAGTCTGAAATCCTATTTGAAAAACGTCCTTTTGATACTTTCTAGTCAGGAAATCCTCAACTTCTGTGAGTGTGATGCTAAAGTTGTTTTGGTCTTTACTGTCATGGAAGCTGTAGAAAAGGTAGTAAACGGTACTCCCAACGGCACGTTGAACAGGAATGTAATTCCCAACTCCCAGGGGGTTCATTTCAGAATCAAAGAATTGAATATTTTGCATGTACCAGTTGCCACCTTGCAGCACACATTTTCCAGGTGTCTGGCTTGTTATTGTTACCTCTGCCCAGTAAGCATTCCCCAATTTTACGGGTTTTAGATCTTCCAGAGGTACCCAGGATGTCGGTTTTTCTAACAAGGTTCCAGTGCCAATTTTAACCTCAATCGCATCGGATGGAGTCAAAGTAAGAAAGAATAGCAGAACATGTGCTAGCATAGCGATAAAGATAGATTATTGTGACAGAAAGTGAATTCATGCAGACTCAAAATGCCCAAGGTTGGGTATGGTTATAGTTAGGTGGAGACCCGAGATTTGAGTAGTTCAAATGAAGCTGAGCATGACTATTTTGATCGTAGAGCGTAATCCAATTGTAGCATTAGATCTTTCTGAAATGATATTAAGTAGGGGTTTTAGTCGTGTATTCGCTGTAGCGAGTAATGATGAAGCAAGAAAGGTGGTTGATGAGGAAGGTGTTACCACCGCTCTTTTAGATTTAAACCTCAATAATTGGCAGGAAGGGGTGGCATTTGCTACTCATTTGATCGATCAGAGCAATGCCAAGATTATCTATTTAATAGGAGACGAAACCGCAGTGGACTTGCCGAAGGTCATGAGAACAAATCCTATTTCCATTATTGGAAAACCTTTTGTAGATGAAGAAATAGTGGTCGCTATGAGAATGGCTAAAAGCTATTGCTACGATTTCTTATCCTAATTTAATTGATAATTCTTGCGGTATGTGCTAACATTGGCGCATGCCCATTGTTTCGGAGTCAGGATACCGCAAGCGTCCCTGGTACTATTTTAGTCGTCATTTGGAAACCATCGTTCCGTCGATCTATAATAAGATTGAAGATGTTAATTACGAGCGCGAAAGACTGGAGCTTTCGGATGGTGATTTTCTAGACCTTGACTGGATAAAAGGAGATAAAAAGAGACTGATGATTATTGGCCATGGAATGGAGGGGAGCAGTGAGAGGCATTACATCAAAAGGCCTGCAAAGTTCTTTTCAGAGAGAGATTGGGATATTTTGGCATGGAATAATCGGGGATGCGGCGGTGAAATTAACCGACTAGCACGATTGTACCATCATGGAGATACTGGAGATCTTTCCGAAGTAATTGATCACGCATTGAAGAAAAGTGAGTATGAAAGTATTGTGCTACTTGGTATTTCCATGGGGGGATGTCAGGCGGTCAAATACTTTGGAGAATTTGAAACGGATAATAGGCTGTTAGGGGCGTTCACCGTGTCGGTTTCTTGCAATCTAAGAGACACTACCATTGCAGCTGAAAGAAATTTGGGAGGGTTCTACGGGAAAGTCTTTTTGAACAAACTGAAGAAGAAGATTGCTTCCAAGTCTGAGGCGCATCCAGAACTTCGCACGATCGATTTGCAGGCCATAAGTTCTTTTGATGATTTTCATGACCAATTCACCTTGAAGTTGCTTGACTTCGAAAACGTTGAGGATTTTTATGAAAAATCTTCTTGCGGGAATTATCTAGAAGGAGTTTCAAAACCTGTTTTTATCCTAAATGCTCAGAATGATCCCATGCTAGGTCCAGGTTGTTTTCCCTATGATCAAATCAAGGATCATCGATATGTTTACATGGAAACTCCAACGTATGGTGGTCACGTAGGATTCACGATTCCTGGCCAAGAGGAAAGTTACATTGAACTAAGCGCCGAGAAATTTTTTAACGAAATCATTTTTCAGCAAGAGCCTTCTCAAACTTAAGAGATGCGGAGTTAAGACAGTAGCGTAAACCTGTTGGTTTTGGCCCATCGGGAAATAGATGACCTAAGTGACCATCGCATCTTGCACACAATACTTCCGTTCTAACCATTCCGTATGACTTGTCATCTTCTTCCGCAACATTTACTTCGTTGATGGGTGCATAAAACGAAGGCCATCCCGTTCCTGATTTGAACTTTGTAGTCGATTCGAATAGCGGCAAGGAACATGCTGCGCATGCATATACCCCCTCATCCTTGTTGGAGAGCAACGGGCCCGAAAAAGCACGTTCAGTTCCTTTTTCTCTCAACACATAGTATTCGAAGTCCGTCAATTGTGCTTTCCATTCTGCTTCAGTCTTTTCAATTTTTTGAACGGGTGAATCTGCGCTGGATTTTTCAATTTTGGACGCCTCAACTTTTTTCTGCTGTGCGCAAGCAGCAAGCGAGAGTGTAAACAGGGATAATACGATTAGATTTTTCATACTCAAATAACGAAAATTCTTATGAAAACAGTTCGCTGCGTTGCGGAAATAGTCTTGCATTTGACCATTCTTCATTTAGAAAATAGCAAATGGACGATATTAGGTTCTTTGCGGGGTGATCCACTTCGCCACAGAAGGTGCTTTGTACTGTTTCATCCTAACCAAAAGGTCATCTGTTTTGTCGCTAACCAGCACCATTTCTCGATTGACAGGTTTTAGTAATTTGTTGTCAACCATTACATCAAATTGGGCGATGAGCGAATCATAGAAACCATTGACATTCAACAAGCCCATTGGTTTGGAATGAAGGCCAAGCTGCCCCCAAGTCAATATTTCGAAGAATTCCTCCATCGTTCCAAATCCGCCAGGTAGAGCGATAATACCATCAGAAAGCTCGTTCATTTTGGTCTTTCGTTCGTGCATTGTTTCGACTACAAGCAGTTGAGTTAGATTTTCATGAGCTACTTCGACCGTTTGAAGAAAATTGGGTATGACACCTATCACTTCGCCGCCCGCATTCAAAGCACCTTCAGCCACTTTTCCCATGATTCCGATTTTGGCTCCACCGTAAATGACTCGGATGCCCATTTCAGCTAATTTTCCACCGAGGTGTTGTGCTTTCTCTGAATAGATAGGCAGCGACCCATCGTTTGCCCCACAAAATACAGCTATACTTTTCATGCTTGAAAATCTACTTATTTATATTCTTGATCAATTGGTAACTGAATTGGATGATTTCTTCGAAGTTCTCCACTGTGCAAAATTCATTGTTCCCGTGAAATCCTGTAAAGTTCTGAGGGTTTATCCTTGTAGGATAAAATCTGTACACGTTATCAGCAATTCCAATAAAATGCTTGCTGTCTGTGCCGCCACCGAGCAGTCCGGGGGTCACGATCATGTCTGGAAACAACTCGATGATCGTCTGCTCTATGATCTTGTAGCCAGCTGATTCATCCGAGGATACAGGTGATGGTTCGTTTACATTGCTGATTGTTTCAAGTCTAATCCTATCATCATCTATTGTGTTAATAATAAATTCTTTCACATCCTTTGATGTTTCTCCTGGCATTATTCTAAAATTAACCACTGCCGTTGCTTCTGTTGGGATGACGTTATCCTTGACACCAGCAGAAATCATGGTAGGAGCAATAGTGGTGTGCGCATTGAGCCCCTGCAGCACTGGACCGCCAAAAAGCCAGGTATTTGCAAAGGCCATTTTTTGAGCAAATGGGAATGAGCTACCAATTTTTTCTATTTGCTTTTTAATTACGGGGATCATCTTGTAGTCAAACTGATTGGACTCAAGCTTTGTGATTGCCGTTGCAAGAGAGCCTATCGTGTTGTTTCTAGGAGGCTGCGACGAGTGCCCACCTGGGGTGTTGATTGTTAGCTTGAATGATACGTATCCTTTTTCTCCTGTATTAATCATGGCCATAGGCTTGGTAACACCTGGCACCATTCCTTCAACGATGAATCCACCTTCATCAATTACAAATTCGATTTTTGTACCTTGATCTCGCAGGTATTCAGCAATTACCTTTGCCCCTTCATCCCCGCCAACTTCTTCATCATGTCCAAATGAAAAATAGATCGTTCGCTTTGGACTAAACCCTTCATTGATTAGCATCTCAGTTGTTTCCATAAGGGCGACGACATTGACTTTATCATCCAGTGTGCCTCGTCCGACAATCTTGTTTCCAATAAGGTCACCAGAAAATGGCTCCGCTTCCCATTTATCCATGGTACTGCTGTCAACTGGCACGACATCCATGTGACCCATGAAAACTACGGCAGGAAGACTGGCATCCGTTCCTTGCCACTTGTAAAGCAGGGAGTAACCGAAGAGTTTCTTCTCCATCACAGAATCCACTAGCGGATATGATCTCGCAAGAAATTCATGGAATTTGATAAACTCGGCTGTGTCTTTTTTCTCAGCCTCCACGTAAGAAATAGTTCGGTATGTGATTGATTCACTAAACCTTTCCAATGCATTTGCAGGAATGTCTGGAACAACTACGGCATCATAAACAGGCTGACTTGAACTTAGCGTCAACGTGTTGGTAATAAGAATCAGCAGCAGGATGACGATTATAGAAAGGAGGGTTAGGAGAATTTTTTTTACCATGACCCAAAAATAAGAATTTGGTTCACAATTTAACTCAGTCTGTCAACCACCATTTGTGAGACACGTTCACCAATCGCCAGTGATGAAGTTGCGGCAGGAGAGGGGGCATTGCCAATGTTGATAAATTTGTCGTGTTCTACTATAAGGAAATCATCAATCAGACCGCCCTTGCGATCGCATGCTTGAGCTCGAACGCCTGCTCCACCTTTGATTAGATCTTTCTTCTCTATTTCAGGAATCAGTTCTTGCAGTGCTTTAGTGAATGCTCCTTTGGAATAGGAACGGTACATTTCTCCCATACCAGTCTTCCAGTATTTTTTGGCAACTCGAAGAAATCCCGGATAGAATAGCGTCCCCAAAAGCTCTTTCATATTGACCTGTGATTTTTTATATCCTTCGCGGGCAAATGCAAGAACTGCATTCGGACCAGCCTCGATTCCACCGTCAATGTGTCGCGTAAAGTGAACACCTAGAAATGGAAATTTTGGATCAGGAACAGGGTAAATGAGGTTTTTAACCAGGTGCTCTTTCTCTGGTTTTATTTTGTAATATTCCCCTCTAAACGGCACGATCTTGTAGTCAATTTTCGCACCTGTCAGCTTAGCAATTTTGTCCGAATAGAGCCCCGAACAATTGACAACAAGTCTGGTAGTTAAGCGCTGGCTCTCTGTGTGGACATGGATAAAACCTCGCTCTTGTTCAAAACTCATGAGTTTGTTGGAAGAGTGAATTTCGCCACCGAAATGTTTGAATTTCTCGGCATACCTATCCGCAACGACTTTGTAGTCAATGATTCCTGTTTGAGGGACAAACAGACCACCGACCCCCGCAATATGCGGTTCATATTCTTTCAACTCTTCAGGCCGAAGTTTCTTGATGTCTTTCAGACCGTTTGCGACCCCGCGTTCATAAAGTGTTTTTAGAGCGCCAAACTGAGATTTGTCTGTTGCTACGACAACTTTCCCACAGAGTTCATATGGAATTCCTTCCTCGTTGCAGAAGTCGAGCATCATGTTATAGCCGTCCACGCAGTTCTTGGCTTTGTAGCTACCCGGCTTGTAGTACAGCCCAGAGTGGATAACTCCACTATTATGCCCTGTCTGATGTTGAGCAATCGTGTGCTCCTTTTCGATAAGGGCAACTTTGTAGGTTGGGTTTTTCTCTTTTATTCTGAGTGCAGAGGCCAGTCCGACAATCCCTCCACCAATTACGACAACGTTATACATATGCTGATTACAAACGAACGCAAATATCCATTCTTGATTGGTTACAAGAAAGGAGTAGGGGTGAGAAAATTCATTTTTAATAGAAAAGGCCCAATTACTCGGGCCTTTTCTTAAACATTTTGGATTGTACCGTTAATCGTCTAATCGCACTGCATCAACGTTTGCTGACTTGACTTTCTGGTTAAACTCAGCGATTCGTGATCCGAAAATGTCACTTAACATTTTCAATTGTTCATCGATCTTTCCAGTTACCTCCGCGTAAAATTCTAGTGCAGAGTCTGTGGGACGATTATCGCCGATGCCTGATAGCGAGGCAAGGTGTCCAAGCTTATTGTTCAGGCGAATTGGAAAATTCAAGGGATCTTGACCACTTTCATTTTTCGTTTGATACAGTGTTTTTTCGATATCACTCATATCCTTAATGATTGCTTTACCTAATTCATCAAGCTCATCATTGTCACCAGCTTTTTTCAAAACATCATTGATCTGAGCTTTCGCTTTTCTAATGTTGATTATTCCCTCATGCGTTTCGGTAAGTTTATTTCTGACATTCATCAAGAAATCAAACTGTGCTTTTAGATCGGCCTGGGAAGCACTAGCTCTTGGATCCTTTATGAGATTGAAATCCTGCATCGTTTCTACGCCGTTTACAGTCATCTTGACTTTATAAGCACCTGGAATTGCAACTGGACCTCTGGTTGTGGCTGCCCACATGATCATTCCCTTGAACGTTTTAGCCCCATTGTAACGCATGTCCCAATTCATCGTGTTGAGACCCTGTGAAACAGACAGTTTCGCTTCGTTATCTTCCTTATTTGGATGTGTCGAGAAAAGTTTAATTAAATCGCCATCTGTTTCATGAAAGCTAACGGAAATGGTGTCAGTCTTTACTGTGTCCTTCACGAAGTAATTAACAAGTACACCGCCTGGGTGATTGGTTCCTTCCGTTTTCGATTCACGACCGTTTCCGCCGCCCATTCTATAAGAATCCATTGGCTTGAATAGGTGATGCGACTTACTAGCAACTTCGTTGTTCAATTGATGAAGCGGAGTCAAATCATCGATCATCCAAAAACTTCTTCCCTGAGTAGCAGCAATGAGATTATTGTTTTTGAGCGTTAAATCCGTAATTGGGACGAGGGGAAGATTCATCTGGAATGGCTTCCAACTTGCACCATCATCGAATGAAACATACATCCCAGCTTCAGTCCCAGCATAGAGCAATCCTTTTCTTGCAGGATCAGCTCTGAGAACTCTTGTGAAATCTTCGCCAGCAATTCCGTTTGTGATTTTCTTCCAAGTTTGTCCGTAGTTCTCAGTTTTGTAAAGGTAGGGAGCGAAATCACCCAGCTTGTATCGTGTTCCAGCGATGTACATTCCACCTTTATTGAAGGGATCGATCTCAACGCTGTTGATCATCATCCACTCAGGCATGCCTGCTGGAGTCACATTCGCCCAGTTATCTCCGCCATCTTTGGTGACGTAGACCAGTCCATCATCAGAACCTGTCCAGATCACGCCTGCTTCGTGCTGAGATTCTACAGCGGCAAAAATGGTACAGTAGTATTCTACGCTTGTATTATCCTGCGTGATCGGTCCTCCCGAGGACTTCAATTTCGTCGGATCATTTCTAGTAAGGTCAGGGCTAATCACTTTCCACGATTGTCCCTCGTCTGTACTTACATGAAGCTGGTTTGATGCTGTGTAGAGTTTGCTTCCATCAGGTGAGAAAAAGATAGGAAAATTCCATTGAAACCTATATTTGAAGTCTTCCGCACCGTGTCCCATTGGATTGTCCGGCCAAACATTGATTCCTCGCACTTCATTGGTTTCATGATTTACCCTAGTAAGGAAACCATCGTAACTACCTCCATATACTACATCGCTATTGGCTGGATCTGGTGCAAGGTGTGCACTCTCGCCTCCAGCACTTGGTTCCCAGTCATCTTCTCCAATAAAACGTCCGTCTGAACGATGACTAATTCGCACCGTTGAGTTGTCTTGCTGCGCTCCGTAAATTCGGTATGGAAATGCATTATCTGTTGTGACCCGATAAAACTGAGCCGTAGGCTGATTCCCATACGTAGACCAGTTTTCTCCTGCATCGAAAGATACCTGAGCTCCACCGTCATCGCCAATCACCATTCGCTGATTGTCCTCTGGTGCCATCCAGAAATCATGATGATCTCCATGTGGTGCATTGAACGTCTTGTAAGTCTTTCCACCGTCTTTGGACTGGTGGTAACGCACGTTCATTATGTAGAGACCATCCTCATCTTGCGTATCTGCATAGATTCGGGTGTAGTACCATGCTCGCTGACGTAATTTTCGCTCTTTGTTGATTAACGTCCAGGTTTTACCTGCATTTTCAGATCGGTACACTCCGCCGTCTTTGTTTTCAATCAAGGTCCAGACCCTGTTCGAGTTGACAGGAGAAACTGCTACTGCAGAAATTCCCCATACGCCTCCTGGAAGACCTTCGTTCTTAGAAATGTTCGTCCAGCTATCTCCTCCATCTGTACTTTTCCATAATGACGAACCCTCGCCACCACTTTCTAAGCTATAAGGTGTACGTCTGATTCTCCAAGTGGTCGCGTATAATATCCGGGGATTGTTTGGATCAAAAGTAAGATCAACAGCGCCTGCATCTGCATTGGCAAATAAGATCTTTTCCCAGTTTTTACCACCGTCTTTACTTCTGTATACTCCGCGTTCGGATGATGATTTATATAAATCACCCATGACAGCGGCATAGACCAGGTCTGGGTTTTTAGGATGAATTCTTATTCTGGGAATGTGTCTGGTGTTCTTCAATCCCATCGACTGCCATGTAGCCCCGGCATCTACAGATTTCCACATGCCGTAACCTGAGGATACATTTCCTCTCACTGTAACCTCTCCACCACCAGCATAGATCACGTTGTTGTCCCACTCACTTACTGCTACCGCTCCAACTGATCCACCGAAGTAGCCATCCGTAATGTTTTCCCAAGTGCTTCCAGCATCCGTGGTTCTCCAAACGCCACCACCGGTCGCACCCATATAGTAGAGGTTGGCTTTGCCTGGTACTCCGGTAACTGCACCAGACCTGCCACCACGAAACGGGCCGACCAATCGCCAGTTTATACCGTCGTATAGTTCGCTGTTGTAACTAGTTGTTTGTGCTTTCGTGGTGCTTTTTCTCCGTTGAGATGTTCCATCAAAAGCGAGGAATGTAATTGCCAATGCGGCAAATAAGATCTTCTTCATGCTTTACGTAGGTTAAAAGTTGAGTTCTAAAGATAAGGGAAACCTGCTGGATTTTTTCGAGGGAATGATTATCGGTCTATGTTGTTTATTAGTGGAGGGTTAGGTATTATATTTCTTCAAAAAATGTCACATTTGTCGACCTAACTTTACATTCTAATGAAGAGACTCACCATCGCGACCCTCTAGTATTAATCCTTATTTACTAAAACAAAATCAGCCCTTTAGTCTTGAAAATATCTTCCTCAATGAAATGCGAATACTTTTTATCCTGGATCCTTATTCTACTTGCTTTGACTGGGTTTAGCCAGAGCGCTGACAGTCTGAAGGTGCAGGCTCTTTTGGATGAAGCTTCAGAACTCTTAAACAATGCCAATAATGATGAAAGTATTGCCAGGTACGAAGAGGCAAAAAGATTGGCCGAAAACTTTAACATGCTCCACAAAGTTCACGAAGCGGAAAATATGATCATTCAGAACATGTGGAGGCAATACCGCTTGGAGGAAGCGTTGCTAAGAGCTAACACTTTACTTCCAATAATCAAGAAAGAGCTTGGGGAAGGTGATTTGGAAGTTGCGAATACCTATCATCAGCTAGGTGTGATTGAAATGCTTGGCGGGTCTAATGAGGTGGCATTGTCCTATTACAATAAATCCATCGAAATCAGAAATAACTATGGAGAAAAAGGGCTAAGTGGAATTAGTTCTGCGTATGTCAATATGATATACATCTATCAACAATTGGGTGATGTGAATAAACAACTTATTTATGCGAATAAAGCTTATGAAATTGATCTCAGAATCTATGGTGAAACTCACCTGTACATTGCGGAGGATCTAAGCAATATTGGTGCACTATGTATAACACGATCCTTATTTGGTACAGCTATTGACTATCTCAAAAAAGCTCTTGATGTTTTAGTGAAGCTCAACGAAAAAGGGATTGCTTATTCAAACGTTCTCTCGAATCTGGGTAATGCCTATGCTGAGTCAGAGGAATATGAAAAGGCGTATCAATTCCAACTACAGGCACTAAGAAATAACGTCAAGATATATGGAGAATCACATGTAGCTAATGCTTTTATTTATGAAATTCTTGGAAGGGATTTTAGGAAACAAAGCCTATATGACTCAAGCCTTAGTTACTACTCAAAGGCTTTGGAATTTGAGACGCAATTGGAAAAAACGGATAGAGCCAGTCTGATTTATATTCATCAAGGAGTTGCCTTTTCATACCTAGGATTGGATGACGAAGAAAAGGCACTGGTGCACATAAATAAGGCATTGAAACTTGCTGAAGAAATCTCAGAAATTAATGAATTTCAGTTCATGCTAAGTCATGACTTGGGGGTCATTCACAAGAGATTAGAAAATTATGATATCGCGGAGAGCCTTTTTCTAAGGTCCATCGAAATGATTAATTCGAATCATATTTCGATGAAAGCATGGCTAATCAAAGCGTATCAGGATTTGGCAGAGCTCCACGATTTGAAGCAGAATTATACTAAATCTCTATCGTATTACCAGAAGAGTATTGAGGCAAACCACAACTCCTGGATCTCGCAAAGTCTTTACGATAATCCTCAGGTCTATGGGATCCAAAGCAAGTTGGATTTCCTCATCTCTCTAAGGGAAAAAGTTAGTGTTCTAAATAAAATGTATGATGTAAAGAAGGAAGTAGAGATAGTTCTCTCTTTGGTTGATTCATACGAGTTGATTGACGAATTGATTGGCGCTCTTCGTAAATCCTATTCCAGACGTCAGGACAAAATTGATTTTCAAAATGCGTATCATTCTATTTATGAAGGTGCCATACGAACTAATCTTTTAGCTTATGAACTACTTGGAGACGAAAAATACTTGAAAAAATCCTTCAACTATTCCGAAGCAGATAAATCTGTTTTGTTAGCGGAGGTTCTTGATACAAGTGACTGGTCTGATGTGCCTGATGAATTGTTGCATCTTGAGAAGGAAATTAAGAGCGATTTGTCCTACTACACATCTTTGCTAAATGCTGAAAGAAATAAGAAGCAAAACGTTGACACCACCAAAGTCATCTTATTCGAACATAAGCTCTTCAATCTTAATAATTCACTCGATAGTGTTTTCATGGTACTAAACACAAATTATTCTGTTTATTATCAGGTAAAGTATGATCATCAGTCGCTTGATGTAAGGGGTGTTCAGGATCATTTGGATGGTGAGACTGCATTTCTTGAGTACTTTTTTGGTGATTCATCCAGTTTTGTTTTTTTGATAACTGAAAATGCTTTTTTAGTTAAAGATCTTGGACCAAGTAGCAAAATATTAGTGTCGGTGAATAGTTTTGGTGATGAGGTTAGAAATTATTCTAAAGCTACCAATGCAAATTGGGTCAAATCCAGTGAGGAATTGTATAGACAGTTGATTGATCCAATAAAAGATGGGTTATATGAAATAAACAAATTGGTAATTGTTCCTAGTGGCCCGTTAAATTATATCCCATTTGACCTGCTCCTTGACGATAATTCTGCCAATGTATCGGACTTCAAATCTCTACCATATCTCATGAAGAAATATAATATTCAGAATACCTATTCAGCAGCAATTGAATTTTTGCGAACTAAAAATGATAATAGAGGAAGACGTACTGTGCTGGGTTTTGCTCCCTCGTATGCTCAGGGAATGGAATCCTCAAGAGATACTCAGGAATGGGGCCGATTTCGTAATGCTCTGGCACCTCTGGAATGGAATGATAAGGAGATTGACCACATCAGTGAATTAGTTAGTACCTCTAGTTTTTCTGGCACACAGGCCACGGAAAGAAATTTTAAATTGAATGCAAACAATCATGGGATTATTCATTTGGCAATGCACGCTTTCGTCGACGACAATGAACCAATGAATTCTCGCCTCGTGTTCACGCAGGCAAGCGATAGTGTCGAAGACGGTTCTCTACATACTTTTGAACTTTTCAATATGAAATTGAATGCTGACTTAGCTGTGTTAAGCGCATGTGAAACTGGTTACGGGAGATTGATAAGAGGGGAAGGGATCATGAGCTTATCCAGAGGCTTCGCGTATGCAGGGGTTCCTAGTATAGTTATGAGTCATTGGCAAGTAGATGATCAGTCGACCAGCAAATTGATGGAATTGTTTTACAAGAATCTCTCAGACGGTTTATCTAAGAGCAAAGCTCTGAGAATGGCTAAACTGGATTTTCTCGCAAATGCAGGTCCTAATAAGGAGCATCCTTTTTTTTGGGGGTCTTTTGTTGTTATAGGTGATGATTCTCCAGTTTTCAAAAACAATCAGGTGCTCTATTACTATTTGGGAGGATTGCTTCTATTGCTGATTGTAGCTGGAGTGTATTATCGTAAAAAAACTAAATCAGTCAAAAATTGATTCTTCTAGTAAACTGGAAGCCTTTTGACTGAAAGGCGATCGGGATTGAACTAAGGATTCCAGGAGACCTCGGCTTTCTTTCAACTCTTTGGTCTTCAACTTGGCAAGTGCTTTGTACCAATTTCTGTTGTCAGTCAACAGCTGGCTCTCACCTCCGATTCCTTTATTCAGCCAGTGCAAGCTGCTATCAATTTCATTAATACTGAGATAGCAACTTGCTATTAGGAGGCTTATTTTTCCTGTGGTATCCGATTTTTCTATTTCCATAAATTTACCCAGAGCCTCTTCGTAGTCCTCGGAGTTATAAGCACTTAAACCGGTAGTAAGTAGCGCATCTCCTCCTCTAGTAATCACCATTCCATCGTATGGTCTATAGTATGACAGAAATACCTGATCGATGCTTTCAGTATTGTTAAGCAGTTTGAAAACAAAAAATGAAATCATAGAAATGAAAACAACGGAAGCGGCCACTTTAAGAAAAAGCGACTTCTTCCGTTGAGGTTCTCGCAGATTTTTTATTCTACTTCTGAGTTCCTCAACTTCCTTCTCGACCTTAACCACCTTACCGGTTTCCAATAGGATCTTATCATCTTCTGTACCGGTTTTATTAATTTCTTCTGCCAATTCCAATTTCCTCTTCTCAGAGGAGGTACTATCATCAAAGTATTCTTCCAACAAATCCTTAGCTTCCATATGTCAGCTCCTTATATATTGAATCACCCTTTATTGACGCCGCTAGTTTTCCCTGGCATTCGTGCTTCCTTTTTCTCGCATACCCTTCGCTTTTGAACTCCATTTCATTTGCAATTTCCGACATTCTGAGCCCCGAGAAGAAAAGCTTAAGTACTTTCCTGCAACTTTCAGAAAGCTTCTCGAAATGAGTAAAGTACAATTTTGATCTTTCCTCATTAATGACCAATTGATCTAGTTCGTTACTGTCAGAAATACTGTCAACAGACATTATTGCGCTACTGTTTTTTCTTTGACGAAGTTCGTGTAACCACTTCCTTTTACCGATAGAGAAGATAAAGGTTTCAATTGAGGAGGTTAGTTGAAAATTTTTCTCACCAGATTTTTTGAATACCAGAATGATTGATTCTTGAAAAAGATCTTTTGCATCCTGATGCGATCCTGAGTTTTTTAAAACATATTTCTCAAGGGAAGGGAGCACCTTATCATAAATTCTTTGAAGCTCCTTATTGCTTTCTAACAACCTCAGGACCTCCTTACCGGACAGTATGCTCATTGAGAGTGAAACTTTTTATAAATAAAGGGTAACGAATTGATCGCACTTGCAATTAAGGATAATTCCAGTGAAAATTGATTGACATAGGGAAAAATAAACTGGCTGATTCTGAAAATTCAAGTGAACACAAAGCAGAATACATTTTTTAAAAACTTAATGACGTGATATGCAGCATCTAAATTGGAAGAACCTACTTGTATGTTTGATTTCCACCTACTGTTTTCAGCTACAAGCTCAGGATGAAACTTTTCAGCATCCATCAACTACCACTGTTACACCTCCCTCGCCTACTGCTTCTGCGCTGGGTAGGTATGCTGAGGTTCCTGTTAATCTTCATTCAGGCATCCCAGAAATATCCATCCCCCTTTACACCATCACGCAGGGAGATTTGACTATACCAGTTAAACTTTCCTTCCATGCAGGCGGACACAAGGTTCAAAGCGTTGCGGGGCTAACCGGGCTGGGCTGGAGTTTAATTGCCGGCGGTGTTGTCACAAGGTCTGTTCGAGGACTCGAAGATGAAGCGCCATATGGTTATGAAAATGTTATTTCAACGTTTGTCGACTGGAAAAATCAAGATAAACTTTGGTATTTGGGACAGGGGTACAATCCAGAAACAAGCCCCAATAACCCTGCACTGCCTGGATTCATTGACGTGAAATCAGTCCAGTACGATATCAAACAATTTGGCAAGGACGCCGAATCAGACCTCTATTTCTTCAATTATCCTGGTGGTACGGGTAAATTCAGAGTTAACTATGATAATTCGATCGTGCAACTTCCATACGGTGACCGCAAGATCAATTTCGGAGGTTATGGTAGCGGGTTTGACATTTTCGATCCCAATGGGAATAAGTATACGTTTGACCGACTCGAAGAAAGCAGCTCGTTAGACGAAGGAATCAATTCCCAAGAACATCCAACTGCATGGTTCATGTCATCTGCTCGATCAGGGGGCGGAGAGGTGATTAATTTCAGCTATGTGGGCCATACCGAAACTAGGGTTCTACGTGGGAATCAATTCTTTCATTACGATTTGAGAGACGGAACTGTTGAAACGGTATTTGGAAGTTCCAAGACAAGTCATTCAAATACCAAGCATTTAGATCGAATTTCTTGGAGAAGCGGATATGCTCAGTTCCACTACAGCGATGACAGGCAAGACATGCCTAGCGGATATGGTAAAAAGTTAGATCGGGTAGAAATATTTAACCTTAATGCTGAACTACTCACGTCCTGGAACTTAAAGTATGAGTATTTCAGTGCCAACGGTGGTCAGAATTATGGAGACAAGCACTTAAAGCTTGTCGAAGTGCAGGAAATTTCCTCAACCGGGAAGGCTAAGCCACCCTACCGATTTGAATATGTTGAAGAAGTCCCATCGCAAACTTCCTACGCGATGGATCATTATGGGTTTTACAACGGAGCCACTACTAACACGCATTTAGTTCCTAGCTTTTATACCAATTGGCAGAAGGAGTTTACAGGTGCTGATCGATCACCTAATACTTCAAAAGTAAAAGCTGGAGCGCTAACAAAAATGATTTATCCGACTGGTGGGTATACAGCGTTTTCATATGAATCTAACAGTTTTATGGGGACACCACAGATGGTTGGAGTTGAATATGATGAAAGTATTCAAACGCAAGGATTGGTAGCGACTGCTTGGAATTGTAGCAATGATGATCCATCGAACAATCCCGAAGGGATCGAATGTCTAGAGGGAACAGGTAGTTATGCCATAACCGAGGAGCAGCAAATTCCCTCCGATGCGTATGATCTTGTCTTTTCAATCCGAAAGTTAGTGCCCTATTCCGCTTGTGGTGAAAGCACAGCTATTGCCATTGAAAATAACGACGATCTGCACATACGACTTTTGGTAAAGCAACCCGACAACAGCTTTGAAGAAGTGCTTCGTTTGACTCATGCAGATTTTGGAACCCTGGAGGGCTGTATTGCACAAACGGATCCTGACTATCCGCTTTGGATCCTTGGTGTAAGTTTGTTAAACCCTGGGGACATCTACAAACTGGAAGCTGTAGCCAATATAGAAAACACCATGATCGGTGGGAGTGTCCATTACAAATCTGTTATTCAATCCAGTACTTACAAAGATGTTAGTTGTTGTGACGGGGGGGGGATCAGAGTTCAAAACATTAGTCATTATGATGGCTCGTCAGCATTTGTCTCAGAATCAATCGAATACGAATACACCTTAGAGGAAACTGGAGAATCGAGCGGAGTACCACTTTTTGAAGGCGGCGATGAGCCGATCATTAAAAAGGAAGTGAAAATTGTTCAAACTGAAGGAGGTGGTGGGATACCCATTCCAGATGTATACGATCGAGCCTACCATTTTGCAGATCCAGTGGGTTATCTAGGCACCTATGCAGAGGCTCCTGTCGTTTATTCGGAGGTTTTAGTCAAAAAGACCAACAAAGGAAGTGAGCGTCATTTCTTTTCAACAGAGCGTAATGGATACACAAAGGAGTCCGGTCCAATTGAGGAGGACTCTGGAATTGGAAATGTCAACTTAAATATTAGGGAAAGCTTTTTCTGGAAGAGAGGGAGTCTGCTCGGGACGAAGTACTATGATGATGGGGGCACTAAGGTCAAGGAGGTCATCAATAACTACGAATACATAGAGCTTCCAGATTCCGTGACATCATTTGTTTACAAAGTGGTTCGTGATTTCACCAATGTAGCTGGTGGTAGTAATCTGGATGTGGTTTTTGCATATGGCTTTGAAAAACAACACTCAGGCTGGGCCAGATTAAAATCCTCTCAAAACATAGAATATTTTGAAGCTGGAGACATTACTACACAAACAGACTATTTCTATGATCCTTCAGATCTTTTAATTCCTCCCACACTAATAGAATATCTAGTTGGCCCCGATAGCTACAAGGTGGAATACGACTTCCTGAGGGAAAGTGGTCTCGATTATCATTTTGTGAATCTTCCGAAGACGATCACACGGAAAAAACTCACGAGTGAGTTGTTGAATAAAACGGAGTACATCTATGCAGGAAGCACCACCAGAAATCCGGTTTCTATTATAAGTTATGATGCAAGTAATTCTGTAATTGGATCCACTGAACTGAGGAGCTACAATTTCTCCAGACCTTCGGAAATTCTGGATCAAAGTGGAATCTATACTTCTGTCATTTGGGACACTGGCGGAAACTATCCGCTTTTTATTGCCAAAGGAGCAAGTCTTGCCAAACTACAGACCGCCTATACGGAGCTTGGGAGTAACCTTAGAGCTCATGCAAACCTCCAGAAGGCACATCTCACGAGCTATCAATTCAAACCACTTGTTGGGCCAACTCAGATCACCGACCCAAATGGTGAGACCTTAAACTATATCTACGATGACTTTGGTCGACTGGAAGTCACTACAGATGATGAGGGTAATCTCCTGAACAAAACGGAATATCACTACAGTCACGAAAATCAGCAGTAATCATGAGCAAAATTTTCAGAACATCAAATCCATTGAACATGGCCAGACTCTCCATATTTATTTTCCTACTATTTCTGTCTATCGCAAGCGTTTTTGCTCAAGTCCCTGATCCAGACGGGAATGGAGGTGGAGATCCTGGCGACCCAGATCCGCCAACCGTCACCATTGCTGGACCGCTTGATGTTCTTATAGGTTCTACTGAACCCTACACGGTACTTACAAGTGGGGGGACACATACGCATTCCACCTATTACGTCCCAAATGGGACGAAGCAGAACCCACAAAATGATGGACTGAATGTCTTGTGGAACACGGTGGGATTGAACACAATTTTACGTGTGACTGCAACAATAGAATCAGAAGATTATACTCACCAAATACTCGTTAACATCTACCCTCATCTGTCTTCAGGTGGCACTATTACTTATTCTGGTCCTGAAAGCGTCTGCTACGCTTTTGATCCTGGCTTTATCACGAGTTCCAGTGATCCCGTTGGCGGTATACCCGATTACGATTACCAATGGCAAAAAGATGAGGGTTCCGGCTTTACCGATATTGCAAATGCCAAGGGGACTACTTATGACCCTCCTCCATTGTATGTAGATACAGATTTTAGGAGAAAAGTTAAAGCCAGAGGTGAAATTGATTATAGTAATACGATCAGTTTTACAGTTGCACCGCAACTCACAGCTGGCAGTCTCACTTACACTGGAGCAACGACTGTAAATGCCGGATACGACCCACCAATAATTACAGGGTCTCCTGTAAGTGGATTAGATGTTGTGTATCGATGGAAGTATACTAAACCGGGAATTGTAAACCCAATTGATATCATTACCGGTACTTTGGCTAGTTATGATCCTGGAGTAATGACAGAAACCAGGACATATTTTAGATCAGTCACTTCATGCGGTGTGACTCTTTCTAGTAACCCAATTACCATCAACGTGAATTTACAAGGAGGTCAGATAGGTGGCTATACCGAGGTGTGTCCTGGTACTTCACCAGGACTGTCTAACGTGACCTCCGCATCTGGAGGAAATGGAACGTTGAGCTACCAATGGCAGATGAGCGAATACTTACCAATAGGACTTACCCCCACGGATGCCTATGATCCGACAATCCCAAATTTCACTGATTGGGATTGGACTCCGTTTGAAAACATTGGAGGTCAAACCAATGCAGACTATATAGGTACACAAATTTCACCAACTTTCAGAACCGAAATCAGGCGAAAGGTTACTTCAAATGGATCGGAAGAATTCAGTAACACACTTACAATTGAACTCATCGACCCACCTTCAGCCACGTTGACAAGCGATAAGGAGACAATATGTGGTGCTGGAGTAATAAACTTCTCACTTCCGGAATACACAGGGACGGTGACGAAGTGGGAACACAAGTATCGCGCAGATGGCGGGAATTGGAGTACTCCGAGTGTATCGACAACTAGTGCCTCTTCTTGGCCACTGAGCGTATCTGAAGACTCGAATGGTGGAGTTCGAGAGTATCAGGTGACAGTCACAATTAGCAAGCCACCCTGCGGGATCACAGTCCGCACGAAATCTATCTTTGTCAATGCTGCACCTACTCCTTTACAGGTAACTATTAATGAGCCAAACTGGACGGTGTGCCCAGGCACCAATGTTGTGCTAACAGCGAACAAAGCCAATGCAAAGTGGTACACTTTCACAGATGGTGGGGCTGGTCCAGAACCAGAAGACTTTACTGAAGGTCAAACTCCCAATGAAGAACCCACTGGTTTTGTGTTGGAGCATACAGGAAGCACCTTGGAGTTAGATGATATAAGTGAATCCGTTTTTTATCGAGTAGAGTCAGATTTTGGGAGTCCATGTCGCAGGGTACAAAATGTCGAAGTCACGGTTTTGCCTGCGCTCAACCTCACGAATGGTCCCGATCTCACATTAGATGGAGTAACACCATCAATAGCAAATTTCAGCAGCGGCGCCGATCAAGGTGAGGTCATTTATCTAGGATTCGAGGTTGATCCATCGGTAAATGATAGCCAAATTATCTGGTATCGAAATGACCAGGAAGTTGAAACGAATCCCAAAAGTTATCACACGTATACGTTCGCTGGTGGAGTAGATGATGTTTGGATGGTAGAAGTAATAAACCCTACCACGGGATGTTCCATAACATCTAACACGATTATCATCTTTGCAAATCCTTTCATCACTGCATCTTCCAGCATAAACTCATTTTGCTCTGGTGAAAATGTGGTTATCTTATTTCAAGAATCGACTGGAACATCCAATTCCGATCAGTTTCTGCTTCAAAAAAGCGAGTTTGATGGTATCGCGTGGTCTGCTTACGAGGATGCTGTTAATCCGAATACCATTGATGGAGGGTCAGCATGGGAGGATGAGGTTGCAGCCCCCTCAAGGTACAGATTGAAAGACAATTCTTCAGGGCATATAAGTAATGTTATGGAGATAGCCGGTTGCAATAAGATTATTACTTACTCTCCACGCAAAGCAGTACCGCATACCACTGATGTCCGATCTCATTCTATCTCAGAAATGAACGTTGGATACTCGTATTTTGATGGGGTAGGGCGTCCACGGCAAAGTGTAGTCAAAGGAGGGTCCCCAGCAGGTTTCGACATCGTTTCTGCAGTTGAATACGAAGACTGGTCAGGTAGGCAACTGAAGCAATACCTTCCATATGTTGCCAACACCACAACTGGTGGGTTTAGACCAAACGCACTGGACAAAGATGACTACAGTTCTTCCGATCAGTACATCTTTTATCAAACAGGAACCAACTACGCAAATGCAGCAAAACCCTATAGTGAGAATGTGCCTGAGAATAGTCCATTGCAACGGACGTTAGAGGTAGTTCCGGCAGGCGACGAATGGCAAAAAGGGCAACATTCTGTCAAGTTTGACTACTCGTCAAATGAAGATGAAGTCATCCAGTTTGTTTTCGACAACCTGTTTATGGAGCCAATGGGGTATTACCAACCTGGTGAAATTTTCAAAAACACGACAGAAGATGAAGATGGTAAGCTAACTGTAGAATATACCGATAAGCGCGGTAAAGTCATTCTTAAAAAATCAAAAGTAGGAGGTGCCGTATGGTCTTCGACATACTATCTATATGACATATTTGGATTGCTACGGGTGGTTATGCCACCAGAGGCTACCAACAGGCTAACCGCTGATTTCTTTGGCCAGTCGGAGATCGGAAGAAAGGATTTTCTCAACACTTGGGCCTTCTTGTATGACTACAACAATCGATTTCTAATGACTATGAAAAAAGTACCTGGAGCGGATAGTGTCCGATTGGTCTACGATCATTGGAATAGATTGGTAATGACCCAAGATGGCAAGCAGAGAGTCAATGATCAGTGGCTGTTCACAAAATATGACTATCTGAACCGGCCAATCATTACAGGTCTAGTCACCAACGATGCTGAACTTTCGGTTATTGAATCAGACGCCATAAGTGCAACAACCGAAGATGGTCATCATGAAGCATTCAACGGTACAGGGCCGCAGCAGTATTCGAATATTACCTACCCCGTGACGGATCCGGATACAGAGTTTTTGACGGTCACATATTATGATAACTATGATTTTAAGTCAGAATCTGCATTCGCGACCACCTATTTTGACTTACCTGCTGATTTGTCCTCGCAAGGTGTATTTCTCATTCTTCCAATGGAGCAGGAAAATGTGAAAGGTTTGGTGACAGGTGCTAAAACACGAATCCTAGGAACATCCAATTTTATTGAGACCATTACTTTCTATGATGACAAGTATCGTGTCATCCAGGTGGTTTCGGAAAATCATAAGGAAGGGAAGGACATCATTAGCAATCAGTATGATTTCTCTGGCAATATCCGGAAAGTCAAGATCTTTCATGACGGCCCTATACAGTCAAACATCCTCCTCACGTACGATTACGATCACGGAAATAGACTTTTGAGCAGTACTCATAAAATAGACAATGGAGTGACTGTTACCTTGTTTAACAATGAGTACAATGAAATTGGCGAACTGATTCGCAAGAATTTGCACGGCATTGACTCAGACCCACAGTTCGCCCAATCAATTGACTACGAGTACAATATTCGAGGATGGCTGGAGTCGATAAACAAGTCAGGTCTATCTGGGGCATCAGAAATGCCCGAACCTTCCGACTTGTTTAGTATGGAACTGCTCTACAATAATACCCTTACTGGTTTACCCAATAACTGATTATGAAGACTTACAAGATGAAAAAAGAATTGGCACTTAAGGCAATAGTATTAGTATTTCTTTTAGGCATGGGGTACTTAAGTAGTGCTCAACTTCCGCCTCCAGGTGGAGGTGGAGGTAGTGGAGGTACTCCGACGGTCTCCATTTCTGGACCAAGTAGTGCTACTGTAAATCAGAATAAGACGTATACAGTGTCTGCAAGTGGGGGAACTCACAGTTATTCATCGTATAGTGTAAGCGGCGGATACATCACCTATTCAAGTAAGACCACGGTAAGAGTAACGTGGAACTCTGTGGGAAGTAGCCGTTGGATAAAAGTGACTGCAGGGGTAGGAAGTGCCACCAAGACCGCTACTAAGTATGTCACTGTCGGTTCATCCTGCTCCATATCAACATACAGTGTTACAGGTGGCGGAAGTTTTTGCAGTGGTGGAAGCGGGAAATACGTCGGTCTGAGTGATTCACAAAGTGGAGTTAGTTATAGATTGTATCGAAACGGATCGTATGTGAAAGCAGTTTCGGGTACGAATGTGGCCATCAGTTTTGGTAATCAAACTGTTAGTGGAACCTACACAGTAACTGCATACAAATCTGGATGCTCCATAAAAATAATGAGCGGTAGCAAAACAGTCACCGCTAACCCTCTTCCTGGTCTGGCATCCGGAAGTAACAAAAGCCGTTGCGGAACGGGCGCTGTAACATTAACAGCTTCACCAGGTAGCAATGGGAATACCATTCGCTGGTATAGTGCATCTTCCGGAGGAAGTTTGTTGCGCACGGGTACCAGCTATACCACGCCAAGCCTGTCTAGCTCCAAAACCTACTATGCTGCGAGCTACAATAGTTCAACTGGTTGCCTGGACACCCATCGCCGTGCCATCACAGCGGTAATTAACGCGGTGCCTGGAACACCATCCACTCCTTCGATTACTTATAATTGCGGAAACACAAAGCTCACTAGGGGTAACCCTCCGGGTGGCATTACCTGGTATTGGCAAGGGACAAATTCAAATGGTACTTCTACTTCCAATTCAGCATCGACGTATACAACAAGTAGTTCAGGGACTTATTATATACGTGCCCGAAATAATAGTTCAGGGTGTTGGAGCGGTTCACGATCAAGGAGTGTGAGTATCAATACCGTGCCGGGAACGCCATCCACTCCTTCAATTACATACAATTGTGGAAGCACAGAGCTCACAAGAAGTAACCCTTCAAGCGGTATTACCTGGTATTGGCAAGGGACAAATTCAAATGGTACTTCTACTTCCAATTCTGCATCGACATATACAACAAGTAGTGCAGGGACTTATTATATAAGGGCTCGCAATAATACTTCGGGGTGCTGGAGTGGCTCTCGCTCGAAAAGTGTGACAATCAATTCAATTCCTGCGATACCTGCCTCACCAAGTGTAACAAACAATTGCGGGAGCACAACATTGACTAGAAGTTCTGCACCAGGCGGGATCACCTGGTACTGGCAAGGAACAAATTCTTCGGGAACCTCTACAACTGGCGCAGCTTTAGACGCTAGCTATTCCACAACGGCTCCTGGAACCTATTATATACGATCAAAAAATAATTCAAGTGACTGCTGGGGTTCTTCAAGAGCAACGACAGTTACAATAAACCCTGTACCTGCAGTTGCATCTGGTAGTGATGAAAGAATTTGCGGAGCAGGTTCCGCAACATTAATAGCCTCACCAGGTACAAATGGAAATACCATTCAATGGTACGATGACTTGACAAGCGGTACGCTTTTGTACACTGGCACAAGTTTTACTACACCGACGATAAGCAGCAATACGACGTACTACGCTGAGACTTACAACAGTTCCACTAGCTGCAAAGCGTCTACTCGTACCGCAATTGTAGCTATCGTTGATCCAATTCCTGCTGTGGCAACTGGCAGTGACAACAGTATTTGCGGGCCAGGTACTGTCATACTATCAGCATCACCAGGTACCAATGGAAACACCATTCGGTGGTTTAACTCGTTGAGTGGGGGCACTTTACTCCATATGGGGACAAGTTATACCACACCAAATATTAGTGTAAGTACTACCTACTATGCTGAGACTTTTAATACCACAACCGGATGTTATGCAAGTTCACGGAAGGCTATCGATGCAATTATCGATCCCATCCCGGATCTTCCAACGGGGGTTGATGTTGCTCGATGTGGTCCAGGTTCATTAACGCTTACAGCTTCAACGGGAGCTAATGGCAATGGTGTTCGTTGGTACAATGAATCAGGGACGTTGCTCCATGCTGGCACTACCTATACTACTCCAAGTATCAGCGAATCCACAACGTACTATGCAGCCAGTTTCAACAGCACTACAGATTGCGAAGGAACTAGCAAAGCCATGCAAGCCATTATTAATTCTTTTCCTAGTACGTATATCGTGACCGGAGGAGGTAATTATTGTTCAGGTGGTACGGGAGTTGAGATGTCGTTGAGCGGTAGCCAATCAGGTTTATCTTATCAATTACATCGTGAAGGTTTAGTCGTTGGCTCACCTGTTTCTGGCAATGGAGGGCCAATAAGTTTTGGTAACCAGATAGAGGAGGGGGCCTATACGGTGATAGCTTCCAGTGCTAATTGTAGCAGTACCATGACGGATAGTGTGGTAGTTGCCATAGACCAGCTACCGACCATGTTCGACGTAAGTGGTGGGGGTAGTTTTTGTGTCGGTGATTCTGGTTTGGATGTTCAGCTTAGCTCCTCCCAAGTTAATGTCAATTACCAACTAAAAATTAATGGTACCGAGCTAGGTACTCCAGTTGGTGGAACAGGCGGTGTGTTGAGTTTCGGGCTGCAGTCGCAGGTTGGAGATTATACGGTTCAAGCATCCAACCTATCCACAGGCTGCGTATCTGATATGAATGGAAGTGCAAGTGTGCAGACTAACTCGCTACCCGTCACATACGATTTGACAGGGGGCGGAAGCTACTGCAATGGAAATGTAGGTGTACCAGTGGGTTTAAGCTTAAGTGAAACGGGCGTCAGCTATCAACTACTACTTGATGGCTTAAGTACCGGAAGCCCTCTGGATGGGACAGGAGCTGCTATTGATTTTGGAAATCAAACAGGCGAGGGGGTCTATACAATAGAAGCAACCAATACAACCACACTTTGTGTCAATGCGATGAACAATAGTAAGGTCATTTCTATCAACACACTTCCTGTTGCTTATGAAGTAACCGGTGGTGGTGCTTATTGTGCCAATGAATCAGGTGTTGAAATTGGCCTCAGTTCTTCAGAAACTGCAGTTTCCTATCAATTAATAAAAGGCGGAGTCAATTTCGGAATAGCCGTTGATGGAACAGGCGCAGCGATTTCCTTTGGCTTTATCACCGAAGATGGGAACTATGAGGTTGAAGCTATTTCTGCAGGAAGCTGCTTGAACTCCATGAATGGAAATGCATCGGTTTCAATATTACCTTCACCAGGTGTAGCACAAATTACAGACGTAACCTATAGCCTTGATGTAATCACGCTTACGAGGGCTATTCCACCTGTGGGAGAAACCTGGTACTGGCAGAATTCAGCATTTGGTGAAGATGAATCCAACTTTGAGGTAACCCACGACGTGCAAGCAGCTGGGGACTACTACCTGAGATCGAAAAAAGACAATGGCTGCTGGGGAGATGCTGTCTCTGTCTCCATAGATGCTGCTGAACCAACAACAATCACTGTCAGTGCGCTTTCCAGTGAGTCATTACATCTGACATGGTCGGCAGTAGCTGGAAGCGAAGGCTACAAAGTCCATAGAAGCGGAACATCCGATGGGCCTTTTGAAGAAATTGGAACCACCACTGAGTTGGAGTATAGCGATGATTACCTGGCTACTGGAACGACCTACTTTTATCGGATTCAGTCAATGGTAAGTGGCCAGATTTCGACTGCTGTGCAAGTACTAAGCGCCACTACACCTACAGATTTTAATGGGGACCAAAGCATCAATCAAACAGGGCTTTACAATGGTAATATTTCAGCCATACGCTGGAAAAATGCAAGCGACGAAGCGGAACAGGTGTTTACGTACAGCTACGATGGTTTGAATAGGCTAAAGAGTGCCAAGTATGCAGAACACGATGGGGCTTCTTTCAACACCCATAGCGGGCATTTTTCCGTTCCAACGATTAATTATGATCTTAACGGAAACATTCAGACGTTGACCAGGCAAGGAATAAATGAAGCATCCAATGCCGACATTATTGACGAGTTGACCTACACCTATGGTACAGCGGGCAATCAATTGCAGGATGTAAGTGATGCTAGAAGTGAAGCAGGTTTCAGTGACGGCAACACCAATGGAGTTGATTATGCCTACGATGAGAATGGGAACATGGTCCAGGATCTGAACAAAGCAATTGTAGACATAGACTACAATTACTTGAACCTTCCCGAAAAGGTCACTTTTGAAAACGGAGATTACATCACGTACCTCTACGATGCAGCGGGCATCAAGCTAAGCCAAACGGTGGTTGAAGACGGAAACCCTGTGAAAACTACTGATTATGTGGGGGAGTTCATATACGAAGATCTCCACGACGGAAACGGAAGTCAACTCCAATTGGTCCAACATGCTGAAGGCCGACTTACTCCCCTCCTTGGAGGGGCTGGGGGTGGGTTCGACTACCAGTACCACCTCAAAGACCACCTCGGCAATACACGAGTAACGTTCTCTACTACACCTGAGAACTATGAAATGGTAGCAGAGATGGAAAATGCTTCAGAAGCAGATAATTTCTCCAATTATGTAGCAACACCAGATGGATTGGCAGCGCACAGTGGCACCCATGTATTTAGGAATAGTAACAATATTGGTTCCGAATTGGGGTTGAACACCTTCCTGAGTGTAAACAAAGGCGATACCATAAAAGCAAGTGCTTATGCCTACTATAGCGATGCTGGTGGTTCCTATAATTTGGCCACTGGAGTGATCGAAGGAGCTCTTTTTGGTGCATTTAATACGAACTATGTAGGAGAAGGGGCTTCCGCCGCGCAGAGTAACTTCGACGATGCATTTGGAATGGGCACATCGCTGGGCGGCAGAGCTGCTTCATCAGATGCACCCCGTGGATTCGTGAATTATATTTTCTTTGACAAGGACATGAATTATGTGACGGCAGGGTTTAAGCAAATCTCGGATGCTTCCAACGGTACTTCAGTTCAGGTGGTAGCCGATGACTTTATTGCTGACAGCGAAGGATTTATCTTTGTCTATCTCTCAAACGAAACAGAGGGTGCCGAAGTGGTAGTAAGTTGGGACGACTTCACGATCTATCACGGCAAGACGAATGTTGTTCAGACCGACGATTACTATCCGTTCGGACTCGCCTTTAACTCATACTCCAGAACAGCCTCAACGGTGAATAATTTCAAGTTTGCAAGTAATGAATGTCTAAGTGAAACTGGATGGATTGATTTTTACAATAGAATGTACCAGCCTGATTTAGGGAGGTTTATTTCGAATGATCCACTGGCTACTTATAAACCGTCATGGACACCATACAGATATGCATTTAATAATCCAATTAGATTCATAGATCCAAATGGTTTGCTAGAAGTTGATGAGATTGTAGACATTTTCAATAATGCTCCTGATGGAGCAAGTAGTTATGATGGTGATGGTAATTGTACCTGTGGGTGTCCAGGAAAACCGCCTTGCGATAAGAAAGCTCTACAGGGAGTTCCAGTTGTTGCAGGATTGTCAAAACAAACTGTTAAAGAAGGAGCTAAACAAGGTGTTAAGGGAGTTTTAGGATCTTTCTTCGCTGCGATTTTAGCTACAATAACGCCTGCAAATGGTTTTGAAAGTAATGGATCAGATATAGAAACTCGTGAGCAAAATGAATTTAACGATTTAGCTTATAAGGAATCACAGGGGTCTCTAACAGATGAGCAGAAAAGAAGACTACAGTTTTTAAGAGAGAAATATTCTAGGGGCAATTCGGGATCTAATGGACTTAAACTTAGAAGTGTTAATGATTTTGAATTAACTCATGGAGAAGATCTTATAACGAGATCTAGTAGTTATCAGGATATTAAAAACCTATCTAACGAAGACCTTATAGACAGTATAATTAGCCCAAATGATGGAAATGGAGTAGTTGTAAACAAAAGGACAGGCAAGGTGATAAATGGTAATACAAGGTTATATGAACTCAGAAGAAGGGGTCTTAATATAATTGTACCTCACACTGTACGTGACCCTGGAAATACGGATTATTTTTATGACTTAGAATAGTAATTGCGATGGACAAGAATAAAGTTTATTTGTACAATCTTCTCTCATCAGCTCTTTTGCAAATCAGAGAGGATGCACATGAGAGTAAGAATAAGAAGGTTTTTTGGATTAGTAGCTTACTACACAACTTACCTAAGCAACTTCTTAATGAGGATGCGGATTATGAAGCAATCTTAAATAAGATGATAAGTAATGCGGAGCATGATAGAATGGATAAGTGGTTGAAGAATGAGTTAAGCATAATTGATGAAGAATCAGGCCATAAAGGCTGACTCTTTCTGATCTTAGCGTATCGTCAAGATCTACTTGAAAAACAAACCCAATCAGGAAACTGGTTGGGTTTTTGTTTTAGAGTGATTTAAGCTTCACGTTTTTAATCAGGGCATCCAACGTGTAGAGAATGTGATCTTTATCTTCATCGGAGAAAGCAGAAATATCTTCTAGCCGCTTCACCGTCTTTTTGTCAAAGGCTGCGTTTTGTCCTTCACCTACGAGATAATCCAACGAAACCCCGAATGCATCAGCAATCTTCTTAGCAGCTTCCAGAGAAGGAATAGCAATACCCCGTTCATACTTACCAATCATCTCACGAGAAACCCCACTCTCATTGGCTAGATCAATCTGTGACCAGCTCTTTTGCTTCCTTAAATCAGTGATGATCTTATCGTAATTACTGCTCATAAGCCCCTTTTATGCCTGATAATCGCTTAAAGGAACGAAAATAGGTAATTATCAGACGATTATAAATCCAATAGTTCGCTTATAAATGGAATTATCAGCTACATTTGGGTCTAATAGTTCCTTTTTAGAAAAAGTTGAAAAAATGAAAGAACCTCTGGATACCACCAACTTAGATCACATCACTTACGAACACCCACCGATGGACATAGCAGTACTTGGAGGAATCAGATTAGAGGGACTGGATAGAATGCGAGTGACTTTGAAAGTACAGGTAGAGCAACTGAATTTGAGACACAACTTGGATTTATACAATGACAACCAGACGGAGAAGCTAATCAGGAAGATGGCGGAGCGATTGGAAGTAGGCACTAGTGTAGCAGCATCAGCCTTGACAGATTTAACCGATCGCTTGGAGCGGTTCAGGCTTGAGGAATTAGAACGACAAACAACCGAGCATGATAAAAGGAAGATGCTGACACCAGAAGAAATAAAGGAAGCTCAGAAATACTTGAAGAGTCCTAACCTGATGGAGCGAACAATGGAGGATATAGGAAGAACGGGGGTGATAAGAGAAGAGAATAATCGACTATTGATGTATTTGATCTTCACAAGTAGGAAGCGTGAGAATCCTTTGCACATCATTAGTCTTGGAAGTTCAGGAATTGGAAAGACACATCTACAGGAAAGGGTGAGCGCATTGATCCCAGATGAAGATAAATTAGAAATCACGACACTCTCAGGAAATGCCTTCTACTACTTCGGTCAACAGGAACTACGAAACAAACTGATATTGATAGAGGATTTGGATGGAGCAGATGAAGTGCTATATCCACTCAGGGAAATCAAGAGTAAGCGTCAGGTTACCAAGACAGTTGTAATCAAGAACACGAAAGGAGAAACCAGAACAGTAACATTGAAAGTAGAAGGGCCAGTATGTGTGTCAGGATGCACAACCAAAGAGAGACTGTATGAAGACAATGCCAACAGATCCTTTTTGATCTACATCGATGAATCAGCTGAACAGGATGAAAAGATCATGGCCTACCAGCGCAAACTATCGGCAGGGAAAGTTGACCTCTCAGAGCAATGGAAACTTATAGAACAGTTCCAGAATATGCAGAGAGTTTTACAACCTGTATCGATCAGAAATCCCTATGCTGAATCCTTACAGATCCCGACAGAAGTATTTAAGCCAAGAAGAAGTAACGCTCACTATTTGGCCTTCATTGAAGCAGTCACATTCTATCACCAGTACCAAAGGGAGAAACAACACGACAAGAATACAGGAGAGGAATTTATTGAAACAACAATCGAGGATATACAGGAGGCCAACAGCCTGATGAAGGAGATACTATTAAGGAAATCAGATGATCTGACAGGAGCATGTAGAAGTTATTTTGAAGAGTTGAAAGGCTGGTTGAAGAAAGAGGATAAGAACACATTTACGAATAAGGAAGTACGGCAAGCGCTCAAAGTGAATGCGAGTAATCAGAAGCGGTATATGGTAGAGCTGCAGACAGGCTACTACATCAAGAAAACCAAAGGCAATCAGGCACAAGGCTACCGATATGAAATTATCAGCATGGAAGAGTATGAAAACCTCAAGCGAGGGATAGAGAACATCATGGATGAAGTTCTGAGCAAGCTTCGAAAGAGGAAAAGGTAGTTCGTAGTTCATTGGAAGTTCATTCGAGTAGTGAACCACCAAAAGCAAAGAAGATCAACTAGTTACAAGGCAGTTCATTAAAAACCAAAATCATCAACCGAGTGAAAAAACTAACCCTGCAAAATGACTCCTATAGATACTTAGAGAAGAGTTTTAAGGAATGGCTAGATGTTCAAGGCTATGCACCAAGCACTGTTTACAACCTTCCCAATCACATCAGAGAATTACTTCACTACCTAGAGTCCAAAGGGATCAATCAAATAAAGGAGCTGAACACCAAACACATCGAGAGCTACTATCAAATGTTGAAGGAAAGGAAGAATGAAAAGCGAGGTGGTGGTTTGAGCAACGGACATTTGAATAAGCATATACAGGCACTACGAAGGTTTACCGAATACTTAAGAATGGTGGGAAGAGTCCAAGCTCCACACATCAGTTTGGAGTATGAAGAAACCGAACATAAGATTATCTACCTGACAGAAGATGAGATTAGAGAACTGTTGAAAGTGAGCTATAAGCTGCCAGAAATGAAAGTCAATACATCACCAGCAGTTTATGAGGCGATACAGGCCAGAGATCGTGCGATGATCGCTGTGTTTTATGGATGTGGATTGAGAAGAGGTGAAGGAGTGGCATTAGATGTTGGAGACATCAATTATGATCGATCAATACTGCATGTGAGAAAAGGGAAGAACTACAAGGAAAGGTTGGTACCCATTAGTAAAACCAATTTGAAATACATCACCGAATATCAATATGATCACCGACCAGAATTAATAAGAGGGAGCAAGTCAGAAGCATTTTTTGTTAGCCACACTTACCAAAAGAGATTAGAGGGACAAACCCTGTTTTTGAGGTTGAAGCATTTACAAGATCATACAGGGAACAGAGAACTACAGGAGAAAGAGATTGGATTACATACACTCAGGCACAGCATAGCCACGCACTTCTTGCAAGCAGGAATGAAGCTTGAATCTATCAGCAGGTTCTTGGGACACAGCAGTTTAGAATCCACACAGATCTACACCCATTTAGCAGGAGTTAAACAGGAACGGAAACAATCCTACAATCACCTGAAAACTTTTGAGTCGACCGAACTATCAGAAGATGAAAGGATTTGAAGCATACCTAAAAGCGAGAGGGCTTACGAACAAGACCATAGCAGGTTGGATGCGGGTCTTTGATGATTTTAGAAGGTGGCTTGATACAGAAAACCTCAACGCTGAAGAAGCGAGGTACAATGATCTGTTGTTGTACATGAAACACCAGCAAGGGAAGGGGATTACTCAATCGACAGTTAGGAACTATATGGGAGTAATCAGGAGCTTTTACGAACACCTATTGAGGGAAGAGAGAATAGAGTACAACCCAGCTTCGGACATCTTGGTAAAGGGAATTAGAGGAAAGAAACTATATCACATATTAGAACCGCATGAGCTTCAGAAACTCTACAATGAACTACCGATAGACACGACCAAGAGAAGGAGAAATAAAGTGATGTTAGGGCTGTTCATCAATCAGGGAATCAAGACCGAAGAGATAGCAAAACTGGAAGTGAGAGATGTAGATTTGAGAGAAGGACAAATAAGAATATCAGGAGGGAAGAAGAGCAACAGTAGAGAGCTACAACTTGAGTCCCACCAAGTGATGGATATGTATGACTATGTACTGAAAGGGAGAAATGAAATCCTGCAAATGAATCCCAAAAGGACGTACCAGATGAAGCAAGAAACAGATAAGTTATTTATCGGAGATGGAGGAAACGACACGGGCATTAGTAACATGATCACTCAACTGATGATCCAGATACGAAAGCAAAATCCCACCGTGATAAATGCAAAACAGATCAGAGCAAGTGTGCTTACCAAATGGCTAAAGATGTACAACCTCAGAGAAGTCCAATACATGGCAGGACATAGATATATCAGCAGTACAGAGAGCTATCAGGAAAATGAAATGGAAGGACTGAAAGAGGAAATCCAGCAATATCATCCAATGGGTTAGAAAGGTCAGCAGTTGGCTCCCTCTGGTCGCCATGCAAAGCGTGGTGTAACTCGCAACTATTGATAGAAAATGCGGTGTTCGTTATCAGTTGTCCAGCATAGCTCACGCCAGACCTTCCAGGAGCTTCGTGCCTCAGCACCTGTCAGCCCTAAAGGGTCTCCGCAAGCTCCGAGTCTGTCATGTGCCATGCTTGGCCTGCCTTCTTCCTCACGGTAGCCTCCTTGTCCAGCAGCGCAGCTTCCTTCACTCCATTGCGCTGTGTAGTTCCTCACGATTGATAAGTTGACATTTGAGTGTGAGAATCTACAAATGCTCATTCGTTCAGTCAGCAGCACTTCTGTCCATCGGCTCCCATTGTTAGGCTCGCCTGCTGCCTCAGTCAGACTGGATCAGCCACGCATGCCGACACACAAACCCAAGCTGATCCA